>Ga0268263_1000490_pt1 | contig 60805 bp, 43 predicted proteins | sample Biomet5_FD_190358 | JGI IMG/M metagenome (GOLD analysis project Ga0268263, IMG submission 190358) | Microbial communities from bioreactor (seeded with sewage sludge) at LBNL, California, USA - Biofuel metagenome 5 (SPAdes) (version 4) | ecosystem: Engineered > Bioreactor > Anaerobic >... | reverse complement strand
GAACTTTTGAAACGATAATGAGTGTATATGAAAGTCAAGCATTAGATCCGCATGTAAACAGAGAAAGGTTTAGAGATGAATGGATTGAATAATAATTGAATGAAGTGGGTTCAAAAAGAGTAACAAGAGAAGGAAATGAATCCTTAACCGATGACCAATGAATTTTTTTGTAGTTTTACCACAGTAAGGATAAAAGGCTCTGTACCAAATAATTAACCTCTTTCTTTGCGACTTTTTTTATTTGCATGTATCTCTCGCTCGCATACTTTCGCATATTTCTCACTCGTATTATTCTCCACGATTTTTGCAGGTATTTTTTCAGGCTTTTTCGGGTACTCACTTTTTTCCACGATTTTTTATACTATGGAACATTTGTTTAATTAATTCATTAAATAGAAGGTTAGTTATAGTATAACTCGGAAATATGTTACCGTATGCCAACATAATGAAGGAACGAAACTTCGGATGTAGGAGAACCAGTTGACGAATAAAATGACAGAGAAAAAGACTCTGTTCCAAAATCTAGTGATTTTTGCATTTCTTGATTGAAAATCTGAATCCGCAAGAAGAATCCGTTTTTCATCAACATCAATATTCGACGTCTAAAGACCTCAATCCCAAAATTGTATTTCAAGGATTGGGACCAATTACAAAATCTAGTGATTTTTTATTTTATGTTCATCACTGGATTTTGATACTGAGTCGAGAAAAAGCTATTAAAATAAATTTTAGATTGATTATCGTTCGGCAAGGACGTGCTTTCAACTCCTGATAAAGTTGAAATTATGGAAAATTTAAGGTTTATTCACGCAACTCTATTCAGGAATGATCATGCAACTGATAGACTCCATCCAGATAAGTGTGGCCTGAAAAATAAAAAGTACACGAGAATATCATTTCACAATGTACATCTACAGAAGTGGAAAATAGATGTCTCTTAAACAAAGCAAAATCGTAGAAAAGATTTGTGAAATCCCGGTTACACTTGGAGACGTCTCCGAGAACATCTTAGAGGGTATAAACACAAAAACTAGCCTGCTTCACAGGCTTTACCTTCCTGAAGAGGGCGGTTCAGATTCGTATTATCTTTGCGAAGGCTTGTGCGAACCTGTATTTATAGAACCTGAACTTGTTTATCCCTACGTATCAGGAGCCTTTTCCGAAAAATTTGCATTTCGCCCTTCACCTTATCGTTTCATGCTGCCTTATGAATTGTCCGCTACGGGAAAAAAGAAAGAATACAATGTAATCCCTCCCGAAGAACTCAAGACAAGATTCCCTATGGCTTACGGGAGAATTCTGGAATTCAAAAAGAAGTTCCTTCACAATACATCTCCCCTTAAATCTGCAGACTATAGTATAAAAGGCAGAAGATTTTTGGAATACTTCAATACTCCAAAGATTATTGTTACTGAAGGCTATCATCTGCAGGCTGCATACGATGCTGAAGGGAACCATGTATTTGAGAACGGATGTGGCATTGTTCTCAAGGATCCAGGCAGGTATGCCTATGTTACTGCGGTGCTTAACAGTTCGATTGTCAGGCTCTTTCCTTCAGTCTGTAAGTCTGAAATGATATACCCGAGCTATGTAGCTCCTGCAGCGATGAAACGTTTTCCGATTGTGTTTCCTGATAACATGCTAACTGAAGATCTCATAACTACTATCTCTGGTTACCTTGCGTTTCTGAACAGGGAGAAGTATGCAAGGGATTACGGAGTTCCAGACTGGCTTCGGGAACTTACAGCTTTCTATGAGCAGATTTCAAACCTTCTGGTTCTGGATACTTACTTCATAAACGACCTTGATCCAGGGCTTCTGAATGCCCTTGAAGAAAATATCCATCCCTATGCCGGAGACATGAATTTTGAAGACAGTGATACCCTTCTGAATGCGCTATATTATATAAAGCAGCAGATTATTGAAGCTTCAAGTTCTCAAAAATATAAATTTAATCTGGGATTACCTGGAACTCTCAATTTTTCTCAGAGCAATGAAAAATTCTGAGAATTTTTTTAATTTTAGAGAAGAGTGTGTCGGATTTATTAAAGAGTAAATTTTTTACTCAAACCTCAGGCTTTTTATTTTTGAACTGATCCCAAACTGTTGTATCCTGAAATGATTTCACAGACTCAAGACCATTTGGAAGTCTAATACAGAATACAACAGCATGAGACGCAAAAGGTTAAACGTTGAGTAAATTCCAATTCCATTTTGGTATTGTGGAATGATTACGTAAAATGAAACAAATTCGAAGTTGTAGTATAATGATGGGACACCTGTATACAATATATAACCACAATAAAAGAAATTAAAAAAGTTAGATGAGTTTGGGATAAAACAAGAAAAAGATTATATTGAATGTTAATTTCTAAAATATATATATTATGAATTAGTTTCTATAACCAGACTTTGTATCTATTTTCACTTGAAAATTGCATTTTATATACATTTAATATAATTTTTTAACTAAATAAATAAATATATCTTTTTTTTTGTTTTTAAAGCAATTTCATCCCTTTTTGCAAAACTTTAACATATAAAAAATATATTTGATGATCGGGCCAGCCACTAAGTCTTATGATTGTGATTTTGAGGTGGCTAAATAATTTAATGCGACGCAAATTTTAAAGTCGTATAGGTTATATACCTCTATAACATAAAGAGAAAGTCAACGATTAAGAGTTAAGGGGTTTTTCTCTTAATCGTAGGGGTTGAATCACGCAATTGGGAGCCTATCAGAGGTGGCAAATAAGGCTCCCAATTATAATAATTATTCCTGGAATTTTTACATAGAATAGGATTTTATCAAACATTTTTCATAATATTCTCTGGATGAGGTTGATTACTCTAAATTCATATTATATAAAGTGAGCGGAGTCCTGTTTATAAATCTGGATTAGTGATCTCAAACCCGATCTGTATTTTCCGTCCAGATTTTAACAAATATAAAATTCTTAAACCAGGATTCGGTTTTTATGTCATTTCAAGAGTAAAACCTCAGAAACAGTGCAGAGTGAATATTCTTATTTCTTACTGGAAAGCAAGCCTGCTCTTATTACGAGAATTTTTTGTAATATTAATCAAACAAAAAACCTATAAATAATACCTAAATAATATGGAATTATTTCATCAAAGTTAATCCCACTTTCCGCAGTAAAATTTCATATTTCATAATTTTTTCTGCTATCGATTTTTAATCAAACGTGGATTTATTGAACTTTTATGCAGAAGGCAAAAGCGACTATATGGTGTATTTAGAGACCAAAAAACGATACCATTCAATTTTCACTAAATGTCATTAAGAGTTCAAATTAATAGGATCTGTTTCAAAAACGTTATCAGGAAAAATATTGATTTTCAAAAAAATACTGCGGAATGTGGGTAAATCATTTCTATCATGACAGTCTAACGTGGAAATTAGTAAAACTAAGAGCTAAAAATAAGAGCTAAAAACATAAGAGTTAAAAACATCAGGAGTCAAAAACTTGGATTTCGATACTGCAGTACAGTTTCATGGGCATGTCTGTCCCGGACTTTCCATTGGCTACAGGGTAGCAACACTTGCAGCCAACCACTTCAAAGACCGCAGCAAAGATGAAGAACTGGTCGCAATTGTAGAAAACCGGTCATGCGCTGTGGATGCCATTCAGGCAATAAACGGTTGCACATGTGGGAAAGGAAATCTAATTTTCAAGGATCACGGAAAACATGTTTACACGTACTTCAAAAGAGGCGATAATAAAGCTCTGAGGATTTCCCTGAAACCCGATGCTCTCCCCCCGGACGAAAAGCACACCGTACTCTTCGCAAAATTGAGGGCAGGCGCTGCAAGCCCTGAAGAGGCAAAAGAGTTTCGGGCTTCTCATGATGCAAAAAGCCAGAGAATACTGGAAATGCCCGAAGAAGAGCTTTTCTGGGTTAGAGAAGTTGAAGCCGAGCCTCCGGAAAAAGCCATAATTTATCCCACCCTGGTCTGCAGCAAATGCGGAGAAGGTTTCATGGAACCTCTGGGCAGGGTTAAAAATGGAAAAATAGTTTGCATTCCATGTTTTGAGGCAAAAGATGAATGAAATTCCTGAGGCTTCCGAAAGAATTGAAATGGTTCCTGTAGGCTACGTTGAAAACGACTACCTTGAACCGGTATATAATGAAGAGGTGTACAGTAAAGTCTCAAAGATAGTCCTCAAGAAAGAGTTTATAGAGGGACTTTACAGAATCGAAGACTTTGAAAAACTGTACATCCTGTTTTACTTCAGCAAATCGAAAGGATATAAGCTCATCCACCGTCGCCATTATGATGGGGAAATTTCCGGAGTCTTTGCCAGCCGGAGCCCTTATCGCCCTAACGGGATAGGGCTTACCATTGTAGAGCTTTTGAAAACGGAGGGTAATGTGCTCCATGTAAAAGGGCTTGATGCAATTAATGGAACACCCGTACTTGATATTAAACCCTACATAAAAGAGACTGAAGAAAAGGATGAGGAAACGACGGACTGAAAAAGAACAAAATCAGTGCCAAAAATAAATCAAAAAATAAAGAGTCTTTTTCATGCGTCTTCGGTTAAGTGAGGAATCGTGACAAATTGCATTAATTCCCTCAACATTTTCCAAATATTTTAATAAATTATGAACTGGAACAGGGTATTGATTTCATGTAAAGAGGCCAAAATTTAAGGCTGGCTTCTAATGCAAAATCGATAGCATTCAGGCAAGAAAATTCCTTAGCCGATGACCAATGGATTCTTTTTTAAGAAAAATAAAAAGGGTTTAAACCTTATTGATAATGTGTCTAATTTTATCTACTGCCTCTTTGTCCTTCTTTTTTGGAACTTTTTATGGCTTGTCTTATTAGATAGATGTGACACATTTGCTAGCTTGGCCCAATAAAGGATACTCTAACTCTTTAAGTCTTTGAGGAGATCTTGCCAGAAAAAAGAGTCTTCACTATTGTTAATCTTACTCCATGAATCTCACAGTATCTGCTATTCCTTATCCCAGCAACTACAAAAAGAGCTTTATTTGTTGGGTAAGTCGGGAGGATTACTCCTCCTTTCTCCCCCAGGAACCGTACTTGAAAGTTTCCCTTCATACGACTCGAGTGTTTTCAAACCCTTTCTGTATCAGGCATCAGTTATTTGTATAACTGATTTGTGATTCTGGATAACAGCCCACTAACATTACTGTTTGTAAGCCTCTCACCTATTGGTGTCTTTGAGTATATTGGTGTCTTTGAGTATCTTACATTCATGAGTTTGTTTCCGTTCACACAAGAAAACACCATCAGTAAGTCAGCATCCTTTCGGATCAGGGCAAAGTTTGAACCCTTATCAAATCCATTACGGATTAGCATTCGCTTTTTACTGAATCCTTTACCCTCTTTGTCATTGTTGCTCCTTACGAAGTTCCTATCCTTTTTAAAGGGAACAAATAGGGCTTACCAAGTTTTATGTCACGAATAATTATGGGTTCTTTAGCGACCATCTAAAAACCGAAAACCATTTGTCCATTTGCCTTAACATCATGCCAGCTGTTAAAGCCTGATTTCGTACCATTTTGGTTCAAGCGTATCAATCCAATTACGCTTGTCGTACTTCACGACTCTTACAATGGTTCACTTTACGTTCTCCTTGGAACCCTTACCCTAGCAAATTGTCTGAAATGGATTTTCAGAGGTTATCACATTGCCCCAGAAGTTTAAGATATATATGATAATGAGTTTTATAAATATAAATAAATATGAATTAAAAGAATAAGTTTATTAAATAGGATCAAATATATTTTATAATATGCCGTCTAAACTATATATATCACCAGATAAAATAAAATTCTGTGATGAGAGATACCATGGATCTTTTTCTTACACTGATTATAATTATTTAATACCTGGTTTAAAAACAAAAATAAAAAAAAGACATTTTGAAATCGCATTAAAATTAACTTCAAATTACTTCCATAAAGTTAATGTTATAGACTTAGGATGCGCAGATGGTCCATTTCTCCCCTCGTTGTCAAAATATTTCAATACTGTTGTTGGGATAGAATATAATCAAAAAGCTATAAATTTTGCAAAAATGGCAGTAGATAAACAAAATTTACATAATGTTTCATTACTTTGTAATAATAACAAAAAAATAAGTGATATAAAAAAGGAGCTAGGTACGCAAATATTCTCAGTTATTTTTTTAATGGAAGTCGTGGAACATGTTGGAAACAATTGGAAGACCATGTATCAGGATAAATTAGCATTCCTAAAAGAAGCAAGTACATTAATCGAATCTGATGGTTTCATTATAATTTCTGTTCCAAAAATGATTGGACTGAGTTTCTTAATACAAACTGTTGGACAAATAGTTTTTGACCTAGATAATAAGAAACACATCCTTGATATGCCACTTAAAAGTTTTCTTAAATGTGTTTTTTTAAACAACACTGATGACCTTGAATATCTTTGGGTACCTTTTTATACCCATATGGGTTTTAATCACAAAAAATTCGAATATTATATCAAAACAGACTTTGATATAATAAAATCTAAATCGGACTTATTTCAACAAATATACATAATAAAAAACAAATCGTAACTATTCAGGCACCTTAAAATGAGTAAATTAACACCGATTTTGGTCATAAGGATATATCTAATAAGGAACTCATAGCAAAATTAAAAACAGCATCATTTGGAATCAGTTTACAAAACCTACTGTAGTAAACATCAAATCCTTTAAATTAAGGCGTTTGATGTCGATTTGTAGTATCTGAATAATTACGGCAAAAGATACATTTATGACGATTGTTCAGACAGCAAAAAACTGGATGTTGCATATCATTACATATGTGATAAAGTCGGCAGTATATTTGAGATGCCATCCCTAGCTCAAATCATCAGAGAAAAAGCTCATTGAGTGGAAATTGAGAGATTTCCACTCAATTTGAAGAGAATACATAATTCTACAAAAACGATAACAAAAAAATGTTATCTTTTTGAAGACATATACGGGAAGTCAGTTGGATTCTCAAAACCATTAACTTATTAAGATTTATAATTTTTCAGAATAATTTGCACATTTCCTCCTTAGTACTCACCGCGAAATAACCTAAGCCAATTTTTACACTGTACTTTTCCATTTTCATAAGCAGTACCATCTATTTTGCTTCCAAATAATAATGTGTTACTGAGGTTATTTCGTTACGAGTCCTTACAGGATTTCATTCCGTTTTTCCATTTATTTAATCTCCATTTCGACCCCCACCCAAAAAACACAACTTAATTTTTTTATTCACACAGTTTGTTGCTAATTTTGCGCTCCATTCTGTATTAATAACTTAAGCTTCTCTATGCATCTTTATAGATGCTTAAATTTTCATTTACTTTTCTAAATTTAAACTGGGTTTTTTTGAACATTGTGGGATTCAAGCCAACATCATTGATTTTGGTGAGCATGTTCCCACATATAATTCAATAAGCTTATACAGTTGTTGCAAAAATCACCTTATTTTTGAGAGGGGGGTCGAAATGTGAGTTTAATTCCATTTTTCTGTGTTTATCTTTTTCTCATGCCCAGGTAAATTCCACCGGCGGCTACCACTACAACGAGAATTCCGAAAATATCAGAACCCGAAAACGAGAACCCACTATTATCAGGTTCTTCGGTAGAATCTTTCTGCATCTCATACCCTTCAACATAATCAGTATCTGAGGATTTCTGAACTTCAGGGTCAGGTTTGGAAGTATCTGTACCATATCCTCCATTTGAATCCTGAGACGTCTGGTTGCTGGATGAACTGGCTTTTACGGTAGCATTTCCAGTATTATGACTGTGATGACTACCACTGCTACTGCTCTGGGTCTTTTCTGTTGTTTCCAGAGTTTCAGCTTTGGTTGCAGCTTCTATTTGCTCGGAGTAGCCCGGAACAGATACCTTTCCACTTACAAACTCATAAAGCAGGGGATTTCCACAGGTATGATGACAACACGAAGCCCCATTCTCGGCCACAGACTCCTCATATTCCTTTGCAAGGCTTTCGATAACATCCTCTGAAGGTGTCCAGTAATCGTGCCTGACTGCCTCAAGCATTCTCGCTGTTACAGACTGGTAAGCATTAGGGTTATTCTGCTTGAACCATTCTTTCATAGAAGGATCATTTACATAAGTTTCATACACCTCTTGCCAGACAGTGTCATCTACAAGATCAGGATCACTTACCTCCCAGCCGAAAAGATTGTTCACAAAATCGGACATCATGCTGCCGCCTGAGTATCCGGAGTTCTTCATTCCTTCGATCCATTTGTCATTGAAATATCTGGCCCGCAAGTCCTTGCTGAGGTACTCCTGCATTCCCACCATCTGAGCTCCGTCCGAGTTACTTGTGTCCGAAATATACATCTCCGGAGTATTGCCGCTAAGATACCTCGTTGCCAGGTTCATGCCGCCGAAGTACTGGAAAAGGTCATCGTTATCAAGGGAGTCGTACAGGTTTGAAGAGGACGAATGTACCGACGCTTCAACGCTTTTCAGGTTGCCTTCAAGGAGTGCTCTGGACTGTATTCCCCAGAAGTCTTCTCCATAAGCGTATCCCATCTTGTCCAGGTATACGTTTGCAATATCTTCTTCATTCTCCCATGACCCGCTTGCACTGATAGCATCTGAGACCCCTATATCATAAGTACCGTCCATTACTGCAAAGCAGCGCATTGTAGAGAGCTTTGTTGCAGTCTCGTTGTCATACCCTTCAGATATCAGGGAATCGTAGAGTGTAAGGGAGCTCTGATTTACATAGTTTGGATAGTTTACGCCAGGAAGAGAGCTTGCAAGCTTTACAGCACTGTCTATCATTTTGATCTTATCCGGGAAAGCATCCCTCATACCTGCGGTAGTATAAACAATATCAATACGCGGCCTCCCAGGCTTTGAAGTATCATAATTTGGCAATAGTTCTTCTTCAGGGATAGCTTCAACTCCGGTTACATACCCGTACTCGTCCCATACAGGTTTTACTCCAAGCAGGTAAAGCACTTCGGCTTCCAGAGTCCCGTGGTCCGCAATAAACTCCACTCCGAACCTTGAGAATGAAACTTTTTTAGGGTATTCCCCGTGTTCATTGTAATAGTCCTCAAGCATCTGGATTGCAAGAGACTTTCCAACTTCCCAGGTTGCTTCTGAAGGATAAAGCTTTGAATTTATGCTGTAATAGTTGCGCCCTGTAGGTACTGCATCCGGATTCATTATAGGGTCCAGCCCTGAGCCTGGTGGAATAAAGCCTCCATTCAGAGCTGAAAGAATTCTGTCAATCTCCACATCGCAGTTAAGAAGCCTGTCTTTATAATCCAGCCCCTGTTCAAGATCAAGTGTAACTGTGCTGTTAGTTTTCCCATAAACTGCAGTCTGTGCTTTAGAAACGCTCGTATTATTGGTTACGACTTCCCAGACAAGTTTGGTAACTTTTGTATCGTTTAACGGAATTCCGAGAGGATACGAAGATTCAGGATAGAAGGCAGCAGTGATATTATCCTCAAAGCTTCCTCCAAGCATAGCCCTTACCATTCCGGTAAGTTCATCACTCTCAGGATCTGTCATATTTGTCGTAGGCACATGGCTGAGGATATGCATACCGTATGGGATATTTTCATTTCCTACGTCTTCCAGGTATTCATGAAGAGTGTTTTTAATGAAATTTCCAAACTCCGTTTCGTTGTAGTCTTGAAGAACAGTTACATTTTCTATTCCCAGATCAACACTGAGGTTGAGAGCTATTATCTCATTTACTATGGCATTCTGATATCCTGCCCTTGTCTGAGCAGAAATCCCGGGGTCATAATACCCCTCCACATCAGTTGAAAGGTTTAGCAAATCTCCATAAAGCCCACCACGTTCAAGGGTTGGAGTCAAATGGTCAATAATTAGAGCATTACCCCTGTACTCCGCAGTTATTCCTTCTCCCACGTTGGCAACGATATAAGGATAGATATTCGGAATGTCCTGCAGCAGGAGAGGAGACCAGTCTGAAGTCCGGTTCATGCCGTAAGTAGAGCCAGGGAGCCATTCATGCGTACCGTGAGTACCCATATTAATAAGCGCATCAGGCTGGAATTCATGGTTTAGCCAGAGATAGAAAGCTATGTACTGGTGTGTGGGAGGTACAACGTTGCTGTGGTAAAGGGTGTCATTATTTTGTCCTGTTCCTCTGGCAGGCTGAGGCATGAGCCAGACATTTCCGAAACGCACCGTTGGAATTACAATGTATTTACCGGTTTCATTCTCATAGATCATAACACTCTTATTTTGAGGCAGATCTTCGGACCAGGGTTCTCCCCATTCAGCTGTTACATTGGCTCTCAGATTTTCCGGAATTTCAGACTCAAACCACTCTTTATAGGTATCCATAGGTATGAGTTGAAGGCCCCATTCAGTCCTGTTTTCCACAATTCCATTCAGAATACCTGGAGCCCAGGAACCAACATTGATGCCCTGTGCCTGAAGCATCTCCATGAGCTTACTACTGTTTTCCGGAATTCCGGAGACCTCATAGCCACTTTTATTCATTGCATTAAGGAGTTCAAACATGCTCTGGGTAGAGTTGAGATAATTTGCTACAATGTTGTCCTTTCCTGAAGGGTAATTGTAATAGATGACAGCTACTTTCTTTTCCTCATTACTCTTTAACTTCAGGTTTGCCCAGTTAATTGATCTGTTTGACATCCAGTCAATCTGAGAAGGCAGAGGTTCATAGTTGCTTTCACCTGTTGCGGAATCATAATTATCAATTCCTATTACAATGTACTCGAAAATCCCATCAATGCTCGGGAGCAGAGTTTTGTATACAACCTCTTCACTGGGGATACCTCTATTACTATCGGCTATGTCAGTAGAATTAGCAGGGTTTGTAACAACCAATCCCGTGAGAACAGGCACGTCAAGGTCTTCAAGCTCCTGTACACCTTTATCAGGATCATCATAATTCAAACGGAAGCTCTTAAGAGAAATTACGCACTGGACAAGAGGCTCTCCGCTTTCGTCAAAGTAAAACTTATGAATATCGTTGAAAGTATCAAAACCTGCAATTACGTTGCAGCCCTTTCCTTCCAGATCACGGATAAGAGCGTCTATGACTTCAAGGTTGTCACCTGTATAATCAGAAGCATGGAACCATATCCCTATAGTTGGCTTGCTCTTGTCGTAAATATGTCGTGACTCACTTGAGTTAGTTGAGTTAGAATACCATTCAAGGTAATCAGTTGTGTTTTCAAACCAGTCGGGCTGAGATTCGTTAGTTGAAGAACGAGCATCTGGATGGTAAATCGCTGCTTCAGGGAATTCTATAGGATCTTCATAAACCCAGTTTTTCGTAAGCTCGGGTTTATCTCCATAAGTTTTTGCGAGATATATAAGGAAGTTCTCAGTGTTTTTCTTCAGGACTCCTCTGGAACCCATATTGTAGAAGAATTTTTCTTCGGTAGAATTATATGGGGTAGTCCCGGAAAAAATCTTATCATAACTTGAGGTATTGATGTATGTTGTATCTATTGCAGAAGTAATATCTATGAGTGCAGTCCCATTTTCGTGGGCGCTTTCAAGGTCGTCTCCGATATCTTTGAACTGCGACCAGAGCATATAAGTAAATATTACATCCTGGTTTTCAAAGGTCACATTGCTAAAATCGGAATACCCCGAAATATATGTTACATTTATACTTGCATTATATGGATTGGACTGCTCTGCTGCAGCAAGGGCACTCCCATCATAACAGATAAAAGTAATATTTACATGGTTTTCATCAGCCGATACGTTCTGTGCTAGCAGTAAAAGGACCACTGCACATAAAACCAATAATCTACCTTGTGCCGTACGCATCTTATCCCCAGAACAATGTATCATGAACCCTGGAGCACCCAGTGAGAAAAGTAATCAGGATGCCTGGCCCACAGAATGATATTATTATCAAGGTTATGAATCATAGAAACGATACAGAAACAGCTATAAAACATCAAAAATGAACTCGGAAGCTCTTGATTTTAACATGCAGTTAAAACACAGAACTTCCTAAATCCAATGAGTAGCCACTCTGTACGATAGATTCAACACTTGGAGCATTAGGGAATAAAATACATAAAACACAGTTTTTGGCTTATAATTGTTAGCTATTTGGGTAAAAACGGATTCGATGGCGTTTTTACGTAATATATTATGATTCCTCTCTATTTTGTAGAGTTGAAGATACTTATTCAGTTGAGAAGCAACTACACAAACCAGATAATCCTCTATATTGAATGTGATTTCTACGAGAATCTTTTCACATGTATATGTGTTAGATCAAATTTAGAATGTAACTGTAAATTACCCACTCAATAGCGAAGAGACACTATTCTTCCGTCCATAAATCAATGAAACTTATATAAAATAATTATAATTGAATATATTGGATAATTTTGCAATAAATGAAATTGTTTATTTTCTAAACATCTTTTCTTTTTTGTTTTATAATAATATCTTTATATAATAGCCTTTTTCATTTTAACTTGTATTGTTCTTATTCTTCAAATATAATAATGTCATAGAACTACGAAATCTTTATATATATAGATGTAATTTTATTAATAGACAAATCAGATTTACTTGATTTGTCTTATGAGACGCCATTCTAAACCTCCGTAAATCTGTAGTTTTCCAGGAGTAATTTGCCATTTTATATCCTCCTTAAAGCTGCAGTCTTCCGGGAGCAATTTGCTATTTTTAGTCTCTCTAAACTGCAGTCTTCCAGGAGTAATTTGCCATTTTATCCTCCTTAAAGCTGCAGTCTTCCGGGAGTAATTTGTTTTCAAATATCCATTCAATTTTTTGATTTTGTCCCATTTTTACGATCAATTATCTCAAAATGACGAATTAGATACCTTAACTTCCGGCTATAAGCATGTATTAGTGAACTACTCTTCCCTAAATCCTTCGCCTCACGGCTCAGGTTTTAGGGAGGAGCTTCTTGGGTCATTCTTTCCTCTATTCATCCCCCACCACTTGACAGCTTCCGGTTCTCACCGGAAGCTGTCAAGGAAGGGGACTTCATGCCTTAGAGTTAAAATTCAATGGGGAAATGTTTCTATATTGATTTCCTTTAATTATTGGGGACTGATCTCTTTTTTTCACTGGTTGGTACTTGCACTTATTGAGTTTATTTCAAAACGATCTCCAATCCCTCTGAACCAATGCTTTGGAGTAGAGAACCAGAATCAATAGTATTAAATGGAATACCAATTTTTAGTCAAAAACCTGAATAGTCAAGATTTTGAAACAAGCTCATCAATTACATTGAAATCAATATCATTAAACTGATTTTGCATAAGCTGAAGATTTACCTGATAACTAGCATGTAAGCTAAAAAATATATAAGCTAAAAAATGGCTACTTTTTAATATTTTGTAGTTTTGTAGATACGATCTCCTTCATGAAAAATAGCCCTGTAACTGAAGACGAAAAAAGTTTTCACTGTTGAGAGAATATGAAGAATTTCATGCAGGTTTCTGAATTAAAGCTGGTCACCTTGAAATTGACACAATAGCGAATATTCAATAACCTGAGAATTCCTTCAAGATAAACAATATATTCAGACCTTAAGCGGCCTGAAAAGCATGTTTCGCATCTGGTTATAAGATTTTTGCGCGACTTCAGTGTTTCCTTCCAGTTCTATGACCTCGAAACCGAAGTCATGTGCAAATTCTTTAACTTTTGTTTCAAAATCCGATTCATAGGACAGTTTTGTGTTAACTCTGGCAACTTTTCGGTAACCGAGTTCTCTAAGATATTCAGGAGAAAATTCAAAACCCAGAAGTAATTTATCACCAATTCTGAATGCGGTCTTCCAGTTTACAGCCCACATAGGAGTTAAGAAAAAGGTATCACTGTGGCTTTTCAGGATTTCACGGTAATGAGAATTGCCTCCGAGAGCTGCTGAAATGCAGTCTTCAATGGGTTGGATTGATTCACCTGTGTCCCTGTCCTGCAGCAGCTTTATAGGGCATCTTGTATGAGCAAAATTTCTTTGTATCCTGGAAAATGCCTGCCCGCAGGAGCCGTAAAAAAGTAGAATTCCGTCCACAAGCCTGGACATGATGTCAACGTTTGTATACGTTTCATTTTTAAGCCGGGCAGGGTCTATATGGAGTCCCATCCCCTGAAGCTGGACAATAACGCTGAATTTATTACTACATTTCAGGTCTGCTTTGATTTTGTAAAAGGGCAGGACCACTGGTTTAAATCCTTCAGCTTCAAGCTTGTGCAGAAGACCTTTGTTTTCTTCGTTTTCTATGATGTAGATCCTGTCTATATCAGGATCTTTTGCAAGCACATGGGTAATTTCATCCTCAAACATTCTGCAGCCAACTATGCCCAGAACTGTCATGGCTATAAGTTTGACCCCCTACTATTAAAGAATATCCTTATCAGTAGAGCTAATAACTCTTAGCAGAAAGCAAATATATTTGTATGTGCCATTTGCTTTCAATGTTTCTTTGTCCGTAAATATCATAAAATTTACATGCCGCGTTTGGACATGGAAAGAGTAAACTTTATTTCTGTTTTTCTTTTTCCTCATCAAGTATACATTAAAGTTAATGCTTTGACAATATGAAGAACAAAACGCAATGCTTATTATTTTTGATATTTAAAAAATGAATATTTATTAAATTGAAATTATTTAATGTGAAGTGGATACTTTAATTGTACGGGATGATGTAGATGTACCCGACGAAGATGCACCTGATGATGTAGATGCACCTGATGAAGAAGATGTACCATTACCATCGTCAGGTACATAAATTACCCTGCCGTCGGCGAGCCTATAAGCCGTTCCAAGAGCCTCTCCAGTTCCCCCTCCTATATTATCGGTCATGTTCATGACTTCAATGGGTTTACCTTCTTCTTTAATAACGATCTTCATATCCTGAGATCCTGGATTTTTGACAATGGTAAAATCCTCACTGGAGCTTAGAAGTTCAGGGAGGTGATATGACATAACAAGCGCAACCAACAGAGCTACAGAAAAGACCATTGCAACATCAAAAACATTTGCAACGTTGACCATCGGGTTTTGATCATCCTCGTCTTTTAAAAGTCCTGTCCGCCTGTATCTTCTGGATTTTCGCATGATTTCTTCCTCATTACTAAGAGACACTAAGCTTCAGTTCTTTTCCTCAATCGTATCCAGGATATAATCGATATCCGACATATCTTCCCAGTACCAGCGCCGCCTGACCTGTGTAAGTACATAGCCTATTCCAGCCGCAAAAAGTCCTACAACCGTTGTCGCAAAGGCAATCATCAGGTTTTGCGCAAGGGTCTCGAGGTCTCCTTTCGAAAGCCCTATCAAAGCAGGGCCTAATGGGATAAGCGTCCCCATAAGACCAAGCATGGGACCGATAGTTGAGGTTATCTTTGTATGTTCAAGGCGCTTTGCCATCTTGATTTCATATTCCTGCGAAAGCCTCTCAATTGCAGGAAAACGTCGCTCTTTCAGGTATTTTGCAGCGTCTCGTGCAAAAGAAGTGACCATGTAATTTTGTTTGATATTCTCAAGAGCCCTGGATGCTTCCGAAAGATCCGAATTCTGAAGCTCGCACTCAATTTTTTTGCAGTTCGTTTCCAGATTATTCCAATCCCTGCGCCTTTTTGTATATTCGGAAAGGAATTCACCTAATTGAATCAAGGAAACAAACACGAGAATAGTGAGAAGAAACATCACAGGAATTAGCAAAGCCGTTGAGAAGACGTTCATCATGTCAGATAATAAATTCATTAGGCTCAAAGATCATGCCTCCGTATACGTTCCAGGAAAAAACCTGCAAGGACAATGACTCCAAAAGCCATAAGAGGCATGATTCCTGTTTCTCCTCCTCCGGTTGAAACAAGGTTCATCTTTTTTGTTTGTATATAAGCAGGGATAAGCAGAGCCCCTAAAAGATAATAAATCCCTATCAGCATCATTGCACTGCCCATAGTTTCAGGGGTTTTTCCAAACCGGACCTTTCCAAGTCTGAAAAGAAAAGAAGAAGCCACCACTGCTATAAAAAAAGCAACTCCAACAAGAAGTCCTACTTTTATCCCGGAAAGGTTAAGACTTTCTGAAAGCAGTATGCAGGATACTGCAAGAGCCGCCAGACAGACCGGGCAGGGTATGGATATAGCGAGGAAAGTGTGCCTGGAAACATCTTTTCCTGAATTCCACTTTTTCTGGGTGTAAATCCCGGTCACTATAAGAAGTAGGGAAACAAATACATGGATTCCCATGCCCATTGACGAAAACTTCTCAAAAGCTTCCAGGCTTATATGATCAGCAACGCCTCCGAATAAAAGGGCTAGAAGAAAATAACTACCTCCAATTGCAAAAATTTCTTTTGTACTTATGTTTGAAAATCCGCATCCTATCCCAGATTTAATTCCAAAGACAAGGATACCTATCAAAATTCCAATCACAGTTAATGCCGCAGAGTCCATAATACCTTCTGAGCATCTATAGTAAAATTAAATAAAAACTGGTTTTTGGGTAATAATTGTTATCTTTTTGGGTAACAAGGGCTCATTGAGTGCATTTTTTAGACTAAAAATTTATCTCCACCCTGTTTTCTGCCAGAAAATAGAAAATAATTAAATAAGTTAAAACCAGAGCATGTGTAAAAGTTAAGATTAGAAGATAGTAAAATAGTAAAATAGTAAAATAGTAAAATAGTAAAATAGTGTCTTGTTTAAAACGGCATCAAGTGACGTGAATATTAAATTAGAATTAAAATTTAACAAATATTATGTAAGAATATACTTTGCTTACCAGGCAATGATATAGAAAAAAGGAAAGGAAAAATCCGTAATTAAAGTAAATTTGTTAAAATTAAATATAAAAAAAGCAATGAAAAGATCTGATAGATTACTTTACTTGTTCTAACAAAAGCAATACTTATAAGTATTTGAGATAAAATAGAGTTCATCATGGTAGTAAACGTTATGCAGAGTTCTGGAATGAACGGCGGCAAAGAAAACCTTTTCAAAGCCATTTCAAGCGACACACGCCTCTCAATTCTCGAACACCTGAGTGAAGGAGATATGCATATATCCGGCCTGGCAAGAGAAATAGGGATTTCTGTGCCTGTGGCTGCCAAACATGTGAAAATATTAGAAAAAGCCAACCTTATAGAAAGAAAAAAGTTCGGAAATACTCATATGATAGGCATCAAACTGAACAATATCTATTCTTTTCTAGACCACTTTGCAGAAAACAGGAGACTTGAGGTTGAACAGGGTACGACTCTGCTTGAGGCCCTGAAAAGCGTGGCTGCTGTGGAAGTTAAGAAAATAGGGAACAGAGTCAAGGTCATCTCTACGGATGGGGAAGAAGGATTTTATGTATATGAAGTGGATGGCAAACTATCGGATAAGACTGTAGACGAATATGAATTTTACGAAAATACTATAGTAGAGTGGAAAAAGCTAGTGCCCGTAACGAAAAAAAGATTACTGGTAAACATCAAAAGGTAAAAAGCCTACAATGCTTAACTCCTTCAGAGGCTCATATCTGTTCATGGAGCCCGCAAAATAGATACTCATGAAATCTTTAAAAGGGTTTGAAGAGTCCACTGAAATATGATATCTTTCTCCTCTTTCTCCTGAAAAAACCAGAAAACTCCTGGAAAACGGGCGTGTTACTTCAACTTCGCCAGGACTCCAAGATGATCTTCGTGATAGGGCATCAGGTCCTTTGCATTAAGAATCTCAAACCTGGGCTCAAAAGCCTGTTCGAGTTTCTTCACCTCTGCCTTAAAAACCTCTTTTGGTTTTGCTACAGTATCTATACTCCGTGCTTTAATGGAAAGCAGGAGATATCCATCCCTTTTTAAAAAACGAACTGCATTCCTTGCAGCAATCTCGGCCTGGTTGGGCTGTGCGACATCCTGGAAAATAAGGTCCACAGGCTCAACGAGATGAGAGTAACTGTCCGGTTTTCCCGCATCAGCCAGAATCGGGTGGAGATTTTTCCTCCTTGATGCAAGTCCTATAAGATCTCTCATGCTCCTTGGGGCAAATTCAACGGCGTAAACTGCACCTTCCGAAACAATATCAGAAACATGGCTGACCGTTGTACCTGAAGCCGCCCCGAGGTAGAGCACCTTAGAATATTTCTTGAGGGGAGTGTTAAATTTTTTTAGAACCATGGCTCCAAGCTTGCTCCTGCGAGGGTCCCATGTCCTGTACTCAACCCCTTCAACCGTGATCAGTTTTTCTCCATAAACGGTTTTTCCAGGGTCAAGGTTCTTTGTAGCAAGCTGTTTTTTGTCTTTTATGACTTCAAAGATCCCATCCGATAGCCTTTTGACTTCAGGCATTTACTTTCTCCTCCTTTTCTTTGGCTTTGCTCCGCTTTCCTGTCTTTTTTGAGGAGGCCTGGGGTTCAAAGTCCTGATCTGCAGGACTTTCGCTTCAAGTTTTTCCGTAAGAGAGGGATCTTTTTCTCCGGAATAAAAATCAATGCGTGCAGCAAGGGAAAGTTTTGATGCAACGGCTCTTGCTACTTTTCCCCTTACCCACCAAGGCGCAGTATTTATTAGAGGGTGACTGTAGATGACCCCATGCTTTGGAGATGGAGCCCGAGCCCGAAGATGCTTGAAAAGCGCCTTACTGGCTCCTATAACCTGAATGGTGCTGGAGGGAAACTCTGCAAGTTTTTCGAGGCTTCCTGCAAGACTTATCAACCTTGCCCCGAGCATTGGGCCTGCAATAAGTTTCAGATTAGGTGCAACCAGTTCCATGCTGTTTCCAATGTAAGCCTCGATCTGTCGCCGCCGTTCATAGAGGCTGTACACGTTTTCTGCAAAACCTTTAAGGAGTAGTTCATCTGCAGGTTCAAGTTTTGCACCCATTGAGTTTCTGGCTTTTGAATAAAGCGGGTCTTCAGAACCGACATTTTCACGGGAACCGTATTTTACAATAAAAAGTGCAAGGTCTTCTCCACCTAACCCGCTTTCCGGGAAATAGCCGCCATACCATTCAGAAAGCCTCTCCGACAGGGCATTTGTCGTTTCATTTATATCGTCCAGGGCCTCTACAGCCTGAATAATTCGCTGGTCAGGAGTAAGAGCACCTGAGACCTGAAGTTTTGCAGCCTCCAGAGTAACTTCGTGTAAAAGGGAGTAATACTCGGCAGGGGAATCTACAAACCCGGATATTATAGCTGCATTTTTGAGGTCAAAGCCTTCAGGAGGGAGATCCGACTTGCTGTCCCTCAAAGAAAGAGAATGGAGGGCAAGCTCCCGGATGTCTTTTGAAAGAAGTATGGATTCCAGAATTTCTCCTGCTCTGTCGATTTCAAGAGTTCCAAACCAGGTATTAATTTTCAATCTGGACCTCCAGAGATGTCCGCACCCCGGTTTCTCCCCTTTGTGAGCAGGACTCTCCCGCCAAGGGACTCGTCAAGCATGCGCTGGGTTTCTTGCTGAAGTCTTTTACCTTCCTCGACGCTTCCGACAATTCCGTAAACTACCGGCCCGAAAGAACTGATGCCCGAGCCACTCGCGCCGTTGTCACGCATGTAATTCATGATATCCAGAACAGGCTGTGACTGAAGTCCGACTTCCCTTTTCTTAAAACCTACAGTCTGGATGTGGTTAATCGCTTTGCCAAAAGTTTCCAGGTCTTCCTCGACAAGTGCAGGAAGCATCTGCATGAGGATTACGTGGGAAATTTCCTGAACTTCGGCGAGAGGAATTGGGCAATACTTCGTGAAAATATCCACTTCTTCCGCATCGTGAGCCCCTTTACCTTTAGGAATTGCAAGGACAATAGACCAGTCAGGAAAGTTTCTTCTGAAAAGGACAGGCCCAGGAGGTACGTGGCTGGCTGAAGAAGGAGAAAATGCACCTTTATCCTTGAACTTATGTCCCCCATCCAGAATAAAGCCACCATTTTCAAAAGCAGCAACCCCTATCCCGGATGTGCCACCCCTGCCGACCGCGACTGCAAGTTCCCTAACGCTTTTTCCCAGTCCATAAATCCTGTTTACGGCTACTGCTGCCGACAGGGCAGCCTGGGTTCCGGAACCGAGCCCTACATGATCAGGGAGACTATCATTAATATGCAGCTTTATTCCTTCTCCTGTTGGAAGAAGGGTCTGTGCAGCTTTTTGCATTTTGCCTGCTAGAAGAGGATTACCGATGACCTCTATATTATCAGCTTTACTCGCAGAAATTTCCAGGCCGGGATATTCCAGGGTGATTCCCGCTCCCCCATCGACCCTGCCTATCTCTGCATTGAGGTCTATCAGGGTAAGATGGAGTCTGGATGGAGTCACTACTTTAATCATGTATATCTGTACCTCATTACCTATTCATAAAGATTAGGAATCGAACTTATTTTAGCTCAGGAATTAAGCTTCCGTTTCCCCCAGAGTTTTTCCTTAATAATCGAATAAGTAAAAGATAAAGTTTTCCTGTTAAACATGAATTTAAGCATTGGAAAAATCAGAGAATATATTCTTACACGAATCTCCATACTCCCCCTGAAATCCACCATCGGATTCATGAACACAGGGTTAATGGAAAAACTGCAGTGCCTGCATCGGCTGTAAGCCAGTCCCGCAACAGTATGTATAAGTCCACAGAGCATGCCCGTGTCTGCCGGATCGGAAAGGCCAAATGTCACGTCAGATTCCAGACGTTTAATTTTTATTCCATTAAGCAAATCGGAAAATAGACGAAGCAGAGGTTTTCTGAGAGATTTGAATGCTTCCAGACCCCAGTGAAGCATTTCTCTGGGAGTCATTTCAGATTCTGGAGCTTCTTCAGTCTCGGGCTTTTTTTTCCCTCTTATCTTTGCAATTATACCCCAGTTTTCTTTCTTCTCAGTCCCTTCTGTTAGTTTTTCTTTACTCTCACTTTCTTCTATTCTTTTTTCTTTACTCTCACTTTCTTCTATTCTTTTGTCTATACTCTCGCTCACTTTTATTCTTTTTTCTTTATTCTCACCCACTTCTATTCTTTTTTCTTTACTCTCACTCACTTCTATTCTCTTCTCTTCGATCTCTTTTTCTTCAATCTCCCTTTTTTTCTTCACTTCAGCCTTACCCTGTGTTTCTGTAGTGACTCGTACCTTTTCAGTTTTCTTCAGATCAATCTCATTTTGCTCCTCTTTTATTTTTTTGTCCTTTTCTGATTTATCCAGTTCTTCAGGAAAGCTTTCGCTTTCCTCGGGTTCCTCTATGGAAAAGGTATGGGAAAAGAGCAGCCATTTTACGGTAAATATGCCTCTAAGTTCTTTCCTTTCTTCCAGACTCAGGACATTAAGCTTGAAAGTGAGACCTATTGCTGTAAAAAGTATGAATAAAATCAACAGAAAAACCAGCAGAAGAAAAGTGATTACCAGCATATTAACAGGTTAGGGAGAAGAGGATAGTCCTGACTATCCTGAAAACCCATACTTTTTAATTCCGTTCCCTGAAAAGTCCCTTAAATAGGTTTTAGTTCCAGAAATTCGGTGGAAACTTTAGTGGAAACATTCCTCTTCTTCGATCTTGATTTTGGTTTCTTCTACAGTTTCCTTTTCCGGAGTTCCTTTTTCTTTAACTTCCTGTTCCTGCAATTCCTCTTCTTTTTTGTTCTTGCCTCTCATGCCTTTGAGCTTGTCCATAATCTCAGGCACAAGATCAGGAATTGAGCTAAGGATTGACCCGGCATCGCTTCGCCCAGAGAGCCGGAAGATTCTGGCTTCTTCTTCAGAAAGCATAATAAATGCCACAGGCTCTATCTTCGCGCCTGCCCCCCCACCTCCGCCATATCCCGACTCAGTGTCTTTCTTGCCTTCTCCCCCACCTGCTCCAAACCCCATTGTAATCCTTGAAATTGGAATAATTGTTTTTCCAGCAGCAGTAATTGGGTCTCCAACTACGGTTTTAGTATTCGCGATTCTCTCAAGTTCACCTGCAATTTCTTTAATAGTGGCTTCTACACCCAACTTTTCATCCCCTTTTTGTATATTGTTTCGTAGATGACGATAATAAATATTTTCGTTTTTTATTTTTACTCTAAATTTGGATACGTTAATTTTGGACTTAATCATATTTGAGTAATTCTACACCTACTAACTTAAAGCCAGTTTTAATTTTAGGGAGAAACTTATTTTTATCGTTTTTGAAGGCTATTGTTTTTTTAGGTGGGCAACTAAAATCTAAGCCGCCCTTATTTTGAAAGTAATAAATATTTGATTAATAAAAATAAGTTAATAGCCTATAAATAAGATATTCTATTAAGTTAAGTGACCTAGATTATTCGAATACAAATAAATTACAGGGGTAATATTTTTTATATTTTTAATTTATTCGATTTAGCATAATTCCAGTATATTTATATCCTATTATTTGAATTCCAGCTCAATCAATGAAATTTACTTAAAGAGTCTTACAAAAGATAAACAAATTCTTTGAATAAGAGAATACTTTTTCATTCGTGCATTCACGTAGGTATTCAGTGTAAACCCCCTTTATTTACAATGAAAGTTTCACTTAAAATTTCTTTTAATGGACGGAGGAATTAAAATAAAAAAATTAACCACTCTGCTAGTAGCTATTTTCATATTATTATTAATATCAAGTCTTGGAGCTGCGGCTGAGATTATAGTGCAGCCAGGAAATTCTATTCAAAATGCTGTGAATAGTTCGTCTTCCGGCGATATAATTACTGTAAAACCCGGAACCTATACTGAAAATATCATAGTAACCAAAGATGATCTTACAATCAGGTCAGAATCCGGAAATCCTGATAACACAATGATTAAAGCCAAAAGTTCGGGGGTCAGTGTGTTCCTCTTGCAGGGAGACAACATAAAAATAACTGGATTTAAGGCTGTAGGAGCAACCCGATCTGGCAATGCAGGAATTTGTCTGTCTTCGTGCAGTAACTGCATAGTTGAGAACAATAAACTTTTGAACAACTGTTACGGAATCCATCTCCTGCGTTCCAAAGAGAATAAGATCTCAAAGAATACAGCTACGAACAATAGGGAATATGGAATTGTACTTGGGACTGCTACAGACAATACCCTTTCAGGAAATACAGCTTTTAATAACGGTCGTGGAATCCATGTTGGTAACTCTGACGGCAACACATTTTCAGGTAACACTGTTCAAGATAATAGTGTTTATGGGCTTTATGTCTGTCCCAGAAGCGACACTAACCAGATTTACAACAATTACTTCAATGACACTAATATGACTATTAGAAATGGAATCGGAAATGTCTATAATACCAAAAAAACCACAGGCACTAATATTGTGGGTGGCCCTTATATAGGAGGCAACTTCTGGGGAAAACCTGATGGTACAGGATTTTCCAATACCGCAGTAGATAAAAACAGGGATGGAATTTCCGATTCTGCATATAAAAACATAACAGGTAGCATCTATTCTGACAACCTTCCTCTAGTTGTTTATAAACCCGTGTCGACAAAGCCGGTTGCTGTATTCTCTGCATCTCCTACCTCAGGAAAAGCACCATTAAACGTTAAATTTACTGACGCAAGCACAGGAACACCAACTAAATGGAAATGGAATTTTGGAGATGGAAAAACTTCAACCTTGCAGAATCCAACCCATAAATATTCAGCCGCAGGGAATTATGCGGTTATACTCACAGTAAGCAACTCTGCAGGTAGTAATACGTTAACAAAAACCGGATATATAAAAGTGGTATCAAAACCAGTTGCTGCATTCTCTGCATCTCCTACCTCAGGAAAAGCACCATTAAACGTTAAGTTTACTGACACAAGCACAGGAACACCAACTAAATGGAAATGGGATTTTGGAGATGGAAAAACTTCAATCAAACAGAATCCAACGCATAAGTATTACAAAGCAGGAAAATACACAGTAACCCTCAAAGTAACCAATGCGGTAGGCATTAACACGGTAACAAGGTCAAATTATATAACCGTGACAGAAAAACCAGTTGCTGTATTCTCTGCATCTCCAATCTCAGGAAAAGCTCCATTAAACGTTAAATTTACTGACAAAAGTACCGGATCACCAACTAAATGGAAATGGAATTTTGGAGACGGAACAACTTCAACCAAACAGAATCCAATACATAAGTATTCAGCCGCAGGAAAATACACAGTAATCCTCAAAGTAACCAATGCGGCAGGCATCAACACAGCAACAAAATCAAAGTATATAACCGTGACAGCAACTTCGCAAACATCGACTGCTGCACTTTCTGAATCTCCAACTTCGACTGCTGCACTTTCTGAATCTCCAACTTCGACTGCTGCACTTTCTGAATCTCCAACTCCAATTGCTGCACTTTCTGCATCTCCAACTTCAGGAAATGTCCCGTTAACCGTTTCTTTTACTGACAAAAGTACAGGATCACCAACTAAATGGAAATGGGATTTTGGAGACGGAGAAACTTCAACAACCAAAAATCCAACTCATAAGTATTCAGCTACAGGAAAATATACTGTTAAACTTACAGTAACAAATGCAGCAGGCAGTAATACAAAAACAAAATCAAAGTATATCACAGTAACAGAAACTTCACAAGCTCCGGTTGCAGATTTCTGGGGTTCGACACTCTCAGGAAAAACTCCACTAAAGGTAACATTTACGGAGACAAGTAAAGGATCACCAACTTCATGGGAATGGGATTTCGGAGATGGGAAATATTCAACAGAAAAGAGTCCAACACACACATATTCAACTGCAGGAACTTACACGGTTAAACTTACAGCAACAAATGCAGCAGGAAGTAATACAAAAACAAAATCAAAGTATATAAAAGTGGCAAAGTGACTGCAACTTTGAAAACTTGGTTGTAAACCTCCCGGGGTTTTTTCAGTCTCAGGTAAAGATGCAAAAGGCAGTAGCACAAAAGTCATTTGTGGATATCATAGTATCTAAAAAATGAAATAGCAAAACCAGTTGCTGCATTTTCTGCATCTCCTACCTCAGGAAAAGCCCCATTAACTGTGCCTTTACTGACAAAAGTACAGGCTTACCAGAGAAGTGGAAATGGAGCTTTGGAGACGGAACAATTTCAAGAGAAAAAAATCCAAAAAACCAGTATTTACAGGAAGGAAAATATAAGATTACACTTACAGTAAGCAATGAGGCAGGCGGCAATACTATAACAAAAACAAATTTCATAAAAGTGACAACAAATACAAGACCAGGGATATACTCTGAAAGTAAGTAAACTCTTAACCGAAACACGAAAAAATCAAGGATAAACGTAACGAACGCAAAGGTCTGTTTCGGTCACAACGGAAGAATCATAGTGAGTGAACGAAACAGACAATAATTCTGTTTTCTCTTATTCTGTTTTCAGAATCAACACCAGTTTTTCTTAGTTTCCTGTACCTTGATATCTTTCTGAGTTATGAAACTTCAACCTTCTGCATTAGGTTGAGATTAAAAAACTGACTAAGTCTAAATTTTATCTAATATCTAAGAGGCTGTCTTAAAATTCAAATCATTTATACAATTGGATAATAGGCAACGTTCCGTTTAAATTCATATTACGCACTCGATGTATAAAATCAAACACAATAAACATCATGGTTTAAACTTTCGTTTTGGACATTAACAGTTTGACACTCCGTTTATCAATTTAAATGCATAAGTCCTATCCCAATTATAGAACCAGATTTAATTTTCAGACATGCTCTAAGAGCTTACCTTAAATTTACATTTGATTTACAATTTAGATAGGCTGAAGACCGAGTTTTTCTTGTAAATTCAGCCTGAATTTGGATTTCATGGTATAAAGCCGCATAAAGCAACACATAAAACAAAAATTGTAACCAAAAACGAAGTTTTTGGACAAGAATTAGAAATGTTTTAATATAAAAAATCCAAATATAGAGCGAATCAGTGATCGTGGAATAAAAATAGCTAATCTGCCACCTGCAGGATCTAACATATAATCGATATAATAAGGCCCCTATAATGATTATTACATATAATGTGGAAAAGATATAATTACCGACAGTGAACCAGTTCAAGATGAAATGGCGCTAAAATCGAATTACATGGACCAGGCACTTAATAGATTTTTTGTTAGACCTGCAGATTATTTATAGCTACATCCCGATTTTCATGATTTTATAAACTCCGGTTCAATATGTTAATTAAAAAACGCAGTTATGTAGAAACTCTCATGAGCCTTTGGCACATGCATGAAGCATGAAAAACTTTATACTGATGTTAAAGTTATTCATAGGAAATCCTCGGAAATAAAGAATTTCCAATTGTTTAAACTGAATTACCTGATATACTTTTACACATTCATTTTCAGATCCAATCAAAAGCTGATGTAGATAAGTTTTCTACAAAGCCAAAAACGCAAAAAAACCTGGATTTTGGAACTGAGTTCTAGAACAAGGAGTTTTAGAACAAGAAACCTGTATTCGGCAGATTGGCATTAAAATTTGGATATTTTTCAGGACAGATATCCTCTTCAAACTGTATGGGAAGAAATACGTTTCATATATTTGCGGAAAGTTAAAAAGTTTACTCAAGTCTAAAAAACACATTAAGAATAAAAACACACTAAGACTAAAAACACATTAAGACTAAAAACACAAAGACTAAAAAACACATTAAGACTAAAAACACATTAAGACTAAAAATACATTAAGACTAAAAATACATTAAGAAATCAGTATAACTTTCAAAATATGTGATAAAATTATTATAGGTTTTTTCGTTAGAATATTTTCCCTTGAAATGAAGAGGATGCCAGGATAGCGCTTTTCAAACCCCCTATTAATTTGCCCTGCATTTAACACGTGTTAACATATGGCCCAAGCATCACATAAAAAGAAGCAGCAAGCCATTTACAAATAAGTGATATAGGACTAATGCAAGTTTCCACAAAAACGCTATTAGTGAAAATATTTGAAATAATAATTTACCTGCTGGATGTAGGACGAAATATAACGGAGTAAGACAATGAAAGTGAACAAAAAACTGTATTCAGTAGCTTTAGCTTCAACAGCCATTGTTTTATTTTTAATTTTGATATTATCTACTGCATCGGCAGCTACTGCACAAAGTACTTCGACCGCGTCTGGATACGCCTACATTACGAATAGCGGCAGCACCACTGTCTCTGTAATTGACATTACAACAAACAAGGTTACAGCCACGATAAACGTAGGAAAATATCCTTACGGAGTTGCAGTAAACCCCACTGGAACTAAGGTGTATGTATCGAAAGACAAAAGCAGTGTCATCTCCGTAATTGACACAGCAAAAAACAAGGTTACAGCCACAGTGAAGGTAGGAAAAAATCCCTGGGGAGTTGCAGTTAACCCGGCTGGAACAAGGGTATATGTAGCAAACGAAGGCAGTAAGACCGTCTCTGTAATTGACACAGCAACAAATACGGTTACAGCTACAGTGAAGGTAGGAAATTATCCTTGCGGGGTTGCAGTTAACCCGGAGGGAACAAAAGTATATGTGACGAACACTCTCGATAACACTGTCTCTGTTATTGACACAGCAACAAACAAGGTTACAGCCACAATAAAGGTAGGAAATCTCCCTACCGGAGTTGCAGTTAATCCAGCGGGAACAAGAGTATATGTGACGAACGAGTACGATGTTTCTGTAATTGACACAGCAAAAAATAAGGTTGCTGCCACGGTGACTGTAGGAAAATACCCATGGGGAGTTGCAGTAAACCCGGCTGGGACAAAGGTATATGTGACGAACTATGGAGATGGTACTTTTTCTGTGATTGATACAGCCACAAATAAGGTTACAGCCACAGCGAAGGTAGGAAGTTATCCTTTAGGTGTTGATTTCAGTCCGGATGGAACTAAGGCATATGTGGCGAAAGAAACAAGCGGCGCAGTCTCCGTAATTAACACAGCCACAAACAAGGTTACAGCCAAAGTGTGGGTAGGAACAGAGCCTGTTGCATTCGGGAAGTTTATAGGGTCTGTTTCTGTGCAAAATCCAGTAGTTCCTAATGCAGACTTCATTGGATCTCCAGTCTCAGGAAGTAACCCATTGAAGGTGCAGTTTACTGATAAGAGTACAGGTTCACCGACTTATTGGGAATGGAACTTCGGTGATGGGTCTGATCTGGTAACTGAATATAATCCAACACATACATACTCAAAAGCAGGAAATTATACTGTGAAAGAGACTGTGAGTAATGCAGCAGGTAAGGATACGGAAATAAAAACGAATTATATAACAGTGACAGAAGATTCACAAATTCCTGATGCAGATTTCATTGGATCTCCAGTCTCAGGAAGTTATCCATTGAAGGTGCAGTTTACTGACAAGAGTACAGGTTCACCGACTTATTGGAAATGGAACTTCGGTGATGGATCGGATCTGGTAACTGAATATAATCCAACGCATACATACTCAAAAGCAGGAAATTATACTGTGAAAGAGACGGTGAGTAATGCGGCAGGTAGGGATACGGAAATAAAAACGAATTATATAACAGTGACAGAAGATTCACAAATTCCTGATGCAGATTTCATTGGATCTCCAGTCTCAGGAAGTAACCCATTGAAGGTGCAGTTTACTGACAAGAGTACAGGTTCACCGACTTATTGGAAATGGAACTTCGGTGATGGATCGGATCTGGTAACTGAATATAATCCAACACATACATACTCAAAAGCAGGAAATTATACTGTGAAAGAGACGGTGAGTAATGCAGCAGGTAAGGATACGGAAATAAAAACGAATTATATAACAGTGACAGAAGATTCACAAACTCCTGATGCAGACTTCATCGGATCTCCAGTCTCAGGAAGTAACCCATTGAAGGTGCAGTTTACTGACAAGAGTACAGGTTCACCGACTTATTGGAAGTGGAACTTCGGAGATGGGTCTGATCTGGTAACTGAATATAATCCAACGCATACATACTCAAAAGCTGGAACGTATACTGTGAAAGAGACTGTGAGTAATGCGGTAGGTAGGGATACGGAAATAAAAACGAATTATATAACAGTGACAGAAGCTTTGCAAACTCCGACTGCAGATTTCTGGGGCTGGCCACTCTCAGGAAACGCTCCACTAAAAGTAACATTTACGGAGACGAGCAAAGGATCACCAACTTCGTGGAAATGGGATTTCGGAGATGGAACATCGTCAACAGAAAAGAGTCCAACACACGCATATTCAACTTCAGGAACTTATACGGTTAAACTTATAGCAACAAATGCAGCAGGAAGTAGTACAAAATCAAAATGGAAATATATAAAAGTGGCAAAGTGACTGCAACTTTGAAAACTTGGTTGTAAACCTCCCGGGGTTTTTCAGTCTCAGGTAAAGATGCAAAAAGCAGTATAAAAAAGTCATTTGTGGATGTCATAGTATCTAAAATATGAAATAGCAAAACTAATTACTGCATTTTCTGCATTTCCTACCTCAGGGAAAGCCCCATTAACTGTTGCCGTTACTGATAAGAGTTCAGAAAATCCTACTAAATGGAAATGGAGTTTTGGAGGCGGAACATCGTCAACAGAAAAGAATCCAAAACACCAGTATTTACAGGAAGAAAAATATAAGATTACACTTACAGTAAGCAATGAGACAGGCGGCAGTACTATAACAAAAACAAATTTCATAAAAGTGGCAACAAATACAAGACCAGGGATATACTCTGAAAACAAGTAAACTCTTAAACTGAAACACGAAAAAATCAAGGCTAAACGTAATGAACGCAAAGGTCTATTCGGCCACAAAGGAAGAATCATAGTGGGTGACTGAAACAGACCCATAGTGGGTGACCGAAACAGACCCATACTTCTGTTTTCTCTTAATCTGTTTTCAGAATTAACACCGGTTTTTCTTGGTTCCCTGTATCTAACTCTCTTTCTGAGTGATGAAACTTCAACTTTCTGCATTAGGTTGAGATTAAAAAACTGACTGAGCCTAAATTTTATCTAATATCTAAGAGCCTACCTTAAATTTACATTTGATTTACAATTAGATGGGCTGAAGACCGAATTTTTCTTGAAAATTCAGCCTGAATTTGGATTTCGTGGTATAAAACCGCATAAAGCAACACATAAAACAAAAATTGTAACCAAAAACGAAGTTTTTGGACAAGAATTAGAAACGTTTTAATATAAAAAATCCAAATATAGAGCGAATCAGTAATCGTGGAACAAAAATAGCTAATCTACCACCTGAAGGATCTAACATATAATCGATATAACAAGGTCCCTATAATGGTTCTTATAGATAATGTGGAAACGATATAATTACCGACGGTGGACCAGTTCAAGATGACATGACGCTAAAATTGAACTATATGGCCCAGGCACTTAATAAATTTATTATTAGACCTGCAGATTATTTATAGCTACATCCCGATTTTCATGATTTTATAAACTCCGGTTCAATCTGTTTAAAAAATGCGATTATGTAGAAACCCTCATGAGCCTTTGGCACATGCATGAAAAATGAAAAACTTTATATTGATATTAAAGTTTTTCATGGGAAATCATCGGAAAGAAAGAATTGTCAATTGTTTAAACTGAACTACCTGATATACTTTTACACATTCATTTTCAGATTCAATCAAAGCTGATTTAGATAGGTTTTCTACAAAGCCAAAAACGCAAAAAATATCTGGATTTTGGAACTGAGTTTTAGAACAAGGAGTTTTAGAACAAGAAACCTGTATTCGGCAGATCGACATTAAAATTTGGATATTTTTCAGGATAAGCATCCTCTTCAAACTGTACGGGAAAAGTAGGTTTCATATATTTACTGAAAGTTTAAAAATTTACTCAAGTCTAAAAACACATTAAGACTAAAAAATACATTAAGAAACCAGTTTAACTTTCAAAATATGTGAGAAAATTATTCTAAGTTTTTTCATTAGAATATTTTCCTTTGAAATGAAGAGGATGTCAGGATAGCGCTTTTCAAACACCCTATTAATTTGCCCTGTATTTAACACGTGTTAACATATGGCCCAAGCATCACATAAAAAGAAGCAGCAAGCCATTTACAAATAAGTAACATAGGACTAATGCAAGTTCCCACAAAAACGCTATCAGTGAAAATATTTGAAATAACAATTTACCTGCTGGATGTAGGACGAAATATAACGGAGTAAGACAATGAAAATGAACAAAAAACTATGTTCAGTAGCTTTAGCTTCAACAACCATTGTTTTATTTTTAATTTTGATATTATCTACTGCATCGGCAGCTACTGCACAAAGTACTTCTAACACGGCTGGATACGCCTACATTACGAATAGCGGCAGCACCACTGTTTCTGTAATTGACATTACAACAAACAAAGTTACAGCCACGATAAATGTAGGGAAATATCCTTATGGAGTTGCAGTAAACCCCACTGGAACTAAGGTGTATGTATCGAAAGACAAAAGCAGTGTCATCTCCGTAATTGACACCGCAAAAAACAAGGTTACAGCCACAGTGAAGGTAGGAAAAAATCCCTGGGGAGTTGCAGTTAACCCGGCTGGAACAAGGGTATATGTGGCAAATGAAGGCAGTAAGACCGTCTCTGTAATTGACACAGCAACAAATACGGTTACAGCTACAGTGAAGGTAGGAAATTATCCTTGCGGGGTTGCAGTTAACCCGGAGGGAACAAAGGTATATGTGACGAACACTCTCGATAACACTGTCTCTGTTATTGACACAGCAACAAACAAGGTTACAGCCACAATAAAGGTAGGAAATCTCCCTACCGGAGTTGCAGTTAATCCAGCGGGAACAAGAGTATATGTGACGAACGAGTACGATGTTTCTGTAATTGACACAGCAAAAAATAAGGTTGCTGCCACGGTGACTGTAGGAAAATACCCATGGGGAGTTGCAGTAAACCCGGCTGGGACAAAGGTATATGTGACGAACTATGGAGACGGTACTTTTTCTGTGATTAATACAGCTACAAACAAGGTTACAGCCACAGTGAAGGTAAGAAGTTATCCTTTTGGGATTGCTTTCAGTCCGGATGGAACTAAGGCATATGTGGCGAAAGAAACAGGTGGCACTGTCTCCGTAATTAACACAGCCACAAATAGGGTTACAGCCATAGTGAGGGTAGGAAAAGAGCCTGCTGCGTTCGGGAAGTTTATAGGTTCTGCCAAAGTACAAAACCCAAAAACTCCAGTTGCTGTATTTTATGCATCTCCAAAATCAGGAAAAGCACCTTTAAGCGTTAAATTTACTGACAAAAGTACAGGATCACCAACTAAATGGAAATGGAGTTTCGGAGACGGAAAATCGTCAACAGAAAAGAATCCAACACATAAGTATTCGAAAGCAGGAAAATATACTGTTAAACTTACAGTAACAAATGCAGCAGGAAGTAACACAGCAACAAAATCAAAGTATATAATAGTGAAAACTTCGCAAGCGCCCGTTGCTGTATTTTATGCATCTCCAAAATCAGGAAAAGCACCTTTAAGCATTAAATTTACTGATAAAAGTACAGGAAAACCAACTAAATGGAAATGGAATTTCGGAGACGGAAAATCGTCAACAGAAAAGAATCCAACACATAAGTATTCGAAAGCAGGAAAATATACTGTTAAACTTACAGTAACAAATGCAGCAGGAAGTAACACAGCAACAAAATCAAAGTATATAATAGTGAAAACTTCGCAAGCGCCCGTTGCTGTATTTTATGCATCTCCAAAATCAGGAAAAGCACCTTTAAGCGTTAAATTTACTGACAAAAGTACAGGAAAACCAACTAAATGGAAATGGAGTTTCGGAGACGGAAAATCGTCAACAGAAAAGAATCCAACACATAAGTATTCAGCTACAGGAAAATATACTGTTAAACTTACAGTAACAAATGCAGCAGGAAGTAACACAGCAACAAAATCAAAGTATATAATAGTGACAGAAACTTCACAAGCTCCGACTGCAGATTTCTGGGGCTGGCCACTCTCAGGAAACGCTCCACTAAAGGTAACATTTACGGAGACAAGCAAAGGATCACCAACTTCATGGAAATGGGATTTCGGAGATGGGAAATATTCAACAGAAAAGAGTCCAACACACACATATTCAGCAGCAGGAACTTATACGGTTAAACTTACAGCAACAAATGCAGCAGGAAGTAGTACAAAAACAAAATCAAATTATGTAAAAGTGTCCGGAACCTCTCAAGCTCCGACTGCAGATTTCTGGGGCTGGCCACTATCAGGAAAAGCACCACTAAAAGTTACATTCACAGAGACCAGCAAAGGATCGCCAACTTCATGGAAGTGGGATTTTGGAGATGGGAAATATTCAACAGAAAAGAGTCCAACACACACATATTCAACTACAGGAACTTACACGGTTAAACTCACAGCAACAAATGCAGCAGGAAGTAGTACAAAATCAAAATGGAATTATATAAAAGTGGCAACGTGACAAAAGGCTGAACGCGCTATAAAACTCAGTTTTACTGGCTTAATAACAGGTTCATCCAGCTCTGAAAAGTTAGCCACTTAGAAATACGAATAAAAAAGAACTATGCAGCCTGGGGAAAAACACATCAATAGCCATCGTAAATAGGATTACTAAAGCAAATTTTTCAGAATTAGCTTCCATTAATCACTGGCTATTGATTGCTTTTTTATTTTTATTCAATTGAGTTTCATACAGAAAACAGTTACCAAACATTTTATATTTATACATTAATTTTTAGACTCTGTTTTGTTTCTTTTATTTTTCCTACTTCCAATTCCAGATGGCACCTTGAAATTAATGCTTGTTTTTGAAATTAAGCTTGTTTTTGAAATTAATTTACTATCTATCTTGTAAATTAATCTGCAATCACCAGGCAAAAAAGTGCATGAATTAAACTAAAATTGAATGTTTAATTGTAGTATACAGGAGGAAATAATGTCTTAAATGTAAATTAAGACTAGGAAAGTTTTTATCATTCTCAACTTATATAAAAAATAAAATATAATGAGAATATTTATATTTATTTATATTCATTTCCTTCAAGCTAAAGTGATTTTATCTAAAAAATTTTGCACTGGGTAGATCAATTCTTTGAATAAGAGTATACGCTACACTCGTGCATTCAAATGAGCACTCATTGTAAACATTTGCTTAGTTACAATAAAAATCTCGTTCAAAACTATTTTAACGGACGGAGGAATTGGAATAAAAACATTAACCACTTTGTTAATTACTTTTTTAATTTTATTATTTATATCCAGTCTCGGAGCTGCGGCTGAAATTATAGTGCAGCCAGGAAGTTCTATTCAAAATGCTGTGAATAGTTCTTCTTCCGGCGATATAATTACTGTAAAACCCGGAACCTATACTGAAAATATCATAGTAACCAAAGATGATCTTACAATCAGGTCAGAATCCGGAAATCCTGATAACACAATGATTAAAGCCAAAAGTTCAGGAGCTAATGTGTTCCTCCTGCAGGGAGACAACATAAAGATATCTGGACTTAAGGCTGTAGGAGCAACCCGGTCCGGCTATGCAGGAATCTGTCTGTCTTCGTGCAGTAACTGCATAATCGAGAACAACAAGCTTTTAAGCAACTGTTATGGAATCTATCTCCTGCGTTCCAAAGAGAATAAAATCTCAAAGAATACAGCTACAAATAATTTGCAATATGGAATTGTACTTGGGACTGCAACAGCCAATACACTTTCAGAAAATACGGCCCTAAATAACGGTCGTGGTATCCATATTGGTAGCTCTGACGGCAATACCCTCTCAGGTAACACCGTTCAAGATAATAGTGTTTATGGGCTTTATGTCTGTCCAAGAAGCGACACTAATCAAATTTACAACAATTACTTCAATGACACTAATATGACTATTAGAAATGGGATCGGGAATACCTATAATACCAAAAAAACCACAGGTACTAATATTGTGGGCGGTCCTTACATAGGAGGTAACTTCTGGGGAAAACCTGATAGTACAGGATTTTCCAATACTGCAACCGATGCAGACGGGGACGGAATTTCCGATTCTGCATATAAAAATATAACAGGTAGCATTTATTCTGACAACCTTCCTCTAGTGACTGCTTCTAAATCTGGAACGTTAAAGCCGGTTGCTGCATTTTCGGCATCCCCGACATCAGGAAACGCCCCTTTGAATGTCATATTTACTGACAGCAGTACAGGTTCGCCCACTTCATGGAAGTGGAATTTCGGGGACGGAGCCACTTCAACCGAACAGAACCCAGCACACACTTATTCTACTCAAGGGAATTATACGGTGGCACTTACAGTAAGTAACTCTGCAGGCAACAATACTGTAACAAAAACTGGATATATAACGGTAGGAACAACATCGTCAAAGCCAGTTGTAAGTTTCTGGGGATCTCCGAGAATAGGGAATGCCCCGCTGAGCGTGACTTTTAAGGATAATACTTCAGGCTCCCCTACCGCATGGAACTGGAGTTTTGGGGATGGGACCTTTTCAACAGTACAGAACCCGAAGCACACGTATTCGGCAGCAGGAAATTACATAGTAAAGCTGACCGCGACCAATGCCGCAGGAAATTCTACATTAACAAAATGGAATTATATAATAGTGACAGGAACGTCTTCGCAGACCCCAACTGCTGCGTTTTCGGCATCTCCAAGTTCTGGAAATACGCCCCTGAGTGTAACCTTTACTGACAGCAGTACAGGTTCACCAACAGCATGGAACTGGAATTTTGGAGACGGAACCAGTTCAGCAGTCCAGAACCCTGTACATACCTATTCGACAGCAGGGAGTTACAGTGTAACGCTTGAAGTAAGCAACTCTGCAGGCAGTAATACGACAACGAAATCCAGTTACATAAAAGTGACAGCAAACAGTACAACAAATGCAACAATACCTGTTGTAAGCTTCTGGGGATCACGAACTTCAGGAACGGCTCCTCTTACTGTCACATTTACCGACGCAAGTACAAACACCCCTACTGCCTGGAACTGGAATTTTGGAGATGGAAATTATTCAACAGTACAGAAACCAAGGCACACTTATTCAAAAGCAGGAAACTATTCAGTAACACTTAAGGCAAGTAACGCAGCTGGTACTGGTACGAAGACCAGAGTCAATTATATAAAAGTAACATAAGAAAATATCGTAAGTAAAAGTAACATAAGTAAAAGTAGGATAGGTAAAAATAGCATAAGTAAAAGTTATGAAAACAGGTTGCAAAAAACCGGTTCACTAAGCAATTTATTGCCTGAAGTTTAAATATAAACTACGGGCAACTCTTTTTATTATATATTAGTGTCGGGTTCCAAATAGGTTTAACATATCAAACAGTTCAAACAGTTAGTTCAAACCGTTTAAATTTTATTAATTAACTCAAAGGATTTCAAAGCTTTTCAGCAAAGCTTCCAAAACCCACACGACTTGAAGTCTGGGACTCCGACTCATTTTTTGTGAGATTACTTGGCGCGACGTGTGCAAAAAACTCTTCCACAAGACTTCCCACATCCCTGGGCGCAATATCAATGAACTCTCTTTTTTCTTCAGGTGGGAAATAATCAAAAACCGAAAATTTACCGAGTTTACGTACCTGAGAGCCCTGGTAGCGGGAATCAAGGAGAATCCTTACTGCATAATCGTCTGGAGAACGTACTACCCTTCCCATTGCCTGCCTGACCTTTCGAATTGTTGGCACCTGGACTGCAAATTCCCAGCCCTCCCCACAGCCGAAAATCGCATCATAAGCAGATTCGACAGCCTTAATTCGGTCGTTTAGGGCCGGATATCCGATTCCCACTATAATAACGGTCCTGCCCCTAGAATCTCTGAAATCAACACCTTCACTCAATGTTCCCCAGATATAGGTTATAAGTAAAGCTTTTCCCCCCTGCTCTCCGATTTTGAAAAACTCCTTTCGGATTTCCTGGGCTGAAACCCCTGTCTCATCAAGGAATATAGGAATAGAAAGTTCAGGTTCAAGGAGTTTGGTATAGCGGAGTGCTTCAGCATAGCTCTGGAAATAAATAATTACGTTTCCTGGCGACGCAATAGTAGCTGCAAGCAGGGATTCTTTAATGTTCTCAAGCGTTTCCGGGCTGTCCCGGTTCTTTGCAAAAAGCGGAGGAATGGAAACCGCAAGGGTAAGCCTCCTTTCTCTGGGAAATGTCGTGCCATAGGAAATTTCTTCCACTTCCCTTGAGATGCCAAGCGTGGATTTTATCATTTCGAAGGGCCGGAGTGTAGCCGACATGAGTACTGCCGCATAAATGGAATCAAACAGAGGCTGAGTCACGTTTTTAGGGATACATGTGAAAAGCTCAATCCTGCCGGCGATTCTATCGCTTTTGAAATCCCTGCGCACGTTCAGAACGGGATAGTAGTTTTGCCTGTCCGAAAGTACGAGGTAAGAAGATAAAAAGTCTGCAACATACCGGATCTGGGAACGTTTCGGAACTGTAAGAAGCCCTTTTTTGTAATTTTCCGCATAAATCTCTTCCAGCCTTCCTCCAAACTCGCCAATCTCCCGCAGACGGGTCAGGACCTTTTCTTCATCCGCAAAACCTTCCTTTACCGCTTCCCGCAAAAAGCGAGCTTTCAGGATGTCAAAGCGCTCATAAGGGTCGCTGATCTGAATGTCCTGCCAGTGCTTTCCAAGCCTGTTTCTTTCCCCAAACTTCATTTTCGCATCATACGTTTCCCTGAGAGCGGTAAGGAGGCAGGTAAACAGCTTTTTCGCATATAGTCGAGCCGCGTAGTCCTGGTCAAGGGGGATGCCGCCTCCTGAGCCAGTTTCTTTTCCTAACATAAGGGAATTGTCAGATTCGGGAGTCTCGCCTACTTCCGAAAGGGCTTTTTCAATAGTCAATTCCGTGAGCATTGTTGAAGAATGGGAACGAGCAGATGCCTCAATATTATGCGCTTCGTCAAAAATCAGGATAATATCTTCAGGGTCGCGTTCAAGCCATTTAAGCAGCATCATGAAAATTTCGGCACTGAGGACGTGATGAAAATTGCAGATTAGAAGTTCGGCATTTTTGAGTTCTTTTTTCAGCAGTTCATACCCACACATATTCCGGTCTTCGGCATACTCCAGGATTTCTTCCGGGCTCCTTACATCGGAAAAAAGCCAGTTGGAAAATTCGCTACCTTCAAATTTCAGGACTTCATATAACTCCGGGCAGGAATTGTTCCTCAAAGCCCGAGATTTTTTCTTAGTTTCTTCGAGTTCTTTTTCAAGTTCAGTTCTCAGGGAATAAAGAGCAGGGTCTTTTGTCCGTTTGTATTTCTCATAGGCATCCTTTAGCTCTTTTTCTTTTGAAGAAACTTCCCGCTCAAGGTCAAGGAGGTCATAGGTATTTTCTCCTTTGAGCCTGCATTCTTCGTAATCGAGATTTTCGGGGCACATCGAAGTCTTGCCCTTGAAAACAATTGTTTTTATGTCGTTGCCCCGGGAAATATCTCTTGCCTCATTTATAAATTGAACCATCTGCTGATGGACGTTAGTGACTATAATAACGACCTTATTGAGTTTTTTCCCCACACTCAATGCTGGGGCAAGTGCACTTAAAGTCTTGCCTGTCCCACATGCCCCTTCAAAGAGTACAATTTTTTCGCTCAGGAGAGCCGAGTGAATCTTCTCCATGGCTTCTGCCTGGTTAGGGTAGCAACTCTGTTTCGTAAAATACCGCATATATCCGTTCTTTTGCGTCATACGTTTAACCTGGGATCTCCCGATTTACAATGATTCAGTGACTTTCTTATCTGCCGATGATTAATAAATTAACTTTTAAAAGTTTCAATGTTTCTGAAAATATTGTTAAAGAAATATTATTTCAGATTTTAAATTTGCTCAGTGCCAGTCTATATTCCAGTGTTTTAGGTCTTCCTTAATGCTTTAGGTCTTCCTGATGCTTTAGATTTTCCGGATAAAAGCAGAATTCAATATTAACATTTAAAATTAAATACTAACATTAAGGTACAGGAAGAGGATTTACTTTTACTTGTTGCGTGGGTGCAGTTTGTATACCTTTATCTTAACTTATTCTCGATGTCACGGTCTATTTTCTACTAAGCGGTTACTGCTTATCCAGTACGCATTCTCTTCCGAGATACTCAATTCCCCATTTGGAGAGAGCATCCAGAACCGGAAGCACGGTCTTTCCGAACTCAGTCAGTGAGTACTCAACCTTAGGTGGGATTTCAGGATAAACTTCCCTGAGAATAAGTCCATCTTCTTCGAGTTCCCTGAGCTGTTTCGTAAGCATTTTGGGTGAAATACCCTGCATGCTTTGCTGGAGCCCTGAAAACCGCAGTTTTTCTGTCCTCAACTGCCAGAGAATAATAGGCTTCCATTTGCCTCCAATTACCTCCAGGGTTACTTCCACAGGACACTGGCAATGTTTGTTATTCCGTACCTCACTTACCATATGCTCACATAGTATCCATTTTGTTAGTTAGTATCCGGATTGCATGTATAGTATATAAGTATAGTTACTGCAAATCAGATATCAATAAATACATTTTCTTAAAGAAAAAAAATCCGGCATAAATTGAAAAATTAATCCGGTATAAATTCAAAGAAAATGATACTCAGGTTAGACCCAATTCAGGTTAGACCCAATTCAGGTTAGACCTCAATTCAGGTTAGATATAAGTTAATCTTAGTTTGAAAAATTAAGAGGCGTAAATATAATGAAAGTTATAGGTATTGTAGGAAGCCCACGAAAGAACGGAAATACGAATATTCTTGTCCAGCAGGTCCTGGAAGGCGCAGCAGAAGCAGGTTCCGAAACCCGGACATTTATTCTCAACGAAATGAACTACAAAGGTTGCCAGGGCTGCGACTACTGTAAGAGCCATGACAAGTGCAAACTTGAAGATGACCTTCAGGAAGTATTCGAGGAGCTTGCATCAGCAGATGGAGTCGTTTTTGGTTCTCCAATTTACTTTGGACAGTTTACAGGCCAGATGCGGCTTTTCCTTGACCGCTGCTACTCCCTTATAAACGCAGACTTCTCTCCCCGCCTTCCTGCCGGGAAAAAAGCCGTGATTGTAGGAACTCAGGGAGCACCTGACCCGGCAGCTTTCAAAGGGGTCTACGAGGAATTCAAAGGGCAAGTTTCTGGCTTCATGCAGGCAGAAGTAAAAGATGTCCTTGTAGGAGTTGGCTATCACGCTCCGGGAGAGGTCAAGGATAATAGCGAGCTTATGGAAAAAGCGAAAACCGCAGGTCTTAACCTGTTCAAGTAAAGAGATACAACAGGAAACAAAAACGGGAAATAAAATTAAGCGGGAAGAAAAGTAAGATAAAGTGGGAAGAAAAATAAAATAGGGCGGGAGAAACCTGGAGTGAGATTTTCTCGCCCAGATCTTTCAGGAATGAATAGGAGGGGTACCATATGGAAACTCTTGAAGCAATCCACACTCGCCGAAGCATTCGAAAATACACTGACAGGCCCGTTCCGAGGGAACTTGTTGCCGAACTGCTCAGGGCCGCAATGAGTGCTCCGTCAGCAGTCAATGCCCAGCCCTGGATCTTTATTGTCATCGATGACAGGAAGCTCCTTGACGAAATTCCCACTTTCAGCCCCTATGCAGGCATGTGCAGAGAAGCTCCTCTTGCAATTCTTGTCTGTGGGGATACAACGCTTGAAAAGGCTCCAGGATACTGGGTTCAGGACTGCTCGGCAGCTACTCAGAATCTCCTGCTTGCAGCTCACGATGCCGGGCTTGGGGCAGTCTGGACCGGGATCTATCCGATGAAGGACAGAGTTGAAGATTTCAGGAAAGCCTTTGGACTGCCTGAACATGTAATTCCTCTAGCTTTTGTACCGTTAGGTTATCCTGACCAGAAACCATGCCCTCAGGACAGGTTTGATAAAACAAAAATCTACCACAACAGGTACGGCCAGAGAAGAGAATGAAGCTGTAACCTGCTTTCGGCAGGTCGACATAAAAATCCATTCAATTTTTCTATTGATATCGTTTTTTTCAGAACTTTTGAAATTCCATTTAAATCAAAAATTACTAAATGTTAACCATGACATAATTAATATATATTTATAATAATTGAGATAACAGACAAACCCTGCTATATACATAGTCCGTATGATACTGGTTTTTAACTGAACATACAAAAAATAACAATTAAAGATATTTAAATGTTGGGATGTGCTTGCTGCCGAATGTAGGCTGTAAGGTAGGCAGAATAAAATTTATACTGTATTAGAAGAATAATAGTAAGATAGAGCTGTTCAAAGGTTTGAATCTGCGAAAAGGATCTTAAAGAAGCTAAATTTGTCCGTTAATACCTTTTTGAGAAATAGATCGTATTTTTGGATTTGTAGAATGCGGGAAGCGCAAAAAACGTTCCCAAACCAAGTTCTCGACAGAGAGAATCCAAAGAAAATAACAAAAATATGAAAAGTACGAAAAGTACGGAAATTTGGGAATTCAGAGAATAAATTTCGCTAATAAGCTGGTGATTTATTGACAATACGAGTGGTTGCAAAAAATTACGTCAAGCCTGAAAAGGTTCAGGAATTTCTGGGTTTGTGCAAAAGCCTTGTTGAAGCATCATTAAAAGATGAAGGCTGCATAGATTATGGGATGTATCAGGAACTGGAGAACTCAGGAATCCTGACTTTCTTAGAGGAGTGGAAAGATGAAAAAAGCCTTGATCAACATTTAAACTCCAGTCATTTTAAAGAAATATTTCCACTGCTTTCAGAATACCTTGAAAAAGAAACTGAGGTTAATGTCTACAGAAAAACGTTGTAATATCCAGGTGTGTTTTTACCAATTTCATTCTTAAAACTCTGTTCCCGAACACTTTTTGGGAAACCAGTATCAAACTTGATGCAAACCTGATGCAATCGTGAATAAAATTGGAAGGGAGAAAGTAGTTATGGCAGAGAAAACCAAGATCAATAATGTGTTTTTCTGTTCCATGCCAGTAACTCTTTTGGGAGCAAACCTTGAGAGATATATCTTGAAAGTGATTTTACCCCCAAAAAATAGCAGATTCATAATATAAGTCAATAAAGGATACGTTTACTACTTTATAGTAGAGTTTTCACTTCTCCCCTTTTCATTTCACAGCTCTTCAATTACTATCTCTTCTTCAAGGCTTGCGTTCGCAAGCAAGTCATCAAGATCTTTTATCTCAGAATCAAGCTCCTGGATTTCGGCCTGCATAGGCTCCATTCCAAGATCTTCAGCTGGTTCGACATTCTGCTTCTCAGCAACGTCTGGATTTGCTTTTGATTCTTTTACTTCAGATGTACTGTCCCCGACACAACCGGATCCTGCAAGACAGGCAATTAAAGCTGACAGTACGAGCAGGTGAGCAAATTTGACCATTTTCTGCCTCCTCAATTCTGTAATTTATTAGTTAAGTTTCCAGTACCATTCCCTGAGCTATGACTTTTTTCGTTTCCATAAGAAACATTAGTTCCGCTTTCAGGGTTGTCGGTATTAATGCCAGAATTCCCGCCAGAGAAATTTGTACCAGTTATATTTTCAGTGTTATTAAGTGCAGTTTTCTGGTTGTCTTCGACTCCAATTTCGTTACCATTTTCAGTCTCGTATTCTTTAAGCTCGTTGAGAATTTGTCTAATTATATCGTTTGCCGTATCGATATCACGGAGAGATTGACGAAGATAACCGTTTGCCTTCTCCATATCTGTCCTGGTGACATTCTCACCACTATAGATAGCATCTGCAGCTTCTTTATTCTCTTTCGCGGAGTTTATATAGAAATTGTAACTGGCAAGTTTAGTATCAAGGTCGGTTGTGTTAACACCTGTTTCATTCAGGTTATCTACTTTTGTTCCAAGTATTTCAGAAAAGTTTTCGGATTTTTCTATAAACTCCCCTATTTTCTCACTGACAGTCTGACCTGCACTCTCAAGGCTGGTTTTCTCGGCATTATTCCATACTCCACGAACGGACCTGATCACAACCAGAAGCTCTTCCTGGCTTGATGCATTTGCAATTTCAGCCTTCTCAGCTTCGAGTAATTTTATCTTTTCATCGACATCAATAGTCTTTTCGTCAGTCCCATTTCCACTTGAGTAAGCCACATTGCCCTTTACATTTGAAAGGTGAGCTATCATGTAGTTAACACTTGAATTAAGGTAGAGCTTTGTGGCATTCAGAGCCTCTTCGGAATTAGGGTCAAGTTTTCCTGCACGAACAAGATTTCTGATTTTGAGAAAATCTCCTTTTGCTTCGTTATATTCTTGCTTATTAACCTGGAGCTCTTCTCTTAATTGCTTTTTTTCTTGTTTGTGTTCTAAGGTCCTGTTCCTATCTTTTACACTGGAATTGTTCTGACGCCTTTCCTTATCTGCCTCAGAATCACCAGCGTCACCTGTGTCATCAGTTTCATTATTAGATGAATTGCGAGCATCTCCGCGCATATACTTATCTTGATTACTTTTTCCGTGTCCAGAAGAATCTTTGGCAGCAAAGGAGACTTCCGGAATTATGCTAAGTAATATTAACATAATTATAAGATAAGCCAGAAACTGAAAATTTTTTGATATTTTCATCTAACCACCCCCATTAAAAATTTATTATACTGTTTATGGACTAAGGTAAATATAAACATTGTTTTCGGAGAGTTTATCGATCATGAATCTCTGACGATGAGTCCGGTATTTCCTAACAAACTGAGGTGATTCTAGCGGATATGCACTAAAATATTTTTCATAGGAAATATTTATTGCTGCAAGGAAGATAGGGAAAAACCTGAAAGGGAATCAATTAGAAAAAGAGATATGAGAAAATAGAGAGTAGAGAATAGAGAATAGAGAGTAGAGAATAGAGAATAGAGAGTAAAGACAGTCCACTGGAGGAATAAAGAAATGAAAGTTGTCGCGTTTAACGGAAGCCCGAGAAAGGAAGGAAATACGGCTGCTCTTATAAAGCATGTCCTTGCAGAACTTGAAAAAGAAGGAATCGAAACCGAAGTTGTGCAGGTAGGAGGAAAAAGAATCCACGGCTGCACGGCCTGTGGGAAATGCTACGAAAAAATGGACAAGAAATGTGTAATTGACAAAGATATCGTCAACGAATGCATTGAAAAGATGCTCGAAGCAGATGGAATAATTCTAGCTTCGCCTACTTATTTCGCAGACCTGACTCCCGAACTTAAAGCTCTAATTGACAGAGCAGGTTTTGTTGCTAAAGCCAACAACGAAATGTTCAGACATAAAGTCGGAGCAGCAGTTGTTGCAGTGAGAAGAGCAGGCTCGATTCACGTTTTTGATTCAATCAACCATTTCTTCACAATTTCCCAGATGATAATTCCGGGGTCAAGTTACTGGAATATGGGAATAGGACTTGCCGAAGGGGATGTTGAAAAAGATGAAGAAGGCATTCAAACCATGCAGACTTTGGGCCAGAACATGGCATGGCTTTTGAAGAAGCTAAATGTGTAAATTATAGCCAGCTATCCAGGTCCTACAAGTCTTTTTTTGAAAAAGCTTGCAGGCAGCAGTTTTTAGAAAATGATTAGAGTTTGACCCGCCATTCGCTGGCAAAGATGAGCATTGATTCTTTTCTGAGCTGGCCTATGAGGCATACGTTTGCTTTTTTTGCAGCTTCTACTCCTGAGTCAAAGGGCATGGATTTTGTGGCGATAAGAGGGATTCCTACCCTGGCGGCTTTTGTGACCATATAAGCGGGCTGCCGGCCTGTCGAGAGCATGTAATGTTGTGATAGGTCAAGGCCTTTGAGAAAGGCGGCTCCTACGGCTTTGTCTACGGCGTTATGCCGGCCTACATCTACGATTTGTACAGCAAGTTTCCCGCTTTGGTCTATCAGGGCTGCCAGATGGGTCCCTCTGGTAAGCTTGTATGTGTCAGATTCAAGGTATTCCATGCCTGCAAAGACGGCTTGCAGATCAAAAACAGATTCTGAGTCTACAAAGATTTCTCTGCTGGCCTTTTCTTCTTTTTCAGCTTTTCCTGCTTTTCCGATTTTTCCGGCGCCTTCGGTATGGATTTCCTGATTCTCGTTTTGGGTCCGGACATGAACCGTCCCGCCTTCCACTTCTACGTTTTCAATTTCCCTGAAACTGAGAACGCCTTCTGTGATCAGGTGACCTACCGCAAGCTCTTTGAGTTCGAGAGGGGAGGCAAAAAGTGTTGTAAAGAGTTTTCCGTTGAGAAATAGTTTAACAGGGCATTCCTTTGCGAGCAGCACTTTAACGTCTTCGGCTCTGCCGTCGGAATGAATTCTTTTCGCAGGATAGGAAGTGGTATATTTTTCAGGCATATGGATCGGTTTTCTCGCTTTTTCAGTGTATGGCGAAGATATGTACCCATATGCCTTTTTCTTTTCCATTAGCTCAGGTAGACTGCGAGGTAGTCGATATAGAAAGTACCCCCTCCATTACTTCCATCATTGATATATAAACTGAGGTTAAGGTCAGAAGGAATTTTAGGTGATACTGAAAACTTATTATTATACAGGCACCATTTGTTGTCCTGAGGACTTAAAGAATCTTCAGTTCCTGTAAACTCCAATTTCGTACTAAGTTTACTACTGGTTGTATCATATCTGTAAATCATTCTGATTGTTGCGGAGGACGGTGATATAACATCGAATTCTGTATAATCCGCAAAACTGAAGTTCATAACCAGTTCCTTATTCTTATCTATTTTCTGCGAAAAACTATTATTTGGGGTATACGACACGAGCTCTATTCCCTGACCACTTCCTGAGGTAAATGTAAGACTGGAGTCATAATCTTTTAGCAGGTTAGGGTCAGGTGAAATCTGCGAATTTTTGTAAGTCTCAGTAATTGTGTCGAAACAATACCATTTGTTTAGCCACATGATATTTTCATCCCGACCTGTCCTGTAATTAGCATTGAAACTGCTTCCGGCTTCAAGTTCTGCACCTATTTTGGCCTTACTTATATACAACCATTCAAGTTTTTTGCTTCCATTGCCCAAGAACGAGAAACGCACATGCCCGGATTCCGGCATGCATCGAACGGTGTAATCTGTTCCATTTTCAAATCCATTCTCTTGCGCAGTTTCATTGAAGTATGCAGCCCAGGCATCCGGATATTTTGTGGCAATTGTCAGGTTAAAGGCACTGATATTTATGCCTATGTAATCGCTACTGTTATGCATGGGCTGAACTCCCCAACCGGTCAGCCGCAACGGAGTAATAGCATTAGAAGAAATGGAATCGGGCTTACCTAAAATTTGAACCGCACCAAGTGTGAAGGTGTAATTGTTTCCCTCAGTTTTCTCTATGTTGAATATTGGGGATTGTTTCATTCTAGAGTTTTCTCCTTCCGCAAGAATCAGGGCTCCGTTTTCATACCTGAATACCTGATCCGGGTACTGACTATTTTCAGAATAGCAGGTAATTCCCCCACACTCAATAATATAAGGTTTTATTCTTTGTGACGGACTGTACGGTGTTACTATCATTGTGCACTTTTCGGTATTCACTTCGATATTTCCATCTGATTTTGAAGGGTCAAAAGCCGGGACTTCCCCTCCTCCTATATTAACAGGTACAGTTGCTGAAATACCATAAGCTGAGTAATTTTCTGATTCCATGAGCCTGGAAAGTATATCGATCCTTGATTTTACTCCAGCCATTTCGTCCCATGTATCATACATATGGTTCCTTTCAGCATCGTTTTTCCACTCAGGAACATACTCAAGCTTTACTACGGAAATCACTGTAAATATGAGAGCTAAGAGTAATACTGCTGCAATAACTGTTGCAGCAGCAGATTCACACTTTGAAAAACAGGATAGACCACCCTTTTTCCTGTCTTCTGGATTTCTCCTTGTTATAATGGTCTTTGGGAGCATTTTCCAAACCCTTGAGTTGTAATTTTAATTTTTTACTTAAGTTCTTGATTTGATTTCCCCTGATTGTCCCTAAATTTTTATAATTTCCCATCAATTCAGTTCAGTTTAAGCCAATTCCCGGCTCAGCCTTGACCACGGTTTCACTTATATAGAGTCTTTTTAAAGTATCTGTCGCTGTTGAATCTAATTTAGGAAATATCAGACGTACATTGTTGTTATCTTTATTTTCTACAAGGGTATAATCCTCCTCGTCTATTCCTGCATCTGCAAGCATTTTGCTAAGATACTGTTTCCAGGCATCAGGATGAGTAGTATAAATTGTTAATACAAGTCTTTCTATACTCAGGTCTTCATACTCGTCGCTATCATAAATACGCCTGTAGTCAATGCCTGTGAGGCGGAGGGAGCAAACGCTGTTTGAAGAAATAATCTGTGGAGAGTCATACAGTGCCCGGAATATCCGCACAGCATTTATCGAAATATTATATTGATTGGATGATGCCTTAGAGAAGCGGATAGATGGATACAGCATCATGACAGGCTGTTCTCCCTGGTCAAGGATTAGAGCTCCGCCTTCGTAACTGAAACCCTGGTCTACATAGTAATGATTTTGAGAAGCGTAGGTAATTGTTCCACAGCTGATATTGAAAGGAAAGCTGGTAGAGTCATTGTAAATTACGATTGCACTCATTATGCATTTATCCTTGTTTACGGCAAGAATTCCACTGGACTTTGTAATACCTATAATCGGGAGACTTCCTCCGCCCATATGGAAAGGTACACTCATTACAAGCTGGGGAGATGAAGAGCTCGGGTTTGAGGTATTTATTTTTGAAGAGTCAGGAGTTGAAGCAAGGATGATTGACATCATATCAATTTTTGACTTAACATCTGCCATGTCCTTCCATACATTGTCCATATGGGAACTTTCGGCATCGTTTTTCCATTCCGGGACACAGCCTACCCATATGATAGTGAGTACTGAAAATATTATTCCCAGCAGCAGTACTGCCCCAATAACAGTTGCTGTTGCGGATTCCGAGCGGGAGAAACTTATATTTTCAAGTTTGAAATCTTTTTCATTATGTTTTTTCATTTGTCTCGAACCCCCTTGCTTCAATCTCTGCTCTTAAAATTTAGTACTCCACATGGATTCCGATAAAGTCAACCCAGCCAATTTTATTGTCACTAGCTGCCTGCCCAAATGCTGAAAACCTGACTGAAAGATTTTCCAGTTCTTCAGTTGTATTTACACCCAGGTCCATTAGTTTCAGATTGTAGGGTTCCAAGTCCTCGTCACATTCAGTGTAGCTATGATATCTAGTCATATCGTAATCAACAGTGATCCACTCATCCGGATTTCCATCGTTAATTTCAAGCGTCAAGTTTTTCATACTGCTGTCATGCCCACTATATACTATTTTTAAGAGGACTGCTTTTAACGGATCTCTAATGTTCATGTCATCTGCGTCTATGCCAAAAGTGAACGTCTCACTAGACCATTCGTCTTTATACATCTGGCACTCCGTGATAAAACCATCATTGATCCCGTCAACCAGCTCGGTAGGCAGCCATTCACCTGGGTTTGAGGAGTTGTCATATACACTTCCGTAAGGGTGAGGAGTAATCCAGTCAGGAATTTTCCCATAGCTTTTCTGGAGTACGGTTCTCTGGACAACTTGCTGGGAAGGTGTGTCCACAAAGAACATATCTATATTCGCTCCAGCCTTGAGATCTAGACTCTTTTCTGTAGTGTCAATTACAATACAATCTCCAAGCATGAAAACGTCGTCTTTGGACTCATTGCCATCAGGGCCATAGACTTTAACTCCGTCCTTCTCGGACATATTGAACTCAGTTGGCTGTTCATCGACAAGGAGTATTATCTTGATGGCCGATAGGTCAATAGTTTCTCCCCCGCTATGGACGATCTGTACAGTGTCATTATATGTATCGACGTCTTCTTGCAGGTCAGTATGCGGAATATGTTCCGGCTTCACAGCTCCCCCATCGGAAAATACAGTTATGGCTATTGTAGAAAAGGCTATAACGACTATGCTTATCATGAGCAGTTGTCCATATACTTCTGAAACTCCCTGGCAGTCCTGGCAAAGTGCCCAACGCTTTTTACCCTCCACGATAAAAATCACCTTCTAAAAATTCAACTATCAACTTTTTAAAATGTTTTTAATAGCTTATTAATTTGACTGTCTGAGAAAATTTATTAAACTAGAACTGCTAATAGATATCTTGCTGAACTAATTAGGGGAGTGGAACTAGATAACTCTTTATTACATTCAGCGAAAATTTAAATATTTATGAAAAGTAGAATGGTGTACAGTTGAAATAAATAAATACTGTTAACTTTATATTTCAGGTGTTAAAGGTATCTGGCAGGTTTTCCTGTCCGAATACGTTTAACCAGGAGGGAGAAACATATGGATTTCAAGAAATTGTTTAGAAAAGATGATAAAGCAGTTTCCCCGGTTATCGGTGTCATTTTGATGGTTGCAATAACCGTCATCCTTGCCGCCGCAATCGGATCTTCCGTATTTGGCCAGGGAACTACAAAATCTGCACCGCAGGCGAACATCGATGTTAAAGCAGGAACTGCGGGTGATGCTACTGATCCTACAGCAACTATAAAACTTGAGCACCTTGGTGGAGGCACGCTTGACTTTGAGAACTGTAAAGCAAATATTACAGTATCCGTTAATGATGGAAATTCTGTTCAGGTCCTGAACACAGGTCTTGGTACATTAGAGGTTGGTGGTGTCAAGAACGTCCCCTTACAAAATATGGATGGTGACGATATCCTAGCTGGAACTGGTGATTATATCGATTCAGGGGATATTGTTTACGTCAAAATTACCGATTCTCAGACCAATCAGCTTTTATCTGACAGGAGTGTAAAATTTTTGTAAAAATATTTAAGCACCTGTTTAAGGTGCTTTTTCCTTTTTACTTAATTTATTTTTATCTAACCTTCCACAGATGTACTTTCAATTTTCATAATTTTCCTGTTATCGTTTTTCTGAAAACCGTCTTGGTTACTCAAAAGTGTATTTTTGAAATATCCCACAGTTTTCGACATTTTGCCTCCATTGAAAACTTCCAGCAACCATTTTCCTAAGTTTCAGTTGAGATAATAACTGCAAATTTTAAAATAATTTTCCGAAAACGATAACAGGAAAAATGTTATTTTTTTGAAGACATCTGAGGAAAGTGAGTTCTATCTTGAATTAGTTCTTTTGTTTCCGATCATCGTCGTACAGTTTGTATTTATTTTAATTGGATTATACCACTTAGGAAATAGATAGAGCTAATTCCAAAACTAATTATCTTAAGGTCGATGAGAATTTCAGAACAATTTTCATTAATCAGAAACTTATTGATTATTTTCTAATTTGAGATCCACAAAAACAGTTTTGAGTTATGGGATAGACTCATTATAAAATGAGAAAAACCTTTGTCCATTCTCCACACATTACAAAAAAGAAGGTACCAAATAAAAAAAAGCCGCCGGGGGGACTTGAACCCTCGACCTGCTGATTACGAATCAGCCGCTATACCGCTAAGCCACGACGGCAAATGCATAGAAAGAATAAGCAGACCTAATATATAGATCAAGAATTTAATTATTTCGCTCGGGCGTAGCTATTTGCTTTTGCAACATCTGGATAACCCTGACATTATTTAAATAATACGGCCACCTTTTTAAGGTTTTAGCTTCCGTTAAATAATTCTGTCATTCCTTAAAATAATCCTATCATCCTTTAAACAATCCTGGCCTCTATACAGATATTATACTGGTGAGGGGCGTACGAACGGACTACCCTTTTTTCCAGAACCTCGATTTTCCGTTCTGCTTTTTTTGCAGCTTTCTTTATGAGTTCAATAGAGCTTTCGAATAGATCGTCTTCAGAGGTAATTCCGTAATAATGGATAATTCCACCGGGCTTTGTCAGGAGAACTGCAGAGTCAAGAAACTCAAAAGCACTATGAGGCAAATTCATAATCACATGGTCGGCAGTGCCTGCAAACTTTTTTGCTTCTTCCCGGGCGTCGCCTTCGATTGCTTCGATGTTTTTTGCAGAGTTAAGAATTATATTTTCCCTGAGATAACGCACAGCATCTGGATTTTTATCGATTGCCAGGACTTTTGAAGGCTTTTTGCTCTTTGCGATCAGGATGCTGTAAGGGCCGACGCCTGCAAACATATCGACAACCGTATCCCCTTCCTTAACCCGGGAAAGAATTCTTGAGCGCTCGGTTGAAAGGCGGGGAGTAAAATAAGCCCGCGCAAGGTCGACTTTGTAGCGGCAGCCATATTCCCTGTGAATAGTTTCGGTTCTCGGCTCACCTGCAACGGCCTCAAATTCCCGGACCCGGAATTCCCCGATAACAGGCGTGAGAGGCTTGAGCACTGTTTTTATATTCGAATGGGTCTGGAGGAGGGCATCGGCAATTCTTGAGGCTTTCTCTTTGTCAAGATCAGGATCTTCCAGCAGGGCGATATCTCCTATAACTTCATAAGCAGGGCTGAAACCAAGCAGGTCTTCCGGAACAGGTTTCTTTTCCTGTGGCTTGAAATCGAACTCAAGAAGCTCAATTTCTTCGGGAAAACTCTCCAGCTCTTCAGAGGCAGGTTCTCTGGTAAGGGGAAGATAAAGAAATGCCTCATCTGCACCTATTTTTACGGAATTATCCAGAATTTCAAGCTCAAGGAGCCTTCTTCTTACAGGTTCTCCGTTCTTTTTAGGAACTTTTATGCACTGCCGTTTCATGGAAAATCGCCTTTTGGAAGCCTAAGGTTATCCTTTTGTTATTAAGCTGTCCATAGCCCGCGCTCAGGATAACTGAATCGAATGATTGTAATTAAGCATGAAGTACAACCCAAAAACTACCAGGAATACCCCGCAGGTATAAAGAATATATCTATGCATTTTTTGGGAGAGAAGGGTTTTACCACGTCCGAATGAGCCGGATATGGCAGTAAACCATCCCAGGTCTGCAGCCCAGTGTCCTAGCATATAAGCCATTGCAATTATAATTCCCAGTTCATATTCCTTAAGTACAAGAGCTCCGCCGGCGGTCAACCACCAGATCCAGAAGTACGGGTTCGAAACTGAAGTAACCAGGCCTATAAGCGCAGGGTTGGAAACCAGCTTCAAGCCTGAGGAATCCTGAGATATATGAGCAGAAGAAGCTGTAGCTCGCGCTTCCTTTAAGGTAAGAAGTCCAAATATCAGAAGTGAAAGCCCTCCAATAAGGAAAATTATAGAAATTATGCCACTGTCGACAAACGAAGCAGTCCCTAAGAGAATCAGCACATAAAGCACAGCCTCCACGAGCATATGCCCGAATACTACCTGTGGGCCTGCAAGCCAGCCTTTCTTCAGCGAAATCTCTATAGTTGCAAAAAGCATTGGGCCCGGAACGAGTGCACCTGTAAGCCCTACAGAGAAACCTAAAAGAAGAGCTTCCAAAACTTCAATTGTTAGCATTATGGATCAAAAAATTAAAGGTATCTAAGATCCCTTTTTGAAATAAACCTCCGCAAGGGAAGACCCGGATAAATGGCTTAAATAAACAAAACCAGTAAAAAATAGGGCGTTTCTCTAAATAAAAGAGAAAACCTGCTGGCAAAAGAAAAATAAGGAAATTTAGAGATAATTTCAGTATCTCAAACCATCAAGCCATAACCGTTACTTCAGTTGATCTCACCATCACGCAGTTTTCGATCAACCGTTGCGCCGGTTGATCACGCCGACCATGTCATTGCTTGGTTTTTCGCTCAAGCCTTTTTTCAAAAGGGTTGTGATCACGCCGTTTCTTGGGGTTTTCACTCAAGCCTTTTTTGAAAAGGCTTGGTTTAGAGAATAATCTCTATATCCAGCTCTTCTGCAAGCTCTTTGTATCTGTTTCGGATAGTGACTTCCGTAACCCCGGCTACATCCGCAACTTCCCGCTGAGTTCTCCGCTCACCGCAGAGAATGGACGCAATATAAATTGCAGCGGCAGCAACTCCTGTGGGACCTCTTCCGCTTGTGAGTTCCTTTTCGGAAGCCTGCCTCAGGATCTCCACGCTCTTGGACTGGACTTCTCCTTTAAGGTTAAGACCTGAACAGAACCTTGGGACGTAGTCGATAGGAGACGTGGGCATGAGCTTTAGTGCGAGTTCTCTGGAAATAAAGCGGTAAGTTCTTCCGATTTCTTTCCGGCTTACCCTGGACACCTCTTCGATTTCATCAAGAGTTCTTGGGACGCTGCACTGGCGGCAAGCAGCATAAAGAGCGGCTGCGGCAACACCTTCAATACTTCTTCCACGGATAAGGTTCTTGTCCACAGCTTTTCTGTAGACGACAGCTGCAGTTTCCCGCACAGTTCTCGGCAGACCGAGAGCCGAAGCCATTCTGTCCAGTTCAGATAGTGCAAATGCAAGGTTTCTTTCAGTTGCGTTACTTACACGGATTCTACGCTGCCATTTTCTTAAACGATAGAGCTGAGCACGATTTTTGGAAGAAATTGACTTTCCATAGGAGTCACGGTTCCTCCAGTCAATCATTGTGGAAAGCCCTTTGTCGTGGATTGTGTATGTCATGGGCGCACCCACACGGGAACGCTTCATACGTTGATCATGATCGAAAGCTCGCCATTCTGGGCCTTCATCCACAAAATCGGCATCAATGACAAGTCCGCAGTCCCCACACACGAGTTCGGCTCGCTCATAGTCGTGGACGAGGTTTCTGCTGCCGCATTCTGGACACACGGCCTTTTCGTTCTCAAAACTTTGCTCCTTTTGCTTCTCTTTGCGAGCTTTGATCATGGCACGTATTTTTTCTCTTTCAAGAGTGTCCGAATAGCGAACTCTTTCGACTTCTACCATATCATATCACCTTACAAACTAAAACAATCATATGTGTATATTTCCGGTATTTTTGGCTGCACCACTGAAATTACAGTAGACATCTAAAAGGCAGGATAAGAAAAATCACGGCTGTAACTAGCAAAAAATATATAACCTAGTTAATGTTTAACCATAATATAGAATTCAAGTGCGTATTCATGTCAGAGCTTTCACCGAATATAGACTCTTTCATTAATAAGAGCTCGAAATTCTGAATCAGGAGTTCGTTTAAAGCCCTTCACTAAAAAATATGGATGGTCTACAGGTCCAAAAACACTTACGATCGTACCAATCCGATTTAGGGCTTTATCTACAACGACCGAATTCAATTTAGGAAAACCATCTGAGACATTCTCGGGTTTTACCTCATCCCCTCTAATTATCAGGTTTTTAACACCTGTTCTGTGCAGCACTTTACCGAGTCGTTTCATATCAGCCACGAATAGTTAATAGCTATTTTCTCCAGCCCAGGGCAAAAATCTCCTGGCTTTGAGCATGTTTTTCTGTCAGCCATAAATACGGCTATATATTGTAGACTGAAAAGCATATGTAGTCTACGTTCATAATATATAAAGATATCGCAAGGGCTATATTATATGTTAGTCTTAACTAATTTAATACAGTAGAATATAAGAACGAGAAGAAGGAAACCACAACCTTATATATTAAAATGGACATTGTTGGCAGCAATCAGACCATAATGATGGTCATTAAGACCATAATGATGGTCATTATAGTCACTAACTCCGATTAATGATCTCATTCTAAGGAGGAGACTCATTGTCCAAGTTCGTATATTTTTTTGGAAAGGATGTAACTGATGGCAAAGCTAGTATGAGAGACTTACTTGGAGGTAAGGGCGCAGGTCTTGCCGAAATGGCAAACCTCGGAATTCCCGTACCACCAGGTTTTACGATAACAACCGAAGTTTGTGTACTTTATCTGAAAGGTAAGAAGTATTCTGAAGAAGTACTCAAACAGGTTGAAGAAGCGATCGATAAGCTCGAGACTTTAAACAACAAAAGGCTGGGTGACCCAGAAGATCCACTGCTGGTTTCTGTAAGGTCCGGTGCCAGGGTGTCCATGCCGGGGATGATGGATACCGTTCTTAACCTTGGGCTCACGGACAAATCTGTTTTTGGACTCGCAAATAAGGTCAATGACGAAAGGTTCGCTTACGACTGTTACCGCAGATTTATCTCTATGTTTGGAGATGTAGTTCTGGGAATTGACTTCGACAAGTTCGAGTCCCTTATTGAGGACAAGAAAAAAGAACTTAAAGTCGAATCTGACACCGATCTCGATGCAAAAGCACTAAAAGATCTGGCTGAAAGGTTCAAGGGAGTAATTAAACTCGAAAAAGGATTTGATTTCCCTCAGGATCCGAAAGTCCAGCTTCAGATGGCAATTGATGCTGTTTTTGATTCTTGGAACAATCCAAGGGCCATCACTTACAGAAAGCTTAACGAAATCGATGACAGTTGGGGCACAGCTGTCAATGTACAGACCATGGTTTACGGGAACAGAGGAAATACCTCAGGCACAGGAGTTGCTTTTACAAGAAACCCGTCTACAGGAGAAAGGAAATTCTTCGGAGAGTACCTTATTAATGCACAGGGCGAAGATGTTGTTGCAGGCATCCGAACTCCGGACTTTATTGATACTCTTGGAAATAAGATTCCTGAAGCCTACAATCAGCTTGTTGATATCTGTGGGAAGCTCGAAGCCCACTTCAAAGACATGCAGGATATAGAGTTTACTATCCAGGAAGGAAAACTCTATATGCTGCAGACCAGAACAGGGAAACGTACAGCTGCCTCAGCCGTAAAGTTAGCAACTGACATGGTAGCAGAAGGGCTGATTGATAAGGAAACTGCAGTCACAAGGGTTAAAGCCGAACACATCGACCTGCTTCTGCACCCCAGAATTGACCCCAATGCAGAACTGGAAGTAATCGCAAAGGGACTTCCTGCGTCACCCGGAGCCGCTGTAGGAAAAGTTGTATTTACTGCCGAAGCAGCTGAGGAAATGGCTGAGAAGGGAGAAAAGACAATTCTTGTCAGGACCGAAACTTCCCCTGAAGATATCGGAGGAATGGCAGCTGCCCAGGGTGTCATCACCGTACGTGGAGGAATGACCTCTCATGCTGCAGTCGTTGGAAGAGGTATGGGAAAGCCTTGTGTTGTGGGTTGCGGAGACATATCCATCGATACAAAGAGCGGCCTATTCATGGTAAATGGTCACACTATCAAGGAGCACGATTATGTTACCATTGATGGAAGCACAGGCAGTGTAATTATCGGGAAAGTAGAGCTGATTGATGCTGAAATTAATGAGGATCTAAAGAAAATTCTTCAGTGGGCCGACGAGATCAGGACTCTTGGAGTAAGAACAAACGCAGATAATCCGGCAGATGCAGGCCTTGCCCGTGAACTTGGAGCTGAAGGCATAGGACTTTGCAGAACGGAACATATGTTCTTCGGGGAAGAAAGGATTCCTGCAGTAAGGGAAATGATCATGGCCGAAGACGAGAAGTCCAGGAAGAAAGCCCTCAAAAAATTACTCCCTATGCAGAAGGAAGACTTCCTTGGAATCTTCCGCAGCATGGAAGGTCTGCCTGTTACTATCAGGTTGCTTGATCCACCTCTTCACGAATTCCTTCCTGACAAGGAAGAGCTCGACGCAAAGCTCAGGGAGCTTGAAGTCTCAGGAGACTGCGGAAAGATCGATGAGGTAAAGAAGATCATCCAGCGTGTGGTTTCCCTTAAAGAACTCAACCCTATGCTCGGCCACAGGGGATGCAGGCTCGGAATAACCTATCCGGAAATCTATGATATGCAGGTTCGTGCAATCATGGAAGCAGCCTGTGAACTTACAAACGAGGGAATGCAGATTACTCCTGAAATCATGATTCCACTTGTTGGCCTTGTAAAAGAGCTTTCAATTACCAGGGAAGAGGTCTGCAAGATGGCTGAGACCGTCATGGCTGAGAAAGGCGTAAAGATCGATTACAAAGTAGGAACAATGATCGAGCTGCCCAGAGCCGCAATTGTCGCAGACCAGATTGCACAGGAAGCCGATTTCTTCTCCTTCGGGACAAACGACCTGACTCAGACAACCTTCGGGTTCAGCCGTGATGACGTGTCCAAATTCGTGCCTATCTATCAGAAAGCAGGAATTCTTGAGCATGATCCGTTTGCAGTCCTGGACCAGGAAGGCGTTGGCGAGATAATGAAAATTGGTATCTCAAAAGGCCGCTCTGTCAAACCCGACCTCAAAATGGGAATCTGCGGAGAACACGGCGGAGAGCCAAGATCCATTCACTTCGCCTATGATATAGGACTTAACTATGTAAGCTGCTCTCCTTACAGAGTTCCGATTGCAAGGCTCGTAGCTGCACAGAGCACAATTGAGTCAAGAAAGTAAAGTCCTTGAAGTTAAAGACTTATTTAAAAAGAAGCAGGATTTATCCTGCTCATATTACTCTTTTTTGTAAACCCTTTTTTTGGAAACTCTAACTGTGTTTAGCAGTCTTTAACTGTGTTTAGCAGTTCTGAAAATTCTGGTAAGTATGAATTCTATAATGTTTGGAAAATTCTGGTAAGTATGAATTCTATAATGTTTGGAAAATTCTGGTAAGTATGAATTCTATAATGTTTGGAAAATTCTTGTCTGACAATCCTGATTCTTAAAAGTATTTCCTTAAAAAGATATAATGATGTAACCCTTTTTTGAGGGTTAATACTGTCATTTTACGTCGAGCTTCATGCAGACTCTTCACCCAAAAATCATTATTGAATCGAGCCTTGCAGTGCCTGCTTTTGTCCAGTACTTGCAAATACTACAGTACTGGATCTCACCGTCTGAGCGCAATTTCAATTGAGCGTGGCATTTTGGACATATTTTTAGATGTTTCATGAATAAAACCCCTTGAATTTTTATTTTAATTTTGAGCTCATCACAAAACTCAAAATTGGTTCTATGAGCCTTGAATTTTGAACGATTATCAAGTTTTGTGATGAGCTCACGCAAGTCTGTAGATATTTTTCCAGGTTGTATGTTTGGAGGTTGTATGTTTGGAAGTTGTATGTTTGGAAGTTGTCTGATCTGTTGGTAGACTACTGAGAGGCTAGTTTACTCCTTCTATGTTTATTCTTCTCCCATTTCTTTTCTAAACATGATGTAATCTCTTTCTACTTCTTCGAGTTCGTATTCCATTTTATACCCCATTTTGTGTTTTCGCTATTTTCAAGTTGGTTTTTATTAATATGTGGATAACTTTCTGAAGGCTGTCTAAAGGTTGTTCATTGACAAATTTTTAACATGTGCCTTTTTTCCAATTTGTTTTTAAGTTTAGATTAATATTGTATGAATGGCCCCAATATCTATTACAAATTTCTTCAGAGGTTAAAAGCATCCCATTCCCAAACAAAGATCCTTGTGAAATTTGCTTTGAAAGCTTCTTCTCTGTCATTTTATTCATTAACTGGTTCTCCTTTATTCTGAGTTTTATTCCTTTTTCTTTAAAGGAATACGGATTCCTATTTCCTCTTTATTCTATAAATAACTTACGCTTTGGACAAACGAATTGAATAAAAATTCGATATAGTATAAAGATTAGTTATCAAGACTCTAAAAAAGGATTATGTAGAAATCTTCTAAGGTCCCGTCACAGAATACTATGTATATTCCCAAGTGGGCATTTTGATTTTCACTATCAAGGTCGCCAATCAAAGTTACAATAAATTCTAAGTTGCATAGGTTATTTCGTTGCGGGCACTAAGAGGCGGTCTTAAAATTCAAACCGTTTCTACATCAGGATAGTGGACATCGTTGATTTTAAATTTATACTGTAAATTTATTACATTATACATTCTCGCTCGATTTATAAAATCAAACGCATTAAGCGTCATGGGTAAAATTTACATTTTAGACATTTAATGGTTTAATGCCACTAGTTTTCAATTCAAATGCCAAGCCCTGTCCAAATTGTAGAATCAAATTTAATTTTAAGACACGCTCTAAGATAAGAAATCTTTGTTATCTTTTAATATGTCACTAAAGAAAAGGTCAAAACATATTACAGAGTATAATTAATCCCCAAAAAATTTAACAGATTGCAGTTCCCCAAGGACGAATAAAACAACAACTCAATATGAAAACATTGTTATCCAGCTAAGATTTTATACTTTTCATTGGTGGTCAAAAATCAAATGCAATCTTCAGTGTGATGCTAAACATTAAAGTGATGTTTCATACTATTGGGTTATTAACTCTATTGCATTGTTTATATCAATTGTACCATGTATATCAATTGTACCATGTATATCAATTGTACTGTGTATGTCAAATTTGGATAGGGCCCATAGAATCTAAAAGATTCTTAGATCCTATAAACCCTATCTGAAGGCTTTTTTTCATATATCTAAGTAGATATATGTATCGATGTTTTTATTGCTTCTGCAACTCAAGATAGGTTATGGCCTAGGCTCTGGTGCAGGTTTAGTTACGGGTTTATATACTGGTTTGTGAATTGGTTTGTGAACTGGTTGGGGTACTGGTTTATGAACCTGTTTGTGATGATCTTCATGCACTACGCAATTTCCGTTGTCATTTGCATGTGCGCTTACTGCTCCAGCTGTCACTGTAGCCAAAAAACAGACTGCAAGCAAAACAGCAAGTGTTTTCTTGATTTGTTTTAACATTTTCTTAACTCCGTTATTGATCAATTAAGGACTTCTTATACAGTTGAGGTGAGAAAAATAGTAGATTTTTATCAGTTCTACTTTTTTATCAGTTCAACAGATGTCCGTTTACTTAATTGGTCTTGCTGACTTTGCGCCAACGATCCATAAATCAGATTTGAGAAATATAATATTACTTATATACTTAAAAAAATTATATAATTTGATTTTTAAAATAAACTTTATCTCACTCTCAATTTCGAAAAAAACGTTATTAAAACCTTTTTAAGAACTGCTCCGAAACAAAAATAACGGAAATTACTTTTTTAAAACGTATTATTTAAGCTTAAATTTCAAAAAAAGCATGAAATAAAGTAATTAATAGGCATTTGAGTTCTTTTATCCCCTATTTATTAAAGAGGACCTTTATTTACTTCTTATTTGTTATATAGAAGTCCTTAATAAATTAGAAGGCAAGATAGAGAAATTGAAAGCCTGAAACGAGAGCTTGCAAAACTCAAAGGATTCCAATTAAACCAAGGAGACAAACCAGAGAGAGAGCCTGCAAGCATTCCATATCAATTTTCAAATCAAAGTTTTAAACTAGCCTAAATTAACTATCTACACACTTTTTACCAGAGTCTTTGACACCGAGTGGCTTAAAGCATCAGGATAAAGTAGAAAGAAGAAGAAAAACTCAGGCCATGTGTGTATGTATCTAACCTATTTCGTTATCAGTTATGTAAAGTTGAAAATAATACGATGTAGGTAATTTGGCTTAATAACTCGCGTTCTGATGAAAAAAGCTGCTCTCTAATTTGATCAAGAATCTATTAAATATGTAATGCAAGAAGAAGCCCAGAGGTGCTGTATCTACTGTATCCCCCAATACAGTCTCTCCGAATTTATGCTCCCCCAAGCACATTGATTCGAAGAAGAATCAGCAGCCCCCAGGAAATTCTTTTCTTTTTGATAATCCCCAGTTCTATTCCCCAACTCCATCACATAGTAATAGCATAAATTATATTAAATAAATCATATCAAAAATTGCATTCAAGCAAAAAATTGTTTGACGTAAAAGATTTCAAGTCCATCATAGTCTTTTCTAAGTAGAACTTACATACTAGAATGGAATCTTTTCTAAGTAGGACTTACGTACTAGAATGGAATCTTTTCTAAGTAGGACTTACGTACTTGAACTGAAAAAAAGTAACATTAAGAGCCTATCCGAAAAGTAAAAGAACTACGATGTATGGTAATTTTTATTAGTGACAACAAGAAAAACAGGCCACGATTATGAGATCTCAGATGAATTCTGGAATAAGATCAAATCCTTACTACCACTTCCTAAGCCTAAGAAAAAGCCTGGAAGACCTCGAGAGAATGATCGAAAAATAATGAATGGTATTTATTATC
>Ga0268263_1000486_pt1 | contig 61477 bp, 54 predicted proteins | sample Biomet5_FD_190358 | JGI IMG/M metagenome (GOLD analysis project Ga0268263, IMG submission 190358) | Microbial communities from bioreactor (seeded with sewage sludge) at LBNL, California, USA - Biofuel metagenome 5 (SPAdes) (version 4) | ecosystem: Engineered > Bioreactor > Anaerobic >... | reverse complement strand
CCTGGCGGACCCGGACGCCGTTGGCATTCGTCCAGCCGCGGACGACATCGCCGATCGGGTCGGCCAAACCGGCCAGTGCCCGCAGTCCGTCGGCCATCGCGGTCAGCCGCGACTCGGTCAGGGCCAGCCGGTCGATCAGCGACTCGCTGGTTCCGGTGGCCCGGGCCTGCGCGACGTCGATCGCGTTCGCGGCGAGCACGTCGGCACCGGCCGCCAGCAGCGCATCGGCCATGGCGTGTAGCGCGGCATCCTTGCGTCCGCGATGCAGAGTGGCCAGCTCACGGCTGGCTCGCTTGGCCGCTACGGCCTGCTCGGCGAAGATCATGCCGGTAAGGATAAATCCTCAACTATCTCGCCGGTGCCGGGGACCACGACCGCATGCGGCCAGAATGCCCGAAGGCCGAGTTTGCGGAACACCCACCACAGCAGGTTGAAGCCGGTGATCACGCCGGTCGCAGATGCCGCGATGATGGTGCCGGGCTCGGGGACCAGGATCCCCCACCAGGCCCAGGACAGCTGGGTGGCGAAGCCGGCGATCAAGGTGGCGACCGATACTCCATGGATGATCGGGGCCCGGACGAGCTCGACGCTTTGGCCGATATTGACCAGGAACGCCGGAATGATGGCCACGGTGCCGAAGACCGCGCTGCCGAAGAGCAGGTCAGCAGCAGCCACCAGGGCACCGGTGATCAGGCCGGGGACGCCGGTTCGGAGCAGGCTCAGGTGCAGCACTCGAGCCATCAGGTAGAGCACCGATCCGGTGGTGACCAGCCCGATCAGGTTCGGCACCCAGAGGTTCACCTGAGCAACCAGGAAGCCGTGCACCATCCAGCCGAGGTTCAGCCCGAGCAGAATCTGCCAGCCGAACAGGGAAAGCCCGTTCACATCGCGGGTGCGGAACAGCCGGGCAAGCTGCGGTAGACCGCTGACGATACCGATCAGGGCCGCCGACCAACCGATCACGAGAATCAGGGTCACTGCGCCTTCTTCTTCCGCTGCTTGAGTACCAGGTCGTCACGATGGACGACCTCGCGATCGAAGTGTGCGCCGAGAGTCTCGGCAAGCTCCTTCGTGGACCGCCCGATCATCGCCGGCAGCTCATCGGCGTCGTAGTTCACCAGACCGCGAGCGATCACCTGGCCGGACTCGGTGACCAGCCGCACCGGATCACCGGCCTGGAACTGGCCATTGACGGTCACGATTCCGGCTGGCAGCAGAGACGCCTTACGGTCGGTCACCGCACGCACCGCACCGGCGTCGAGGACCAGCTCACCCTTGGACACCGATGCGTAGGCCAGCCACAGCAGCTTTCGCGAACGCCGCTTCCCGGTGGCCAGGAACAACGTGCCGACCGCCTGCCCGGTCAGGGCCTCGGCGACCTTCGCCGCAGACGCCAGGACAACTGGAATGCCGGAGGCCGTCGCGATCCGGGCCGCCTGCAGCTTGGTCTCCATGCCGCCGGTGCCCACCTCGGAACCCTTGCCATTGGTGTCGACCACCAACTCGTCCAGGTCGGCGACCAGGCCGATCCGCTCGGCGTCCGGCGACGACGGATGGGCGGTGTACAAGGCATCCACGTCGGAGAGCAGGATCAGCGCGTCCGCACCGACGAGGTGGGCGACCAACGCTGCCAGCCGGTCGTTGTCGCCGAAGCGGATCTCATGGGTGGCCACGGTGTCGTTCTCGTTGACGATCGGCACCACCCCGAGCTCGCTGAGCCGGGTGAAGGTGCGCAGCGCGTTGCGGTAGTGATCCTGGCGGGCGACATCCTCGACGGTGAGCAGCACCTGGCCGACGACCAGACCGTGCTTGGCGAACAGCCGTCCATACTGGCCGACCAGCAGGCTCTGCCCGACCGATGCTGCGGCCTGCTTGCTGGCCAGGTCACGCGGCCGGTGCCTCATCCCCAGCGGCAGCATGCCCGAAGCCATGGCGCCCGAAGACACCAGGACGACATCCTGGCCCCGTTCGCGGGCAGCCGCCAGGGCGTCAACCAGCAGTTCGAGGCGGGCCGGATCAAGCCGCCCGGAGGGGTCGGTGAGCGAGGATGAGCCGACCTTGATCACCAGACGTCGCGCGGCGGTGACTTCGCTGCGCAGCCGCGCAGCCTCAGTCATCCTCGTCGTCCCCCAGGCCCTCAACGGCCAGGAGCGGGTAGTTCGCCGCCTCGGCTTCGGCTGCGCGAGCCGCGTGATACTCCGCATCCTTCTCGCGGCGGCGCTGGGCGGCCGGACGCTGAGTGATCAGCCGCTGATCCTCGCCGCGGCGGGCCAACATCTCGGCACCGATCTCGATCTGGGGAGCGAAGTCGAAGACCACCGGGTTGTCACCCCCGCCGATCGCCACCGCATCGCCGGTCACCGCACCCAGAGCCAACAGCTCTTCTTCGATGCCCAACCGGGCGAACCTGTCGGCCAGATAGCCGACCGCCTCGGGATTGTTGAAGTCGGTCTGCCGCACCCAGCGTTCCGGCTTGTCGCCGCGCACTCGCCAGACCTGACCGCCCTCGCCGTCGCCCTGACGGACGATGCTGAACTCGGGACCGGCGGCCACCGGCTTGGGCTGGATCACGATCCGCTTGGGTGCCGGCGCCGGCGCCTCGGCCCGGCGCTTGGCGACCAACTCGGCCATCGCGAAGCTCAGCGCGGGCAGGCCGACGCCGGTCTTGGTGGAGACGGCGAAGATCGGAAGGCCGCGAGCAGTGAGCTCATCGGTGACCAGTTCGGCCAGCTCGGCGGCGTCCGGCACGTCCACCTTGTTCAAGGCGACCATCCGGGGACGATCCTCCAAGCCGCCATGAGCCTTCAGTTCGGCCTCGATCACGTCCAGGTCGGTGATCGGGTCGCGTCCGGGCTCATAGGTGGCGCAGTCGATGACGTGGACGATCGCCTGGCAGCGCTCGATATGGCGCAGGAAGTCGTGGCCCAGGCCGCGACCCTGGCTGGCGCCCTCGATCAAGCCCGGCACGTCGGCCACGGTGAAGGTGGTGGCGCCGGCCACGACGACACCCAGGTTCGGGATCAGCGTGGTGAACGGGTAGTCGGCGATCTTGGGCCGAGCCCGCGAGATCGCGGCGATCAGCGACGACTTGCCCGCACTCGGGAAGCCGACCAGGCCGATGTCGGCGACCACCTTGAGTTCGAGCTGGATCTTGCGGCTCTCCCCCTCTTCGCCGAGCAGAGCAAAGCCGGGGGCTTTGCGGGCCGACGAGGCCAGCGCGGCGTTACCCAGGCCACCGCGTCCACCGGCCGCTATGACCGCCTCGGACTCGGGACCGATCAGGTCGGCCAACAGCTCACCAGTCTCAGCGTCGGTGACCACCGTGCCGTCCGGGACGTCCAGGATCACGTCCTCGCCGTTGGCACCGTTGGCATAGTCTCCGCGTCCGGGCTGGCCGTTGGCCGCGCGCCGAACGGACTGGCGATGAAACTCCACCAAGGTGGTCAGCCCGGGGTCGACCCGCAGGATCACCGAACCGCCGTTGCCGCCGTTGCCGCCATCGGGTCCGCCAAGCGGCTTGAACTTCTCGCGGTGCACCGAGGCACAACCGTGCCCACCGTTGCCGGCGGCAACAGTGAGGACCGTCTGGTCGATGAAGCTGGGAATGGCCATGCCGAGTTACCTTGCAGGTCGGAAGTCGGAGGGCAGCCCACAGGGCCGGCACCGACGCCTCATCCTACCGGCACCGGCCGCCTCGCCGCTTCGGGACCCAGCTCAGCCCGGTGGAGGTGCCCAGACCGACGGGTCGGCACCCGGACGTTTGGTGCGCTCCCCCACGACCGGCGGCGGCGCCTCGGCAACACCACTCCAAAACGCCTCATCGGACGGACCCGCTGACGCCGACCGAGCGGTCTCGGCGGGAGCACCTTCAGGCGGCGGCCAGTCCACCGCCGCCAGCAGCCGCCGTCGGCGAAGCCGGATCAGCCACAAGACGAGCAGGGTCGCCGCCACGCCGGCCAGCAGCCCCAGTCCAGCGGCCCATTCGAGCTTGGACGGCCCGTAGCCGATCCGAGAGGCCACCTTCAGCGCGGGCGCCTTCCCTTCGGCGAACGAGACCCTGATCTGCTCCGGACCGATGGACTCCGCACCTTCGATCTCGGTGATGGGCCCGGGGAACTGCACCTTCAGGTCGCCCGCACTGGCCTGCGAGCTGACCACCCCATCGGAGGCACTCAACCGCAGACCGGACTCGTCGCGGACGATGACGACGCCGATCAGCGCAGCCAGAGCAGGATTGACCGTCCCGGTGACGTGACACTGGCCAGACTGCGCATCCTGTTCGAAGGTCAAACCCGCCATCAGAGCCTGGTCAGTGGAGTCATCGCACTCCCAATCCAGACTGGTCACGTGCAGATCCACCTTGAGCAGCGCATCATCGGTGACTTCGACGTTCCCGACCAGGTTGCACGCCGACAGCAGCGGCACCATCGCCAACGCGGCCAGCACAAGTCGTAGCCGCGGGAGGTTCATGCCTCGATCCTAAGCGACCCGGAGACGCAAAACGACGGGAGGCCCAAGGACCGTCCCGCCGTATGCGAAGTGTTGCGAGCTACTCGGCCGCCGCCTCGATAGCGATGTTCACCACGCGACGTCCGCGCCGGGTGCCGAACTCGACCTTGCCCGCGCGCAGCGCGAACAGGGTGTCGTCGCCACCGCGTCCCACACCCTCACCGGGGTGGAAGTGGGTGCCACGCTGGCGGACGATAATCTCGCCAGCATTGACCTGCTCGCCGCCGAAGCGCTTCACGCCAAGTCGCTGCGAATTGGAATCGCGACCGTTACGGGAAGACGATGCGCCCTTCTTATGTGCCATCTCAGCTGCCTCAGCTCTCGATCCCAGTGACCTTGACCTGGGTGTACCGCTGACGGTGACCCTGGCGCTTCTTGTAGCCGGTCTTGTTCTTGTACTTGAGAATGTGGATCTTCGGACCCTTGGTCTCGGCGATCACCTCAGCCGAAACGCTCACCTTGGCCAACTTCTTGGCGTCGGCGGTGATCTTCTCGCCGTCAACCAACAGCAGCGGGGTCAGCGCAACGCTGTCGCCAGCCTTCGCCTCGACCTTGTCGATCTCCAGGACGTCACCGACAGCAACCTTGTGCTGGCGGCCACCACTGCGCACGATCGCGTACACGCCCGACCTACTTCCCTAAAAGCTTCGCCGACAAGCGCACCCCAACCAGCTGTTGTGGTTGCACTCTTGGTAGTGCTCGCGAGCGACCCTGAGCCGACTTCAGCGAACACCGAAGGTCAAGACTACGTGTCGCCCCCCGGACCGGTCAAACCGCGCCGAGCTTCCGGCTGGGGGCCTCCCCGCGGAGTTCGTTACGGAAACACGGCCATCGAAGGACTGACCACTCAACTCGCGCTTCTGGTTACCGAATGGAGGCCGATCCGGCACCTATTCGGTAACGAAAGCCGCAGTTGAGCCAACGACCGAATCGAAGCCTACCGGTGAGGTAACGAACACCGCGTATTCAGGCCCCCAGGGCGCGCGCGATGCGGTCAATCACGAGTTGTGGCTGGCCGGTGATCTCGCGCCCCGTCCAGCGGACGATCTGATATCCCAGATCCCGCAGGACCTGCTCACGCTCCTTCTCCGCGATGATCGCGTCCGCATCGCCGTACTTGACGCGCCCGTCCGCCTCTCCGATCAGACGCTGCTCGCCCCAGTAGAAGTCCGGGAAGAACGTGCCGAATGGAGTCGGGATCGGATGCTGGCAGGTGGGTAACGGCAGCCCGGCGGCCACAAGGTGACCGAAGGTGAGTGACTCGATCGGGCTCTCACGCGTGGGGCTCGCGTGTGCCAGCGCAGCCACAGCGGAGCCCATCCCGCGCCGCTGCATCGCCTCCCGAACCGGTACCCGGGCTGCTTCGATCAGTCGCTCGTTGCGGAAGTCAGAGCGCCGAGGCTGGCTGACGAGGTCGCCGCACAACAGGCGCAACGCAGCATCGAGCACTGCCAAGCTCTCCGGGAGGTCGCTATCCGCAACGAGATCTGCGGCGGTCCGCGCGACCGACGTGACCCGGACACCAGATGGGGTGAGCGAGATGTGGTGACGAGGCACCTCCCCGACACTCCGAACCAACCCCGGCTGTCGCCCGGACCTGAACCCTCCTCCCGGCGGCAGGGTCACCCACACAGGCTCGTCAGCCCAGTTCGCCAACCCCACTGGCAGGCCCCAGAAGACGGCCGCCGACCGATGAGAGACCACCGCCGCTGGAAGGATGGCTTGCTCGGCGTGAGCACGGACGAGGTGACGGCTGACGTTGTCCTCCGGCCACTGGGCTGGAGCCAGGTACACACCGCGACGGACCCTCAGGAGCCGTCCCGCCTGTGCTGCTGCAGCGAGCCGTCTCCTGCTGACGCCGAGCGCGACCAGATCCCGCTCGGCAGTGGGCACCGCGGGCAACGGAAAAGGCGCAGGAGTCCTCATGCCCTTCACGGTGGGTGTCGTCGACGCAATCGCATCGCTGTGCAGGCCTTCTGTGGATGCCAAGACCGGGTTATCCACACAGGGCCGCGCTGGGCGCTCAACTGATGAACGGCCGATGGACTCCGTCCGGCGGAGGTCAGGCCGCGATTACGCTCCAGCCCAGGAAGGGAGCCCCGAATGAGTTGGGCGTTCGTGATCACCACGGTGATCGTGGTTGCCACTCCGGGAACCGGAGCGGTGTTCACCATTTCGGCCGGGCTGTCCCGCGGACGCCGAGCCGCACTCGTGGCCGCACTGGGCTGCACGCTGGGCGTACTGCCGCACCTGCTTGCCGCGATCACCGGCCTGGCCGCGCTGCTCAATGCCAGCGCGATCGCCTTCCAGAGCCTCAAGTGGGCCGGCGTCGCCTATCTGGCCTACCTCGCGTGGGCCACACTGCGGGATCGCTCGAACCTGATCGACGAGGCGGAAGCCACCGCCGCTCCGGCCTCCTTCTGGCGGACGATCCGGACCGCGGTGCTGATCAACCTGCTGAACCCGAAGCTGACGATCTTCTTCTTCGCGTTCCTGCCCCAATTCGTGCCGGCCACCAGCCCGGACGCCACCTGGCAGATGATCTGGTTGAGTCTGATCTTCATGGCGGCTACCTACGTGGTCTTCGTCGGCTACGGGATGTTCGCCGCCGGCCTGCGCGACCAGGTGCGCCGCCGGCCGCGGATCCTCACCTGGCTGCGCCGTAGCTTCGCCGCCACTTACCTGCTGCTGGCTGGCCGGCTGGCTCTCGAAGAGCACTAGGACCAGCGAGCCTGGCCGCAGAAACGGGGACTGTCCCCTCTTTCGCGAGGAAGAGGCCGACGGACCAGCAATGTCCGATTCCCGCTAGCTCCGACTCCGGGCGGCTGCCATGCTGGCGGACATGGACTTCGAACAGCGCTATCGGGCGGTCGCCACCAGGGACGCCCGCTTCGACGGCGCCTTCGTCCTGGCCGTGCGGACGACCGGCATCTACTGCCGTCCGTCCTGCCCGGCCCGGACGCCCAAGCCGGGCAATGTCGAGTTCTTCCCGACCAGCGCCGCAGCCCACCTGGCCGGCTATCGGGCGTGCAAGCGGTGCCTGCCTGAAGCCGTCCCCGGCTCACCGGAGTGGAACCTCCGCTCAGACACCGCAGCCAGGGCGATGCGACTGATCGCCGACGGCGTCGTCGAGCGGGAAGGCGTCCCCGGCCTGGCCTCCCGACTCGGCTACACGCCACGACACCTGAATCGCCTACTCAGCGCCGAGTTGGGCGCCGGACCGCTCGCTCTGGCCCGAGCCCATCGTGCGCAGACGGCACGCGAACTGCTGGTCTCGACCGAGCTTGCCGTTGCCGACATCGCCTTTACCAGCGGCTTCGGCAGCATCCGGCAGTTCAACGCCACCATGGCCGAGGTAGTCGATCGCACCCCTGCCCAGCTCCGCTCCGGCGGAGCGCACCATCGCGGCGGTGGCTCGGCCACGATCCAGCTCCACTTGCCGGTCCGGGAGCCCTTCGATGCGGCCGGGATCTTCGCCTGGCTCGCGGCTCGCGCAGTGACCGGCGTCGAGACCGCCGGCCCGGACAGCTACGGACGGACACTCGCGCTGCCCGGTGGGCCGGCCAGCTTCGACGTCCGTGCCGAGCCGGGCCAGCTGCGGCTGATCGCCCGGCTCTCCCGGCTGGAGGACGTCACTCCCCTGCTCTATCGGGTCCGGCGCCTCTTCGATGCCGACGCCGATCCGGTCGGGATCGATGCCGCTCTCGCCCAGGTTCCCGAACTGGCGCCAGCGGTGACGACCACTCCCGGAATCCGGCTGGCCGGCACCGTCGATCCACACGAGATGCTGATCCGGGCCCTGGTCGGCCAACAGATCTCGGTGGCCGCAGCGCGGAGCCAGCTCAACCGGCTGGCCGACGCGCTCGGCACCCGGCTGGCAGCCCCGGACGAGTCCGGACGCGACCGGCTGTTCCCCACCGCCGCAGCGATCGCCGAAGCCGGAGCGACGGTGCTGGTCGGCCCCCGGCGACGGATCGAGAACATCGTGGCCATCGCCGCCCGGCTGGCCAGCGGCGAGCTCGATCTCGGCTTCGCCGACGACCCGGACGAGCAGCGCCAGCGCCTGCTGGCCCAGCCCGGGATCGGCGAGTGGACTGCCGACTATGTGGCGATGCGGGTGCTCGGCCACCCCGACATCCTGCCGGTCGGCGATGTCGCCGTGCGCACCGGCGCGAAGAGACTCGGGCTGCCGGACCGTCCGGCCGCCCTGCGGGAGTGGGGACGCAGTGTCTCCCCCTGGCGCAGCTACGCCAGCCTGCAGCTGTGGCATGCCAGCGCGACGAAGGAGCTCAGATGATCACCACGATCGATACCCCCGACGGCCCGTTCACTCTGCTCGCCGACGACGGTGTGGTGCTGGCCTCGGGCTGGACCGGGGATCCGCAGACGGTGCTCGACCGCTTACCCGCCGGTACCCGCCCGTCCGGATCAGCCGTGGTCAGCCCCGAGCACCGCGATGTGGCCGCGCCGGTCGCAGCAGTTGCCGCCTACTACGCCGGTGATCTCGCGGCGATCGACAAGATCCCGGTGCGGCAGTTCGGGACCCCCTGGCAGCTGGCCGGGTGGGCCCAGCTGCGCCGGATCGTCCCCGGCCAACCGCTGAGCTACGCCGAGTTCGCCAGCGCGCTCGGCAAGCCCAGTGCCGTCCGCGCAGCGGCGTCGATCTGTGCCCGCAACGCGCCGGCCCTGTTCGTCCCGTGCCATCGAGTGCTGCGCGGCGACGGGAGCCTGGGCGGCTTCGCCTGGGGTGCGCCGGTCAAAGCCGCCCTGCTGGTTCGAGAAGCCCTCGCCGACTGAGGAAGTCCACGACCGCCGAGACGATCAGTTCCTGCCGGGCCGCCACCAGCTCGGACGCCAGCGAACGAACCGGTCGCAGCGGATGCTGAGCGCCGGGGACGGCCACCAGCTCGATCTGCGCGGCGTCCGCGATCACCGGACGAAGCTCCTCGGCACCGCCGAAGGTATCCAACTCGCCTTGCACCACCAGCACCGGCCCGGCCACGCCGAGCAACTCCCCCGCCCGCGACTTCGCCGGTGCACCCGGAGGATGCAGCGGGAACGACAGCGCGATGACCCCGGCCTGGCCAGGGGCGAATCCTCGGCAGGCAGTCCGGGCTCCGGCACTGTGTCCACCGGTGACCAGGGGAAGGCTCGGCCAGCTCTCGGCCACCGCGGCGAGCGCGGCGGCCCAGCCGCGATCCAGGGACGCCGTGGAGCCGGGCAGCTTGCGTCCGGCCACCCGGTGCGGCTGGCGGTAGCGCGCCACGCTCACTCCGAGGCCGGGCAGCCGGTCAGCCAAGAGCTCCAAGTCCCACCCGTCCACGTCACTGCCGGCACCGTGACCGAGCAGCAGCAGCCCGGTGGCGTCGGCAGCGGCCGTGATCACCAGCTCACCAGGTCCGTCCGCCGTCTCCACCCGCAGGGTTTGCATGAGCCGATTCTGCCGCGCCTGCGGACGTCCCGCTGCCACCGGCCACCGGTCGTGGCATGCTGGCACCGATGTCGAGCCGGGAGCGTGCGATGGACTTCTACAACCTGTACAGCCACGGGTTCGCCCGGGTGGCGGCCTGCACGCTGCCGACCACGCTGGTCCAGCCGCGCGTCAACGCCGAAGCCGTGCTCGCACACGCGCAGCAGGCGGCAGCCGAAGGCGCCTGTCTGGCGGTGTTCCCCGAGCTCAGTCTGAGCGGCTACTCGATCGAGGATCTGCTATTGCAGGACACCGTTCTGGCCGCCGTCGAAGACGCCTTGGCTTGGCTGGTTCCGCAGACCGCCGAGTTGGGCTGCATCATCGTCGTCGGGGCCCCGCTGACCAGCCTCAACCGGATCTACAACACCGCCGTGGTGATCCATCGCGGTCAGGTGCTCGGAGTCGTTCCGAAGTCCTATCTGCCCACCTACCGGGAGTTCTACGAGCGGCGCCAGATCGCTCCCGGCGACGATGTCACCGGCGAGATCCGAGTGGCCGGCCAGGATGTTCCGTTCGGCTCGGATCTGCTCTTCGTCGCCGACGACCTCCCGGGCTTCGTGCTCGGGGTGGAGATCTGTGAGGACATGTGGGTGCCGATCCCGCCGTCCGCCGAGCTGGCGCTGGCCGGGGCGACGGTGCTGGTGAACCTGTCCGGCAGCCCGATCACGGTGGCCAAGGCCGAGGCCCGCAAGCTGCTGTGCGCGTCCGGGTCATCGCGGCTGCTGGCCGGATATCTGTTCGCCGCGGCCGGCGAAGGCGAGTCGTCCACCGACCTGTCCTGGGACGGGCAGACGATGATCTACGAGAACGGCACCCTGCTGGCCGAATCCGAGCGCTTCCCGAGCGGTCCGCGGATGAGCGTGGCCGACCTGGATCTGGGCACGCTGGTCCAAGAGCGGCTGCGGCAGGGCACCTTCGACGACAATCGGCGCACCCACGCCGATCGGATCGGCGAGTTCCGGACGGTCACCTTCACGCTGGCTCCGCCGGCGGGCGATCTGGGGCTACGCCGGGAGGTGGCGCGGTTCCCTTTCGTTCCCGCTGACCCGGCACGGCTGGCCCAGGACTGCTACGAGGCCTACAGCATTCAGGTATCCGGGCTGGAGCAGCGGCTGCGCGAGATCGGCCAGCCGAAGGTGGTCATCGGCGTCTCCGGCGGCCTGGATTCCACCCATGCCCTGATCGTCGCCGCCCGCGCGATGGATCGGATGGGACGCCCGCGCAGCGACATCCTCGCCTACACGATGCCCGGCTTCGCGACCAGCGACCACACCCGCGACAACGCCACCGCCTTGGCCACGGCACTCGGGGTCAGCTTCGCCACTCTCGACATCACCGCCACCGCTAAGCTGATGCTGGACGAGCTGGACCACCCCTTCTCCGAAGGCAAAGACGTATATGACGTCACCTTCGAGAACGTCCAGGCCGGACTGCGCACCGACTACCTGTTCCGGCTGGCCAACCACCGTGGCGGCATCGTGCTGGGTACCGGCGACCTGTCGGAGCTGGCGCTGGGCTGGTGCACCTACGGGGTCGGCGATCAGATGAGCCACTACAACGTGAACGCCGGAGTGCCGAAGACGCTGATTCAGCACCTGATCCGCTGGGTGATCGCCGCCGACCTGTTCAGTGACGAGGTCGGGGTCACCCTGCAGGCGATCCTGGACACCGAGATCAGTCCCGAGCTGGTGCCGGTGGCCCCCGGCGAGAAGCCGCAGTCCACCCAGGCGAAGATCGGCCCCTATGCGCTGCAGGACTTCACACTGTTCCATGTGCTGCGCCACGGCATGAAGCCGTCGAAGATCGCCTTCCTGGCCTGGCACGCGTGGCGCGACGCCCAGGCCGGCGCCTGGCCCGAAGGCTTCCCCGCCGATGAGCGAGTGGCCTACGACCTGGCCACGATCAAGAAGTGGCTGGGCGTGTTCTGCTCGCGCTTCTTCGGCTTCGCCCAGTTCAAGCGCTCGGCGCTGCCGAACGGTCCGAAGGTGGTTGCCGGCGGCTCGCTGTCACCCCGCGGTGACTGGCGAGCCCCGTCCGACACCTCGGCGAAGCTATGGCTGGACGAACTGGAGAACGTCCCGGAGCCCTGATCAGGACTCGGCAGGCTCCTCGACCGGTTCGACCGCGACCGATTCGACGACGGCCGCCTCGGCTGCCGGAGTCGCCTCGGCGACGACCTCGACAACGGCTTCGGCCGGCGCCTCAGCGACCGGCTCGACAATAGCCTCCAGGACAACCTCGACCGGCGCGTCAACCACTGGTTCAGCAGGAGCTTCAGCCACGGGCTCCACGGCCGGCTCCACATGCTCCTTGCGGGCCCGGGTGTTGCGACGAGTAGTAGCCGCGACCACGGCCGGACCGCGACGCCGGGACTCCCGATCGCCGCCATCAGCCGGTGCCTGCGAAGCCACCGGGGCGTCATGAACGTGGTAGCCGCGACCCTTGCAGGTCTCGCAGGCCACGGTGAACGCCTCCGCCAGGCCGGTGCCGATCTTCTTGCGTGTCATCTGAACCAGGCCCAGTGAAGTGACCTCGGCCACCTGATGGCGGGTGCGGTCGCGTCCGAGGCACTCGACCAGGCGGCGCAGCAGCAGTTCGCGGTTGGCCGGCAGCACCATGTCGATGAAGTCGATCACGATGATTCCGCCGATGTCGCGCAGCCGCAGCTGGCGGACGATCTCTTCAGCCGCTTCCAAGTTGTTGGAGGTCACGGTGGCTTCGAGATTGCCCGAGGTGCCGGTGAACTTGCCGGTGTTCACGTCGATCACCGTCATGGCCTCGGTGCGGTCGATGATCAGCGAGCCGCCCGAAGGCAGGAAGACCTTCCGCTCCAGCGCCTTGGCCACCTGCTCGTGCACCCGGAAGTGCTCGAACAGATCGCCCTCGGCCGTACGATCCCAGCGCTGCAGCCGGTCAGCCAGGTGCGGAGCGACGTGCTGCACGTAGGCCTCGACGGTGGCGTGTGCATCGTCCGGGCCGCCGTGGCCGTCGACGATCAGCGAACCGAAGTCCTCGGTGAACAGATCGCGGACGATCCGGACGGTGAGATCGGGCTCGGAATAGAGCAACTGCGGCGCCTGGCCGGTGGTGGACTTCTTCTCCAGCACCTCCCACTGCGCCTTGAGCCGGTTGACGTCGCGAACCAGTTCTTCCTCGCTGGCACCCTCGGCTGCGGTGCGCACGATCACTGAGGCGTTCGGGCCGATCAGTTCATCGAGGATGCTCTTGAGCCGCTTGCGCTCGCTCTCGGGCAGCTTGCGGGAGATCCCGGACAGCTGGCCGCCCGGCGAGTAGACGATGTAGCGCCCCGGAATCGAGACGTGCGAGGTGAGGCGAGCGCCCTTGGCCCCGACCGGGTCCTTGCTGACCTGGACCAGCACCGACTGGCCGGACTTGAAGACCTTCTCGACCTTCTTGTCGGCGCCGGTGGCACCGAAGGAGTCCCAGTCGACCTCGCCGGCGTACAACACTGCGTTGCGTCCGCGTCCGATGTCGACGAAGGCGGCCTCCATGCTGGGCAGGACGTTCTGGATACGACCGAGGTAGATGTTGCCGATCATGGACGCGGCCGAAGCCCGATCCACGTAGTGCTCGACCAGAACGCCGTCCTCGAGAACGGCAATCTGGGAGTAGTCCTCGACCTGACGGATCAGCATCTTGCGATCCACCGACTCGCGGCGGGCCAAGAACTCCGACTCGCTCAGAATCGGGGTGCGGCGCCGTCCGGCCGCCCGACCTTCGCGGCGGCGCTGCTTCTTGGCCTCCATCCGGGTGGAGCCTTCGATGCCGGTGACCTCGTCGGAGACGTTGCCGCGGCGACGCGGCTCGCGCACCCGGACAACGACGTCGACCGAGTCGTCCTCGGGCTCACCGGAGTCCTCGCCGCGACGGCGACGACGGCGACGACGACGGGAACTGCCCTCGGCGACCGGCTCGTCGGTGGACGCCTCAGCGTCGCCTGCGGCCTCGTCGGCGGCTTCAGCGTCATCCTCGCCGGGCTCGGCACCCTCGACGGCGTCAGCGCTGCCGCCGCGACGGCGACGACGCCCACCACGGCGACGGCGACGACGGCGCGGTGCACCCTCGCCCTCCTCACCCTCGCCGGGCTCGAACTCGGCAGCTTCGACGTCGCCGTCGATGGCCACCTCGTCGCCTTCTTCGTCCTCGTCGGTCAGTCCGCCGATGGCCGCGGCCAACGAGTCGAGCACCTGATCAGGGCTGGCTTCCTCGCTGAGCCCGAAGGTCTCCGCGAGAACCGCACGCGGCGCCCGCTCCGGCGCATGGCTGGCCAGTTCGGCCAGAGACGCAGCCAGGTCATCGCCCGCCGAATCGGCCTCGACAAGGGGCTCTTGCGCGGCCGCCGGCTTGCGAGCTCGGCTGCGCTTACGGACCGGCGCTGCCGGGGCCTCTTCGGCAACGATCGGCTCCACCGCAGCGGCCTCCGCCACGACCGGCGCCACGTCAGTAGTGGTCTCCTCCGGTTCGGGGACGGCTGCCGCCGCAGTCTTGCGAGTGGTCCGCCGGGTCCGCTTCACGGCCGGCTTCACCGGCTCGTCCGCCACCTCTACGGCAGCGGCCGGGGCCGGCTCACTCGGTTGCGCCGTTTCCGGCGCGACGGTCGCCGCAGGCGGACCAGCCGGACGGCTGGCCGAGCGACGACGCTTGGGGGTCTCGGGCGTGGCCGAAACCTGATCTGGGGTTTCTGAATCGAGCATGGAGCTCTCCTTCAGCGGTCGGGGTGGACCGCATCCAGCTGCGCTTGGCAGCAAAGCCTGTAGTTGAGCGGTGCCGGCGTTTTCACTCCCGCGGTCGCTGTGCGTCGCGGTGAAGTGGGACGTCCGGGCCGAGCTGTCACCTCGCCCTGTGGCACCGATTAGTTGGGAGTCTGGATGACCTCAACTAAGGCAAGTATCCCACACGAAGTGGGTCACGATGGCCCAACCGGCCGCAATTGTCACGAAATGGTCTCAAAAGGAGGCCGGACGCGCTCGCCGTCCCAGGTGCCCTGCTCCAGCCGGTTGGCCAGCCCGGGCCCACTGGAAGCCAGCGCCGGACGGAGCTGCTGCAGAGCCATCACCACGTCTTCAGGCCTGACCAGCGGCTCACCGATGGCCGAGATCAGCTCGAAGCCGTCCCCGGTGGCCTCCAGTTGATGAATCGCCGGACGCACATCGAACTCGCGCAACCCCGCCTTGGTCTGCCGGGAGACCAGGTGTGTGGGTTGGGCCAGCAGTTCTCGCACCGCGGCCGCAACCTCGGAGGAGTCGGTACCGGCCAGGCGCACCTCCCAGTGCGCGGCCTTGAGCCGGTCGGCGAGACCGCTGGGCGCGTCCACCACTGCGAGAATCTCCAGCCCGTCCGGCAGGGCCGCGTTGAGCGTGTCGCGAAGCCACACCGGATCGACCGCTGTGGCCAGGCCGACCACCATGTACTCCGCCTCGGTGGCGGCGCCGGTCGGCGAGGCGTTCAGGTAGCTGATTCGCGGATGCGGATGGAACCCCGACGAGAACGCCATCGGCACCTCGGCGCGACGCAGGGCGCGCTCGAAGGCGCGTCCGAAATCCCGGTGCGAAGCGAACCGCGCCCGTCCGCGCTTGGCGTAGCGCAGGGCCAGCTTCTGGACGGGCGGCGCTTGCTGCTCGGGCTGTCGGCGTGGGCTCACGGTCGAACAGCATAGGCGAGGCAGCTCAGCATCATGCAGTCGCGTGATGGGATTGATCGGTGATCACCGTGAGGAATGCGCGACCCGGCGAGTTCGACGCCGTGGGCGCGCTCACCGCCGAGGCGTACCTCGCCGAAGGGCAGATGAGATCTGATGACCCCTACCTCGCCGTGCTGGCAGCGGCCGATGTGCGGGCGGCCGACGCCGAGTTGATCGTGGCGGTCGACCAGGACGGCGCTGTGCGGAGAACCGTCACCTTCTGCCCACAGGGTTCGCCCTTTCGCGAGGTGGCCGAGCCACACCAGGCCGAGTTCCGGACGCTGGCCGTCGCGCCGGCGGCGCGTCGCCAGGGAGTTGCAGAGCTGCTTGTCAGAGCCTGCATCCAGCGGGCCGCCAAGCACGGAGCCACAGCTGTGGTGCTGAGCACCTCGGACTGGATGCTGACCGCGCACAGGCTCTACGAACGTCTGGGCTTCGTCCGCCGACCTGATCTGGACTGGCACCCGCGGCCCGACGTGAATCTGCTGGGTTACGGGCGCGAGTTGCCCGATGCCTCGTCGCGCCACTGATTGAAGGCGGCCACGGCCGTTGGCAAGGTCGGATAGATCCGAGACGGACCCACCCGGTCGATGAAGCCGCTCACGTTGAGCCGATCACGGATCTCCATCTTGACCCGCGCCATCGCGAAGACGACTCCGCGCTCGGTCAACGTGGCCCGCAGTTGTTCCAGCGCGTCCAGCGCAGTCAGGTCGATCTCGACGTTGGCTTCGGCATTCAGCAGGAACCACTGCGGTGGTACCGGCGCCTTGTCGACGCAGGCCAATGCCCGGGTGAGGAAGTCATCGGCATTGGCGAAGAACAGTGGTGAGTCGTAGCGGTAGACGATCAAGCCCGGCAGCTGAGTGGCGTCCGGATAGTCGTCGACGTCGTGCATCCCGGCCAGGCCGGGGACGTAGCCGAGCACTCCGTCGTGGGGATGGACGATCCGCCGGATCAGGTCCAGCAGCGAGAGTGCCACCGCGATCGCGATGCCGTTGAGCAGCCCGGTCACCAACACCGCCACCATCGTGACCAGAGCAAGGATGAGTTCGCTGAACCGGAAGGCCGCGATCCGGCGAATTTCATGAAGATCAACCAGGCGTAGGCCGGCGTAGACGACCAACCCGGCCAGCGCCGCCTGCGGGAAGGCGGCCAACATCGGCGAGAGGAAGAAGATGGCCAGCACCACGGTGGCGGCGGCCACCAGCGAGTGCAGCTGGGTGCGGCTGCCCGCCGAATCACCGATCACCGTCCGGGAGGCCGACGACGAGACCGGAATGCCGCCCAGGAAGCCGTTGGCGAGGTTGGCCGCACCGAGGGCGAGCAGTTCGGCATTGGCGTCGATTCGTTCCTCGCGGCGGGCGGCGAAGGCACGTCCGGTCAGGATCACGTCGCTGTAGGCGACCACGGCCACGCCGACGGCCGTCTGGAACAGCGGCAGGATGCCCACTGACCCGAAGTCCGGCGGTACCCAACCCGGCGGAGTCTGCGGCAGCGGCCCCACCACGGCCAACCCGAGCGAGCCGACGGGCGTGAACGCGACCAGAGCGGCCGAGACCAGCATCACCAGCAGTGGACCCGGCCAGGACGGCGCCCAGCGATGCAGCACGAAGAGCACCATCGCGACGCTCAGGCCGAGAACCAAGGTCGGGACGTGAGCAGCAGGCAGCTGGCTCACGAGGGAGCCGGTCTGGGTCCACAGATTCGCGCCCGAGATGGCCAGGCCGGTGAGATTCGCATACTGGCTGGTCACCATCAGCAATCCGATTCCGGTCAGATAGCCGACCAGTACCGGTTTGGACAGCAGGCTGGCCAGGAAGCCGAGCCGAGCGAAGGCCCCGAGCAGGCAGACGATCCCGACGGCGAACGCGACCAGTGCGGCCAATCCGGCCCGACCGCTCCGATCGGCGCCGCCCAGCGCCACGATGGCGGCTGCCGTCATCAGGGCAGCGGTGGATTCCGGGCCGACCGACAGCTGCCGTGAGCTTCCCAGCAGGGCGTACAGCACCACCGGAGCCACCACCGCCCACAGCCCGACCACGGGTGGCAGTCCGATGATCTCGGCGTAGGCCATCACCTGCGGAATCAGATAGGCGGCCACGGTGACTCCGGCCAGCAGGTCGCCGCGCAGCCAGGTCCGGTCGTAGCGGGTCAGCACCGACAGGCCGGGCAGCCATCGCCGCCAGCCCGAGGCGTCCGCGCTGCGCATGCATCCACGCTAGTGCGCAGCGGTTCTGCCGACGACTATTTGCCGGTGATCGCGGTGATCCAGGCGCCGGGCAGGCCCAGTTGCGTCCGCCACCTCTCGGAAGTACGAGTGAGCGAGTCGGACCCGCCTGAGGCTGTGGTGTAGCTGATCGTCTTGGCCAGCCGACCGGCGTAGGTGTCGGCGACGCTCACCGAATCGACGAGCTCCGTCGTGCCCAGGATCTTCGCGAGCTGAGCCTGAGTGAGGGTGCGCGTCCAGGCCTTGTACGGGTTGCCGGGAGCGAGCGTCGACGCCGGATCGTCCACCGACACCAGGTATGGCAGCGCGGACGTCCCAAAAGCGTCGGCATTGTTTGCGGTGCCGCCGCCCGACCCGGACGAGGCGAAGAACGGCGTCTCGGCGAAGCCGCTGGCGGAGTCGCGGAGGATCTGCACCTGGTCGCCGAGGATGGTGGCCTTCACGGCATCGACCCACGGCTTGTTCGCCGACGGCCCGGCCTTCTTCCAGCCGGTGAAGTTCTGGCTGCGCTGGTCGTCGTAGACGTGGCAGTCGCAGGCCGGCATGCCTGCGCCTTCGGCTCGCTCGGCGTCGGGGAGCCTGAGCAAACCGGTGATCAGATAGGTGCGAGCGACGATCGCCTGCGCACGCAGCGCGGACGCTCCCCCGCCCGCGGTCGACCCCCAGGAGGCCGGCATCTCGTCCAGGCCGTAGAGGTAGTCGGTGTTCATCGCGAGCTCGTTGACCACATTTGGGCGTCCCGAACGCACCGTCACCTGCAGGTTGCCGGCCCTATAGCTGCCCTGAGCGCCGTCGACGCTGACCGGCCCGCTGGTCCAGCTGAGGGTCAGCCGAGAACTGGCCGTCAGCTTCTGGTTCTTCACCTTGCCGTTCTTCACGGTGACCTTCGCCGTGACCTTGGTGCCACTGACCCCGATGGCGATCTTGCCCGGCGTCGAGTAGCTCTTCAGCAGCTTCCCGTCGCCGCTCACCCTGAAGCCGCCAGCGGTGACCGTCGCCGTGGTGGTCTTGCGGCTGTCGGCGGGCGGGCCGAGCACCTGCACCTTGATCATGCGCGGGTTGTTGTTGGCGCTGCTGAGTGCGGCACCGGTGTAGTAGTGCTGGAGGATCTGCTCGGTGGACGATCCGGTGCGGGCGAGTTGGTAAGCGCCGTACTGGGACATCCCCACGCCGTGCCCAGCGCCGGAGCCGGCGACGGCGAACTTCGCCGGGAACACGCGGACAACGAACTCCGCACTGGACGTGCCGGAGATGCTGAACCGGTAGCGGCGGTCACCGACAGCGTGCTTCACCGACACCGATCCCTTACCCCGCTTCACCGTGACCTTCTTCTCGGTGACCCAGGAGCTGGCCTTCTGGTACTGCAGCAGGACCGTCGCCTTGGCCACCGCCTTGCCGTTCTTGGTGAGACTCACGGTGAGCTTCGCGGATTTGTCCGAGGTGGTCGCCCGGGTGCCACCGGCGCTCAGTTGGTAGCCACTGGCTGCCTGGGCCGCCGGTGCCATCGCCGCCCCCAGCGGCCCGACCAGGGCGAACGCGCAGATCAGCGAGAGCAGCAGCCGGGAGAGCCGAGTGGAATGCACCCCTCCACCATGCCACGCACAGGCGATCACCGAGGGTGATCGGGGGTTCTGCGGCACCGTCGGCCATCAACACGGGCTCTCTCGGCCACAGGCCTTCATCCACCCGCACCTGCGGACAACGAGCGTCGGGCTGACGAACTCCAACCCGGTCTTCCTCCCCATCTGAGCCGGTCTTCGACGAGTCGCCGACTCAAACCCGACTTTCCCTCCTCATCTGCCCTTCCTTCCGCCTCGGATCGGGAGGAAAGTCGGGTCGCGGCCCAACGGCCCCGAGCAAGCGCGCGAAATCGGGAGGTTTCTCGGGTTCCGGTCCAGTTCCGGCGGCCAGAACCAGGCCTCCCCCGCAACGTACGAGCTGTGGTTCCAGACTCGGCCGCCGGCTGTCTGATCAACAACGACACCCTCAGCCCCACCGAACAGGTCGACGCGGTCGGCAACCTGTTCGGCTGGCACCCCGAACTGATGAGCCACGCCTTCGTGCGTCGCTTCTACTGCAGTGCGAACCCGCAACTCCTCGACGAACTCAGGTAGCACGTCGCCAGCCCGGCCGCCCGTTCAGGCGGAGTGCTGGACCACCGTCAGCGGCAGCAGCGAACGCCCGGTCGGGCCGATCTGGATCTCGGTGCCGAGTTCGGGGCAGACGCCACAGTCGTAGCAGCCCGACCAGCGGCAGTCGTCCACGCCGGCCCCGGCGATGGCATCGGAGTAGTCCTGCCACAGCCAGTCGCGATCGAGCCCGGCGTCCAGGTGATCCCAGGGCAGCACCTCGGTCACCGGACGCTCCCGCGTGGTGTACCAATCCAGGTCGATGTCGTGTGCGGCGAGCTCGGCCTCGGCGGCCGCCACCCAGCGGTCGAAGGAGAAGTGCTCGCTCCAGCCGTCCATCACGCCGCCGGAGCGCCAGACCCGTTCGATCACCGCGCCGACCCGGCGGTCGCCACGGCTGAGCAGGCCCTCGATCATGCCCGGCTTGCCGTCGTGATAGCGGACGCTGATCGCCCGGCCGTAGCGGCGATCCTCACGCACCTTCTCGCGGAGCAACCGCAGCCGGCGGTCGATCGTCTCCGGGTCGGCCTGGGCTGCCCACTGGAACGGCGTGTGTGACTTGGGGACGAAGCCGCCGATGCTGATCGTGCAGCGGACGTCCCTGGTCCCGGCCGCCCGGCGGCCCTCCTCGATGACCCGGGCGGCCATGCCGGCGATCGCCACCACGTCCTCGTCGGTCTCGGTGGGCAGGCCACACATGAAGTACAGCTTCACCTGCCGCCAGCCGGCCCCGAAGGCCGCGGCGACGGTGTGGATCAGATCATCCTCGGTGACCATCTTGTTGATCACCTTGCGCAGCCGCTCGGTGCCGCCCTCGGGAGCAAAGGTGAGGCCGGAGCGGCGTCCATTGCGGCTCAGTTCGGCGGCCAGGTCGATGTTGAAGGCGTCCACCCGGGTGCTGGGCAGCGACAGCGAGACGAAGCTGTCGGAATAGCGCTCGGCGAGCTGATGGGTGATCTGACCGATCTCGGAGTGGTCCGCACTGGAGAGACTCAGCAGGCCGACCTCTTCCAAGCCGGTCGCGGCCAGGCCGGCCTCAACCATCTTGCCGACGGTCTGGATGTTCCGCTCACGCACCGGACGAGTGATCATCCCGGCCTGGCAGAAGCGGCAGCCGCGGGTGCAGCCGCGGAAGATCTCCACCGAGTAGCGCTCGTGGACGGTCTCGGCCAGCGGCACGATCGGCTTGGCCGGGTAGGGCCACTCGTCCAACTCCATCAGGGTGTGCTTGCGCACCCGCGCCGGAATCCCCGGACGGCTCGGCGTCACCGAGGCGATCGCGTGATCGTCGCCGTAGCTCACCTGGTAGCGGGACGGCACATAGGCCAGGCCTCGCTGGGCCAGCTGGTCGAGCAGTCCGTCGCGTCCGCCCGGACGTCCGGACAGCTTCCAGGACCGGACCAACTCAGAGACGCGCATCGATGCTTCTTCACCGTCACCCAGCACGGCGGCATCGATGAAGTCGGCGATCGGCTCCGGGTTGAACGCGGCGTGGCCGCCGGCGATCACCAGCGGATCATCTTCGCCGCGATCGGCGCTGTGCAGCGGGATGCCTGCCAGATCGAGAGCCTCCAGCAGGTTGGTGTAGCCGAGTTCGGTGGAGAAACTGACGCCGATCAGGTCGAAGGCCCGGATCGGCAGGTGGTTCTCCAGCGTGAACTGCACCAGCCCGTCGCGGCGCATCAGCGCGGCCAGGTCGGGCCAGATCGAGAAGCTGCGCTCGGCGAGCATCCAGTCCGGCTCGTTGAGCAGCTCGTAGAGGATCGCCATCCCCTGGTTCGGCTGGCCGATCTCATAGGCGTCGGGGTACATCAGCACCCAGCGCACCTCGGCCGATGGGAAGTCACGGCTGACCGAGTTCACCTCGCCGCCGATGTATTGGACCGGCTTGCTGACCTGGGCCAGCAGCGGCTCGAGCCTCGGGTACAGGGACGTTACTTCGGCGCTCATAGTTCGCTCAGCCTATGCACTCGTCGGGGCAGCGCGTAGCCGGGTCTGACTACGCACAATCCTGGTGTCGGAGGACGCTCAGTCGTCCAGTGTCTGATGCGGCGCGGCGTAGTCGACCACCAGGTCGGCCCGCTTGGCCGGGTCGCAGGAGCGCAGGTAGAGCAGCTGGCCCTGGTAGTAGCGCGCGTTGCGCGGATCCTCCGGGTCGGCACCCAGCTTCGCGTCGCGTTCCGAAGCGCGCTCGAAGGAGGTCTCGAACGGCACCTCGAGCCAGACCGAGATGTCCCAGACCTTGCGTCCGGGTTGGCGGCACAGTTCATTGCGGTGAATGAACATGCCGTCGATCACCACCACAGCGTCGTCGGGAGCGATCTGCCACGGCGACTTGACCTCGGTTTCCGAGTTCAGGTCGTAGGAGGCCGTCCGGTAGCGGCCGCAGCCGTCTTGCGCCAGCGGCTCGAGCACATCCTCGGTGAACCGCTCGTAGTCGTAGCTGTCCTCGAAGAAGCCTTGCGCGGACGTCCGGCCTTGGGCGTAGCGGCGCGACTGCGGGTTCAGGTAGTCGTCCATCGAGATTCGGATCACTTCAAGGCCCGACTCACGCAGCAAAGTGGCCAGATCATCGGCAAAAGTCGTCTTTCCGGCACCGTCAACGCCGTCGATCCCGACCAGGGTCCGCCCGGTTCGAGCCCGAATCCTGGCCCGCAACCACTTCAGTCCCGTTGCAGCGTCGACCGCACTCAGCACATCGTTTGTCATCTCGTACCTTCGTCAGCGAAATTGCCGCAGGATTTCAGGATAACTCCGAAGATGCACCTTCAACCAAACCGGTCGCAGTCGTGCTGAGCTTGCGGCGGCCGGCCCACCACCACACCAGCCCACCGACCAACAGCAGCATGCCCGCCTGAATCAGCACTCCCGGCCCGGCGGACCCCGCCTGACGGTCCATCAGATGCGCGAGGCCGCCGAACGGCAGGCTGATTTCGCCGATCAGGTTGTTCACCACATGCAGAGCGATCGCCGCCTCGAGGCCGCCGGTGCGCCAGGTGATCACCGAGGCGACGACGCCAAAGCCGAAGTAGAAGACGTTCAGCCACGGATCGCCGGCACCATGCAAGAGCATGAAGACCACCGAACTCACCACCGTGGCCACCACGAAGCCAAGCCAACGGCGATTGAACCAGGAACCCACCGACCGCGCGAGGAGGCCGCGAACCATGTACTCCTCGCCCGCAGCCTGGAAGGGTGTGGTGAGTAGCACTGCGACGATCAGGAATACAGAGTCCTGATTCCAGGCCAGGCCGTCGAAGCCGTCCAGAATCAACGAGATCGACAGCGGCACCAGCGCGATGAGCGCGAATTGGCCGAAAAGCTTCCAGCGGAAGCCGCCAGTGATCGAGGTCAGCCAGCGCGGACGCTGGCCGAAAACCCACCAGGAGGTGAGGACGGCCGCAGGGATCGACAACCCCAGCAGGACGTTGTTGGTCAGAAACATCACCGGCGTCATGACGCCGTTCAGGGCATCCTCCAGACGTGCCAACCGCCCCGTGCTCAGATCGATAGCCAGGGCAATGGAGGTCAACACCGTGCCGACCAGGAGCACACCAAGGGTGAACAGTCCGATCGCGGCTAGCGGCTTCCACCAGCGGAAGCGTGGTGCCCGATAGAACTCATGGAAGGCCTTCGGCTCCACCGGGAGCGCCGCGGGCTTCTGCGGAGCAGCGGGCGGATAGGCCGGGTACGGCGGGTAGTAGCCACTCGGCGGGACCGGAACCATCGGGTAGTACCCGGGGGGCGGGTAGCCCGGCTGTGCCGGGTAGCCAAGCGGCACCTCACCTTGCGGTGGGTACCCCGGCTGCATCGGGTAGTTGGACGGTCCGTAGCCGGCCGGATCAGACTGTCCGGCCGGCCACCCCGCGACCGGCGGCTGCGCCGGAGCAGACCAACCAGGCGCAGACCAGCCCGGAGCAGACCAGCCAGGCGCCGCCGGTTGGGCCGGCGACTGCTCGTCCGGAGCGTCCGGGGTCAGACCAGGTTCGGGAACCACAGCGCGATCTCCTTGGCTGCAGACTCGGGCGAGTCGGACGCATGCACCAGGTTCTCCCGGTTGGAGAGGGCGAAGTCACCACGGATCGTGCCCGGAGTAGCGACGATGCCGTTGGTGGCGCCGTTGAGGCCACGCACCACCTCGATCACCGACGGGCCTTCCAGCACCACCGCGATCAGTGGGCCGGAGGTGATGTAGGTGCGCAGCGGCGGGTACCACGGCTGGTTCACGTGATCGGCATAGTGCGCGTCGGCCTGAGCGGCGTCGACCTGACGCAGCTCGGCGGCCACCAGCGCCAGCCCCTTCGCCTCGTAGCGGGCCAGGATCGTGCCGGCCAAGCCGCGCCGCACCGCGTCCGGCTTGAGCAGCACCAGGGTCCGTTGAAGATCAGTCATGATCGAACCCTACCGGCCGCAACCAGCCGATCAGTCGTCCGATTCCGAGGCTGTGGACGAGTCGGCCAGCAGCGTCCGCGCCGCCCCGGCGAGGTACACCGAGCCGGCGATCAGAATGCCGGCCCCCGGACCCGCCTCATCGGCCAGCTGGACGGCTTCGTCGATCGCATCGGGAAGCTCCTCGGCGACCCGGACCCGCTCGTCGCCGAGCACGCTGACGGCCACCTCTGCCAGCTCGGCAGCGCCCAGCGCTCGAGCCGAGCCCGGAATGGTCGTGCAGACCACCACCGTCGCCTCGTCGGCAAGCACCTGAAGCACTCCGGCGATGTCCTTGTCGGCCATCATGGCCAGCACCACGATCAGCGGCGAGAACGCGAACGACTCGGTCAGTGCAGCGAGAGTGGCCTTGGCCCCGTGCGGGTTGTGGCAGGTGTCCAGCAACACCGTCGGAGAGCGGCGGACGATCTCCAGCCGGGCCGGCGCCCGGACCGCGGCCAGTCCCTCCTCGATCACCTCGGCCGGCAGCGAACGCCCACCCAGGAACGCCTCGGTCGCGGCCACCGCGAGGGCGGCGTTGTGGGCCATGTGCGCGCCGAACAACGGGAGCAGCAAGTCGCCCAGCGGACCGTCCGCGGTCTCGATCCGGATCACCTGGCCGCCGACGGCCGGAGACCGCTCGAGCAGGCCGAACTCGATCCCCTCGCGGCGCACCTCGGCACCGACCTCGGCGCTGCGGGCCAGCAGCACCGCGCCGGCCTCGGGCGCCTGAGCGGCCAGGACGGCCTTGGCCCCGGCCTTGATGATTCCCGACTTCTCCATGGCGATCTCGGTGAGAGTGTTGCCCAGGATGGCGGTGTGGTCGTAGTCGATCGGGGTCACCACGGCGACCTCGGCGTCGGTGATGTTGGTGGCGTCCCAGGTGCCGCCCATCCCGACCTCCACCACGGCGACATCCACCGGGGCGTCCGCGAAAGCCGCATAGGCAAGGGCGGTCATCACCTCGAAGAAGGTCAGCGAGATCCCGTCGATCTGCTGGGCGTCGACGATGTCGATCATCGGCTGAATCTGCTCGACGAGCTCATCGAAGATGTCGTCGGCGATCGGCTCGCCGTCGATGCAGATCCGTTCGGTGAGGCTGACCAGGTGCGGGCTGGAGTAGCGTCCAACCCGCAGTCCGAGCGAGCGCAGCAGTGAGTCGATCATGATCGCTGTGCTGCCCTTGCCGTTGGTTCCGGTGATCAGGATCACCGGGCAGGCGTCCTGCGGCGAGCCGAGCAGATCGCACAGCGCCCGGATGCGCTCCTGGCCCCTTCCGATCTGATGTTCCGGCCAGCGCGACTGAAGGGCGGCGACGATCTCCGTGTGGGTTCGACTCATAGCCAGCCAAGCGTACCCGGACCCGGCTTCACACAGAGGCGGCCCCCTATACTGACCGGGTGCGTGAACGGGCCACAGCCGGGAGCTGGCAGCGCTGGGTGACCCTGGTCGCCCGGCTGATCCTCGGGGTCACCCTGATCGTGGCCGGCGCACTGAAAGTCACTTCGATCGATGCCGCGATCAACTCGGTGCGCGCCTACAAGCTGCTGCCCTTCGAGATCACCGCACTGGTCGGGACGGCGCTGCCGATCGTCGAGATCGTGATCGGGCTGATGCTGGTCACCGGCACCTTCACCCGGCTCGCCGCCGTACTCGGCTCCGGCTTGATGCTGGCCTTCATCATCGGGATCAGCTCAGTCTGGGTGCGTGGCATCTCGATCGACTGCGGTTGCTTCGCCCCGGGCGGTGCCGTCGATGCGAGCCAGACCCAGTACCCGCTGGAGGTGGCCCGGGATCTCGGGCTGCTCATCCTCGGCGCCTGGACGGTCTGGCGTCCCGCCTCCCCCTTCGCTCTCGACGCCTGGCTGTTCGCCGGAGCCGAGCCCACCATTACCGACGCGGACCAGGAGAACCCTCGATGAGCCAGAACCGGCGCGAGCAGCTGCGCAAGGCGGAGCAGGCCAAGGCCAACCAGCAGCGCCTGACCAGGATCATCGGCGTTGGCGCCGGGCTACTGGTGGTGGTGATCGTGGCAGTGTTCGCGGTCGTGCTGATCTCCGGCGCGAACAAGGCGGCGACGACCACGCCGGCCGCCGACCAGGTCACGCCGCCGCACGCGCTGGCCGACAATCTCGGCATCCGTCCCTACCCGAACGCGACCCCGCAAGCCGGCGCCCCGGTAGTGGACCTGTTCTTCGACTACCAGTGCCCGATCTGCAACCAGTTCGAGTCGATCTACGGCGCGGCGCTGGAGAAACTGGCCTCCTCCGGACAGATCGACCTGCACTACCGTCCGATGATCTTCCTGGACGTGAACCTGCAGAATGACTCGTCGCTGCGCGCAGGCATCGCGGCCGCCTGTGCCGACACCGTCGACAAGTACCGCGAGTACCACGATCAGGTCTTCGCCAACCAGCCGGAGCAGGAAGGCGCCGGCTATGCCGACCCCCTTCTCCGAGACACCATCCCGACCAAGCTCGGGCTGACCGGGGACGCGCTGGCCGGCTTCCAGAAGTGCTACGACGGCAAGTCGACTCACAACTGGGTCCAGGCTCAGGAAGATGCCGGAGCCAAGGCCGGGGTGACCGGAACCCCCACGTTCAGAGTCAACGGTCACGATGTGGACATCAAGGAGTTCGCGAACGTGGCGCCGGAGCAACTCGACACGCTGATCAAGAAGTTCAGCTGAGTCCGACGGGCTGCCGCGGGCCGATGTGACGGGCCTCCGGCAGCCGAAATATGATGCAGCCCATGACTGCAGACGCCCGTAACACCGTCCCGACCGCTCCAGCTTCGGCCAGCGGCGGTGTACCGGAGCGTCCGGTGTTGGAGGGCTTGGAGGCCAAGTGGGTGGAGCGCTGGCGCGACCAGGGCACCTACACCTTCCACCGCCCCGAGTCTCGCGAGCAGGTGTTCAGCATCGACACCCCGCCACCCACCGTCTCCGGCTCGCTGCATGTGGGCCATGTGTTCAGCTACACCCATACCGATGTGATCGCCCGCTACCAGCGAATGCTCGGCAAGCAGGTGTTCTACCCGATGGGCTGGGACGACAATGGCCTGCCGACCGAGCGCCGGGTGCAGAACTTCTACGGGGTGCGCTGTGACACCTCACTGCCCTACGACCCCGAGTTCACCCCGCCGGCGAAGCCGGACCCGAAGCGACAGGTGCCGATCAGCCGACGCAACTTCGTCGAGCTGTGCCATGAGCTGACCGCGGTCGACGAGATCGCCTTCGAGAATCTATGGCGGACGCTCGGGCTGAGCGTGGACTGGAGTCAGCTGTACGCGACGATCTCCGAGGAGTCCCAGCGGATCAGCCAGCTCGGCTTCCTGCACAACTACGCCCGTGACGAGGCCTACCTCTCCGAGGCGCCGACCCTGTGGGATATCACTTTCCAGACCGCCGTGGCCCAGGCGGAACTCGAGGCTCGCGACTACCCCGGCGCCTACCACCGGGTCGCCTTCCACGCCGCCGACAGCACCCCGATCTACATCGAGACCACCCGTCCCGAGTTGATCCCCGCGGTCTGCGCGCTGATCGCCCACCCCGACGACGAGCGTTTCCAGCACCTGTTCGGCACCACGGTCACCTCGCCGATCTTCGGCGTGGAGATTCCGGTGCTGGCTCACAGCGCAGCCGAGCCGGACAAGGGTGCCGGCATCGCCATGTGCTGCACCTTCGGTGACCTGACCGACGTCCAGTGGTGGCGTGAACTGCGGCTGCCGACCCGCACCGTGATCGGCCGGGACGGACGGCTGCTGGCCGAGACTCCGGAGTGGCTGGCCGACTCCTCCGCCTATGCCGAACTGGCCGGCAAGACGGCCTTCAGCGCCCGTGAGGCCATCGTGGCGATGCTGCGCGCCTCGGGCGACCTGGACGGCGAGCCCAAGCCCACCCAGCGGATGGCGAACTTCTATGAGAAGGGCGACAAGCCGCTGGAGATCGTCTCCACTCGGCAGTGGTACATCCGCAACGGCGGCCGCGACGACGAGCTGAAGGAGCAACTGCTGGCCCGCGGAGAGCAACTGGCCTGGGTGCCCGACCATATGCGTCACCGCTACTCCAACTGGGTCAACGGCCTCAACGGCGACTGGCTGATCAGCCGGCAGCGCTTCTTCGGGGTGCCGTTCCCGATCTGGTACGCCCTGGACGCCGAGGGCGAGCCCGACTTGGAGCACCCGATCGCGGCAGCTCCGGAGACGCTGCCGGTCGACCCGTCCAGCGACTGCCCGCCCGGCTACACCGCCGAGCAGCGTGGCGTCCCTGGCGGCTTCATCGGCGACCCGGACGTGATGGACACCTGGGCCACCTCCTCGCTCACCCCGCAGATCGCCTGCGGCTGGGAGCGGGACGAGCAGCTGTGGCGACTCACCTTCCCGATGGACCTGGCTCCGCAGGCGCACGACATCATTCGCACCTGGCTGTTCTCCCGGGTGGTCCGGGCCCACTTCGAGCACGGCGAGCTTCCCTGGCGCCGGGCTGCGATTTCGGGCTTCGTGGTCGACCCCGACCGCAAGAAGATGAGCAAGTCCAAGGGCAATGTTGTGGTGCCGACCGACATCTTGGACCGGTTCGGCTCCGATGCCGTCCGCTGGCGCGCAGCGATGGCCCGCCCGGGCATGGACTCCCCCTTCGATGAGACCCAGATGAAGGTCGGCCGTCGCCTGGCCATGAAGCTGCTGAACGCGTCGAAGTTCATCCTGGGCTTCGGCGAGGCCGCGGACGCCGCCGCTACCGAGCCGGTCGACCTGGCGATGCTGGCGCAGCTGGTCGAGGTCGTCCGCTCCGCAACCGACGCCTTCGAAGCGTTCGACTACTCCACCGCTCTGGAAAGCACCGAGAGGTTTTTTTGGCAGTTCTGTGACGACTACCTGGAACTGGTCAAGGAGCGCGCCTACGCCGAGGGCGCCGGCGCCGACTCCGCCCGCGCTGCGCTGCGACTGGCGCTGGGCGTCCAGCTGCGGCTGTTCGCACCATTCCTTCCGTTCGTCACCGAAGAGGTCTGGTCGTGGTGGCAGGACGGCTCGATCCATTTGTCGGCGTGGCCGACGGTCACCGAACTGCCGAACACCGGCGAGGCTGGGCTGCTGGACGACATCGCGGCTGCCCTGATCGGGATCCGTGGCGCCAAGTCCCAGGCGAAGGTCTCGATGAAGACCGAGGCCACCGCAGCCACCTTCACCGGTCCGGCCGACGTGCTGTCCCGATTGCAGCAGGCCGAGGCCGACCTGCGCGCCGTGGGTCGGATTGTCCCGGCGATCGACTGGGTCGAGGCGGACTCTCCGCTGAGCGTTGCGGTGCAGCTGAAGTCGGCCGAGGAGAGCTGAATCATGCGGGCCTGGGTCGCGGTGGCCGCGGTTGCGGTGCTGCTGGCCGGCTGCGCCGCGCCGGTGCGGGATCCGTCCGGACGGCTGACGGCGGACACCACGGCCGACGCCTATGCGATCCAGAACGGGGACTGCGTCGGAGAACTCGGCGCTGGCTCGGTGACCAGGATCGAGCTCATGCCGTGCGACCAGAAGCACTACTGGGAGGCGTTCCTGATCAGCACCCTGGACGGCACCGACTACCCCGGAGATGTGGCCTTGGCCAAGCAGTCCGAGCAGCGCTGCACGCAGGCCTTCGCCGACTTCGTGGGAATCGAACTGAAGAAGTCGAAGTACAGCTTCACCTACTTGAGCCCGACCGAGCAGACCTGGAAGAGCGCGAAGGATCGCGAACTGGTCTGCCTGGCCGGTTTGCCCAACGGCGGGGTCACCGGCAGCGTGCGCGGAATCGCCAAGTAGCTCAGATCAGGTCGGTCAGGATCGGGTCGGCGATCGCCAGCACGGCGCTCCTCGCCTCAGCCGCACTCGTGGCTGCGCGAGCCGCGGCTGCGAACTGCTGGCACTGCTCCAGGGTGTGCGCGGCCAAGATCGTCCGGACTGCTGCGACCTTACTGGGGGCCATCGAAAGGCTGCTCACCCCGAGGCCGACCAGCACCAGCGCGAGTCCCGGGTTGCCGCCAGCCTCACCACAGACACCGATCGGCTTCCCCATGGCGTGGCCGCCATCGCACGCCATGGCGATCACGTCCAGAAGTGCGGGCTCCCACGGGTCGAGCAGGCCGGCAAGCTCGCCCTGCATCCGGTCGGCGGCCATCGTGTACTGCTGCAGATCGTTGGTGCCCAACGAGGCGAAGTCCACGTGGTAGAGGATGCCGCGGCTGCGAACCGCTGCGGCCGGCACCTCGATCATGACGCCGACCTTCGGCAGGCCCAGGGCCCGGACGCGCTCGGCGAACCAGACAGCCTCAGCCTGGGTGGCCACCATCGGAGCCATCACCCGAACGTCCGCACCGGTGGCGTGGTAGGCAGCGGCCAGAGCCTGTAGCTGCGTGTCGAGCACGTCAGTCCGGATCATCCCTAGTCGCAGCCCGCGTCGTCCCAGCGCCGGATTCTCCTCCGGGCCGAGATCGGCGAACTTCAGCGGCTTGTCCGCGCCGGCGTCGAGGGTCCGGATGACGACTCGGCGGTCACCGAAAGCAGTGAACACCTCGGTGTAGGTCGCGGTCTGCTCCTCCAGGGTCGGCATTGTGTCCCGGTCCAGGAACAAGAACTCGGTACGGAACAGCCCCACGCCTTCGACCGGCTGTGCCGCGGCCCGTCGGGCGTCGTCGACGGTACCGATGTTGGCCAGCAGGGCGACCGGGTAGCCGTCCTTGGTGCATCCCTTGCCGGTGCCCCCGGCCAAGGCCGCCTCGCGGCGCCGCTTCCGCTCGGCCAGCAGGGCAACCTCGTCGGCACTCGGGTCGACGGTGATCTCACCGACGCCGCCATCCAGAGCAACCGTGGTGCCGGCCGGCACCGACAGGATGCCGGTGGCCTGGACGACCGCGGGAATGCCCAGTTGAGCGGCCAGAATCGCGGTGTGGCTGGTCGGGCCGCCCGCCTCGGTGATGATGCCCAGACAGGTCTCCGCGGTCAGGGTGGCCGTCTCAGCCGGAGCCAGATCATGCGCGGCCAGCACGGACGGGACGCTCAACGTCGGCACCCCCGGCTCGGGCTGCCCGAGCAGCCGCGCCACCGCCCGATCCCGAACATCCTGCAGGTCGGTGACCCGCTCGGCCATGTAGCCGCCCAGCGACTCGAACATCGCGCTGTACTCGGCCACAGCGGCAGCCACGGCGTGGGTCAGGCCCAGCCCGGTGCCGAGTTGAGTCTCGATCCCCGCAGCCAGACCCGGGTCGCGGGCCATCATGGCACCTGCCTCGAGGATCGGCTTGGCGTGGGCGTCCGCTCCGGCGGCACGGGCATCCAGGCCCGCAGCCACTTCCTCGAGCACAATCTGAACCTTCGCCCAGGCGGCGGCAGCATCCGTCGTAGCCGGCTCATCAGCCGGCGGTTGTGGGGCCGGCCGTACCAAGACCAGCGGGCCGACGGCCGTTCCGGCGCTGACGCCGATGCCGTGGAAGGTGTGCGCCAGATCGGTCGCCATGGAACTACTCGGCGTCGAGGTCGCGCGCGAGCAGCTCGACCAGCGAGTCCAGCGCCGCGTCGGCGCCTTCGCCCTCTGCGGAGAGGGTAACCGTCTCGCCGTGCTTGGCTCCCAGCGCCATCACCATCAGGATGCTGCGGGCGTCGACCGGCTTGCCGCCTTCTTTGGCGATCGTGATCGGCAGGCCGGCCGCAGTGGCAGCCTGGACGAACAGCGAAGCGGGACGGGCATGCAGGCCAACCGAGGAAGCTACAGCGACGTGACGGGTGGGCATAAAGACTCCTTGATCCGAGCTACCGTTTGAAACTCAACAATGGCATATGCGCGGGCTGTCGTGGCAATCAGGCGTTGATCTACATCAACCTGAGACCTGGGCCGTGAGCCCGTGCCCCGAGCGACCTAGGCCGAGCGCTCCCGTCGGTCATTGCGGACGAGCTGAGCTCTGGTCAGCATCTGCGGCGAGGCACCTTCATTGACCACCGCGGCGTTCACGACCACTTGGGCGACCTGCTCGTCGCTGGGCACGTGGTACATCACGTTGAGCAGGATCTCTTCCAGGATCGAGCGCAGGCCGCGGGCGCCGATGCCACGCTTGAGCGCAACCTCGGAGATCGCCTTGATCGCATCCTCGGTGAACTCAAGGTCGACCCCGTCCAGCTCGAAGAGCTTGCGGAACTGCTTGATCAGGGCGTTCTTCGGCTCGACCAGGATCCGAACCAGGGCCTCCTGGTCGAGCTGCTCGACGGTGGAGATCATCGGCAGGCGTCCGATGAACTCGGGGATCAGACCGAATCTGTGCAGATCCTCCGGACGTACCTCTTCGAACGGGTTCAGCGAGGCGGGCCGACGAATGGCCGCGTCGTTGTTGAAGCCCAGCGGACGCTTCCCGACCCGGGCGTTGATGATCTCCTCCAGGCCTGCGAACGCGCCACCCACCACGAACAAGATGTTGGTGGTGTCGATCTGGATGAACTCCTGGTGCGGGTGCTTGCGTCCGCCCTGCGGCGGAACCGAGGCAGTGGTGCCCTCCAAGATCTTCAGCAGCGCCTGCTGAACGCCCTCACCGGAGACGTCCCGAGTGATCGAGGGATTCTCACTCTTGCGGGCCACCTTGTCGATCTCGTCGATGTAGATGATCCCGGTCTCGGCCTTCTTCACGTCGTAGTCGGCAGCCTGGATCAGCTTCAGCAGGATGTTCTCGACGTCCTCGCCGACATAACCGGCCTCGGTCAGTGCGGTGGCATCGGCCATGGCGAAGGGGACGTTCAGCATCCGGGCCAGGGTCTGGGCCAGGTAGGTCTTGCCACAGCCGGTCGGGCCGATCAGCAGGATGTTCGACTTGCCCAGCTCGACCAACTCGTCATCGGCGATCCGGCGGCCGGGAGCGGCCGCTTGTGCCTGCACCCGCTTGTAGTGGTTGTAGACCGCCACGGACAGGGCTTTCTTGGCCTTCTCCTGGCCGATCACATAGGTGTCGAGGAAAGCGCAGATCTCCTTGGGCTTGGGCAGTTCATCGAGCAGCCCGGTGTCCGGGGTCTCGGCGAACTCCTCCTCGATGATCTCGTTGCACAAGTCGATGCACTCGTCGCAGATGTAGACCCCGGGGCCGGCGATGAGCTTCTTGACCTGCTTCTGGCTCTTCCCGCAGAAAGAGCACTTCAGCAGATCTGAGGTCTCTCCGATTCGTGCCACGATGCCGTCCCTCCGTGTCGGTGATTCACCATAACGCCAGCCGCCTGGGCTCACCAGGAACGGCCGGCGCAGGATCAGAGCTGAATGTCCTTCAACGAGGTCAAGATGTCGTCGACGATGCCGTACTCGACAGCCTCTTCTGCAGTCAGGTACTTGTCGCGCTCGATGTCCTGGCTGATCTTCTCCACGCTCTGGCCGGTGCTCTCGGCGAGCATGCCCTCCATCAGCGAGCGGATCCGCAGGATCTCCCTTGCCTGAATCTCCAGGTCGGAGGACTGGCCGTAGCCGCCCTCGGTGGCCGGCTGATGGATCAGGATCCGGCTGTTCGGGAGTGCCAACCGCTTGCCCTTGGTGCCAGCCGCAAGCAGCACTGCGGCGGCGGAGGCCGCCTGGCCGAGGCAGATGGTCTGAACGTCCGGCTTGATGTATTTCATCGTGTCGTAGATCGCGGTGAGCGCAGTGAAGGAGCCGCCGGGCGAGTTCAGGTAGATGCTGATCGGACGTTCCGGATCCATCGACTGTAGGCACAGCAGCTGTGCCATCACCGCGTTGGCGATGTCGTCGCTGATCGGTGTGCCGAGGAAGATGATCCGATCCTCGAACAGCTTGGTGTAGGGGTCGACCCGGCGCATGCCATAGGAGGTGCGCTCCTCCCACTGCGGAATGTAGTAATCCATGCGGGGTCCGGCAGGCGCCGTCCCGAAAGGCAGGGTGCTCATCAGGTTCCTCACTGGTTCGGGGCGTCGGCGATTTTGATCTGCGCGGCCCGCTCGTAGACGTGGTCGATGAAGCCGTATTCGAGGGCCTCTTCCGCGGTGAACCAACGATCGCGGTCGGAGTCCTTCTCGATCTGTTCCACGCTCTGGCCGGTGTGCTCAGCGATCAGCGCAGACATGGTCTTCTTGATGTGCAGCGACTGCTCGGCCTGGATTCGGATGTCGGAGGCCGTGCCGCCCAGACCGCCGGACGGCTGGTGCATCATGATCCGGCTGTGCGGGAGGGCGAACCGCTTTCCCTTGGCACCCGACGAGAGCAGGAACTGCCCCATGGAGGCGGCCAGGCCCATGGCCACGGTGGCGACGTCGTTGGAAATCCATTGCATGGTGTCGTAGATCGCCATGCCGGAGTCGACCGAACCGCCCGGTGAGTTGATGTAGAGGTAGATGTCCGTGACCGGGTCTTCGGCATTCAGCAGCAGCATCTGCGCGCAGATGGCGTTCGCATTGTCGTCCTTGACTTCGGATCCAAGGAAGATGATCCGGTTTGCCAGGAGGGACTGATAGACCGAGTCGGACATGCCGACTCCACCGGGACCGCCCGCCATGGACGGGCCGTGCTGATTGGCTCGGTATTCGTTCACGGAGGCGAACCTACCCGCTGGCACCCCGAAAACGACACGGTTCCGGGCCCTGTTCGCTGTGGGCGCAGTCGGTCCACAACCCCCGAAATGCCGCAGCGGCACCGCCTCGGAAGGCGATGCCGCTGTGGATCAGATCAGCTCACTCCTCGCCGAGAGTCTCGGCAGCGTCCGGTGCGGTCAGGGTGACAGCCGCGCCGGCAGCATCCACGACCGTGGCCTTGGCCAGGACCAATGCCAGCGCCTTGTTGCGACGGATCTCACCGAGCCACTCGTTGGCGTGGCCGTGCTCCATCATGTGCTGCAGCTCCTGCTCGGGGCTGGTCCCGTTGGCCGCAGCCTTGGAGACGATCAGCTGGGTGAGGTCGCTCTGCTCGGTGGTCACCTCGTTGTCCTCGGCGATCTTGTCCAGGATCAGTTGCGCCTTCAGCGCCCGCTCCAGACCCTCGTCCTGACGCTTCCAGAACTCCTCAGGAGTGCCGGCCTCGTCCTGCGACTGGGCCAGGTAGCGCTCCAGGGTCAAGCCGGCCTGCGCCAGCTGGGCCTCGATCTGGGAGCGCTGAGCGGCCAGCTGGCTGCTCAGGAAGGTCTCCGGAAGTTCCAGGTTGGCCTCGGCGACCAGGGCCTCGAGGATCTTGTTGCGTCCCTCGCCCTGCTGCTCGCTGGCCAGCATCTGCTCGACGGCCTTGGCCAGGTCTGCCTTCATCTCCTCGACGGTGTCGAACTCGGAGATCATCGAAGCGAACTCGTCGTCCACTTCGGGCAGCATCTGCTCGTTGACCTTCTTGACGGTGACCGTGATGTCGGCCGGCTCACCTTCGAAGGCGCCACCGACCAGGGTGGAGGAGAACTCAGCGGTGTCGCCGGCCTTCAGCCCGATCACGGCTTCCTCGAGCCCGTCGATCATGCCGCCGGAGCCGAGCACATAGCTGACACCCTCAGCGGTGGCATCCTCCAGGGGCTCGCCGTCGCGGGTACCGACCAGATCGATGACCACCTGGTCGCCGTCGGTCGCGGCCCGGTCGACCTCGCTGGAGGTCGCGAACCGGCGACGGAGCAGATCAATCCGCTCCTCCACCTCGGCGTCGACCTCGCGCAGCGACTCGACGGTGGCCTTCAGCTTGGCGAAGTCAGGGACGACGATCTCGGGACGTACGTCGGTCTCGGCGGTGAACTCGATGACGTCGCCGTCCTCGAGCTTGGTGACCTCGATGGCCGGTTCGCCCAGCGGGACGATCTCGGACTCGATGATGGCGGCTTCGTAGGCGGTCGGCAGGGCGGCGTTGATGGCCTCCTGCAGGACAGCGGCCCGGCCGAAGCGCTGGTCGATCACCAGATTCGGCACCTTGCCCTTACGGAAGCCCGGGATGGACACCTGCGACGCGATCTCGCGGTAAGCCTTGTCCAGATGGGGCTTCAAATCGGCGAAGGGGATCTCAACGGTGAGCTTCACCCGGGACGGATTGAGCTGCTCGACGGTGCTGGGCAATGCGGGCTCCTGGATCGGAAGGTAGACAGACCTGCTAATCCTAGCCAGCCCACTCGATGCGGTCACACTCGCCGAAGTCAGAGGCACCCTGGGCGGCACCGATGAGCGTTCTCGCGCCGCTCTGGGCTAAGGTAACCCCGCGCGGATGTAGCTCAATGGTAGAGCCCCAGTCTTCCAAACTGGCTACGCGGGTTCGATTCCCGTCATCCGCTCCACCGGCGGCCGAGAGTCGCCCAAGGCGCGGCGACTGCGCTCAGGCAGTCAGCCAGTACTCGTTGGTGAGTAGCGCGGCCACCAGTCCACCGGTCACCAGGCCCACAAACAGGCCCTGCACGCCGACGGAGGCGAGCATCACGTGAAGGAATGAAAGGCCGAAGGCCAGATTGGCCAGGATCGCGCTTGCGGCGACAACGACGCTGACAACGACGACAACCCGAAATAGGTACTTCATTGGTGAGCTCCCCCGTGCTCTTGTAGCGATCCCCCCGATCACTACGAGGCTCAGTCTACCGCAGACGAGCGGGACGCTCAGATGGGCAATCCGGCCACCCTCTTGCGGGTGACAAGGACAATCGCTTCGAGTTCGGGGATCTGCGGGCCATAGCTTCCCGGTGGCCGACCCCCGAAGTCGCCCACCGGGAAGCAGGCCCGCTCGGAGTGATCGGCGCGGTCACGTCCTACCGGCTGCTGCGGCACAACAAGGTGCCCACAGTGGCGTGATGTGGCCTGAGAATGGCAACAGTCGGGCACCAGGCGCCCTCAGCGGGCACCCGACGCTCCGTCCGCATGCAGGCCGCTCGCGACCAGACCGGAACGGGACTGAACCTGAGCAGCGACACCTTCGGACCTGCAACGGGGACTGAAATGCTCGTCCCGCCGCAGATTCAGGCGGTCAGCCAGTACTCCTGAGTGAGCAGCGCTCCGACCAGGCCACTGGTGAGCAGACCGACGAACAGGCCCTGCGAGCCGACTGCAGCCAGCGCAGTCTGAACGAAAGACCAGCCGAAGGCGAGGTTGGCAACCAGGGCGCTACCGACAACGACCACGCCAAGGACCAACAGGATTCTGAAAAAATACTTCACTTGCGCTACCCCCCGATGCGACAAGTTCGCTCCGGTCCCCCCGACCGGAAGCGCTTCCAATCTTAGCCGTGCCAGGCGACTCGAGCTAATCCATCAGCCGGAGAGTGGATTGGCCGCACAACCCGCGCCAACGCACAAGCCCCGCAGCGCCGAAGCGCTGCGGGGCCATGGGCAGGGTGATCGTCAGCTCACTTGAGCTGGAACTTGGCGGTGAGGCTGGAGGCATCAGCGGTGGTCACGACGACCTGGTAGCAGGTGCCCAGAACAACCGGCTTCTTGCCCTTGACCTTGGCCGTCGAGACCGGCTTGGGCAGCTTCGGGGTCTTCCAGTTCTGGTGGAAGCGGCCGTCGTAGTAGCGCAACCGCAGGCCCTTCTGGTCCTTGGTGACCGAAACCGGCGAGCCGACCAGAGCCTGAGTCGAGCACTCGTACTGCTGCGCGGTGATGCTCGACACCACGTGCACCGACTTGGCCTTGGCCGCACCCAGGTAGACCCGGAACTTCAGCGGCACGGTCGAGCCGGCCTTCACCTTGTTCACCACATTGGCCTTGACCGGCTTGTCGAAGCCCTTCAGCGTCCAGGCGGTGACGGTGTAGGTGCGGGTCTCGACGGTGTTGGTCATCCCGTCCGAGCCGTAGCCGGTCGCGGTCAGCACCTGAGTGCCGACGGCGGCGGAGTAGCCGGTGACCGTGCAGACGACCGGGAGGGCGTCCTCGGTGGCGGTGCAGCCGGGTGCGGGGGGCACCTGGCCGTACAGGTAGCTGGCACCGTCGACGATCTGCGGATCCCACGTGATCACCGGCGCCGATGCTGCGGTCGCCGGGACCAGCCCGACGCTGCTCAGGATCAGGGTGAGACCTGCCCCGAGGAGGGTTCGGGTCCAACGGGCCTTGCTCATCGATACCTCCTGTGAGTCGTGTGGAGGTCGCCGGGGGGACGACCTCCTCAACCCATAAACCGTCGATGTGTGGCGGGTTGTTACAACGAGTTTCGGCAATGTGCCGGATCATCTCGGCGCTTACCATGAGGCCACTCCCGCCCCGGTGTAACGCCGCGAGGACGGCTGACGGTATCCGGAGTGGAGGTGGACGTGAGACTCAGCGATTCCGACGCGGACCAGGTGTTGGCCGGCCAGGTGCCCGCCGACCGGGCTGACCTGGAACAGGTGGCCGCGTTCCTGGCCGACCTGCCGAGCGCTTGTCCGCCGGCCGAGGTGGGCACCATCCGTGATGACCAGCTGTACGCGATCACCCGTGAAGCCCGGATCGCGGCCGCGACCCCGGCCGTCCGCACCCGGCGAAGCACCCGACGAGTGCTAGTCACCGCCGTCGCCGCCAGCCTGGGCGTACTCACCATGGGTGTCGGCGTGGCCGCGGCTGTGGGCGCCAATCCGTTGAGCTTCCTGCCCGGCCTGCTCCCCGAACCGGCCGTCTCGGCGCGAGTCGACACTCCGGCTTCGGTAGGCCCGACCGGAGGTCCGGTGCCGCCGCCCCCAACCAGCCGCCCGGAGACCGCTGCCCCGACCAGCCACCCGGGGACCCCTGCCCCGCAGAGCACCGAGAAGTCGAACAACGGCAAGTCTGACGAGGCGAAGTCCGATCACAAGCCGACCCACACGAACAACGGCAAGTCCGACGAGGCCAAGTCCGATCACAAGCCGACCACCAAGCCCACCCCACCTCAGGCGACCCCCAGCGCCGCACCACGGACCGACCCTCCGGGCAAGGTCAAGTCCGGCGGCTGAGCATCCTCGAATCGCCCGACGGCGCAATATCGCCGCCGCTGACTCCGGAGGGTGCAGTCTGGGCTCCGTGACCTGCCCGCTTCACCGGATGAGGCGCTCATCGAGGCCGCCCGACGTGACCTGGTCGGCCGCGGTGGATGTTCGCCGCCCATCCACCGAACCCTGGAGCCGACAGTGACCAGCATCGACGATTTCGATGCCGTCCTGGCCGCAGCCAAACAGGGAGCCGACTGGGCGTGGGCAACCCTCTACGACGCCTTCGCGCCCGGACTGCTCAGGTTCATCACCAGGCAGGGCGCCGCCGAGCCGGCCGACTGTCTGGGCGAGTGCTTCGTCCAGGTCGTCCGGAACCTGCCGGGCTTCACCGGAGATGAGGCGGCCTTCCGCGCATGGCTGTTCCTCCTGGCCCGCAACCGGGTTGTCGATGAGTGGCGAGCGGCCCGTCGCCGGCCAAGCTCCCCCAGCGAGGACGTGGTCCTCCTCCACGACGCGCGCCATCACGCCTCCGCGGCCGACGACGGAGTGTGCCAGGCTGAGTCGGTGGAGCAGATCCTGGCCGCACTGAAGCCGGACCAGCGCGCCGTGATCACCCTGCGCGTCCTCGACGAGTTCAGCGTCGAGCAGACCGCGAAGATCCTCGGTAAGTCCGCCGGCGCGGTTCGGGTGATCCAGCATCGGGCGATCGCGCAACTGCGGACCGTACTTGGGCCCGGCTTCCGCGGCGATCTGGACGAGCTGGCCGAACGACCCCCGCAATCGCCCGGCAGTCGCGACACGACCAGCGGCTGACGACTGTCCCCCGGCCACACCAGCGGCAAGCCGGTCGACGCCTGGAGTGACCACAACCTGTCGTGCGCCCTGTGGAGCGTGAGTCGGCGGGCTCCGAAGGAGCTGCCGACCACCTCCGTCCGACCGGTCGCTGTCAGGGACGCCGCTCTGACCGGAATCCCGCGAACAACTCCTCCTTCGATTCTCCCTGGCCCGAGGCAGGCGGGAGCTGATCGAGCCTCAGCCGTTGCCGCGCAGGTGAGGCCTGAGTAGGAGACGTCATCACAGGCTGAACCCGTCATAGGCGACGGACATCACCCACGCGTCCTCGTTGAAGGTCAGCGGGTACTCGTTCGACGGCAGCGCACTGAGATAGAAGTGGGCGGCGTCCCGGCCGGCCGGTTCGATCATCAGCCAGCGCTGCATCCGGGTCGGGCCGACTCGGGAGCGCATCACGTCGTAGATGTAGTGCAACAGCTCGGTGCCGTGATGCGGCTCCGGGCCCCGGCTGAACAGTCGCCGGCGGTGCCGGTAGTCCGGGTGGATGGCGATGTAGGCGAGATAGTCGTACTGGTCCTCGGGGTAGCTCATCACGATCGCACCGCCGATGATCCCCTCGGGTAGCTCGGACGCCTCCTCGCCAATGACCCGGCGGACGAACGCAGTGGTCTCGCCGAAGGTGCTCCACAACTCATGCGACGATCCGCCGATAGGGAAGGCCAGCTTGAGCACATCACGCAGGGCGTGCCGATCCCGCCGGGAGAGGTCTGAGTAGGCGAAGTGCTGGTTGACGAACTGCGTCGCGTCCGCGGCGGCACGAGAGCCCTTCTTGGCCATCGATCACCTCCTGCGGCTGGCACCGAGCCGTCCGACCGGCTCCCTTGAGCCGAGCGTAGGACACCTCACCTCCGGCCCAGTGCAGACGCCCTGGCGTCCGTGCTCGGCGCGTCGCGTCCGAGCAGGTGAGCTGTTGTTCGGAATTCGCCTCTCGCCCATCCTGGGGGGCGATAACGTTCGTCGGGAATACCGACTATCCAGAAGGCCTGACATGCGCACCCCTCTCATCGCCGGCGTCGCCGCGACCCTCGTCCTGCTCACCGGCTGCACCTCGGCGGCCGCACCGTCCAGCACGCCCTCCCCTGCCGCAACCTCGGCTTCTCCGGCCGCCGGGGCAACCTCGGCCGCACCGACCACGTCCGCGAGCACCGACTCCGACGAACTGACCAAGGCGGCCTCCTGCCTCGAGATCGGCAAGACCGCGAATGACGCCGCCACCACCCTGAACGCGGCGCTGGCCGACATGGGTAACGACCCGAAGAAGTCGCTCACCGCACTGCAGGAGTTCAGCAAGGCGATGAAGGCATCCATCGCCAAGCTCGAGGACCCCGCGGTGAAGGCGCAGAGCGAGAAGGCCGTGGCGGCGGTCGATGAGACCACCGTCGCCTTGGAGAAGCTGATCAAGAACCCCACCGCGGACGGCGTGAAGAAGCTGCAGGAGCCGCTGGCCAAGGTGAACACCGAGTTCACTGCGATCGGGACTGTCTGCGGCGGCTGAGGGCTGGGGGCTCCAACAGCGCAGGGGCGATGGGCGCGTGACCGCCGACGCCGGGAATCGGGATGCACCTGAGGCTCGCGCAGCGCGAGCCCGCCAGACTCGCCGTCAAGTGGCCGCTGGGACCATCGTTGCCGGCCGCATTCTGTTGGTGGCGACTCCCCTCCTGGTGGGTGCACTCTGGCTTGTGCCCATCGACTGGTCGGCGACTGCATCGGGCCCATCGTTCTGGGTGCCCATGTCCGCCTTTGTGCTGAGCATTCTGTGGCTGACGTTGTTGCCGTCGATGCTGCTGCCAATGGCCCCCGCAGCGCTCGTGGATGCCCGCGACGGCAAGCTGAGCGGCGAGACGGTCCTCGGTCGGCGCTGGATTGACCTGGAAGCGGCACGGATCGTCCTTTCGGTGCCGATTCCCGGCAAGTACGCCTGGCCAGTGGTGCACCTCGTTAGCGACCACCGACGTTGGCTCCTGGTAAGGGTGAGCGGGTTCGACGATCTCTCCGGCACCGATCCACCCGAGACGATCCTCGCGGCCGCTCAGAAGCGGAAGAGACGTTGGTACGTCGCCGTGATCGCATTTCTGGGTACCGCGGCGTGGTTCATGGCGTCGATTGTGGGCGCAACTGTGTTGCTGCTGATGGCGCTCCGCGTCCGTTAGTCGGCCGACGGTAACGTCCGTCACCGAGCCGGCGGCGAGCTGGCAGCACTCGCCATTCAGACCACGAGCACCATTGGTCGGGGCGACAGGACTCGAACCTGCGGTCTCCTGCTCCCAAAGCAGGCGCGCTAGCCACTACGCTACGCCCCGGATCGCGGCCACTCTACGGGCAGCCGACCCGGCTCACCAACTGCGGCTTCCCGGTTGCCCTTAGCCAGAGGCGACCAGCTCGGGGGTCAACAGCAGCCAGGCCAGTGGCTCAGGGTCGGTGATCTCGCCGTCCAGGTAGGCGCAGAGGATCTGACCACGGGCCTTCTCGGCGGCCTGCGCATAGTCGAGGGCACCCGGCCATTCCGGTGGGCACAGCTCCAGCAGGCCGACCAAGGAGGCCTGTTCGGTCCACGACAACAGCGGGGCGCGTCCGGGCAGGTTGCCGCCGAGCCGGTGAAAGACACCCGCCAGCTCCGCCTGACCGAAATCGGCGCTGCGGTAATGCAGCAGCGAGCTCTCCAGGGCAGCCGTCCGGCCGACAGCAGGACGACCCAGGAGCTCCAGACAGCGCTCGCGCGCGTCCAGACCCACGCTCAACGAGGCGAGCCAACCGGCCATCGCCAGCCGTCCGAAACCGACCCCGGCCGCACGAGAGCCGAGCAACCTCAGACCGTCCGACACCACCGCAGCCTCGCCCTCGCTGCGCCCTCTGGCCAGGGCGAACGCTGCGGCGAAGACCGTGCCATCGCCAGCCCAGTCGAAACGATCGAGCCGATCATGGGCACTGGGCTCCAGCCAGACCGCATGCCGCTCCGCCGCCCGCTGGACGCACAACGCAGCCGCCGCGCTCAGCGAGACCGTCGAATCCAGTGCCGCGACCGCGACCTGATGCAGCACCTGCTCGGTCGGTGGCACCCACTCCACCGGCACCCGACTCAGCCCGCGCGGCGTATGCACCTCGATCAGCCGGCGGCCGGCCGGGCCGTCCAGCAGCACCGCGTTGTCCTCACCGAAGGACAGTTCGACATCGTCGGGCGCGGCGATGCCGAAATCGGCAATGTCGGCCCGCCACGGACAGCCGTAGTCAAGCTGGGTATCACCCAGCCAGCGCGGCAGCCGGGTCTCCAGCGCCGCCAGGTTCGGCTGCCAACTGCCCTCGATCGCCGTGACCAGCCGCTCACCAGTGCCGAGCAGCATCCCCGGCGGCGCAATCTGGAATTCGGCAGCCACCCGCCCCGGCTCCGGATCGACTAGTTCAAGATGGCCCTGCTCCAGGCGCAGACACAGCACCGGGCCGGCCCCATGCGCCGGCGCGATCGCCAGCACCGCAGTCACCCCACTGGCCCAGCTCCACAGCGTGTACTCCGGCCCGGGCTGAACCCGCAGCCGCTCGTCCACGGCCTGGTCGCCGCCATGATCGCGGACGAGCACCCAGCGCGTCCGCCACGTCTCGGCGACCGTGACCCGCTGCAACAGCCGAGCGCCGCCGGCCGCCAGGACGTGCTCCACCTCATCGTCGGCGATCACCTCCACCGACGCCGGGGTCGCCCCCACCCAACCGAGCTCGGCAACCAACTGGTTGCCACGGATCAGCCGGGCAGCCAGGCCATCGGCCGCAACCTGCACTTCGGCGCTGCCGAACAGCAGTACAGCAGGGCTGACGGTAGGTTGCACCCCTCAAGCTTGCGGCACCAACCCGACTCCGCCGTGCAGCCACGCCCAAAAGCGTCCAGCCGAGCACCGCGATGAGGCCGCAGCGTCCGCCCTTGTCACAGCATCGGGTTTGGGCAGGCTGCGAGACTGCTAGTAACCTCCGGCCCGCAGCACCACCCATTTTTCAGCGGACCCGCCAGTTCACCGAAGTATTCAGCGAGGCTCCATGTATCCAGCGAACATCACCCGCGACGAGGCGACCCTCCGGGCCCGGCAGATCCGCTCCCACAGCTACCAGGTGAGCGTCGATCTCTCCGGTCTGGCCGAGGTGGACGGTGGCTACGACGCGACTGCCACCTTCTGGTCGCGCTCAGCGATTCGATTCGCCAGCACCGGCGGACCCAGCCACGTCGACCTGATCGCCGATCGCCTGCTTTCGGCCACCCTGGACGGGACCGCGCTGCCGCCTGACGCGTTCAGCGACCACCGCGTCGCCTTCGAAGCCGGCGCAGGAGAGCACGAACTGGTCATCACCGCTCTGTGCCGCTACAGCCGCACCGGCGAAGGCCTGCACCGCTTCGTCGATCCCGTTGACGATCTCGTCTACTGCTACACCCAGCTCGAAACCGCCGACGCCCGACGGTTGTTCGCCTGCTTCGAACAGCCCGACCTGAAAGCCACATTCGCCCTGGACGTCCGCGCCGAGGCGGCATGGACGGTGCTGTCGAACTCGCCCGAGGCGACCCCGGTCGACCTGGGCGACGGCACCGCCCACTGGACCTTCGCGCCGACCCCGCCGATCGCCACCTACATCACCGCGCTGATCGCCGGGCACTTCCACGTCGTCCGCGACAGCCTCCAGGGCACAGCCGCCGAGATCCCACTGTCACTGGCCTGCCGCCAGTCGCTGATCCCCTACTTGGACACCGAGCGGCTGCTGTCCACCACCAAGGCCGGCTTCGAGGTCTTCGAGCACCACTTCGGAATGCCCTACCCGTTCACCGACTACGCGCAGGTGTTCGTCCCCGAGTTCAACGCCGGGGCAATGGAGAACGCCGGCTGCGTGACGATCCGCGACGAGTACCTGTACCGCTCGCGGGTCACCCAGGCGTCCTACGAGACCCGGGACAACACGATCCTGCACGAGCTGGCGCATATGTGGTTCGGCGATCTGGTCACCATGACCTGGTGGGACGACCTGTGGCTGAACGAGTCGTTCGCCGAGTTCGCGTCCCACTTCTGCCAGGCCGAGATCAGGGACAAGACCGGCGAGGGCGACGACCCGTGGTCGACCTTCACCAATGCCCGCAAGAACTGGGCCTACCGGCAAGATCAGCTGCCGTCCACGCATCCGGTCGCCGCCGACATGGTCGATCTTGAGGCCGTCGAGCTGAACTTCGACGGGATCACCTACGCCAAGGGTGCTTCGGTGCTGCGGCAACTGGTGGCTTTCGTCGGCCAGGACGCCTTCCTGGCCGGAGTGCGGACCTACTTCGCCACCCACGCCTGGGGCAATACCCAGCTCTGCGATCTGCTGACGGCACTCACCGAGGCGTCCGGGCGGGATCTGTCCTTCTTCGCCGCCGAGTGGCTGCAGGTGGCCGGGGTGAACACCCTGCGCGCCGAGTTCGAGGTGGACGAGGCCGGCCGGTTCACCCGATTCGCGCTGCGCCAGACCGCCCCTGAGCAGTGGCCGACCCTGCGCCACCACCGGCTGGCGATCGGCCTGTACGACCTGGTCGAGGGACGACTCGTCCGGCGGGACCGGGTCGAGGTGGACATCGCCGGCGAGCTGACCGAGATTCCCGAGCTGGTCGGCCTGCATCGCGGAGCCCTGGTGCTGCCCAACGATGACGACCTGACCTACGCCAAGCTGCGACTGGATCCGGAGTCGCTCGCGGCCCTCGTCTCGTCGATGGGCACCATCGACTCCGCGCTGACCAGGGCCCTGTGCTGGGCGGCCGCCTGGGATATGTGCCGGGACGCCGAACTGCCCGCGTCCGAGTTCGTGGCACTGGTGTTGGCCGGAGTCGGCGTCGAGACCGATCTGACCGCGGTCGGATCGGTGCTCGCCCAGGCCCGGACGGCCATCGACTACTACACCCCGGACGCGGCCCGCGCGGCGCTCAACGAGTTCTTCGTGGACGGCCTGAGCCGGCTGTTGGCCCAGGCCGAGCCAGGCTCGGATCACCAGCTCGCGCTCGCTCGTGCACTGGCCACATCCGCCGAGACGTCGGACACGACCACGGCACTGCAATCCTGGCTGGATGGCACTGCGGTGCCGTCCGGGCTGGCCGTGGACACCGACCTGCGCTGGCATCTGGTCACCAACCTGGCCCGGCTGGGCGCGATCGGCACCGACGAGATCGAGGCCGAACTGGCTCTGGATCGCACCGCGCAGGGTGCCGAGCGGGCCGCCGGTGCGCGGGCTGCGCTGCCGAGTGCCGCGGCGAAGGCCGAAGCCTGGCGGCTGGCCACGGCCGACGACGAGGTGGCCAACGAGACCCACTTCCAGATCACGTCCAACTTCTGGCAGCACGGGCAGGGCAGCGTCCTGCGTCCCTACCTGGACGCCTACCGTGGCGTGGCCGAGGCGATCTCGGCCGGGCGGGACGGCTGGGCCGATCGCAGTTCGGCGCTGCGCCAGCATGTGCTGGGGCTGCTCTTCCCGCGGACGTTGATGGATCGCGCGGCGCTGGCCGAACTGGACGCCTGGCTGGAGTCGGTGTCACTCACCGATGCGGTCAGCCGGCAGGTGCTGGAACGTCGCGACGATGCCGAGCGTGCGTTGCGCTGCCAGGAGGCGTTCGGCTGAGGCTGCGTCTGGTATCTCGCCACCCGAGGGTCGGCGGGATCACTCAGGCTTGCGCGACGTCGCGTTCAGGCTCTGCCGAATCTGTGGATAGCGGAATGACTATCCACAGATATCGCACAACTGTTCGATTTTGTCCGATGGCTGCGCGAGAATGAAGGCATGGAGGAAAGCAGCAACCTGGTCACGGCCGGTGAGGCGCTGGCGCAGATCGAGCGGTCGCTCGATCTGATCGCACCGCGCAGCGCGGACGTGTCGCCGGAGCTGCGGCTGGCTTGGTTGCGGCAGGCACGGCGCGTCCGCGGACGAGTGGAGGCTCTCGCCGTCCAGCTGACGGCGGAGGCCGAGCAGACGCACGCGTCGATGCGTACCACCGGCACTCCCCTGGCCTCGTGGCTCGGGTTCGGCGAGAACCTCTCCCGACGCGAAGCTGCGGCCGCCGTCATGCAGGCGCGAACCATTGCCGAGCACCCGCGAGTGGGTCAGGCCGCAGCCGATGGGCAGGTGAGCCCCGGGCAAGCCCAAGCCATCGGACGGGTGCTGGATGAGGTATCGCCGCAGCTGGCTCCAGAGGGGCGCGCGCAGGCCGAGGAGCTGCTGGTCGGGCTCGCCGGACAGCTGGATTCCACGGAGCTGAGCCGCTGCGCCGGGCGGGTCCTGGCCGAGCTCGCTCCGCCTGCAGCAGATGATCACGAGCAGCGGTTGCAGCGGCTGGCCGAGTCTGCGCACCGTCGGCGCAGCCTGCGCTTCTACCGCGAGCCGGGCGCGATCAGGTTCGAGGGGATCCTTCCCCAGCTCGAAGGAGAGGCATTCGTGGCGCTGGTCGCCGCGCACGGCGAAGCTCTGCGACGAACCGCGATCGAGGCACGCGACGCATTCAGCCAGCTCAGCCCCGAACAACGACGAGCCGATGCCCTCATCTCGCTGCTCAAGGCGGCTCGGCAGAGCAAACCTGAGCCCGGCGTGGGGCAGGCGCGGGTTGTCGTGCGACTCGACTACGACAAGCTGCAGACCTCCGCTGCGGGAGCCGGCCTGATCGGGCAGGACGAGCAGCTGAGCGCCGGCGACCTGCGCCGCATCTGCTGCGACGCCGAGTTGCTGCCGGTGGTGCTGCGTGGCTCGCCCGAGGTGCTCGATGTGGGGAGAGCGAGTCGCCTGGTCACACCGGGGTTGCGAGTGGCGCTGAGCCAGCGAGATGGAGGCTGCAGCTTCCCTGGCTGTGATGTGCCCGAGTCGGCATGCGAAGCGCATCACCTGGTTCCTTGGTGGGCGGGCGGGCGTACCTCGCTGGAGAACCTCTCACTGCTCTGCCATCACCACCACGCCTTGGTCGAGCCGGCGAGGTACGGCACCCGAGATCAGTGGGAGCTGCGAATCGCGAGCGACGGGCTGCCGGAGTTCATCCCTCCCGCACGACTCGATCGGCAGCGAAGACCAGTGCGGCATCGAAGACTCGGCGGAACCGGACGGCTGGCCGACGACTCACCGCCGGGTGCGATCGAGGTTGGAAGTCGCAGCGATCCACGGCTGCGCACGCCAGCGATGGTGTAGCACCCCCGGGCCGAGAGGCCGAGGCGCGGGCAGCTCTATGCCCGGAGCACAGAGCCCGAAGCACAGAGCACAGAGCACGAGGCCCGAAGCCCCAGACAAAGAGGCCCGAGGCAGAGTCCGTTTCTCGGATCGGGCCCGCGCAGGGTTGCACTGCAACGGGACTCCGCAGCCGAGATACTCCTCGAGCGACGTGCACCGGTTCCAGGCTCGGGCACCGCAAGCGCTGGCCCCGCAGAAGGCCTCCGCAACCGAGGCACTCCTCGAGCGACGTGCACCGGTTCCAGGCTCGGGCACCGCAAGCGCTGGCCCCGCGGAAAGCCTCCGCAAGCGCTGGCCCCGCAGAAGGCCTCCGCAAGCGCGGCACTCCTCGAGCGTGATCGCACTCAGTTCCAGGATCGGCCACCCCGTAGGACTGCACTGCAGAAAGCCCCCACAACCGGAATGCTCCTCCGCCGGGATGATCCTCGGACGGGCGTCGCGTATGGACAGGGATGGGGGGCGTTTCGGAGCTGGGCGCGGGTTGCGAGCATTGGGTGCGCAATCGGACACGGAACGGGCACGTCGAGCGGGTGCCCGCTCGGTCCGATAGATTGGCCGCTCGAAGCCTGGTGGCCTCGAGATGGCGCCCGGCTCACGACCGAGGAGCGCTGCGTGGCTGATCCAGCAACCGACTTTCCCCCGTTTTCCCGAGTGGTGGCCGACGAGTCCGAAGTCGCTCGGGCATTGACCCGGATGGCCCATGAGCTGCTTGAGACCAACCATGGTGCGGAGAATCTGGTGTTGCTCGGCATCCCGACCCGAGGCGTCCCGCTGGCCCGGCGACTGGCTGCGCTGATCGAGAAGATCGAAGGACGCCCGGTCCGCCAGGGCGAACTCGACATCACCATGTATCGCGACGACCTGCGGGCCAATCCGACCCGCAACCCGGGACGTACCGCGATCCCCGGCTCGATCGACGACTCCGTGGTGGTCCTGGTCGACGACGTCCTCTACTCCGGACGCACCATCGGGGCCGCTTTCGATGCGCTGCGTGACCTCGGCCGACCTCGGGCCGTCCGGCTGGCCGTCCTGGTCGACCGCGGACATCGCGAACTGCCGATCGCCGCCGACACCGTCGGACGCACGATCCAGGCCGCCGACGATGAGCGGGTCGCCGTACAACTGGCCGAACTCGACGGCACCGACGCCATCACCATCACCCGGACGGGGAGGGAGTCCTGATGCGCCACCTGCTCGGCTGCGCGGACCTGTCGGCGACCGATGCGATCGCCATTCTGGATCTGGCTGAAGAGATGCAGCAGGTGCAGTCACGGCCGGTGAAGAAGCTCCCGGCCCTGCGCGGCCGCACCATCGTCAACATCTTCTTCGAAGACTCCACCCGCACCCGGACCAGCTTTGAGATCGCCGGCAAGTGGCTGTCCGCCGACACCATCAACGTCTCGGCCAAGGGCTCCAGCGTCAGCAAGGGCGAGTCGCTGCGCGACACGATGCTCACCCTGGACGCGATGGGCGTGGACTGCTTCGTGATCCGGCACCCGTCCTCCGGAGCTGCAGCCCAGGTGGCCAGCTGGGTGCGCGCCCAGGTGGTCAATGCCGGCGATGGGCAGCACGAACACCCCACCCAAGCCTTGCTGGACGCCTACACGATGCGCCAGCACTTCCGCAGCCTCGGCAATGACGGCTTCGCCGGCAAGAAGATCGCCATCGTCGGTGACCTGCTGCACTCCCGGGTGGTGCGCAGCAATGTCCTGCTGCAGAACCTGCTCGGCGGCGAGGTGGTCCTGGTCGCCCCACCCACGCTGCTGCCCACTGGAGTCGAGAACTGGGGCTGCCAGGTGACCAGCGACTTCGACTCCGTGCTACCGGAAGCCGACATCGTGATGATGCTGCGAGTCCAGCGGGAACGAATGGCCGGCGGCTACTTCCCCACCGAGCGCGAATACACCGCCGGCTACGGCCTCACCGAGGAGCGACTGCGGGAGCTCAAGCCCGGCGCCGGGATCTGCCACCCCGGCCCGATGAACCGCGGCGTCGAGATCTCCAGCGCGGCCGCCGACGCGGCCAACTCGCTGGTGCTGGACCAGGTCGCCTCCGGCGTTGCCGTCCGGATGAGTGTGCTGTACCACCTACTGGGTTCTGACGAAGGAGCAATGCGGTGAGCCTGCTGATCAACGGCGCTCGACTGGCCGACGGAAAGGTCACCGACCTCTACCTCAGCGACGGGGTGCTCGCCGACCCGGCCAGCGCCCCCGCCGGGGTCGAGCGGTTCGACGCGGACGGCCTGCTGGCGCTGCCCGGGCTGGTCGACCTGCACACCCACCTGCGCCAGCCCGGACGCGAGGACGCCGAAACCGTCGACTCCGGGACCGACGCAGCTGCTCGCGGCGGCTTCACCTGCGTGCATGCGATGGCCAACACCACCCCGGTCACCGACACCGCCGAGGCAGCCGAATACGTCCAGGCCCTGGGTGAACGCGAAGGCCACTGCCAGGTGCAAGTGGTCGGGGCCGTCACCAAAGGGTTGGCCGGCGAAGAACTCGCCGAGCTCGGCATGATGGCCGACTCCAAGGCCAAGGTGCGGGTCTTCTCCGACGACGGCAGGTGCGTCTCCGACTCGCTGCTGATGCGCCGGGCGCTGACCTATGTGAAGTCCTTCAACGGAATCGTCGCCCAACACTCCCAAGATCCGCGACTGGCCGGGCCGACCGCCTGCTGCCACGAGTCGGAGTGGTCCGGACGCCTCGGTTTGCCCGGCTGGCCGTCCCAGGCCGAGAGCGTGATCGTCGCGCGCGACGTCGAACTGGCCGCCCTGACCGACTCGCGGGTTCACGTCTGTCACGTCTCCACCGCAGAAAGTGTGGAGATCATTCGCTGGGCCAAGAAGCGCGGCGTGAAGGTGACCGCCGAGGCCACCCCGCATCACCTGCTGCTGGACACTCCGCTGGTCGCCTCCTACGACACCACCTTCAAGGTGAACCCGCCGCTGCGAACATCGGAGCACCTCGAAGCCGTTCGGGAGGCGCTGGCCGACGGCACCATCGACATCGTCGGCACCGATCATGCCCCCCACGCCCGCCAGGACAAGGATCATCCCTTCGACATCGCGCTGCCCGGCATGCTCGGCTTGGAGCAGGCACTGGCCGTGGTGATCGAGGTGATGATCAACACCGGCCGAATGGACTGGCCGACGCTCGTGCAGCGGATGTCGTCCACCCCGGCCACGCTCGGGCAGGTTCCCGGGCAGGGACGTCCGCTGGCGATCGGCGAGCCGGCGAACCTGGTGTTGGTCGATCCGACCGCGCGAGCCACGGTGGACGCCACCGCGTCGAAGTCGCGTTCGCGGAACAACCCGTACCACGGACGAGATCTCCCCGATCCGGTCGTGGCCACCTATTGGCGGGGCCGCAAGACCTATTCCCGCTAGGCGCTGACTAGGCGCTGACTAGGCCGGGAGCGCCGGCCAGGCTGCTGCCGCATCGTGCATGACCTGCGGCAGCGGCACCGGCCGGCCGGCCAGATCGCCGCTGACCAACACAGTGTGCGCCCGGGCCAGAACGCGACCATCGAGCGGATCCTGCACTTCAGCGACCAGCGTCGCCGAGGTCCGTCCGAGGGTGGCCACCGCCGTCCGCACCCGGTAGTCCTCACGACGCTGGACGATCTGACCCAGATAGTCGACGTCCTGGCGGGCCACCATCCAGGTGAGTTGATCGGCGGCGGCCTGGGTCATCCGATCCGTGCCTGGGGTCAGCCGTACCCGGGCTTCGGCGAAGTAGTCGAACACCCGGACGTTGTTGACGTGCCGGTAGGCGTCCTGATCCGACCAGCGCACAGTGAAGTGGTGTTCGGACGCGTCCGCCCCGACTCGCCAGCGGCCCAGCGGCCGAAGGGGCGCGAGCTCCATCGACTGAGTAGCGAACCACTCCCGCTCAGCCCCGGTCATTCGTCGAATCCGGGCCGCCCGGTAGTCGTACAGACACAGCGTGCTGCGGGCCCTGGCCACCAGCCGATCATCCTGGAACACCTGGTAGCCCAGAATGAACCGGGCCGCACCGACCACTCCCACATCGACCAGCACTCGCACCGGCGTGGTGGAGAAGAACACCGGGCCGAGATACTCCAGCTGATGAGAGACCACCATCGTCGAGTCGCCCAGCAGGTGGGCGTTCGCCCCCGACTGCAGCCAGTCGACTCGCGCCTCCTGAAGATAGTCGGCAATCAGGGCGTTATTGACGTGGCCTTGGGCGTCAACGTCCACCCAGCGCAGCGGGACTGAACTGGCGAAGCTCACTTCGCGTTGGGATCGATGTACTCGGGCTCGTCGGAGTCGTAGAGCGACTCCACCACGTCGGCGTAGCGCTGGGTGATCACCTTGCGCCGCACCTTCATGTTCGGGGTGACCCCGCCGTCGTCCATGCTGAACTCGGCCGGCAGCACGGCAAAGCGCTTGACGGTCTCCCAGCGTTCGAGCTTGGCGTTCGCCGATGCCATGAACCGCTCCAGGGTCCGACGCAGTTCCGGATGCTGGGTGAGCGTCTCGTAGGAGATCTCGGAAAGCCCCTTGCGGGCCGCCCACTTGGCCAGATTGTCCCGATCCATGGTGAGCAGCGCCGAGATGTACTTGCGGCCGTCGCCGACCGCCACCACCTGCGAGACGTAGGGAATGGTGGCGGCAATCACACCCTCGACCTTGGCCGGCGCGACGTACTTGCCGCCAGAGGTCTTCATCAGGTCCTTCTTGCGGTCGGTGATCTTCAAGAAGCCGTCCGCATCGAGTTCGCCGATGTCGCCGGTGTGGAACCAGCCGTCCACCAACACCTCGGCGGTGCGTTCGGGGTCCTTGTGGTAGCCACGCATCACGGCCGGGCCCTTGATCAGGATCTCGCCGTCGTCGGCGATCTTCACCTCGGTCCCGGGCAGAGCCGGGCCGACAGTCCCGAAGCGGGGCGGCAGCGGCAGGTTCACACAGCTGACCGCACCGGTTTCGGTGAGGCCGTAGCCTTCGGCCACGACCAGCCCGGCGGAGTAGAACCAGGCCTGCACCTGCGAGTTCAGCTTGGCCGAACCGGAGATGAAGAAGCTGATGTTGCCGCCCATCCGCTCCTTCAGCTTGCTGAAGACCAGATGATCGGCCACCGAGTAGGCGAAACGCTGCACGGTCGGCAGTTCACGTCCAGCCAGGCGAGCCTCCCGGGAGCTCCGGCCCACCGAGAACGCCCAGCGGGCGATCCGTCCCTTGATCCCGCTGCGCGGCGAGGACAGCATGACGGCCGCACGGACCTTCTCGAAGATCCGCGGCGCTCCGCACATGAAGGTCGGATGTACCTCGCCCAGTCCGGGGACGATCTGGTCGATCCGGCCGTCGACAGCCGTGCTGAAGCCGATCGCCAGCTGGATGGTGAGGAGGTCCTTGCCGAAGACATGGGACAGCGGCAACCACAGGTACTGCAGATCGGAGTCGGAGATGATCCCCATCTGGTCCAGGACGAAGGCCTGATAGACCCAGCACCGGTTGGTCAACTCGACACCCTTGGGACGTCCGGTGGTGCCCGAGGTGTAGATCAAGGTGGACAGGCTGTCCAGGCCGACTCCGCCGATCGAGCGGTTGACCAGTTCGGGGTCGGCGAGCAGCGCCGTCCGGCCGCGCTCGACGAGCTGGCCGAGATCGAGCACCCGATCGCCGTCGCCGTCCCCGTCGATCAGGATCACGTTGCGGACGCCGGCGGACACCTCCGGCGAGGCCTCCAGTTTGGCCAGCTGCTCGGCATTCTCGGCAACCAGAATCACCGAACCGGAGTGGGTGATGATGTAGGTGAAATCGTCGCCCTGAGTGTTCGGATAGATCGTGGTGGTGGCACCGCCGGCGGTGTTGATCGCGTAATCGATCAGGATCCACTCGATCCGGGTGTTCGCCACGATCGAGACCCGCTCCTCCGGGCGTAGCCCCAGGGCAAGCAAACCGGCCGCGTACTCATCGACCCGCCTACTCGTCTCTGCCCAGTCGATGGAGAGCCAATCCCCATTCAGACCTGGGTATCGGAACGCCTCCTTGGCCGGCGTCTTGGCCGCCCGCCACCGAAGCATCGCCCCTACTGATTGCGGCGCCTCCCGCAAGGTTGCAGCGACGTCGATCATCCAAAAATCCCCTCATCCGCCCTTGGAGTCGTCAACGCAGTCTAGAGCGGCCAGCGCTGACGTCGAGGAAATCGGTCGGCGGGGTCGACGGTTTGAAGGCGAATCGTCGCGCGCGTGTCCTTGAAGTGGCCCATATCCGCGGTAGGTTTGTTGAATCCGGCATCAATTTGAGAGAATGTGCTTATGACGACCGAGATCGTGCCGCGCTGGCTCAACGAAGACCAGCAGCGGATCTGGCGCCTCTACCTCAACGGAGTGGCCAGAATCACCGAAGATCTGGACGCTGAACTGCGCAAGTTCGGCCTGGACCTGGGCGAGTACGAGATCCTGGTGAACCTCTCGGAGTCCGAGACCCACCAGTTGCGGATGTCGGAGCTGGCCGCGCGGGTGCGGCAATCCCGGTCACGGCTGACCCATACCGTGGCCCGCATGGAGGCCAAAGGTCTGATCAGCAGGTTGTCCTGTCCGTCCGATCGCCGCGGAGTGATCGCGAACCTGACCGACGCTGGCTATGAGCTGTTGGTGAAAGCTGCGCCGTATCATGTCGAGTCGGTCCGCCGAGTACTGGTCGACCCGGTCTCGAAGGCCGATTTCACTGCGCTGGGTCGCGTGATGCAGGCCGTCCTCAGCACATCGGAGTAGCTGCTGCCCGCGTCGCGACTGGCCTCGCCGTCGATCGTGCGCCGTGGAGCCAGCCGAGGGACTCTGGCACCGCTACTGCTCGCTTCCGCTGGACCGACCGTGGGCGGGCCGGCGCACTGAGCCGCCTGTCGCCGGGCCGGCGTCAGGAGGCCGAGCGGGACGCTGGCATACTGGACGCCGCCCGACTAGCGAGGAACGACCAAGATGCCCGAATTCGTGTTCACCATGCACAACGTCCGCAAGAAGCTGGGCGAGAAACTGGTGCTGGACAATGTCACCCTCTCCTTCTTCGAGGGCGCCAAGATCGGCGTGGTCGGCCCGAACGGTGCCGGCAAGTCGACGATGCTGAAGCTGATGGCCGGCCTGCTCAAGGCCGACAACGGCGACGCCATGCTGGCCAAGGACAAGACGGTGGGCATCCTGCTCCAGGAGCCGCCGCTGACCGAGGGCAAGACCGTCCTGGAGAACATCTACGAGGGCGTGGCCGAGACCAAGGCGCTCCTGGACCGCTACAACGAGGTCTCGGTGGCGATGGGTGAGCCGGACGCCGATTTCGATGCGCTGCTGGCCGAGATGGACACACTGCAGACCGAGATCGATCACCGCAACGCCTGGGACCTGGACTCGCAGCTCGAGCAGGCCATGGACGCACTGCAATGCCCGCCGTCGGATGCGATCGTGGATGTCCTCTCCGGTGGCGAGCGACGCCGGGTGGCGCTGTGCAAGCTGCTGCTGGCCCAGCCCGACTTGCTGCTGCTGGACGAGCCGACCAACCACCTCGACGCCGAGAGCGTCAACTGGCTGGAAGGCCACCTGAAGAGCTATCCGGGCGCGGTGCTGGCCGTCACCCACGACCGCTACTTCCTGGACAACGTGGCCGAGTGGATCTGTGAGATCGACCGCGGTCAGCTGCACCCCTACGAGGGCAACTACTCCACCTACTTGGAGACCAAGCGCTCCCGGCTGCAGATCGAGGGCAAGAAGGACGCCAAGCGCGCCAAGATCCTGGAGAAGGAGCTGGAGTGGGTGCGGGCGAACCCGAAGGCCCGCCAGGCCAAGAACAAGGCCCGCCTGGCCCGTTACGAGGAGTTGGCGACAGAGGCCGAGCGGAACCGCGCAGTGGACCTCGCCGAGATCAACATTCCGCCGGGCCCGCGCTTGGGATCAGAGGTGATGGAGGCCAAGAAGCTGACCAAGGGCTTCGGCGACCGGGTGCTGATCGAGGACCTGAGCTTCACCCTGCCGCGGGCTGGCATCGTCGGCATCATCGGCCCCAATGGCGTCGGCAAGACCACCTTGTTCAAGATGATCGTCGGCGAGGAGCAGCCGGACTCGGGCACTCTGAAGGTCGGCGGCACCGTCAAGTTCTCCTATGTCGATCAGGGACGCTCCGGCATCGACCCGAGCAAGAACGTCTGGGAGGTCGTCTCCGACGGGCTGGATCACATCAAGGTGGCCAGCTTCGAGATGCCGTCGCGGGCCTATGTGGCCTCGTTCGGCTTCAAGGGTCCCGATCAGCAGAAGCTGGCCGGCGTGCTGTCCGGTGGTGAACGCAACCGGCTGAACCTGGCCCTCACCCTCAAGCAGGGCGGCAATGTGCTGCTGCTGGACGAGCCGACCAACGACTTGGACGTGGAGACCCTGCAGTCACTGGAGGACGCGCTGCTGGAGTTCCCCGGCTGCGCCGTGGTGATCTCCCACGATCGTTGGTTCCTGGACCGGGTAGCCACCCACATCCTGGCCTGGGAGGGCAACGACTCCGACGACGCGGTCTGGTTCTGGTTCGAGGGCAACTTCGCCGACTACGAGGAGCACAAGGTCGCCCGGCTGGGAGTGGATGCAGCGCGTCCGCACCGCACTGCGCACCGCAAGCTCACCCGAGGCTAAGCGCCAGCCGCCGTTCGGTGTGCGCTGAGGTGCAACCGCGCCACCGCGAAGGCCAGCAACGCCAGGTAGCAAGCCACCGCAAGCCCGGCCATCCCCAGCGGAAAGTGCTCGCCCCCGATCAGCCCAGTCAGTCCGTACAGCGGCGCCGCCAGCAGGAACGAGACCACGGTCAAAGCCGCCTCGGTGAGCTGGCCGCCGGTAAGCGACAGGTGCGCGCCGACCACAGACGCCGTCAGGGCGCTGCCCGCGATGATCGCAGCCCAGCAGGCGTTCAGCCGACGCAATGCGGCGTGCCGGTGCGGGTCTGGGCTCGCCGCCAGGTAGCCCACCCATGACGTGAGGAACAGCAACGAGGCAACCACCCCGAGCTCTCCGGGACGCTGCCCGGTACTGATCACCGAGGCGTTCTCGCCGCCGGCGAACAGGACACATCCCACCACCAGGACCGGCGGCCACCAGCGCCGCGACGAGCGATGCATCGCGGTGGCGACCACCCCAGCGTCTCGACGGTTCGGGGATCTCGGCAACGCTGGTGTGGGCACTGCCAGCCCGGCTACTGCCGAGTCGATCAGGACCCGGCGCGGAGCAGGCCCACGGCGCGGTCGCCAGCGCGACGGGCTGAGGCCCGATGCCGACTCATCCAGCCAAACTGACATCTGACAACTCCTGGGGTAAGGAGCAGCGGCGGCTTCAGTCGGTCAGGCGCCAAGCCTGGATGGCAACCACGGTTGCGCTCTCAGGACGTGATGGCGGTACGACTTCCTGGAGTCGGATGCGTCGGCTTCCCGCGACGATCCACCACGATGGAAGCACACTCACCACCACCGAACGCGGCAACGCGCTGAATTCCCCTGGCGTTGTTTTTGCCGCTCACGCGGCGGACTCGGCCACCTCGGTGACCTCGGTCGGGCTCTCAGCCGGCTCGGCTGTGCTCCGACTGGCCCGCCGGAACACCGACGTTCCCCGGCTCAAGTCATGACCGACGCTGAGCGCCTCAATCACCAGCCGCTCATGAGCGCCACCTTGGCCGTCAGTCCAACGATCAGTGCGCAGCTTGCCCGCGACCACCACCGGGTCACCCTTGCCGATACTGGAGCGCACATTCTCGGCCAGCGCCCGGCTGCAGCTGACAACGATCCAGGTGGTTTCGCCGTCGACCCACTCGCCGCCCCGCCACTGCCGGGGAGTGCAGGCGAGCCGAAAGCTCGCGAAGGTGTACTCCTCCTTCACCGTGCGGAACTCAACGTCGCCGCCGACGTAACCGGTCATCCAGACCATGGCATCCATTTCGATCCCTTCCTCGGATGCCCTTCACAGTGGGGGCAGCGGAGCGGAACCGGTCAGCATTGCCGGTCGGCTGTGGACGAACAGTCGCGACTGTGGACGACGCCGACGCGGGGGAACCTCATGCCGCCCACACCCATCGCCCGAGCCACAGCGGACGAGGCTCAGCCCCGCCAATCGCAGACCGACCCCGTCGGAGGAGGATCAGGCGGAGGCGGCTATCCGCAGCTGCCGGCGCAGCTGGTGATAGCGGTCCAGTTCGGACTGCAAGGGAGCGATCACCAGCTCGGCGACCACTGCGGACACCGCAGCCGACAACGCCCGCCGCACCTTCCGGGCCCGGCGCGCCGCACCGGCCCCGACCAGCAGCCGGGACGCTCCGGCCAACACCAGCCCGCCGCCGATCCCGCCGGCGAGCAGCCAGAAGCCGAACGGATAGCCGTACCAGGTGAACGGCAGCTGCGGCACTCCCCAGGCAGCCAGCGTCGACCCCGCGAACGAGAATGCCGCACCGGCCACGGCCGCGATGATCAGCACCCACTGGAGCAGGCCGATCAGCGGCCACCACCAGGCCCAGCGCTGCCGCTCCAGGCTCACCTCGGCCACGGCCTTGTCCAGCCGGTCGGCCAAGATCGCATCGTTGCTATGTGCGGCCGCCTCAACGGCCCGGGCCCATCCCAGCGGCAATCCGGTCCGGGCGTGATCGACCAGCACCCGCATTCCCTTGTCCACCAGGGCCTTCTGGACGGCGCTGGCCGGCGGCAGCGACGTCCGGCTCACCTCGGTGGGCTGTGGTTCGGTCGGGGACAGCTCCAGCCGGAACCGCTTGAGCGGGTCGGGCTTGATCCGCCCGATCCAGCTCACCAGCGGCCAGCCGGTGGCGATTGCGCCGCGGCGCCGCCAGGCCGTCCGGGTCGCCTCGACGACCAGCGGCACCCCGCTGGCAGCGGCGAGCGCCTCGGTGACCTGGTTGATCAGGCTGGGGTTCACCCGGGCCGGAGCCTCCGGGCCGAGATCCCGGCTCAGCGCATCGGCGGCAACACTGACATCGGCAGCCAGCCGCCGCGTCATTGCCTGCTTGTTCGCGACGGTCTGGGCCAGCGACTCACGCAACTGCTTCACGCCTCGCCCGGTGGCTGCAGAGACCGCGATCAGCGGAGTGGCCCGCAGCCCCTCCTCGTCCAGCAAGCGGCGCAGGTCGGCCACACAGTCGTCCAACTGGTCGGGTGGCAACAGATCCACCTGGTTGAGCACGACGAGCATCACATCGGCGTGGCTGGCCAGCGGACGCAGGTAGCCGTCGTGCAGGGCCGCATCGGCATACTTCTGCGGATCAACCACCCAGATCAGCGCATCCACCAGCTCGACGAGCCGGTCGACATTCAGGCGGTGGCCCAGCTCAGCGGAGTCATGATCGGGCAGATCCAGCAGGACCAAGTCGGACAGCTCCCCCGGCTCGGCGGCGATCAGATGACGCTTGGTGATGTCCAGCCAGTCCAGCAGCTCGTGCGGCAGCTTGGTACCCCAGCTGGCCGCCATCGCTTTCGAGGTCGTCGGACGTCGCACGGCGACCTCAGCCAACTCCGTCCCACTGATCGCGTTGAACAGGCTGGACTTGCCCGAGCCCGTCGAGCCGGCGATCGCGATCACCGTGTGCGAGCCGCTCAGCGCGACCCGGGTGCCGGCCCGCGCGATCACTGCCTGCGCCGCGGCCAGCACGGCCTCGTCGCTGCGTCCCTCAGCCAGTTCACCGGCTTCCCGCAGCGCCGCAAGCCGGCGCTCCAGTCGATCCTCACTCACGAGCGCTCCACATCCTCGGCGCCCTCGTGCCCGGAGGGCGACTGCGGGCGACGGGTCACCTCTGCGGCCAGCGCGGCCAGCTCGGCCGGTACCGGGATCATCGGGGGTGCGGGACGAGGGGTGAACCTGTCCGCCTCGGCTCGGGCACGGTCCAGCTCCACCACGGCGGTCCGCAACTCCTCGGCCTGCGCGGGACGGACCTCCACCTGATCGAGGACGGCGAGGAAACGCGCCGACTCCGCGGCCAGGACGTGCCGGGTCCGCTCGTCCAATTGCTGCTTGGCCTGCTTGGCCAGCCGCCGGACCGCATCCTCTCCGAACACCGCCTCCAGCAGTCGCTGGGCCAGGACCGCGGTTCCGCCGGCGATGCCCACCTCGGCCCCGATCAGTCCACCGGTCTGGGAGAAGACGAGAATCATCAGGGCCACGCCGACACCGTTGACGCCCAGGGCCAGGTAGCGAGCTGTGGCTTTCTTCTGCTGGCCTTCGCCGGTCACCAGGGTGAGTACATCGCCTTGCCAGTCTCGGACGGCCTGGGCGGTCGCCGGGCCGAACTCGGGACGGGTACGGCCAAGATCGTCATGCAGGGCCAGCAGCCGACGCCCAGCCGGATGCGCCTGCCAGCTCGCCGCGGCTCGGCGGACGGCGGCCTCACCCTCCTCGCGGAGGAGGATCTCCAGGCCGGACTCGACAGCGGCCTTCATCTGCTCGACCTGGCGCGGCTCGCCGCGGACGGCGGCGCTGAGCCGATCCCGCAGCCGGCCGATCTTCTGCTCCACCGAGCGGAAGAACTCACCGGTGCCGACGAAATCCTGCCAGCGGGCCAGCACCTCGCCACGCAGCAGGGTGCCGTCCGCGGTCTGGGCGGAGATGGTCTCGGCCGCGACCGCGAAGATCGTCTCGACGTCGCCGCGCAGAGTGTCCAGGGCGTCTTGCTGCGCCTGGATGGCCTCGGCGACCTGCGGCGCAGCGGTGGCCAGGGCCGCGATCGCGCCGTCCAGGGTCTGCACGACGATTTCATTGCGGCGGGCCGCATTCTCGGCCACATCACCGAGCCAGGCCCGAATCGGCGCGACGGCCGCGGCGGGCAGCAACCCGTCGGCGTCTGCCTCCGTTTCGGGCACGGCGAACAGCGGTGAGTCGGCCAGGCCGCGTTGGCTCATCATCTGGCCAAGGTGGGCCGGGATATCGTCGACGGCAGCCGGTGGCAGCCGGTCCAGGACCACGGCCACCACAGCCTTGCGATCGGCGGCCGAGCGCAGGTACTCCCACGGCACCGCGTCGGCATAGCGGGCCGCCGAGGTCACGAACAGCCACAGGTCGGCGGCGGCCAGCAGCTGCCCGGCGAGCGCCCGGTTCTCTGCGACCACCGAGTCCAGATCCGGGGCGTCCAGGATGGCCAGGCCGCGGGGCAGGCTCGGCTCGGCGACCAGCT
>Ga0268263_1000483_pt1 | contig 62019 bp, 52 predicted proteins | sample Biomet5_FD_190358 | JGI IMG/M metagenome (GOLD analysis project Ga0268263, IMG submission 190358) | Microbial communities from bioreactor (seeded with sewage sludge) at LBNL, California, USA - Biofuel metagenome 5 (SPAdes) (version 4) | ecosystem: Engineered > Bioreactor > Anaerobic >... | reverse complement strand
CGGAATCGCCATGGACGTCCAGTCGCCCGCCGGGGTACCCAGCGCCCAGTCGTGCAGGCACTCGACGGTGGCGTTGGCCGCAGAGGCAGCCGAGGAGGAGCCGCGGGCCTCGATGATGGCCGCACCGCGCTTGGCGACGGTCGGAATGAAGGTATCGGCGATCCAGGCCTGGTCGTTGATCACTTCGGCGGCGTTCTTGCCGTCGATAGCCGCGTGGAACACGTCCGGGTACTGAGTGGCGGAGTGGTTGCCCCAGATGGTCATGTGGCTGACCGAGGTGACCGCGACGCCGGCCTTCTGGGCGACCTGGGTGATCGCCCGGTTGTGGTCGAGGCGGGTCAGGGCGGCGAAGCGATCGTTGGGGATGTCGGGGGCATTGCTCATGGCGATCAGCGCATTGGTATTGGCCGGGTTGCCGGTCACCAGCACCTTGATGTCGTCGGCGGCCACCTCGTTGAGGGCCTTGCCCTGAGCGGTGAAGATGGCACCGTTGGCGCTGAGCAGGTCGCCGCGCTCCATGCCCGCGCTGCGCGGACGAGCACCGACCAGCATGGCCAGGTGCACGCCGTCGAAGACCTTCTTGGCGTCATCGCCGATTTCGATCTTGCTCAGCAGCGGGAAGGCGCAGTCGTCCAGCTCCATGACCACTCCCTGCAGTGCCTTCAGGGCGGGAGTGATCTCGAGCAGACGAAGCTCCACCGGCTGGTCGGGGCCGAGCAGGGCGCCGCTGGCGATACGGAACAGCAGGCTGTAGCAGATCTGACCGGCGGCGCCGGTGACTGCGACCTTCACGGGGGTTTTGCTCACGTTTTGCTCCTCAGTGAGTCGATGTGGCTGCGAGACGATTCGACGCTAGCAGTTCGTCCGGCCACCGCGAGTCCTGAGGCCGAGGAACGGAAGGAGTGCGACGCCGTTGTGGATGTGTGCACATCGGGCCAGTGACGTCCCCGCAGGAGGACCTGGCAAAGTCGCCCGCGTTGGGAATGTTGCGCAGGGGCGGGCTCCGGCAGACTTGTGGACGGCAACGTTCGAGGGTTGCTGGCCCGGCGCCTGGGTTCCGTTGTACCGTCAGGGCCCCCTCGAATGTCACCACATGGGGTGGGTGACAGCTGCCGGTTCTCCGGTCGGAGGACACCGAGGCTCGACGGTCTTCTGGGGGGGAGGGCGTCGAGCCATTCGGGTTTTCGGAAGGTTCTTTCCCGCATTCAGCGCCTGCTCCCGGTTCGAACCACGCCTTGTCGCTGGCGTACGCTGCCACGCATGCGTCTGATCTTGATTCGCCATGGCCGCACGGCATCTAACACCAGCTTTGTGCTGGATACCGCCTTCCCCGGCGCCGATCTGGACGAGCTGGGTCGTGAGCAGGCCGAGTCGCTGGTAGAGCGGTTGGCCGACGAGCCGATCGAGGCGATCTACGTCTCCAATCTGCTGCGCACTCAGCAGACCGCCGCCCCGTTGGCCGCTGCCCGCGGCTTGGTGCCGGTGATCCTGCCCGGCCTGAAGGAGATCTCGGCCGGCGAGGACGAGTTGTCGATGGATTCCACCCGCTACGTGGACACACTGCTGAAGTGGCATGCCGGCGACCTGACGGCCCGGATCCCCGGCGGTGAGGAGGCTGCGGGGTTCTTCGCCCGCTACGACGATGCCATCGCCCAGATCGCCGGGGCCGGGCACCAGGTGGCGGCACTGGTCAGCCATGGCGCGGCGCTGAGGGTCTGGGCGGCCGAGCGGGCCGACGGCTTCGCGGTGGCTCTGGGTGCGGCGCACCTGGACAACACCGGCGTGTTGATCGTCGAGGGTTCGCCGGCTGCGGGCTGGCAGCTACTCAGCCTGGACGGGGTCACCGACTGGCGTTCGGCCGACTTCGAGCCGGCCTGATCAAGAGTCGGGGACGGCGCTAGCGGAAGATGACGGTCCGGGCGCCGTCGAGCAGGACGCGATGCTCAGCGAACAGTTTGACCGCTTCGGTCAGCGTCCGGCTCTCCTGCTCCTGGCCGATCGCCATCAGCTGCGGGACCTCCATGGTGTGGTCGACGCGGCGGACGTTCTGCTCGATGATCGGCCCCTCGTCGAGATCGCTGGTGACGAAGTGTGCGGTGGCTCCGATCAGCTTCACCCCGCGCGAGTGTGCCTGCCGGTAGGGGTTGGCACCCTTGAAGCCGGGCAGGAACGAGTGGTGGATGTTGATGGCCCGTCCGCTCAGCTCGGCGCACAGCTCCGGGGAGAGCACCTGCATGTAGCGGGCCAGCACCACCAGCTCGATGTCGTACTCGGCGACCACATCCAGGATGTGTCGCTCGACGGCGGCCTTGGTGTCCGGGGTCACCTGGTGGGTCTCGAACGGGATCGAGTAGAAGGTGGCCAGGTCGCCCAGGTCGGGATGGTTCGAGATGATCAGCGGGATGCGGATCGGCAGGTAGCCCGAACGCTGGCGGAACAGGAGATCATTGAGGCAATGCCCGGCCTTGGAGGCGAGCACGAGCGTGCGGCGCCGCCGTCCGACGTAGTCAAGGACCCATTGCGCACCCAGGTCGTCCGCGATGGCTGCGAAGATCCGCTCGAACTCCGAACGGTCGAAGCCACTTTGCACCTGAACCCGCATGAAGAAGCGCCCGGACTCGGTCGAGGTGAACTGCTGCAACTCGGTGATGTTGCCGCTGGCGGCCACGATCGCTCCGGTGACTCGATGGACGATGCCAGGTTGGTCAGCACAGGACAGAGTCAGCAGCCAGTGGGTCGAGTCGATCACGGCTGACAGGGTAGCGGGCCGGCGCGCTGACCGGAGCGGTGGCCCAGCCGCCGACACTGTCGGTCGATAGGCCATCGGCAAGGCTCGGTGTAGGTAGTGAAGCGGACCTGAGCGGGCTCTGACCGGGGTGCCTGGGCTATCTTTTCAGGGCAGCCGCGAGAAGGAGGATGGGGATGGGCAAGATCAAGGTCACCGGGACGGTCGTCGAGCTCGACGGCGATGAGATGACCCGGATCATCTGGCAGTTCATCAAGGAACGGCTGATCCACCCCTACCTCGACGTGAACCTGGAGTACTACGACCTCGGCATCGAGAACCGGGACGCCACCGAGGACCAGGTCACCATCGACTCCGCGCTGGCCATCAAGAAGCACGGTGTCGGCGTGAAGTGTGCCACCATCACCCCCGACGAAGCTCGCGTCGAGGAGTTCGGGCTGAAGAAGATGTGGCTGTCCCCGAACGGCACGATCCGCAACATTCTCGGTGGTGTGGTGTTCCGTGAGCCGATCATCATCTCCAACATTCCGCGGCTGGTGCCGGGCTGGACCAAGCCGATCGTGATCGGCCGTCACGCCCACGGCGATCAGTACAAGGCGGCCAACTTCAAGGTTCCCGGCGCCGGCAAGGTGACCATCACCTTCACTCCGGAGGACGGTTCGGCACCGATCGAGCACTTGGTGGCCAACTACGGGCCCGACGGTGGCGTGGCGATGGGCATGTACAACTTCAACGACTCGATCCGTGACTTCGCCCGCGCGTCCTTCGCCTACGGGCTGCTGCGCAACTACCCGGTCTACCTGTCCACCAAGAACACGATCCTGAAGGCCTACGACGGTGCCTTCAAAGACATCTTCGCTGAGGTCTTCGAGGCCGAGTACGCCGCAGAGTACGCCGCGCGCGGGCTCACCTATGAGCACCGGCTGATCGACGACATGGTGGCCTCCTCGCTGAAGTGGGAGGGCGGCTACGTCTGGGCCTGCAAGAACTACGACGGGGACGTCCAGTCCGACACCGTCGCCCAGGGCTTCGGATCGCTGGGCCTGATGACCTCAGTGCTGATGACTCCCGACGGCAAGACCGTCGAAGCCGAGGCCGCCCACGGCACGGTGACCCGGCACTACCGGCAGCACCAGCAGGGTAAGCCGACCTCGACCAACCCGATCGCGTCCATCTATGCGTGGACCGGTGGCATCAAGCACCGCGGCAAGTTGGACGGCACTCCTGAGGTGATCGGCTTCGCCGAGGCGCTGGAGCAGGTCTGCATCCAGACTGTCGAGGCCGGCAAGATGACCAAGGATCTGGCGCTGCTGGTCGGGCCGGAGCAGGAGTGGCTGACCACCGAGGGATTCTTGGCCGCACTGGACGACGGGCTGGCCGCCAGGCTCGGCTGAGCCTCGTCCTGGTGCGCCTGGCGCAGAGCGGACCGCGCTGCCGCTAGCATCGGCGGGATGAGCATCCCGCCGAAAATCGGAGTCGTCGTCCTGACGATGGGAACCCGGCCGGTAGAGCTGGCGAAGGCGCTGGACACACTTTCGGCGCAGGTCGGTGTCGAGCTGGACACGATCATCGTCGGAAATGGTTGGGCGCCCGAAGGTATGCCGGATGGGGTGCGGGTGCTCGCGCTGCCCGAGAATGTCGGCATCCCCGAGGGCCGCAACATCGGTGCCGCACACACCGAGGGCGAGTTGATCTTCTTCTACGACGACGACGCTTTCCTGCCCACTCCGGACGTGCTGTCCCGGATGGCGGCGAGGTTCGCCGCCGACGAGCGGGTCGCGGTCTGCCAGCCGCGAGGGGTGGATCCAGACGGTCGTCCCTCGCCGCGGCGGTGGGTGCCCAGACTGCGCACCGCTCACGGCGGACGGCCCGGCGAAGCCGCTGTCTTCTGGGAGGCGCTGTGCATGATCCGGCGCTCGGCCTTCGACGAGGTTGGTGGCTGGCCGGGTCACTTCTGGTACGGCCATGAGGGCATCGACTTGTCGATGCGACTGCTGGACGCCGGCTGGTCACTGATGTACGCCGCCGACATCCAGGCCTGTCACCCGGCCACCCAGGCGACCCGGCATGCGGTGTTCTACCGGATGAACGCGCGCAACCGGGTGTGGCTGGCTCGGCGCAATCTGCCGGCGGTGCTGATCCCCATCTACTGCGGAGTCTGGCTGGTCGCGGCGTTGTTGCGCACCGGCAATGTGAAGAATCTGCAGATCTGGATGGCAGGTTTCCGCGAGGGAATGACGACCGATCCGGGGCCGCGGCATCCGATGAGCTGGAAGACGGTCGCGCGGATGACCCGGCTGGGTCGTCCGCCGATCTTCTAGCCTGCCGACGGGCCGGCGGCAACCCGGGAGGTGTCGACCACCGATTCGGCACCGGCCACCCAGCCGCGCAGGAAGCCCACCCCCCAGCTGAGATGGACGATGGTCAGCACGACGGCGTTCAGCGCCTTGTCCTTCAGTGACCGTCCGCCCAGCGAGGTGGTGGCCACTACTGCGATTCCGCCGAAGTAACCGAGCCAGGACAGGTGGCTGAGCTTGAGCAGTGCGGTCGGCCCTTCCTTGGCCACGCCGAACAGTTGCAGCGCCAAGACCAGCACCGAGAGCACCAGGGCGATCACCACCGCCGGCGGAGCCAGGTACTTCAGCGGTGTCCGGCCCTGCTTGCGCACCAGGTGGCCGCGCCACACGCCGGTGGCCAGCATTTGGCGGGCCAGCTTCGAGGGAGTAGCCCGCGGACGGTACTCGACCTCGACGTCCGGGGTGAACCAGATCAGATGCCCGGCGGCTCGGATCCGGGAGTTCAACTCCCAGTCCTGGGCGCGACGCATCGTCTCGTCGAACAGACCGACCTCTTCCAGCACCTCACGGCGGAACACGCCCAGGTAGGCGGTCTCGGCCGGACCGGCCTGGCTGGAGCCGTGGAACTGGCCACCGCCCAGGCCCCACGGCGAGTTGTAGACCCGGGCGACCGCCTGCTGGAAGCCGGTGGTTCCGACGGCGCGCATCACGCCACCCACATTGGCCGCTCCGGTTTCCAGGAGCAGGGTCACCATCCGCCGCGAGTAGTCATTGGGCAGCACCGCGTGCGCGTCCACCCTGATCACGATCGGATACTTGCTGGCGCGGATGGCGCGGTTCAGGCCGATCGGCACGTCATTGGACGGGTTGTCGACAAGCGTGATCCGAGGGTCGGCAGCAGCGAGTTCTGCGGCGATCTGATTGGTGTTGTCGGTCGAGCTTCCCAGCGCTACCACGACTTCCTGCGCGGCCGGGTAGTCCTGCCCGAGGACCGAAGCGACCGCATCGGCCAGGTGGTCGGCCTCATTCAGTACCGGGATCACATAGGAGACCGGGGGGAGGTCGACGCTCACCGGGCGAGGATAGCAGCCCGGCCGGCCCGGCCAGCGCTCAGTCGTCGGCCTGCGGGGTACGCAGCTTCGAGGAGCTCATGATCGCCACGAAGTGGCCGACCAGAGTCAGTGCCGCCAGCGGGGTGAGGATGGCCAGCAAACCGATGGCTGCCTGCTGCTGTCCGGTGAACAGCCCGACGAGTCCGGCCAGCAAGCACCAGAAGGTGAGTTCGACCCAGTGGAACAGTCGATGGATCGGCACCAGGTTGGCCAGATTGCGCAGTCGCCGCAGCCCGGACCGGGTTGGCGCCGACGCCTGCGGGTCGTCCTTGATCATGGTCAGCCCGTACTTCGTCCGGGCGACATGAACCATCTCGTTGAGCACCTTGTTGTAGATGAGCAGCAGGCTGAGCAGGCCGCCGAGGGCTGCCCACTGCCACTGCGGTTGGCTCAGCGTGAAAGTGGCCCGCAGGCCGAGGAACAGCGGGACCATGCCTTCGGCCGTGTAGTGGCCGACGGCGTCCAGGAAGATGCCCTTGGGTGAGGTCAGCTTGCGCCAGCGGGCGACCTCACCGTCGGCGCAGTCCAGCAGCAGCTGCACCTGGCCGAAGACGAAGCAGAGTAGCGGCCCCCACACTCCGGGGATCAGCAGCGAGCCGGCCGCGGCGAAGGCGGCCACGGTCATCAGGCCGGTCACCTGGTTCGGACTCATCCCCAGCTGCACACAGGCCCGGGAAAGATAGGGCGAGACGTGACGCATCAGCACCGGCCCGAGCCAGTGCTCGCTATTGGCCCGGCCGAGGATCTCCGGCGGCTGGACGACCTGTCGGAACTCGCGGATGTTCGGGACGCCAGCGCTCTGGTTCGGCATGGCGGCATTATGCCAGCGCGCCCGGTCCTGGCTCGGGCCGGGTCGGCGAGCCCCACTCGGTAGAATCCACGCCGTGAGTCCGTCACCTGCCCCGGTCCTGGCATGAACTCGACCTTCGGCGATATTGCCCTGATTGCGCTGTTCATCGTGATCGGCGGCGTCTTCGCGGCCGCAGAGATGGCATTGGTCTCGCTGCGGGAGTCGCAGATCCGCCAGCTCAGCGGACGTGGTCAGCGCGGACGCACGGTGGCGAACCTGACTGCTGACCCGAACCGATTCTTGTCGGCAGTGCAGATCGGCGTCACCCTGGCCGGCTTCCTGTCCGCCGCCTTCGGCGGGGCCACCCTGGCTGACGCGCTGGCCGGCTGGCTGGCTGGGCTCGGGGTTGCGACCCCGGCGGCCGGGCCGCTCAGCCTGGTGCTGGTCACTTTGGCGATCTCCTACTTCTCCATCGTCTTGGGCGAGCTGGCCGCCAAACGGCTGGCCATGCAGCGCGCCGAGGCGTTCGCATTGGCCCTGGCCCCACTGGTCAGCGCCATCGCCTGGCTGGCCACCCCGGTGATCTGGTTCCTCGGCAAGTCCACCGACTTGGTGGTCCGGGTGTTCGGCGGTGATCCGAAGGCCGGTCGCGAAGAGGTCACCGACGAAGAGCTGCGCGCCATGGTCGGCTCCTCGGCCACTCTGGGCGATGAGGAGCGCCAGATCGTCGATGAGGTGTTCGCTGCGGGCGAGGTGAGCCTGCGTGAGGCGATGATTCCGCGCACCGAGGTCGACTTTCTTGATGGCGAACTGACTGTGCACCAGGCCTATCTCGAGGTGCAGCAGGCGTCCCACAGCCGCTATCCGGTGATCGGCGAGGACTCCGACGATGTGCTCGGCTTCGTCCACATCCGCGACCTGGCCGTCTTGGATCCGCAGCTGCGCAAGCAGCCGGTGCGTGAGCTGGTTCGGCCGGTGATGTCGCTGCCGCAGTCGGTCCGGATTCTGCGGGCACTGTCGGAGATGCGGCAGAACAAGCAGCATCTGGTGATCGTGCGAGACGAGTACGGCGGCACCGCCGGCATCGTCACCATCGAGGATCTGGTCGAGGAGCTGATCGGCGAGATCACCGATGAGTTCGACACGGAAGCCGAGCCCACCCGCAGCGGACGTGACCGGGCCGAAATCGATGGCCTGATGACGCTGCAGGACTTCGCCGACGAGTTCGGCTATGTGCTGCCTGAAGGCCCCTACGACACCGTGGCCGGCTTCCTGATGGCCCAGCTCGGCGCGCTGCCGGAGCTCGGCGACTCCTGCCAGGTCAGCCTCGAGCCGGTGGAGGAAGGGCCGTCTGTCACCTTCGAGCTGACCGTCGCCGAACTCGATGGGCGCCGTGCCGCAAGACTCCGACTCGTCAATCTCGGACCAGAGCCCGCCGCCGAGTAGTCTTCTGCCGTCACGACGAGGAGGTGTGGCGTGTCGATCGCCGACCCTGATGGTGCGGTGCTGCTCACCTCTGATGAGGTTGGACCACTGCTCAGCGCTGCGGTGAGCCACGCCGGCGGCGAGTTGGTGTCCTGGTCGCTGGACCATGTGGACGCCAATCCGTCCCAATCAACCACCGCGACGTATTCCGCCCTGATCGACTGGCCCTATGGCCGCCGTGAGGAGCTGCTCGGGGTCAGCGCCCGTGCTTCCGGCCCGGCCGACACCGATACCGCCGCCGAGATCTTCGGGGACGGGCGACGTGAAGTCGCCGTCTGGATCTACCCGCAGGATCCGGATCTGCCCGGGCTGTCCCGGGCCGCCTATGCCGAGTCGATGGCTGAGGTCTGCAACAGCAACCAGGTGTTCTCCGCACCCGTCGGTCCGACGGATCTGCAGCTGCAGATGATCGGCTACCGGCCGCGACGCCGGGCAGTGGTCAAGGTCGATCGTCCGGCCACCGGCGAGGTCGTCTACGTCAAGGTGCTGCGCGCGAAGCTTCTCGACGAGGTTGTCGGACGGCATCGGCTGCTGGCTGCCGGCGGTGTGCCGGTCGCGCCGATCGCGGCCGTCACCGAGGACCATCTGCTGATTCTGCGCGAGCTGCCCGGGGTGTCCTTGGCCAAGGCGATCTTCGATCCGGTCGACCCGTGCACGGCAGAGGCGCTGATCGATCTTCTGGACCGAATGCCGACCACCGTCTCCGGTCTTGCCCGGCGTCCACCGTGGTCGGATGCGGTTGATCACTATGCCCGGGTGGTCGCCCAGGCGATGCCGTCGCTGGAGCCCAAGCTGAACTGGCTGGTCGAGGTGATCCGCTCCGGGCTGGCGCCGATCCCGGTCGGCAGTGAGCCGACCCATGGTGACTTCCATGAGGGGCAGGTGCACGTCCAGGGCGGCCAGATCTGCGGCCTGCTCGACACCGACACCATCGGCCCCGGACGCCGAGCCGACGACCTGGCCTGCCTGGTCGCCCACCTGTCCACGATCCAGCGGATGAACCCGGTGCAGGAAGCCCGAGTGCACCAGCTGATCCGCACCTGGGTGCCGGTCTTCGATACCCGAGTCGACCCCACCGAGCTGCGGCTGCGCTCGGCTGCGGTGATCATCTCGCTGGCCACCGGACCGTTCCGTGGCCAGGAGCCGGACTGGGAGCGGGAGACCGCGGCGATGATCGGCTCGGCCGAGGCCCTGGTGCGCCAGGTTCGGTAGCCGAACGCCGCCGCCGGCGCTTCTTAGTACGGTGTGCACGTGGTGATCTCTGAACTGGGTTGGGCCGAGTTGGTGCTGCGGCGCTACGCCCGGCAGACCAACCAGTTGCTGGCCGGACGCAGCTTCGCCGTTCCCGGGCGTGGCCCGGATGCCGACGCGCTGCGGATGGCGCTGACCCGGATCGGTGCGCAGGTAGTGGCGCCGGAGGATCCCCGCGCCGCCGCCATTTTCGATGCCGACGCTCTCAGCATCGACTTCGCCGGGCAGCGTGACGATGCCGCTCAGCGCCTCGACTATGCCTGGGGCCGGATGCCGGCGGTGACCGCTGCCGGCCGGCGGCTGGCCGCGTCCGGGAAGCTGCGCGGACGACGGGTCGGGCTTTCGCTGGTGCTGGAGCCGAAGACGGCAGTGCTGGCCTTGGCTCTCCAGGAGGCCGGCGCTCAGGTGAGCCTGCTCGGACGCTGGGCCGAGACCGACCAGGAGGTGGCCGCCGAGCTGGCCCGCCGCGGCGTGACCGTCTTCGCCACCGACGACCCCGGCCAGGACGAGGCTCTCGCCGATGCATTCCTCCGCCAGCGGCTGCACATCCTGCTGGACGACGGTTCGCGGCTGATCCGCCAGCTTCTCGATCGTCCCGAGGATGCCGCCGAACTGATCGGTGCCGCCGAGGAGACCACTAGTGGGCTGTGGGGGCTGGAAGGCCATCGATTGCCCTTCCCGGTGATCGCGGTCAACGATGCCGGCTCCAAACTCTGGTTCGACAATGCCCACGGCACTGGCCAGTCGTGCCTGTTCACCATCGCCGACCTGGTCGCCCCCGATGCTGCCTGGTTGGCTGGGCGAGTGGTGGCCCTGGCCGGCTTCGGTGCCGTCGGGGAGGGCTTCGCCCGGCACGCCGCCGCGCTCGGGGCGCAGGTGCGGGTGGCCGACATCGATCCGCGTGCCGAACTGCGCGCCCGGTTCGCCGGCTTCCCGACCGGGTCCTTTGCCGAGTTGGTCACCGACGCAGAGCTGATCGTGTCGGCGACCGGACGGGCGGGCACCATCGGGGTCGAGGTGCTCGAGGCCGCCGCGGACGGTGCCGTCCTGGCGGTGGCCGGAGGCGTGGACGGAGAGGTCGACCTCGCCGGTGCGTCGGCTGCCGGCTGGCAACTCGTCGAGGTGGCGCCGAAGATCGCCGACCTGGTCCGTGGCGATCGACGACTGCGGCTGCTGGACCGCGGCGAGTGCATCAACTGCACCGCAGGTGAGGGCAATCCGATCGAGATCATGGACCTTTCCCTGGCAGTCCAGGCATCGGCGGTGGAGTACCTGCTCGAGGCGGACCTTGCCCCGGGGTTGATCGACTTGCCGCTGGCCGCCGACCAGCGGGTGGCGCGGACGGCGCTGGAGCATTGGGAGGAGCCTCGATGAGCGAGGTTGTGGTCTACTCCGCGGACGTGATCGTCCCGGTCACCGCGCCGGCGGTCCGTCACGGAGCCGTCGCCGTCGCCGCCGGACGGATCCTGCATCTAGGCACCCGGGAATGGGTGTTGTCGGTGCTGGACGGGCATCCGGACGTCCGCGAAGTCCACTGGCCCGGCGTTCTGCTGCCCGGCCTGATCAACGCCCACACCCACTTGCAGTACACCCGGATGGCCGAGGTCGGCCGGCGTCAGTACCACGGCTTCGACGATTGGGGGCAGGCTTTCGACGCTGCCTACTCCGTCGACGGCCACCGCTGGGACGAGGCAGCCGCCGAGGGTGCCCGGCTCTCCGTGGCGGCCGGCGTGACCGGCCTGGCCGATGTGGTCACCGACCTGCCCGCGGTCAGTGCGTTGCATGATCACGGCTTGCGCGGGGTGGCCTACTGGGAGATCTACGGCTGGGCGAATGAGCGCTGGCGCCGGGAGGGCCTGGCCCGGATCGAGGCTGAACTCGATCAGGTGCCGACGCCGCCGGCCCGCGGCGTCTCGCCGCACGCGCCGTACTCGCTCGATGTCGAGCCATTGTTGGACCTGCCGGATCTGGCCCGACGCCGGGGTGCCCGGCTGCATATCCATCTGGGTGAGTCGAAGCTGGAGGAGTTGCATCCGGGGACCGCCCGCGACGACGCCTGGCGCTCGGTGGACGCGGAGAGCTACCGGGCACTGCGCCGCGGCGGCTTCGACGCCAGTGCCACCGACTTCGTCGACCAGCTCGGTGTGCTCGGCCCGGACTGCCACATCGCCCACGGCGTCTATCTGAACGCCCATGACCGAGCGGTGCTGCGCGCCCGGATGAGCGCGGTGGCGCTGTGTCCGCGCTCGAACGCGGTGATCGGGCTGGACGAGCCGCCGGTGGCCGCCTATCTCACCGAGGGGAACTTGATCGCGGTCGGCACCGACTCGCTGGCCTCCTCGCCGTCGCTGGATCTGCTGGCCGATGTGGCCGAGCTTCATCGGCTCGCGCTGCGTCAGGGCTATTCCGAGCCTGACTTGGCCAACCGGCTGCTGCGGGCAGCGACCCTGGGGGGCGCGGTGGCGCTGGGCATGTCCACCGGCCCGGATCGGGTCGGCCAGCTGCAGGTCGGCTCGTTGGCCGATCTGATCTTCGTCGAGGTTCCGGCCGGCGGCGTCCGCGAGGCCATCGAGAATGTCGTCCGCGATGGTGCCGGGCGGGTGGCTGCCACTCTGCTCGGCGGCGACGTGGCCGCATCGACTCCGACCTGGACCGACCAGGCCGGCCAACCGGAGGTGTTCGCATGAATGTTCCCGCACGCGCCGCGGCTCTCGGCATGGAGCCGCATCCCGAGGGTGGGTGGTTCGTCCGCACCTGGACCTCCACCGAGCGAGTCGCCACCCAGGGCGGACCGCGACCGGCCGCCACCGTGATCCACTACCTGCTGGAGCCGGGCGAGGCGTCGGCGTGGCACCTGGTCACCTCCGATGAGGTGTGGCTGTGGCACGGCCCGGGCAGCCTCGACCTGCAACTGGGCGGCAGCGGCCCGGCCCCCGAGGAAGGTCCGTTGCACCGCCTCGGTGGCGGGTCGGACCAAGCGGCGCAGGTAGTGGTGCCGGCCGGTACCTGGCAGCGCAGTCTGCCGGCAGCCGAAGAAGTGCTGGTGAGTTGCCTGGTCAGCCCAGGATTCGACTACGCAGACTGGACGCTGCTCGACCGCTGAGTCGTCCGGCTGGCGGCCCTGGCCGCACATTTGTGCAACGTACCCGTACGCTTTTCACCGCTCAACCAGCCGGACAATGACGTGCGGCCGCATCGCCTACGAAAGGACCAGGAGACCATGACTCGGTACCTCAAGCGTGTCGTCGCCGTCGCCGCGTCTGCGGCATTCGCGCTCGGCCTCGCGGCCTGTTCGACGGGAGCGGCCGCGCCCGCCTCGCCGAACTCGCCGGCTGCCAGCGAGTCGACCAGCGCCGCGCCGACCACCGTCGATGTGAAGACGCTGACCGTCACGCCGGGCAAGCTGACCATTGCCACCGGCAAGCCGGCCTACAGCCCGTGGGTCGAGGACGACAAGCCGGAGAGCGGCAAAGGCTTCGAGGCTGCTGTCGCCTACGCCGTGGCCGAGAAGCTCGGCTTCGCCAAACAGGACGTGGTCTGGAAGCGGACCACTTTCGACGAGGCCGTCGCTCCCGGACCCAAGGCCTGGGACTTCAACCTTCAGCAGTACTCGATCACCGACGAGCGCAAGAAGGCCGTCGACTTCTCCAGTCCGTACTACACGACTTCGCAGGCCGTGCTGACCTACGCCGGCTCGCCGGCGGCCAAGGCCACCACGATCGCCGATCTGAAGGGGATCAAGTTCGGCGTGGCGATCGGCACCACCAGCCAGAAGGCGTTGACCACGATCATCGCCCCGACTGATCAGCCGAAAATCTTCAACTCCAACGACGATCTGGTGCAGGCGCTGAAGAGCAAGCAGATCGAGGCGCTGGTGGTGGACCTGCCGACCGCGCTCTACCTGGCAGCTGCGGAGATCGACAACGGCAAGATCATCGGCCAGCTGGCCGATACCTCCGGTGGCGACCAGTTCGGCCTGGTGCTGGCCAAGGGTTCCAAGCTCACCGCGCCGGTCACCGCCGCGATGGACGCGCTCAAGGCCGACGGCACGCTGGCAGCCCTGGAGAAGCAGTGGTTGTCGGACTCGATCAAGGTCCCGGTTCTTCAGTAACAGGTGACCACGACGTCAGCAGGGTCGGGGGCAGGCGCGGATGCCCTGCCTCCGACCAGCGCACTCGAACTCGATCGGCGGCGCTATCGCCGCAACCGCACCGGGCAGTCGGTGCTGATCAGCCTGCTCAGCACGCTGGTGGTCGCGGTGATCATCTGGCAGTTCCTGATTCACTCACCGGGCTGGCAGGTCACCCGGGACACCTTCTTCAGCCCTGAGTACTTCATGGCGGCGCTGCCTCTGGTGTGGGACGGCCTGCTGCTGAACATGCGGGTGTTGGTCTATGCCGTGATCGGGGTCGCGATCTGGGCGACCATCTTGGCCGGCCTGCGCAGCCTGCGCGGCCCGATCTTCTTCCCGCTGCGAATGCTGGCCTCGGGGTACACCGACTTGTTTCGCGGGATGCCGTTCCTGATCGTGCTCTACCTGATCGGCCTCGGCATTCCGGCGCTGGGTCTGACCGACCAGATCATCCCGGTCGAACTGCTCGGCACGGTGGCTCTCGTGCTGACCTACTCCTCCTATGTGGCCGAGGTGCTGCGCGCCGGCATCGAGGCCGTCCACCCGTCGCAGCGATTGGCTGCGCGCTCGCTGGGGCTGAGCCACTACGGAACGCTGCGCCTGGTGGTGCTGCCACAGGCGGTTCGCAAGGTGACTCCGGCCCTGATGAACGACTTCATCTCCATGCAGAAGGATGTCGGTCTGATCTCCGTACTGGGTGCGGTCGATGCCGTCCGGCAGGCCCAGATTCAAGTGGCGATGACCTACAACTACACCGCCTATGTGGTGGCCGGGCTGATGTTCGTGGCGTTCAGCTGGCCGTTCATCCGGCTGACTGACGCTCTGACGGCTCGCCAGCAGGCCCGCGAGCAGATCGGGGGGCTGGTCTGATGAGCCAACCGGTGCTCGAGATGCGCGGCATCGTCAAGGTTTACGGCAACAACCCGGTGCTGCGTGGCGTCGACCTGGCCGTCCATCAGCACCAAGTAGTGGTGCTGATCGGGGCGTCCGGCTCGGGCAAGTCCACGCTGCTCAAGACCGTGAACCTGCTGGAGCGGATCGACGACGGCCAGATCCTGCTGTCCGGCACCGATATCAGCGATCCGCGAGTCAAGGCGGACGCCGTCCGGGCCCGGATCGGCGTGGTCTTCCAGCACTACAACCTGTTCCCGCACCTGTCGGTCCTGGACAACGTGACCCTGGCCCTGCGCAAGGTGCACGGCGTCGGCAAGGCTGTGGCCGCCGAGCGCGGACGGACGGTGCTGGCCCGGATCGGACTGGCTGATCGGGCCGACTCCTACCCCGACCGGCTCTCCGGCGGCCAGCAGCAACGGGTGGCGATCGCCCGGGCCATCGCGACCGACCCGGAACTGTTGCTGCTCGACGAGATCACCAGCGCCTTGGACCCGATGCTGGTCGGTGAGGTGCTCGACCTGGTCGGGGAGCTGAAGGCTGCCGGCTCGACGATTGTGATGGCCACCCACGAGATGGACTTCGCCCGCCGGGTGGCCGACCGGGTGGTGTTCCTCTCCGGTGGCCGCATCATCGAAGAGGGTCCGGCTGCCCAGGTGCTCGGCGCTCCGCAGGAGCCCGAGACGATCGAGTTCCTCCGCCGGACGATGCGCTGACCCGCCTCGCCTCGTCACGTCCCTGCCCGCCCCACCTCCCAGTCGCTAAGCGGACACTTCCTCGGCGTCCGAGTGAAAAAGTGTCCACCCTGCGTCTTTTGGGGACGGGGGCGGAGGCCCAGGCCGGTGGCCGGACGTGCAGGGTAGGACTACTGCGTCCAGCATATGAGCAACGGGTTGCGGTACTCGTTCCGAAATGGTTCGACCAGAAGGTTGGTTGAGGTCGGGACGATATGGTGAAGGCATGACCGACACGCCGTTGCTTCTTGCCGGCGACTTCGCCACTCCCTCCACAGCTGATTGGGAGGTTGAGGTCCTCAAGGTCCTCAACCGGCGGCGTCCAGAAGGCACAGAACTCACCGTTGAGCAGGCGATGGCCCGCCTCCGCACCACCACCGCGGACGGGCTTCGCATCGAGCCTCTCTACACAGAATCCGACATCCCGCTGGGACATCCCGGAGTAATGCCGTTCACCCGCGGCACCATGACCAAGACCAGTCCGGGCACCGGCTGGGACGTCCGCCAGCTTCACGAGGATCCCGATGTGGCCTACACCAAGGCCCAGATCCTGGCTGACCTCGAGCGGGGCGCCACCTCGGTGTGGCTGCGCCTCGGCCCGGACGCCATTGCGCCGTCCGATCTGGCCGCGCTGCTCGATGACGTCGATCCCGATCTGGCCCCGATCTCGGTGAGCAGCATCGATGATCAGCTGGCCGCGGCGAAGGCCCTGGCCGCCTACTTCACGGCCAAGGGTGCTCATCACGCCGCCGGCAACTTCGGGCTGGACGCGCTGGCTTCAGCTGCCCGCACCGGTGCCGCCGCCGACCTCGGCCCGCAGGCCGAATGGGTGGCCAAGGCGCTGGCCGAGTTCCCGGGCGTCCGGGCGCTGACCGTGGACGCGCTGCCCTACGACGACGCCGGGGCCGGTGATGTCGATCAGCTCGCCTTCGCGATCGCCACCGGCGTCGCGTACCTGCGCGATCTGGAAGCCGCCGGGATCTCCCCGGATAAGGCCTTCGGTCAACTCGTCTTCCGGGTCAGCGCCAACACCGATCAGTTCACCACCATCGCCCGGCTGCGCGCGCTGCGCCGCCTGTGGGCCCGCGTCGGCGAGGTCAGTGGTGTCCCGGCGAATGCCCGCGGTGCGGTTCAGCACGCGGTCACCAGCTGGCGGATGGTCACCCGCGACGATCCGTGGGTGAACCTGCTGCGCGGCACCATCGCCACTTTCGCCGCCGCCGTCGGTGGTGCCGAGATCGTCACCACGCTGCCCTTCGACACCGCCTGGGGCCTGCCGAACGAGGTCAGCCGCCGGCTGGCGCGCAATACGCAGCTGGTCGCCGCTGAGGAGTCCAACATCGGACGGGTCACCGACCCGGCCGGCGGCTCCTGGTATGTCGAGCAGCTCACCGATCAGCTGGCCAACAAGGCGTGGGCCACGTTCGTCGAGATCGAGGCCGCCGGTGGCATGGTCGCCGCGCTGTCCTCGGGTCTGGTCGCCGACAAGATCGCCGGCGTCAGCACCGAGCGGGCCAAGCGTCTGGCCACTCGCAAGCTGCCGCTGACCGGCGTCAGCATGTTCCCCAAGGCCGACGAGGAACCGGTCACGGCCAAGCCGCGTCCGGCAGCTCCGGCGCGGGCCGGGCTGGCCCCGCACCGCGACGCGGAGATCTTCGAGGCGCTCCGGGATCGGGCCGCTGCGGCAGCCAGCAAGCCGGAAGTCTTCCTGGCCTGCCTGGGCTCGCGCCGTGACTTCGGCGGACGGGAGACCTTCACCGCAGCCCTGCTCGGTGTCGGTGGCATCGTCACCCCGTCCAGCGAGGGCGGGACTCCCGAGGAGATCGCCGCCAAGGCGTCCGCCGCGGGTGCCAAGTTCGTGATCTTGTGCTCCTCGGCCAAGGTCTACGCCGATCAGGCCATGCCAGTGGCCCGGGCGCTGAAGGCGTCCGGTGTCGGCACGGTCTACATCGCCGGACGCAAGAAGGAGACCGGAGCCGCTGACGTCGATGACGTGATCGACGGCGAGGTCTTCGACGGGATGGATGTGGTCGCCTTCCTTGGTGAGGCCATGGACCGGATGGGAGTTGCCAAATGAGCACGATCCCCAACTTCAGTGGCATCGAGCTGGGTGCCCCGCTGCCCCCGGCCGACTCGGCCGCGCAGTTCCAGGCGATCATGGAGTCGGGTGCTCACACCGAGGGGTGGCAGACCCCGGAGCACATCCTGGTGCCGCCGCTGTTCGATGAGAGCGCCTATGAGGGTCTGGACTTCCTGAAGACCTACCCGGGCATCCCGCCGTTCCTGCGTGGCCCCTACGCCACCATGTACGTCAACCAGCCGTGGACGATCCGGCAGTACGCCGGCTTCTCCACCGCCGAGGAGTCCAACGCCTTCTACCGCCGCAATCTGGCTGCCGGCCAGAAGGGCCTGTCGATCGCATTCGACCTGGCCACCCACCGTGGTTATGACTCTGATCACCCGCGGGTGACCGGTGACGTCGGTATGGCCGGTGTGGCGGTCGACTCGATCCTGGACATGCGTCAGCTGTTCGACGGCATTCCGCTGGACCAGATGTCGGTGTCGATGACCATGAACGGCGCGGTGCTGCCGATCCTGGCCCTCTACGTCGTTGCGGCAGAGGAGCAGGGGGTGAAGTTGGAGCAGCTGCAGGGAACGATCCAGAACGACATCCTCAAGGAGTTCATGGTTCGTAACACCTACATCTACCCGCCGACCCCGTCGATGCGGATCATCGCCGACATCTTCTCGTTCACTTCCGCGAACATGCCGAAGTTCAACTCGATCTCGATCTCCGGCTACCACATGCAGGAGGCCGGGGCGACCGCCGACATCGAGATGGCCTACACGCTGGCCGACGGTGTGGAGTACATCCGCGCCGGTGAGTCGGTGGGCCTGAAGGTGGATCAGTTCGCTCCGCGGCTGAGCTTCTTCTGGGCCGTGGGCATGAACTTCTTCATGGAGGTGGCCAAGTTCCGCGCCGCCCGGATGCTGTGGGCGAAGCTGGTCAGGGAGTTCGGGCCGAAGAACCCCAAGTCGATGAGCCTGCGGACGCACAGCCAGACCTCTGGCTGGTCGCTGACGGCTCAGGACGTGTTCAACAACGTGATGCGCACCTGCCTGGAGGCCATGGCCGCCACCCAGGGGCACACTCAGTCGTTGCACACCAACGCTCTGGACGAGGCGATCGCTTTGCCGACCGACTTCTCGGCCCGGATCGCCCGTAACACCCAGCTGTTCCTTCAGCAGGAGTCGGGTACCTGCCGGACCGTCGATCCGTGGGCCGGTAGCGCCTACATCGAGCGGCTGACCTACGACCTGGCCAAGAAGGGCTGGGATCTGATTCAGGAGGTCGAGGCGGCCGGCGGTATGGCCAAGGCGATCGAGGCCGGTATCCCGAAGATGCGCATCGAGGAGGCTGCGGCCCGTACCCAGGCCCGGATCGACTCGGGTCGCCAGCCGCTGATCGGCGTCAACAAGTACACCGTCGACAACGATGTGTTGCCCGCGGTGCTGAAGGTCGACAACGCCAGCGTCCGCGACCAGCAGATCGAGAAGCTGAAGCGGCTGCGCTCCGAGCGCGACCAGGCGGCCACCGATGCCGCCCTGGAGAAGCTCACCTGGGCTGCGGCGAACCCCGACCCGACCGACGCCGATCGCAACCTGCTGAAGCTGGCCATCGACGCGGCTCGCGCCAAGGCCAGTGTCGGCGAGATCTCCGACGCGCTGGAGAAGGTGTTCGGCCGCTACACCGCGAACATCCGTACCATCTCCGGTGTGTACAACTCCGAATCCGGCTCCACCGAGGCCGTCACCAAGGCGCGCGCCATGGTCGACGACTTCGAGAAGGTTGAGGGACGCCGTCCCCGGATCCTGGTGGCCAAGATGGGCCAGGACGGGCATGACCGTGGCCAGAAGGTGATTTCGACCGCCTTCGCCGACCTCGGCTTCACCGTGGACGTCGGTCCGCTGTTCCAGACCCCTGAGGAGACTGCTCGGCAGGCTGTCGAGTCCGACGTGCATGTGGTCGGGGTCTCCTCGCTGGCTGCCGGTCACCTCACCTTGGTGCCGGCGCTGCGCAAGGCGCTGGACGAGCTGGGCCGCCCGGACATGATGATCGTCGTCGGTGGCGTCATTCCGCCGGCCGACTTCGAGGAGCTGTACGCCAAGGGTGCCGACGCGATCTACCCGCCCGGCACCGTGATTCCGGATTCGGCGATCGGCCTGCTCACCAAGCTGCGTGAGCGTCTCGACGCCGTCTGATCGATAGCACGATGGTCGAGCCTGCTGGGTTTCCGGCAGGCTCGACCTGTCTACAGCCCGCCGCAGAAAAGGGGACAGTCCCGGATTCTGCGGTGGAATCAGAGAGCCGGGTGCGCGTGTCCGCCACCAGTACGCGACGAACGAGCAGAGTATGGACGAGATGACTGAAGCCAAGGAGCCGCTTTACCTGCGGTCGGACCCGACACCAGGACGGCAGTATGGGGACGCCGTGCCGCCGCAGCGCGACCCGGCGGTCGTGCGGCGTCCACACCTCGATCCCGAGCTTCTTGCGACGCGAATCCGGGCAGGCGAGCGGACGGCGATCGCCCGCGCGATCACCCTTGTCGAATCCAGCAAGCCGGCCCATCACGACCTCGCGGCCGACCTGCTGCGGATCCTGCGCCCGGACACCGGCAAAGCGATCCGGGTCGGCATCACCGGCGTCCCCGGTGCCGGCAAGTCCACTTTCATCGATGCCCTCGGTCGGCGGCTGATCGACCAGGGCCACCGGATTGCGGTGCTGGCCGTCGACCCGACCTCGGCCAAGACCGGCGGCTCGATCCTGGGCGACCGGACCCGGATGGGGGAGTTGGCCCAATCCGATCAGGCCTTCATCCGTCCCTCACCGGCCGGGAGTCATCTGGGTGGAGTGGCCCGGACGACCCGAGAGTCGATGCTGGTGCTGGAGGCGGCCGGCTACGACGTCGTCCTGGTGGAGACTGTCGGCGTCGGCCAGTCCGAGGTGGCGGTGGCCGGGATGGTCGACACCTTCTTGCTGATCACCCTGGCCCGCGCCGGTGACCAGCTGCAGGGGATCAAGCGCGGCATCCTGGAGATGGCCGATGTGATCACGGTCAACAAGGCCGACGGCGACCACGAGGGCGAGGCCCGGGTCACCGCCCGCGAGCTGTCCATCGCGATGAAGCTGATCACCTCCGACCCCAAGGCGACCCGTCCGCCGGTGCTCACCTCGAGCGCGCTGACCGGCAAGGGTCTGGACGAGGTGTGGCAGGCGATCCTCGACCACCGAGCCAGGCTGGAGGCGGCCGGACAGCTGCAGGCCCGCCGGGCCAAGCAGCAGCGCGAATGGCTGTGGGCCCTGGTCCACGGCGAACTGGAGGATGCCCTGCGGGTCTCGCCCGCGGTGAACGCGATTCGCGCCCAGCTCGAGGCCGAAGTCGAAGCCGGTGAGCTCTCTGCGCTGGAGGCATCGGACGCGATCCTGGCCGCCTTCGTCCGCGACGCCGACGACCTGCTGCGCCACTAACGCAGACGACGCTTCAGCTCGAGGATGATCGGGAGCTGGCCGGCTGGCGTCTCCGGCAGGCGCAGGGTCACTGGGAGTGACTTGCCGACCGGGGCAGCATCGGCGATCCGCTCGCACAGAGTGCCGTCCAGCTCGGGGGAGTCCAGGATCGTCTCGCGCAGCCGGGCCGGGAAGTAGAAGGTGATCCGAGCCAGGCCGGGCTCGACGCTCATCCAGGCCATCGTGGTCTTGCCGAGTGTGTCCTTGGCCAGCCAGCCGCCGTCGCGGTAGTGGCGCCAGGTCACGTCCACCCCGGCGTCGGCGAAGGCAGCCAACGCTTCCTGCCAGGCTGCATCGGCATCGCCGAGGGCTTCGGCGATGGTCTCGGGGGTCGGTGGCTGGGATTCGTCATTGAACGCTTGGCCCATGGCGCAACGATAGGACGACGGCGCCGTGGGCGTCAGCGAGTTGGCCGGACGGCCGACCGGATCCCCGAGCAAGGAGCAACCCCCGATGAGCACGCGCATCCTGGTGGTGATCGGCCACCCGCTGGCCGGCAGCCTCAGCCATGAGCTGGGCCAGCGCTATGCCGAGGCGGCCCGCGCGGCCGGAGCCGAGGTGCGGGTGCGTGATCTGTCCGAACGGCAGCCGGCCAACCCGCCGGATCGGGCCAGCCTGCGGTCGGTGCGCGAGGGCGACCGCAGCTGGCTGGACGCCGACGTCGCTGCCGACCTGGCCGACCTGGAGTGGGCCCAGCACGTCCTGATCGTGTTCCCGCAGTGGTGGGGGCTGTACCCGGCGGTGCTGAAGGCTTGGATCGATCGCAGCTTCGTCTCCGGCGTGACCTATCGCTCCACTGCCGGCTACCGCTGGGAGCCGCTGCTCACCGGACGCACGGCCCGGCTGATCATGACCTGCGACGTGCCCCGGTTCTACAACCAGCTGGTCTACCGGGACGCGGCCATCAGCGCGCTGCGCCGGGCCACCCTGGGCTACTGCGGGATCAAGACGATCGGGGTCAGCCGGTTCACCCCGGTGAAGACGTCCACCCCGCAGGCTCGCGAGAAGTGGCTGGCCGCGGCCGGGCGATTCGGCACCGCGGACGCCCGGCGCTAGATCACCCGCTCTGGGCACTACCTCGGCCGATGTGACCGCCACGATCGTCGTTACCGGGCGGCTGCCGAGATGCCGAACAGACGCGACCGCCAACATCGTCGAAATGGGGCCGGGTCGAGCCTCCATAACGACGAAGTCGGCGGTCGCACGTGAGTCGAGCGTCGGAACGGCCTCCATAACGACGAAGTCGGCGGCCGGATCGCCCCCCGTGCCCGAGGGGGCTGCCGAACCCTCCCTACAGGTCGGTGCCGCGGACGCCCGGCGCTAGATCACGACGAGCGGGAAGTCGCCTTGGCTGCGCAACACGTCGGCGTAGTGGGCGCGCTGTTCGGGGGTCGGCTCGACCAGCGGCACCGAGGACGGACGGACGCCGTGAGCCCGGAACCCGATGATCTTCAGCCGCATCGTCGGGTCGATCCCGGCCAGCCAGGCACCGGTGCGAGTCAGCAGCTCGTCGGAGTCGTTCACCCCGGCAGCCAGCAGCAGGCGCACCTCGTGCAGCTTGCCGCGGCCGGCCAGCAGCCGGATCGAGTCCAGCACTTCGGCATTGCCCGATCCGACCAGCTCACGGTGAATGGCGTCGTCAAAGCACTTCAAATCGATCATGGCCGCGTCCAGCACCGGATCCAGCTCGTCCCACACCGACGCCGGCGCGGCACCGTTGGAGTCCACGAAGCAGGTCAGATGGGCCAGCTTCGGGTCGGCCTTGATCGCGGCGAACAGTGCGGCCACGAAGCTCGCCTGCTGGGTGGCCTCGCCGCCGGAGACGGTGACCCCCGAAATGAACGGGACGTTCGGAGCCAACCGCTCCAACACGTCCGCCACCCGCAGCGGTCCCGCCTTCGGGGTGGAGTCGTAGGGGCAGATCCGGATGCAGGCGTCCTCGCCGGTGCACCGGTCGGGGTTCCAGACCACCCGTCCGCCGATCACGTCCAGGGCCGACGAGCCGCAGACATCCACGCAGACGCCGCAGTCATTGCAGAGATTGATCGTGTACGGGTTGTGGCAGGCCAGGCAGTTGAAGTTGCAGCCCTGGGTGAACAGGACGAATCGGTTCCCCGGCCCATCGACGGCGGAGAATTCGATGACGCCGCTGATCTGCCCGGTCAGGCTCACCCGCGTGGGCTGGACTCGGCTGAGACCACCCGCTTCACCGCACGCGTGGTGACGGTGTGGTTGATCTCGGCAGTGGCGGCCAGGTAATCGCTGGAGTGGCGGGCGCCGTGCTCGGCGATCCCGATCAGATCGGACTTGCGCACCAAGTAGCCGGTGATCCGGATGAACTCATTGGAATCCAGGTTGAAGGTGAAGTCGCGCATGCCGATCGACAGTGCGCCGCGGATCACGTCGACCATGGCCGCCGGGTTGTTCTTGACGGTGTCCTCGACATGGAAGATGTCGGAGATGCCGGCCGAGAAGTATGCGTGATGCGGCGCAACCGCGCTGATGTGCTCACGCAGCCCCGGCTCGTCGCCGACGGGGATCCGGGTGCCGGCCGTGGTGCCCATGTCGAGGTCGATCCCGCTCTGCGAGTGCAGGTAGGCGAACCCGCCTCCGCCGCCGCAGTAGGGCAGCGGACGCTCCGAGACCAGCGCCGCGATCCGGCGGACGATCTGCTGCGACACCTCGTTGGCCCGCTGATCGTGGCCGTAGCGGGCCTCCGGACGTCCCTCGCGGACCATCAGCTCGTTCACGCACTCGGCCAGGCCGAAGATGCCGAACATCAGCGAGAACCGGTCCAGGTCGATCAGGCCTTCGGTGGCCAGGAAGTGCGACTCGAAGAAGCCGGCATCCTCGACCAGGGAGCGGATCCGGGCCTCGCCGAGCTCGGCGGTCAGTTCGACCCAGTGCGGCAGCGACTCGGCGCAGAAGCCGTCGACGGTGCCATCAAACCTGGCTACAGCCTCTTTCAGGTTCAGCCGGACCAGGCTATGCGCGCCGCCGCGGACCTTCAGTGAGTTGTAGCAGCTGACCGCCGCATACTCCTCGCCATGATCGGCGACCATCATCGGGTGGTTCACGAAGTGCGGCTTGCCGGTCTCGAAGACGGTCCTCACCGCGTCCTCGATCAGGTCGTCCGGGGTCTCCGGCGACACTTTGAGGGTCAGGTTCGGCACCACCTGGCGCAGCGAGCGCTCCACCCTCCAGACCGAGCGGATCACCCGGCCGTCCTTGGGGCCGACATCGGCGTGGGCGAAGGCGTCGGGGAACAGCCGATCCAGCTGAATCCAGAAGCGGCGCAGCTTGGCGTCCAGTTCGGCGTCGGTGAGCTCGTCGGTGACGTAGGGCTCGAGCAGCGAATCCAGGTCGCCGAAGTAGACCGGGTAGGTGGTCACCGAGGGCACCTGGGAGTACAAGATGATCAAGAAGGCCAGCGCGTCGTCGAGGTTCTGCGGCGGCTCGAGCTCCAGGTATGCCACCCCGTTGCGCAGGGCCTTGGCGTAGTCAGGCAGCACATAGCGCGGCGTGAACGGACGGTTGCCCTCGTACATGTCGCAGATCACTCGGGCCTGGAGTGCCTCGGCGCACAGCGGGGAGAGCTCGGGGTAGGGCAGCGCGCTCACCGCCAGGGCTGACAGCCGACGCAGCTTCTGGTCGTAGCCGAGGCTGCGGTCGTTGACGAGGCCGCGGGCCTGTGCCTGGAAGTCTTCGATGTCCACCTCTCAATGCTAACCCGGACCCGGCTGCTTACTTTTGGATAACGGTTTGTCACAGCCGAGCCCCGGCCACCCCGCCCGTCACATCGCGGGTCTAGAGTCGCAGCGTTCGGCGCGTGTGCCGCGCTCGGAATGAACCCAAAAGGAGAGTCCCTTGCAAAAGGTGATCAAGACCATCATCGCGGCCGGGGCCGCTGCCATGATGCTTACTGCGTGTAGCACTGGCGCAACGCCTGCCGCCACGAGTGCCGCCCCGTCCACCGCCGCCTCTTCGGAAGCCCCCAAGCTCAAGGTGGGCATGGCTTACGACGTCGGCGGTCGTGGCGATCAGTCCTTCAACGACTCCGCTGCCGCCGGCCTGGACAAGGCTGCCAAGGAGTTCGGCGTTGACATCAAGGAGTCGGCTGCCACCAACGGTGAGGCCGCTTCGGCTCGCGAGGAGCGCCTGAACCAGCTGATCGAGGCCGGCTACACCAACATCGTCGCCGTGGGCTTCGCCTACGCCGATTCGGTGAAGAAGGTCGCCGCCGCCAACCCCGACGTCAAGTTCGCCATCGTTGACGACGCCTCGATCACCGCTGACAACGTCATGAACCTGACCTTCGCCGCCAACCAGGGTTCCTTCCTGGTCGGCGCCGCTGCCGCACTGACCTCCAAGACCAAGCACGTCGGCTTCGTCGGCGGTGTCGAGACTGATCTGATCAAGGCTTTCGAAGTTGGCTTCGACGCCGGTGTCAAGGCTGTTGACCCGAGTATCAAGATCGACTCCAAGTACCTGACCCAGCCGCCGGACTACTCCGGCTTCGGTGACGTTGCCAAGGGCAAGGCCGCTGCTGAGGGCATGTACCAGAGTGGTGCGGACGTGGTCTACCACGCTGCCGGCGGTTCCGGTGGCGGCGTGTTCACTGCGGCCAAGGCTGCGGGCAAGTGGGCCATCGGCGTCGACTCCGACCAGGCGCTGACCGCTCCTGAAGATGTCCGTTCGGTCATCCTGACCTCGATGATCAAGCGCGTCGACGTCGGCGTGTACAGCTTCATCAAGTCCGTGCACGACGGCACCTTCAAGGGCGGCACCACCCTGTTCGACCTGAAGGCTGACGGCGTTGGCTACTCCACCACCGGTGGCCACGTGGATGCGATCAAGGACAAGCTGGAGGCCTTCAAGGCTGACATCATCTCCGGGAAGATCACCGTTCCGGAAAAGTGAACCTCGCTTCACTAACGCAGTAACGCAACCGGCCTGGGCGACACGCGAGTGTCGCCCAGGCCGTCGCTTCCCTCGGCAATGGCCGCGCCGTGGCCGTTGGAATAGAGTGCCCGTCGAGACTGGCATCGGCGCTGGCCTCAACCAGACGAACCCGACCAGGAGTTCCCATCGATGAGTGCCGCGGTCTTTGAACAGCCGACCAGTCTCGAGCCGTTGGCTGTCGAGCTAACTGGCATCACCAAGCGCTTTCCCGGGGTGGTCGCCAACCGCGACATCAGCCTGCAGGTGCGCAAGGGGACGATTCATGCCATCGTCGGCGAGAACGGTGCCGGCAAGTCCACCTTGATGAAGATCCTCTACGGTGTCCAGGCGCCCGACGAGGGCACCATCACCATCAACGGCGCTCCGGTGCACTTGAAGAGCCCGACGGAGGCGATCCGGGCCGGCATCGGCATGGTCTTCCAGCACTTCATGTTGGCCGACAACCTGACGGTGCTGGAGAACGTCGTTCTGGGGGCAGAGAAGCTGTACGGCATCGGCGACGCTGCCCGCGCCCAGATCCGCAAGATCTCCGATGACTACGGCCTTCGGGTCGAGCCGGACGATCTGGTGGCTGACCTCGGTGTTGGCGACCGACAGCGGATCGAGATCCTCAAGGTGCTCTACCGCGGCGCCAAGATTCTGATTCTCGACGAGCCGACCGCTGTGCTGGTACCCCAGGAGGTCGCCGAACTCTTCGACAACCTGCGCGGCCTCAAGGCTGAGGGCTTCACCGTCATCTTCATCTCGCACAAGCTGGATGAGGTGCTCTCGGTCGCCGACGACATCACTGTGATCCGGCGCGGCACCACGGTCGCCGCTGTCGATCCTCAGGACGTCACTGCGCGCCAACTCGCCGAACTGATGGTCGGCTCGGAGCTACCCTCGCCGCAGACCGAAGAGTCGACGGTGACCGACGAGGTTCGTCTCGAGCTCCGTGGCGTCACCCTGGCCGGCCACGGCAATGCGAAGGTGCTGGACGGAATCAACCTGGTGATTCACGCCGGGGAGATTCTCGGCATCGCCGGCGTCGAAGGCAACGGCCAGGCCGAACTCGTCGAGACGGTGATCGGTATGCGCCGCCCCGACGCCGGCCAGGTGCTGCTGGACGGTACCGACATCACCGGCTCCGGAGTGCGGGAGATCCGCCAGGCCGGTGTCGGCTACATTCCCGAGGACCGGCATCGTCACGGGCTGCTGCTGGAAGCGCCGCTGTGGGAGAACATGATGCTCGGGCACCAGACCGAGGCCCCCAACGTCCGCGGCCCGCTGATCGACGCCAAGGCGGCCAAGGCTGACACCGAGCAGGTCGTCACCAAGTTCGACGTGCGCACCCCGTCGATCCTGGTCACCGCGGGATCGCTGTCGGGAGGCAATCAGCAGAAGCTGATCGTCGGGCGAGAAATGAGCCACAATCCGCGTGTCCTGATCGCCGCTCACCCCACCCGCGGCGTGGATGTCGGAGCCCAGGCCGCAATCTGGGACCTGATCAAGGCTGCCCGTAGAGAGGGGATGGCGGTGTTGCTGGTCTCCGCCGACCTCGAAGAGTTGGTCGGCCTGTCCGACACCATCGTGGTGATCCTGCGCGGGAAGCTGAGCGGGAACTTCGACCCCGATGTGGTGACCAGAGAACAGCTGGGTGCGGCGATGACCGGCGCCGACCAGGAGGACAACTGATGAAGATCGATCTTCGCCGGATCGCGCTGGGAGTCGCGGCGCCGGTGCTGGCAATCGTGGTCGCGCTGCTGCTCACCACCCTGATCCTGATCGCAGCCGGCGACCCGGTGCTGGCGGTCTGGCAGGTGCTGTTCAAGATGCCGCTGCCGCGCCAGCTCGTCGCCATCGTGAACGAGGCGACCGTGCTCTACCTTTCGGCGGTCGCGGTCGCGATCGGCTTCAAGATGAACCTGTTCAACATCGGCGTGGACGGCCAGTACCGGATCGCGTCGTTCGCTGCCGCCGTCTTCGCCGGCGCGCACTTCCTGCCCGGCTGGCTGAACATCATCGTTGCGATTCTGGTCTCGATGGCCACCGGTGCGGTCTGGGCGCTGATCGCGGGTGTGCTCAAGGTCACCCGTGGCGTCTCTGAGGTGATCAGCACGATCATGCTGAACTACATCGCCACCTACCTGGTCGCCTTCATGCTGAAAGCTGCCGCGGTGAAGGTGGAGGGCTCGAACGCCACCAACACGCAGATCCTCGCCGAGGACTCTCGGGTACCCGGCATCGACATCAGCTGGCTCGCCAACACCCAGAACAAGATCTACGGGCTGTTGCTCCTGGCCATCCTGGTCGGCTTCCTGTACTGGTTCATCCTGGCCAAGACCCGGTTCGGCTTCGATCTGCGGGCCACCGGCCAGTCCGAGAGCGCCGCGGTGGCCAGCGGCGTCAACGTCAAGCGGATGATCGTCACCTCGATGGTCCTGTCCGGCGCGGCGGCCGGTCTGATCGGAATGCCGCTGCTCTTCGGCCAGGACTACGCCTACGGCGACACCGTCCAGGCCGGACTCGGTTTCGCCGGGATTTCGGTGGCGCTGCTCGGGCGCAACCATCCGATCGGCATGGCCGTCTCGGCGCTGCTGTGGGGCTACCTGAACCAGCTCAGCAACGGCCTGCAGATCGGGGCCGGAGTCTCCGATCGGTTGGTGCTGATCATTCAGGGAATCATCGTCTTGTCCGTGGTGGTCGCCTACGAGGTCGTCCGCCGTGCCCGACTGCGCTTGGAGCAGGGCGCCGTCGCCCGTGAGCTCGCCACCCAAGCCGGCCCCGCAACCAAGGAGGTGGCGGCATGAGCACGCAGACCGCGCTTTCGGCGACGATCCCGCAGACCCGGACCGGACGTCCGGCCTGGTACTGGCCGGTGATCGTGATCGGTTCGATTCTGGTGATCTCGACAGTCCGGGTACTCACCGGTGCCCACGACATCGACTCCTCCGGCGCCCTCAGTGCCGCCATCGGAATGGCGATGCCACTGGCGCTGGCCGGCCTGGCCGGCTTGTGGTCCGAACGGGCCGGGGTCGTCAACATCGGCCTGGAGGGCATGATGATCCTCGGCACCTGGGGGGCTGCCTTCTTCGGCTTCCACTACGGCCCCTGGGTCGGCATTCTCGGCGCGGTCGTGATGGGCATGCTGGGTGGCGCGATCCATGCGCTGGCCACCGTGGTGTTCGGCGTCGACCACATCGTCTCCGGTGTGGCGATCAACCTGCTCGGGGCCGGCGCCGGCTCCTACCTGGCCGTGCGCACCTTCACCGGGCTCGAGGGTGGCGGGCCGACCCAGTCGCCCCCGCTGCAGCAGCTGCCGTTCTTCTCGGTGCCCGGATTGGGCGACTGGCTGCAGCAGCTGGAGAACTCGCACACCTGGCTGGTGGCCGATCTGGCCGGCATCGTGCGCACCCTCACCACGAACGTGAATGCGCTCACCTTGATCGCGATCGTGCTGATGATCGGCTCGGCCTGGCTGCTGTGGCGCACCCCGATCGGGCTGCGGCTGCGATCGGTCGGCGAGGCCCCGCACGCCGCGGAGACCCTCGGTGTGAATGTGCTGCGCTACAAGTTCATGGCGGTTCTTGTCTCCGGCGGTCTTGCCGGTCTGGCCGGCGGCTTCCTGGTGCTGGTGGCGTCCAACCTGTACCGCGAAGGGCAAACCGGTGGGCGCGGCTACATCGGCCTGGCGGCGATGATCTTCGGCAACTGGCGTCCGGGCGGTCTGGCGGCCGGCGCGATGCTGTTCGGCTACGCCGATGCCGTCCAGTTGCGCGGACGCGGAGATGTGATCCATGCCTATCTACTGCCGATCGGCCTGGCTCTGCTCGGCTGGGCGCTGTGGCAGCTGATCCGACGTCGCCAGGGCAAGCCGATCACCGGCATGGTCCAGGTCGCGATCGCGCTGGGCGTGCTGGTCTGGTTCGCGCTGACCAGCGAGGTGCCGGCCGAGTTCACCAACATGACGCCGTACGTCGCGACCCTGCTGGTGTTGGCCTTCTCTGCGCAGCGGCTGCGAATGCCGGCTGCCGACGGACAGGTGTACCGAAAGGGTGAAGCCAATTAGCGGCATCGACTGGGAGGGCCTGCGCGCCCGGGCCCGCGAGTTGGCCGGACGGGCCTACGCGCCGTACTCCAAGTTCCCGGTCGGTGCTGCCGGCCTGGCCGAAGACGGACGGATCGTCGCCGGCTGCAATGTCGAGAATGCCGGCTACGGGGTGGCCCTGTGTGCCGAATGCGGCCTGGTATCGGAGCTGGTCGCCACCGGCGGCGGGCGCCTGGTCGCCGTCACCTGCTGCAATGCCTTGGGTGACCAGCTGATGCCCTGTGGCCGCTGCCGCCAGCTGCTGTGGGAGCACGGTGGCGCCGACCTTCTGGTCGACACCCCGAAGGGCATCCTGCCGATGGATCAGGTGTTGCCCCAGGCCTTCGGCATCGATGATCTGCGTGACGTGGTGGGGGAGGTCTAGTGGCGGTCTCGCTGGAGCTGTGCCGGGCCGTCCCCAAGATCGCCCTGCACGACCACCTGGACGGCGGGTTGCGTCCGGCCACCATCGTCGAGTTGGCCGCCGAGGTCGGCCACCAGCTGCCCAAGACAGATCCGGACGAGCTGGGCCGCTGGTTCTTCGCGGCCGCCGATTCCGGATCGCTGGTTCGCTACCTGGAGACCTTCGCCCACACCATCGCGGTGATGCAGACGTCCGCCCAGCTGCGCCGGGTGGCCCGAGAGTTCGTCGAGGATCAGGCGGCCGACGGAGTGATCTACGCCGAGGCGCGCTGGGCTCCGGAGCAGCATCTGGCCGGTGGGCTCAGCCTGACGGAGGCTGTCATCGCTGTCCGCGACGGCTTGGCCGAGGGAGTCGCCGCTGCGGCCACATCCGGTCACACGATCATCGCCCGGCAGATCCTCACTTCGATGCGGCATGCCAGCCCGACCACCGAGATCGCCGAACTGGCCGTCGCCTTCCGCAACGACTCGGTATGCGGCTTCGATATCGCCGGCGCAGAGGACGGCTTCCCGCCGAGCCGCTTCGTGGAGGCTTTCGACTACCTCAAGCGGCACAACTTCGAGTTCACGATTCACGCAGGCGAAGCCTTCGGGCTGCCCTCGATCTGGGAGGCCGTCCAACTGTGCGGCGCGTCCCGGCTCGGACACGGTGTCCGGCTGATCGACGACGTCGCACCCGACGGCAGCCTGGGCGAGCTGGCCGGCTATGTCCGCAACCGCCGGATCGCGCTGGAGCTGTGCCCGAGCTCGAATCTGCAGACCGGCATCTGTGCCACGATCGCCGAGCATCCCTTCGGGCGGCTGGCTGAACTCGACTTCCGGGTCACGGTGTCGTGTGACAACCGGTTGATGAGCGCCACCACACTGAGCCGGGAGTATCACCTGCTCAGCGAAGCGTTCGGCTACGGCCTGGACGACCTGCGGCGGTTCAGCCGCAATGCCGCCAAGAGTGCTTTCCTGCCCTGGGACCAGCGGCGGGACCTGATTCGACGCGTCGAGGGCGGGTTCAGCGCACTGGCCGGTTGAGCGGCAGGAGTTGGTTCATCGTTCACCTCACTGTGAACCGTAGTTGGCGGGCTGGCTGACTGGGCTGCCTAGCTTTCAAGGGTGATCCCCGCCGAGCTGACCGCACCGACCTTGACGGTCGCGCTGCTGGCCGACACCGACAGTCGGTGGAAGTGGGGATCCCGGCTGGCAGCCCGGCTCGGCTCCGAGGTCGAGCTGATCGGCTACCAGCTGTGGACGCACGATCTGCCTAGCCACCGTCAGTTGCAGGAGGCAGGGGTCCGTCCCGAGCGGGTCCGCCAGCTCAGCCCGTCCGGCTTCCTGGATGCACTCGCAGCCGACCATCCGGACGTCCTGATCGTGGCCGCCCCCGGTGGCGGCTGCCAGGCGATCCTCCAGTTGCTGGCCGCCGCGCGGCTGGCCCCGCGCCCGCTGGTGCTCACCGGCTACGTCGGTGTCGTCTACGAGAACCTTGTCGATGGCCTGCTGCTGCGGGCCGGCGCCGACCTGATCGGCGCAAACAGCCCAGCTGACCTTGAGCAGTTCGCACGCGTGCTGACCAGCGTCGGGGCCCGTGTCGACCCCCTGGTGCGGACGCAGCTGCCGTTCTTGGAGGACCCGTCGCCGCACGCGCCCAGCGCCCGGTTCACGGTGACCTTCGCCGGGCAGCCCGGAGTGCCGACCAGCCGTGCCGAGCGGCAGTATCTCGTGCAACGGCTGGCCGACCATGCGCGCCGACACCCCGAGCGGGACGTGCTGATCAAGCTGCGGAACCTGCCCGGCGAGGTGGCCACTCACCCCGAGCCCTACCCCTATGACGAGCTGATCCGTGGCCTGGGCAGCCAGCGCCCGGCCAACCTCAAGGTGATCGGCGGCCTGATGAGCCGAGCGCTGAGCCGGACCGATCTACTGGTCACCGTCAGCTCCACGGCGGCGGTCGAAGCAGTCCATACCGGGGTGCCGTCCGCGGTGCTCACCGACTTCGGGATCCGTGAATCACTGGGCAACACCTACTTCCTCGGCTCCGGGCTGCTGACCAGCTTCGACGAGCTGGACCGGGGACTGGTTCCGGCGGTGGATCAGCAGTGGGCGCGACAGCGCGGCATGCGCAGTCTGTCCGACGATCTGCCAACGCGGGTCGCTCAGCTCCTGGCCGAGCCGCGCGCTGAGCTGCGCCCTTTCTACAGCCTGACCAATGCCAGCGGCTTCCTGCCTCGGCTGCTGGCCGGCTACGGAGTCGGCCCGGACGGACGGCCGCTGCCGTCGCGAGCCAACTCTGTGCTGCGCAAGGCCGTCCGCAGCGGAGCTCGCGGGGTGTACCGGCACGGCACCACGGTGATCGGACCGGCGCTGCGGCGATTGGCGGCGCTATGAGCGCTCAATCCAGGGTGCATCACTTTGACGTGGTGGTGGGCGGCGGAGGTATGAGCTCGGCCGGCCACGACCCGACGACCGGCTACTGCCGGATCAACCCGGCCGCCACCCGGCGACTTTCACCACTCCGTGCGAGCCATCAGCGGAGCCGAAGGAAGGACTAGTTGTGAGTGTTACCAGTTCCAGGCTGCGCCGGATCGGCGACCGGCAGGTCGGCCCGGGCCAGCCGGTCTACGTGATCGGCGAGATCGGCATCAACCATAACGGTGAGCTGTCCAACGCGATCGCCCTGATTGACGCCGCCAAGTCGGCCGGCATGGATGCGGTGAAGTTTCAGAAGCGCACTCCCGAGATCTGCACCCCGCGCGATCAGTGGGACATCGAGCGGGACACGCCCTGGGGCCGGATGACCTACATCGACTACCGGCACCGCGTCGAGTTCGGCGAGCAGGAGTACCGGGCCATCGACGAGTACTGCCGCGAACAGGAGATCGACTGGTTCGCTTCACCGTGGGACGTGCCCAGCGTCGAGTTCCTCGACCGGTTCAACCCGCCCACCCACAAGATCGCCTCGGCCAGCCTGACCGACGATGAGCTGCTCCGGGCCGCTCGGGCCAGTGGACGGACAGTGATCCTGTCCACCGGAATGTCGACCCCGGACCAGATTCGGCATGCCGTTGAGGTGCTGGGTAGCCGCAACACCGTCCTGCTGCACGCGAACAGCACCTACCCGGCGCCGCCGGAGCAGCTGAATCTGCGGGTGATCAACACGCTGATGGCCGAGTTCCCCAACGTCCCGGTCGGCTACTCCGGGCATGAGGTCGGCCTGCAGTCCACCTTGGCTGCGGTCGCGCTCGGCGCCTGCGTTGTGGAGCGGCACATCACCCTGGACCGGGCCATGTGGGGTTCGGACCAATCCGCCTCGGTCGAACCGGAGGGGATGCGGCGCCTGGTGCGCGATATCCGGGTTCTCGAGGCGGCCCTGGGGGACGGGGCCAAGCAGGTCTATCCCGGTGAGCTGGCCGCCATGAAGAAGCTGCGGCGGGTAGCGGCCAGCCAGGAAAGTGGCGCGGGTCCGGAGCAGGCGGCATGAACCGGGACACGCTGGGCCTCGTCGAGAGCCCGGCTCAGCTGCTGCACCTGATCGAGTGGTGTTACGACGAAGGCACGGCTGATCGCACGCGGGCCGTCGTGCTGGCCCCGACCCAGGCGAGCGCGATCAGTCAACTGCGTGCACTGTCGGACCTTGCAGCGGAGGAGGGGATCTCGATGGTGTGGGCCGAGCCGCGCCGCTCCCCGCTCGCTTTCGCGGCCAGCGTCCGGCGGCTGTGGTCGGAAGTCGGCGCTGCGCGGCGGCTGGTCCTGGGCGATCCGTTCTCGGGGCTGATCCAGACGGTGCTGCCAGCCGCCAAGGCGCAGCAGATCGTCGTTGTCGATGACGGAACCGCCACCATGGAGTTCGCCGCCCAGTACACCGCCAGCGGGCCGCTGCGGCGCTGGAATTCCCGTCCCTCAGCCATGGACGTACCGCGGACGCTGCTCGGCCAGCGGGCCCGCCGGGTCCTGAACGGTGGGGCGCTGCGGCTGTTCACCGTGATGCCGGTCACCGGCCTTCCGCAGAGCCGGCTGCAGCACAACCACTACAACTGGTTGCGTGGCCGCTTCGGCACTCCCCGCATGTTCACCGGTGTCGACGTCGTCGGATCCTCCCTCGTCGAGACGGGAGTCGCCGATCGAGGCGCCTACCTGAAGCGGGTCGCCGAGTTGGCTGACTCCTTCGGGCGGCCCGGACGCTACTTCGCCCATCGCCGGGAGCACCCGGACAAGCTGACCGAGCTGGCCCGGATCAGTGGGCTTGACGTCGTCCGTCCGCAACTGCCGATCGAGGTGGAATTGCGCCGTGGGCCGGTCGCCCAGCGGGTGGTCAGCTTCCCGTCCTCGGTGGGCTACACGCTGCCGGTGGTGCTGTCCGGCCTGCCGGTGCGCTACCAGTTCGAGCCGGTGCCCGAGGAGATGCTGGGAGCCGAGGTGAGCGAAAGGGCGCGCGACTTCCTGTCCAAGATGACCGCCGATCTGCGCTACAGCGCTCGGCTATGGGCGCCGGACTCGAACGCGCTCAGTGCTTCGGCGTGAAGACCGGCATGATGCCGTTGAAGCTGATCGTCCAGCCCATGCCGTGGGCACCGATGTAGCCGATGCCGAGCGCCACTGAGCCGAGCACGATCGCAAACAGCAGGTAGGCGATCAGGCGTCCGACCAGGTTCGGCTTGACGATCACACCGGCACCGTGGACCTCGGCGTCTCCGCCGATTCCCCAGGCCAAGGCCCGGATGCCGGCAGCGAAGAGAGTCGGCAGGCCGGCGCCCAGTACGACGGCTACCAGCAGGACGCGCCAGGCACCGTCCAGTGCGGCGAGCAGTTGCTCCATCAGTGCGTCCCTCCCGACACCGCGGTCGCTTCCTTCTCGTCGCGGTCCTTCGGCTCTTCCCAGGCGTCGTTGACGTTGTGGTGGCTGATCGGATCACGCTTGGAGTGCCACCACATGTAGAGGGCGGCCGAGCACATGATGGCGAAGACCACGAAGGCGCCGGCACCTTGGCCGAGCAAGTGGCCGATCCACCACATCCCTGCGCCGACCAGGCCGGCGAGCGGCAGCGTGGTCAACCACGCCAACGCCATCCGTCCGGCGACATTCCAGCGGACGGCAGCGCCGCGGCGGCCGAGGCCCGATCCCAGGATCGAACCGGTGCACACGTGAGTGGTGGACAGGGCGAAGCCCAGTTGGCTGGAGGTCAGGATCACCGCGGCGGATGCACTCTCTGCGGCCATGCCCTGCGGAGAGGAGATCTCGACGAGGCCTTTGCCCATGGTTCGGATGATCCGCCAGCCGCCGATGTACGTGCCAGAGGCGATCGCCAGCGCACAGGCGAGCTTCACCCACAGCGGAATGTCGGTGGTGGAGGTCCAGGCGCCGTTGGCGATCAGGGCCAGGGTCACCACGCCCATGGTCTTCTGGGCGTCGTTGGTGCCGTGCGACAGCGAGAGCAGGGAGGCGGTGAAGATCTGGCCCCAGCGGAAGCCGGCCTCCTGGTAGCGCCGCGCGACGCCCTGGGTGAGCTTGAAGACGAGTTTGGTGCCGATATAGGCGACGACGATGGCGATCGCCGGCGAAAGGAGAGCGGGCAGCACCACCTTCCCGACAACGCCGTCGAGGTGGTAGCCCTCGCCGACCCATTTGACGCCGGCCCAGCCCATCGAGGCGACAGTGGCACCGATCAGGCCACCGAACAGTGCATGCGATGAGCTGGACGGAAGTCCCCACAGCCAGGTGAGGATGTTCCAGATGATGGCCCCGGCCAGGCCGGCCATCAGGATCAGCAGGAGCCCGTGGCCGTCGTCGGCCATCAGCTCCGGCTTCGGGCTGCCGTCGGGGTTCTGGATCCGGATCACAGCATTGGTGACCGTGACGGCTACCTCGACCGAGAGGAATGCGCCGACAAGGTTGAGGACTGCCGACAGGCTGACGGCAGCCCTCGGGCTGAGCGCGCGGGTGGCGATGGAGGTGGCCATTGCGTTAGCCGTGTCATGAAAGCCGTTGGTGAAGTCGAAGGCCAATGCTGTGACAACAACTAGCGACAGGAGTATGAACTCAGGGGTCACACTGATCATGGTAGGGGCAGCCGGGCCGGATTCCGAAAGCGGTCAATGGCTAGCCGCTCAGTTGCGCCTCAGTGGGCGCGTGGGCGGTGCCGTCCGCTCGTCCGGGTGGACAATCGCCGGACGATAGGATGATCCATCGTGAGTTCCCACATCCTGGCAGCTGTTGCTTGGCCTTACGCCAATGGCCCTCGTCATATCGGTCACGTCTCTGGCTTCGGCGTCCCCTCCGACGTTTTCGCCCGCTACCAGCGAATGGCCGGCAATCAGGTGCTGATGGTGTCCGGTACCGACGAGCACGGTACCGCGATCCAGGTGCAGGCCGACAAGGAGGGCCTCACCCCGCAGCAGACCGCCGACAAGTATCACCAGGTGATCGCCGAGGATCTGCAGGCGCTGGGCTGCTCTTACGACCTCTACACCCGCACCACCACGCTGAACCACCGCGCCGTCGTTCAGGAGCTGTTCCGGACGCTGCACGACAACGGCTACGTCGTCGCTCAGACCGAGATGGGGGCGATCTCCCCATCCACCGGACGGACGCTGCCCGATCGCTACATCGAGGGCACCTGCCCGATCTGCGGCTTCGATGGCGCCCGCGGTGACCAGTGCGACAACTGTGGCCGCCAGCTCGACCCGATCGACCTGATCAACCCGAAGTCGCGGATCAACGGCGAGGTGCCTGAATTCCGTGAGACCGAGCACTTCTTCCTCGACCTGCCCGCTCTGGCCGGCGCCCTGGGGGAGTGGCTGGCCACTCGGACCGACTGGCGTCCGAATGTGATGAAGTTCAGCCTGAACCTGCTCAAGGAACTGCGTCCGCGGGCGATCACCCGAGACCTCGACTGGGGCGTCCCGATCCCGCTGGAAGGCTGGGAGGACGCGTCGATGAAGCGGATCTACGTCTGGTTCGACGCGGTGATCGGCTACCTGTCGGCCGCCGTCGAGTGGGCCCAGCGCTCCGGCGACCCGGACGCCTGGAAGCTGTGGTGGCAGTCGAGCGAGGCGAGCTCGTACTACTTCATGGGCAAGGACAACATCACCTTCCACTCGGTGATCTGGCCGGCCATCCTGCTGGGCGCCAATGGCTCTGGCGACAAGGGCGGACACGGCTCGGCGTATAGCCCGCTGAACCTGCCCACCGAGGTGGTCTCCTCGGAGTACCTGACCATGTCGGGCTCGAAGCTGGCCTCCTCGCGCGGCCATGTGATCTACGTCCGTGACTTCCTGGCCGAGTTCGGCCCGGACGCGCTGCGCTACTTCATCGCGGTCAACGGCCCGGAGAACCAGGACACCGATTTCACCTGGGAGGAGTTCGTCCGGCGCAACAACTTCGAGCTGGCCAATGAGTGGGGCAACCTGGTCAACCGGTCGATCTCGATGGCCCACAAGAACGTCGGTGCGATCCCGGTGGCAGGCGAGCTGACCGAAGCCGACCAGGCGCTGCTGGACGCGTCCAAGGCTGCCTTCGACGTGGTCGGCGACCTGTGGGGGCGCTGCAAGTTCAAGCAGGCCACCACCGAGGCGATGCGGGTGGTCTCGCTGGCCAACAAGTACATCTCCGACCAGGAGCCGTGGAAGCTGAAGGACGATCCTGCCCGCCGCGACACTGTGCTGCATGTCGCGTTGCAGGTGGTCTCGGACGCGAACACCCTGCTCACCCCGCTGCTGCCGCACGCGGCCCAGAAGATCTTCGAGGCTCTGGGTGGCCAGGGAGTCTGGGCGGCCCAGCCGGAGCTGAAGACGGTCAGCCAAGAGGGTGGCCCGGACTACCCGGTGCTGACCGGTGATTACGTCAACCAGCAGGCGGTCTGGGCCTCGCGTCCGATCGTTGCGGGGACGCCGCTGGCCAAGCCGACCCCGCTGTTCACCAAGCTGGACGAGTCGCTGGCGCAGACCGGCCCCTCCTGGGCTCCGATCGGCTGAGCCTGAGTCCGGGACTCGGTCCGTCCGCCCCTCCCTTTCGTAGCTTGTGAGTTATCCGGCGATCTCGCCGCCGAACTCACAGTCTGTAAGGGGATATCCACAACAGGGACGCGCTGCTGACGCGTGACGGCATTTGATCCCCACAGTGAGGGGCGTGGAACACCGACAGGACTTGCCACCCGCGCTCAGGCGATTGATTGCTGCTCAGCAGGGGCTGCTCACCGTCGAGCAGGCCGCACTGCTCGGGGTGGGTGACGACGCGTTGCGCCGCCTAGTTGATCAGGGGCACTGGGGTCGCCTGGTAAAGGGCCTCTACGATGCGGCTCCTCTTCTGCACGGACTGGAGAAGACGGCGTGGGGTGCCGTGCTGCTGGGCGGCGACGGTGCAGCAGTCGGCGGCGAGGCGGCGCTACGGCTGTACGGGTTGAGCATCGAACCTGAGCAGGTGGACGTCTGGGTCCGGCCCGACACCCAACCCGTCGCTATCCGAGGCGTCCGGGTCCATCGCGACTTCCTCGAGCGGACAGCTCATCGCCAGGGATGGCCGCCGCGGATCAGAGTTGAAGATGCACTGATCGACGTCGGCCAGTTCTTGCCGACAGGTCGGCTGGTGGGCCTGCTGAGTGACGCCTTTCGGAATCGGCTCACCAGTTCGCAGGCTGTGGGTGCCGTGATCCGGACTCGCGCTCGAGTACGCGGGCGCCGCCGGATAGAGGCGCTGTTGGCGGACTTCACCGGCATCGAAAGCACCCTCGAGTATGTGTATCGCCGCGACGTCGAGCGCGCCCACGGCCTCCCTCCAGCTCGGCGGCAGGCTTCAGTGAGCGCAGGAACTCGAAGCGACGGTCTGTACGAGGCGTTCGGGGTGGTGATCGAACTGGACGGGCGCGCGTTCCACCAGAACGCAAACGCCGTCTTCCGTGACTTGGCTCGTGACAATGGGCACGCCGAGCTCAACCTGATCACCCTTCGCTATGGCAGCGCGGACGTGCGTGGCCGTCCGTGTGAGGTGGCCAGTCAGGTAGCGGCGGTGTTGAGAGCCCGTGGCTGGGTCGGGACGTCCCTGCGTTGCCCTCGCTGCCCACCACCTGGAGCTCGCAAGCTGTGAGTTATCCGGCGATATCGCCGGATAACTCACAGCTTGCGGGATGAGAGGGGTGGTCAGCCGCTAACCGAGGTGGGCGATTGCGGCGCGCATCGACATCGGCGTGAAGCCGGCCTCCATGGCTTTGCGGCGTAGCGCGGGCTGGGCCTTGCGCAGCGCCCAGCCGCGGCGGATCGCGATCAGTGGTGGCTTGCGCTTCTTGGCGAAGTCGCGACGCAGCCGCAACAGGTAGACCAGGGTGGCCGGACGATCCAGGTAGAGCGGCTCGACACCCAGCCCCGCGGCCCGGCAGTGGGCCAGGAACTCGATCGCGAAGATCCCTTCCACAGTGAGGCAATGGCATCCGTCCAGCCGCACCTGGTGACTGCCCACCCGACGGCTCTCGGTGATCGAGTAGGCCGGAGCCACCAGCTCACCGGTGCCCAGCAGCTCCTGGAGCCCGGCCAGAGCCCCGGCGGCGTCCCAGGATGCCGGATCGTCCCAGTCGGTGATTCCGAGATTGGTGCTCGGCATCCCCGGATGATCGGCGTCGAAGTAGTAGTCGTCCAGCCGCAGCGTCGGGCAGCCGGCCACCTGCGCGAGTCGGGACTTGCCACTGCCGGACGCCCCGGCGATCAGGATGATCCGAGGTGTCGTGCTCACAGGCCCAACGCTCGGGCCATCTCGTTGCGGGCCTGCGCCATCAGGTCCGCGGCCAGGGTCCGGTCCGCGGCCAGGTCGACGCCCGGAGCCAGCTTCACCTGCAGATAGCACTTCAGCTTCGGCTCCGTCCCGGACGGACGGACGACCACCCGCACCCGGGGGCCGCTGAACAGCACTGCGTCGGTGGGAGGCAGTTCGGCGCTGCCGGTAGCCAGATCGAGGGAGGAGACAGGCTCCCCGGCCAGGGTTGGCGGCGCAGTGGCCCGGATCCGAGCCATCGCTGCGGTGATCAAGCTGAGGTCGGCAACCCGGAAAGCCAACTGCGAAGTGAGGTGAACTCCGTAGTGGGCAGCGATCTGGTCGAGCCGGTCGGCGACGGTGAGTCCTTCGGCCTTGAGCCGGGCCACCAGCTCCAGAACTCGCACCAGCGTGGTGATGCCGTCCTTGTCGGGGACGGCCGCCGCGTCAGTGCAGTAGCCGATCGCCTCCTCATAGCCGAAGGCCAGGTCGGGTACTCGCCCGATCCACTTGAAGCCGGTCAACGTGGTGGTGAACGGTTGGCCATGGGCGGCAGCCATGGTCGACAACAGCGTGCTGGAGACCACCGAGCAGGCATACGTGCCGCTGACGCCGGCCCGGAGCAGATCGTCGGCGAGCAATGAGCCAAGTTCATCCCCGGTGAGCATCCGCCAGCCGGTGTCGAACCGGGCGGCGATCGCGCAGCGATCGGCGTCCGGGTCATTGGCGATGGCGACGTCGGCGGCGACCTTCTTGGCCAGGGTGATGGCCAAGTCGATCGCCCCCGGCTCCTCCGGATTGGGGAAGGGGACGGTCGGGAAGGCCGGGTCGGGCTCGATCTGCTCAGTCACCCGATGAGGTTGGTCGAAGCCGGTGGCCGCAACCACCTGGTCAACCACGGCGGCACCCACCCCATGCATGGCGGTGTAGACCCAGTTCAGCGACCGCGGAGCGTCCGGCTCGACCAGAGTGGCCGCTCGGGCCACATAGGCCGCCACCAGATCGTCGCCGACCAGTGGGAAGTCGTCGCTGCGCGCGATGTCGGCCAGCGGACGGGCCGCCACCGCGGCGATCTGGGCGGCGATCTGGGAGTCGGTGGGCGGAATGATCTGGGAGCCATCGCCGAGGTAGACCTTGTAGCCATTGTCCTGCGGCGGGTTGTGGGATGCGGTAACGACCACGCCGGCTACACAGCCGAAGTGGCGAATGCCGAAGGCCACGACCGGGGTCGGCAGCGCACGCGAGCAGAGCAGCGGCAGCAGCCCGGCCGCGGCCAGGATCTCGGCAGTGTCTTGGGCGAACACCTGCGAGTTGTAGCGGGCGTCGAAGCCGACGATCACTCGTCCGCCAGCCTTGCCGAGTTCGATCAGATGTGCGGCCAGTCCGGCTGCAGCCTGGCTGACCACGACCCGGTTCATCCGTCCGGGGCCAGGCCCGAGCGGTCCCCGCAGGCCGGCGGTCCCGAAGGCCAACGGCCCGGCGAAGGCGTCGCTCAACTCGCTCGTCGCAGCGGCGTCACCGGCGTCGGCGCGGGCGAGGAGATCATCCAATGCGGCTGCAGTGACCGCGTCGGGATCCTGGGTGCGCCAGTACAGGACGCGTTCGCGCAGCTTCTGATCGATCATCGTCGCCCCTTACAGTCGCTCGAGGAGTCCGGCCAGCAGGCCGCGCAGGCGCGGTTCGGCCGCCTTGCCGGCAGCGATCACTTCGGCATGGTTCAGCGGGGTCGGCGAGATTCCGGCACCCAGGTTGGTCACCAGCGAGATGCCGAGCACCTCCAGCCCGGCCTCACGTGCCGCGATCGTCTCCAAAGTGGTGGACATGCCGACCAGATCGCCGCCCAGGATCTTGGCCATGCGAACCTCGGCCGGGGTCTCGTACTGCGGTCCGCGGAACTGGACGTACACACCCTCGGACAGGCCGGGGTCGACCTGGTGGGCCAGATCGCGCAGCCGGGGCGAGTAGGCCTGGGTCAGGTCGATGAAAGTGGCTCCGGCAAGGGGAGTGGCCGCGGTCAGGTTGATATGGTCGCGCAACAGCACGGGGGTGCCCGGCCCCCATTCGGGGTTCAGTCCGCCGCAGCCGTTGGTGAGCACGACAGCGGTGGCACCGGCCGCGGCAGCCGTTCGGACGCCATGGACGACCGCAGCCACCCCGCGGCCCTCGTAGTAGTGGGTGCGGCCGCTGAAGAAGGCGGCGATCTTGTGGTTGGCCGTTCGGACCAGGCGCAGCGTGCCGCCGTGGCCGGCCACCACCGGCTTGGCGAAGCCGGGCAGCTCAGCCAGTTCGACTTCGCCGATCGTCTCGCCGAGCCCGACGGACGCGCCGGACCACCCCGAACCGAGCACCAGGGCCAAGTCGAGCCTGGCGACATCGAAGCGAGTGAGCAGAGTCTTGGCGGCGAGTTCGGCCAGCTGCTGTGGTTCGTGGGTCTCGGTCACTCCACGATGATAACGACGCCTGCTCCGGTTGGCTCGTCGGCGGGGTGCGCCTTCCGTGTTGCCGCAGTCAGCCCTGCGGATCGATGTCGTCGGGGTCGGCGTCGCCGGCCTCGGGTGGCAGCTCGAACCAGCTCCGCCGGCGGGCCGGCTGGAGTCGCAGTTCGACCAATAGGGCGACCAGCAGCCCGACCAGCAGCAGCGCCTGGCCGAGATGGACGAGCGTGCGCGGAGCGGTCAGATAGGCCAGCCCCATCGTGGCGAGTCCGGCACAGCCGAGGACGCCGGCGCCGGCCAAAAGTCGCCGTGATCGGCGGCCGGCCGGCCGGGCCCGCTGAGCCAGTGTTCCGAGCACGGCCGCCAGTGACACCGAGATCGGCAGCATCGCCAACTCCAGCAACACTGACTGGGTTTCGGTGGTCTCGGGTAGACCGATCACCACCATGGCCATGCTCACTGCCACCCCGGCGACGGCGACCGCGATCAGGGCGCCCCGGATCAGGTCGGACCGGGTCAGGTCGATCTGACCCGGCTGCGGTGCGCCCGAGGTCATGGCGCTGGAGCCGGCGCCGTGGACTCCCGGACCACTAGCGAGGTGGCCAGGGTCAACCGCGGCTGAGCCGGTTCGGTGCCGTCGAGCAGCTGCAGCAGCATCTCCATGGCGATCCGGCCCATCTCGTACAGCGGCTGCGCGATCGTGGTCAGCGGAATGCGGAACTGGCTGGCGTCGGGGACGTCGTCGAAGCCGATCACTGACAGGTCTTCAGGAACCCGCAGGCCCAACTCGTTGGCCACTTCGATGGTCCGGATGGCCGTCAGGTCGTTGGCTGCGAATACGGCCGTGGGGCGGTCGGGACGATCCAGCAAGGCGCGGGCCGGCACGGTGGCCGAATTCGGACGGAACCCGCCGACCTCGAACAGCGACGGGTCGACCGGGATCCCGGCAGCGGCGAGAGCGTTGCGGTAGCCCTGCTCTCGCAGCCGAGCCGAGTTCAGGTCCGGACGTCCGGCGAGCATCGCGATCCGGCGATGACCCAGGCTGAGCAGGTAGTTGACGGCCAGCTCGGCGCCGGCCAGGTTGTCGGAGTCGACGGTGGGCACCGCGCTGTCACCGGCATGCGGGTCCAGCGCCACCACCGGAATCCGGTAGTCGGAGTCAGAGACTGTCGGGGTGACCAGAACGGCACCGTCGATCAGAGTGCCGCTCAGCCGGGCCAGTGAGCGGCGCTCCCAGCCGTGCTGCGGCTCCGGGCCGGTGCGTCCGGCGTAGGCGAGCAGTTCGTAGCCGCGGCCCTCTGCGGCCTGGCCGAGGCCCTTGAGCAGTTCGGTGCTGAACGGCTCGAACTCGGCGAGCAGAACCCCCAGCACGCCGGTGCGCTGCGAGCGCAGGCTGCGAGCTCCCAGGCTGGACTCGTAGCCGAGTTCGGCGATCACCTGACGCACCCGGGCGGCGGTCTGGTCCGACACCCCATAACGGGCGTTGATCACCTTTGAGACTGTGGAGACCGACACCCCGGCTGAGCGCGCCACATCGACGATGGTCGCATTGAATTGGCCGGGCACTCACTGAGTGTAGGCCTCGCGTACGCAACGATTTCGATATCGATTCGCTGCGGCGTTTCGGACGCTCTCAGACCGGCTCTGTCGCGGCTGGCTGTTGACTAGTTGCGCCGCTCGGGTCGGCCAGCAGCGGTCCGAAGGCGAGGCCGGCCGCACCAACCATGAGCAGGTCTGAGCCGAGGGCTGCCGCAGTGATCTGGACGCCCTCCAGGGAGGGGGCCAGCGCTGAGGCTGCGATGCTGCGGTGCAGTGCCTGTGGGTTGTAGCTGTGCAGTGCGGCCAGGAACCCGCCCAGCGCAATCACTTCGGGGTTGAACAGGTTGATCGCGGCACCCAGTGCGGTACCCAGGTGGCTGAGCTGCCGGGCGACGACCTCGGTGACTGCCGCGGAGTGGTCAGCCAACAGCCGAGCCTCGAGCTGGCCCGGCTCCGAACGGGGCAGACCGAGCACCCGCAGGAGCTCCGACCTGGTCACCTCGGCTTCCAGGGTGCCGGGGATGCCGGCGGAGTCAACTGCCGCCGAGCCGGAGACCCGGACGTGGCCGAGCTCGCCGGCGTAGCCGGAGGCGCCGCCGAGCAGGGTACGGCCGGTGATCACGCCGGCGCCGATGCCGGAGGCGCCGCCGTTGACGTAGATCAGGTTGTCGTGGTCACGGCCGGCACCGAACTCGTACTCGGCCAGCGTGCCCAGGGCTGCGTCGTTGGCCACCAGCACCGGGTAGCCGGTGGCGGCGGCCAACGGTTCGGCGAACGGGTCGTCGTGCCAGTTCAGGTGCGGGGCATTGCGGACCAGGCCGTCGTCGGTGCGCACCTGACCGGGGACAGCCACGCCGATCCCGGCAACCAGGAGTCCGTCGAGCTCAGGCCGCATCCCGGCCAGGATGGACGCGGTGATGGCCACCGCCTCGGCGGCGTTGGGGATCCGGTCGTACTCGTGCCGAATCACCCGGCGGACGGTGCCGTTCAGCCCGACCAGCCCGATGGTGAGCATGTCGATCTCGGGGTTCACTGCGATCGCGGTGACCTCGGGCCGGATGGCGACCACGGGGGAGGGACGGCCCACCTGGCCCAGGCTCTCCGGCTCGTGCTCGGCGACCAGACCGAGGGCCACCAGATCCGAGACCAGGCTGGCGATCGTGGACCGATTGCGCCCGGTGCGCCTGCTCAGCACCGTGCGTGAGGTGGGCCCACCTCGGTACAGGATGCCGAGGATGGACGCGAGGTTCGTGCGCCGCACATCCTCAGTGGTTCCGCCCGTCATACCGGCTGGCCATCCCCCGTCCCGGTGGTCGAGGAAGCCGGACCCGGTCTCCGACCAGTTGTCTGCGAGCCGCTGGCCGAGGTAGTGATCGACGGCATGCTGCGGTACTGAGGCAGGGTCGAGGCCATAGTCAGCTGCCCCATATCAGGCGTCCCTCATACCGGCGTAGGTGAGCGCCCGCCGATTCCATCTGCGCTTCGAAGCGGAGCTCATGACGGCTTCTTCCTGGAGAGGTGGCGTCGCTGGACGTGACGGTAGCAGATGTCATTTGTCGGGAGTAAGGCCCGCCGTGATGCCACTGGCGAGCCGGCTTTGGGGGGATTCGGCTGTGGGGGACTAGTGATCTCAGACAGAGAACCTGATATGTTGTCTACTACAACATACCTCAACGACGAGAGGTCGGATGTCTTCATGACTCTCACTCCCACTCCTGCTGACAAGTTCACCTTCGGTCTGTGGACAGTTGGCTACAACGGTGGCGATCCCTTCGGTGGGCCCACCCGGGCACCGCTCGATGTGGTGCACGTCATCGAGAAGCTCGCCTCCTTCGGCGCCTACGGCCTGACCTTCCACGATGACGACCTGTTCGCATTCGGTTCGACCGATGCCGAGCGTCGCACCCAGATCGACCGGCTGAAGGCGGCCTGCGCGGCGACCGGGCTGCAGGTTCCGATGATCACCACGAACCTGTTCAGCCAGCCGGTGTTCAAGGATGGCGGCTTCACCTCCAATGATCGCTCCGTGCGTCGCTTCGCGCTGCGCAAGGTGCTGCGCAATATCGATCTGGCCATGGAGGTCGGCGCTCATATCTTCGTGATGTGGGGCGGCCGTGAAGGCGCCGAGTACGACGCCGCCAAGGACATTCGCTCTGCGCTCGAGCGCTACCGCGAGGCCGTCAACCTGCTCAGCCAGTATGTGCTGGACGCCGGCTACGACCTGAAGTTCGCCATCGAGCCCAAGCCGAATGAGCCTCGCGGCGACATCCTGCTGCCGACCGTTGGCCACGCGCTGGCCTTCATCAACTCTCTGGAGCATCCGGAGATGGTCGGCCTCAACCCCGAGGTCGGTCACGAGCAGATGGCGGGGCTGAACTTCCAGGCCGGCATCGCCCAGGCGCTGTACCACGGCAAGCTGTTCCACATCGACCTGAACGGTCAGCGGGGCATCAAGTACGACCAGGATCTGGTCTTCGGCCACGGCGATCTGCACAACGCCTTCGCGCTGGTCGATCTGCTGGAGAACGGCGGCCCGAACGGTGGCCAGGCGTACACCGGGATGCGGCACTTCGACTACAAGCCGTCGCGCACCGAGGACGAGAACGGCGTCTGGGAGTCGGCCAAGGCCAACATGCAGACCTACCTGCTGCTCAAGGAGCGGGCCAAGGCATTCCGCGCCGATCCCGAGGTTCAGGAAGCCCTGGCTGCGGCGAAGGTGGCCGAGTTGGCGGTGCCGACCTTGGCTGAAGGCGAGGGCTACCGCGAGCTGATCGCCGACACCGCCGCCTACGAGACTTTCGACGCCGGCGCGTACTACAACGGACATGGCTTCGGCTTCGTCCGGCTCCAGCAGCTCGCCACCGAGCATCTGCTCGGCGCTCGCTGACCACAACCGATGGAGTGACAGAATCTCGGGCGGCTTCGGCCGTCCGAGATTCTGGCTTATCCGACGAACTCCCAAGGAGGGCTCGCCATGGCGCGAGTGATCGGGGTCGACTCCTCGACCCAAAGCTGCAAGGTCGTCGTTCGCGATGTCGTCAGCGGTGAGTTGGTGGCCACCGGCCGGGCCGGCCATCCGAACGGCACCGAGGTGGACCCGGCTCACTGGTGGTCGGCACTGAGCCAGGCGCTGGAGCAGGCCGGCGGTGTTGAACAGGCTGACGCGATCAGCGTCGGCGGCCAGCAGCACGGCATGGTCGTCCTTGATGCCGAGGGTCGCGTGATTCGTCCGGCGCTGTTGTGGAACGACACCCGTTCGGCTCAAGCCGCGATCGACTTGATCGCAGAGGTGGGTGCCGAGGCCTTCGTCGATCGGACCGGCGTGCTGCCGGTGGCGTCCTTCACCGCCACCAAGCTGCGCTGGCTGCGAGACCACGAGCCGGAGAATGCTGCCAAGGTGGCTGCGGTCTGCTTGCCTCACGACTGGCTGGGCTGGCGACTGCGGGGCTACGGGCCGGTAGGGGAGTCCCCGCTCGGCCCCCAGCTGGATGAGCTGGTCACCGATCGCTCGGACGCCAGCGGCACCGCCTATTTCTCCGGCAAGACCGGGGCCTATGACCGCGAACTGCTGATTCTGGCACTCGGCCATGATGCGATCCTGCCGCGGGTGCTCGGTGCCACCGAGTCGGTGGCCGGCCCCGGCTTCGTGCTGGCGCCCGGCGCCGGTGACAACGCCGCGGCGGCGCTCGGCCTGGACGCTCACCCCGGCGATGTGGCGGTCTCCCTCGGCACCTCCGGGACGGTCTTCGCCGCCACCGATGTGGCTGTCGGCGATGTCACCGGAACCGTGGCCGGCTTCGCTGATGCCACCGGCGGCTTCCTGCCGCTGGTCTGTACGCTGAATGCCGCTCGAGTGCTGGATGCGATCGCCGGCCTGCTCGGAGTGGACCACGACGAGCTGGCTGAGCTGGCTCTCGCCGCCGAGCCCGGCGCCGGCGGCGCGGTGCTGGTGCCCTATTTCGAGGGCGAACGTACGCCGAACCTGCCGGACGCGACGGCCACCCTGTCCGGGCTGACGCTGGCCTCGACCACCCGGCCGAATCTGGCCCGGGCCGCGATCGAGGGGATGCTCTGCGGCCTGGCCGCTGGTGTCAGCGCTGTGGCAGAACTCGGCGTCGAGGCCAAGCGAATCCTGCTGATCGGTGGCGCCGCCGCCAACCCGGCCGTTCAGACCATCGCCGGGCAGGTCTTCCCGGTGCCGGTTCAGGTACCCAGCCCTGGGGAGTACGTCGCCGACGGCGCGGCGCGTCAGGCAGCGTGGGTACTGACCGGACAGCGTCCGACCTGGCCGGTGCAGATGATCGCCTCGCCGGCGCTCGATTCACATCCGGAGATCCTGGCCAATTACCTGGCCGCGGCCGGACGGTACTGATCGACCACCCAAGAGGCCTGGCTCAGCGGCGTGCCGCGAGCCAGGCCTCTTGGCGTTGCCAGTGGAAGAACTGGCCACCTTCATGGCCGTTGAACTCGTAGACCGCGATCTCACGATCGGTGCAGCCATAGCCGTTGAAGGCGGCGTAGACGGTTGACGGCAGCACGATCTCGTCCATCAGCGCCACCGAGAACAGAGCCGGGGCGGTGGCCCGCCGAGCGAAGTTGGCGCCGTCGAAATACGAGAGCGTCTCGAACACCTGCTCGGTGCGACCGCGGTGAATCGACAGGTATTGGGTCACCTCGGTGAAGGGCCGGCTCGGGGTCAGGCTGACGGCGCGGCGGAAGTGGCACAGGAATGGCACATCCGGCATCACCCCCGCGACTCTGCTCCCCATCAGGCCCGCTACCGCGAGAGTGATGCCGCCACCTTGGCTACCGCCGGTCACGGCGACCTGCTGGGGATCGACGACGTCGAGCGTGCGCACAGCCTCGACGAGGCGGACGGCATCGACGAACACTCGTCGGTAGAAGTAGTCGTGCGGATCCTCCACGCCCCGGGTCATGTAGCCATCGAGGGCGGCACCGCTGCCGTGCGGGTCGGGCGTGCTGCCGCCGCCGCCCCAGCCACTGCCTTGTCCGCGGGTGTCCATGACGACGTTGACATAGCCGGAGGCCGCCCAGTGCAGGTGCTCGGCAGGAAGTCCGCGTCCGCCGTTGTAGCCGACGAACTCCACCACGCACGGACGAGGTCGTTCGTCGAGAGGGCGGATGATCCAGGCCTTGATCGGATCTCCGGCGTACCCGGCGAACTCGACATCCTCGACGATGACTTGGTCGATGGGTCCTGCAACGCGCCGCCGCTCGAGTCGCGCGGGGATCGCCGCAGACTCGGCCAGAGTCTCGGTCCAGAATGCGTCGAAATCGGACGGCTCGGCCACCTGCGGGCGGAAGTCGACCAGTTCGGGCAGGGTGAGGTCGGTGAGGGGCATGGCTAGGCCTCGCTGTCGAGTACGGGAAGGTACTCGACTTTATCGGCGGTGACACTGCCGGTGCCGGGCTGTCCGTCGGTCTGGATGTAGACGCCGAGCCACAACCCGAGGAAGCCGCCGGTGGCGATGGTATCCAGGGTGGAGGCGTCGGCGTGGCCGACCACGATCTCGTCGGCTCCGGACGGCGTGCAGGTCAGCGCGTAGTCGCGACCGCGCGCGATGACCCCCAGCTGTAGCGGCCCGTGCCCGATGCTCGCACTGCCCAGCGGAGACTCGGCTCCGGCCCGGCGCTGGACAGCGGTGATCGTGTAGCCGCTGGCGGCCGGACGGATCCCCAGCCGGACGTGGTCGCGCTCGCCCTGCCGGATCACCAACCCGGCCTCCTGGCCGGCGGTGAGTTCGGGGCTCAGGTCCACCCGGAAGTCAGCGTTGCGGTGCTGCTGACGGATGCCGAGGAAGGCCGGGGTGCCCGGATCGCTGAGCGTGTCCGCGGTCGGACGCAGCCGCACCGATGTGCCGTTGACGGTGGCGAATCCGTCGGCGGGCCCGCGCAGCGTGTTCCAGCGAGGATCGTCGGGGCAGACCACGCCGCCGATGGCGCCCTGAGCGACGCCGAGCGGCGCATCGTCGGCGAAAGGCACCTCGACTGTCGGCGGAATCCGGCCGACGCCCGGTGCGAACACCGGCCAGCCGTCTTCCCAGGTCACCGGGACCAGGAAGGTCTCCCGGCCCAGCGGGTAGTGGTAGCCGCCGTAGATCCGCATGGCCAGCAGGACCGCCCACCAGCTGCCGTCCTCGGCCTGGACCAGGTCGGCGTGACCGGCGCCCACCACGTCCACTTTGCTGCCGAGATGGCGGTGAGTCATCACCGGGTTGGCGCGGTTGCCCTCATACGGCCCGGTCACGGAGTCGGCCCTCATGATGCACACGCAGTGATGAATCTCGGTGCCGGCTTCGGCAGTCATCAGGTAGTAGCGACCGTCGACCTTGTACAGGTGCGGTCCTTCGGCCCAGACGACGCCGAGCTGGGCGCCCCGCCAGATCACGGTCTCCTCGCCGATCAACCGCCGAGCCACCGGGTCGTACTCGCGAACCCATACTTCTGTCTGATCGTGCCACTGCGGCTGGAGTGCCAGTCGGGTGCCGTGGAACCAGATCCGTCCGTCGTCATCGAAGAAGATGGACGGATCGATGCCTGCGGTTCCCAGCCAGATCGGATCCGACCAGGGGCCGGCCGGGTCGGTCGCGGTCACCAGGAAGTTGCCGGGGCGATCGGGCTGATCCGGGTAGACGATCGTGCACACCAACCAGAACAAGCCGTCGTGGTGCCGGATAGTCGGCGCGTACAGGCCGCCGGAGGAGGCGATGCCGGAGTAGTCGAGCTGGTCGGCGCGGGTGATCACGTGGCCGATCGGGCTCCAGTGGACAAGATCTGTGCTGTGGAAGACCGGCAGCCCCGGGAAGTACTCGAAAGTGGAGTTGACCAGGTAGTAGTCCGACCCGACCCGACAGATTGAGGGGTCGGGATAGCAGCCGGGCAGCACCGGATTGTGCACCACACCCATCAGCCGACAACCTCCACCCGGACCAGACGGGCATCGTCGGCCGTGACCAGGTGTACGTCGCCGGTGAGCTCGATCAGCGCCCGCGCCGTGGCGGTGCCGGGCACCGGTTCGGCGATGTTGAGCCCGCTGTTGGAGATGGCGCCGTTGGTGGTGCTGACGCTGGGCAGGTCGTTGTTCGAGGCGGACGCATGGGAGCCGACCCACACCTCGACCTCGCCCGGCTCGATGATCTTGCGCAGGTGGCGGTCGGTGAATGCGAACCGGGCGGTGGGGACGTCGAACCGGAGTCGACGAGATTGGCCGGGCCCCAACTCCACCCGGGCGTAGCCGAGCAGCTGGACGACCGGGCGCACCACCGAGCCGACCAGGTCCCGTCCGTACAGCTGGACGATGTCGGCACCGGCCACCGGCCCGGTGTTGGCGACGGTGACGTCGACGGTGAAGTGGTCGCCGGCCTCGACCTCGGAGACCGTCGACAACGCGGAGTAGGCGAAGCTGGTGTAGGACAGGCCGAAGCCGAACGGACGCACCGGAGTCGGATCGGTGGAGGTGACTTCCGACGGTCCGCCGAGGATCGGCTGGAGGTAGGAGTACGGCTCGGCGCCGCCGGTTCTCGGCAGCGATACCGGAAGCCGGCCGGACGGATTCACCAGGCCGGTGATCACGTCGGCGATGGCCAGCCCGCCGCCCTCGCCCGGGAAGAAGGACTGCAGCACGGCAGCCGGACGTGCTCCGGGACCGTCGAGGGCCCAACCGATCGCGTACGGGCGTCCGGTGATGGTGACCATCACCACCGGTGTGCCGGTGGCGACCAGGGCCTCGACCAACTGGCGCTGCACTCCCGGCAGCTCCAGCGACTGGGTGTCGTTGCCCTCGCCGACGGTGCCACGGCCGAACAGGCCGGCCTGATCGCCGACCACCACGATGGCTACATCGGCAGCCTGGGTGATGGCGATCGCCTCGGCGAAGCCGGACGTGTCGGCATCTTCCACATCGCAGCCTCGCGCCGAGGTGATCTTCGGCTCGGCCAAGCCGACGCGGCTGAAGGCACCTTCCAGCGCCTCGCGTACCGTCGGGATCGCAATGCTCACCGGATAGTCCGGGAAGGCCGAGAGCACGTGATTGGCGAAGGAGTAGCAGCCCTGCAGTGCGGCGGTGCGGTCGGCATTGGGGCCAATGATCGCGACCGTGGCGGGGGCGTGGAGTCCGGCGAGCGGGAGCACGCCGTTGTTGCTGAGCAGGACTATCGAGTGCTCGGCGAGCCGGCGAGCGATCTCCTGGTGCTCGACTGGATCCAGATCCACCTCGGTGGGCGGGTCGGATTCGAAGGCGTCGGGCTCGAGCAGGCCGAGAGCCTCCTTCTGCGCAAGGGCGCGCAGAAGCGCTCGATCGACGTAGGCCTCATCGAGGCGGCCTGAGCGAACCTCCTCGGCCAGTGGAGCCAAGTAGGCATCACCGGTCGGCAACTCGATATCGATGCCGGCGGTCAGCGCGAGCCGGGCGGCCTCTCCACGGTCGGCTGCGATTCCCTGCATCACCTGCAGGAAGGCGACGGCGAAGTAGTCGGCCACTACGACGCCGTCGAACTCGAGGGTGTCGCGCAGCAGATCGGTCAGGATGGCCGGATCGGACGCTACCGGGACACCGTCGATGGCCGTGTAGGAGTTCATCACCGAGCGGGCTCCGCCATCGCGAATCGCCATCTCGAATGGAGGCAAGAAGATGTCGAAGACCTCTCGCGGGCCGGCGTGCACGGGGGCGTGGTTGCGCCCGGCGGCAGATCCGGAGTAGCTGAGGAAGTGCTTCAGGGTCGCGTGCACTCCGGTCGACTGCAGGCCGCGGACGAAGGCGGTGGCGATCGTGCCGACCAGGTAGGGGTCTTCGCCGATGCACTCATCGACCCGCCCCCAGCGTGGGTCGCGGATCACGTCGAGCACCGGGGCCAACCCCTGGTGGACGCCGAGGGCAGCCATCGATGCGCCGATGGCTGCCCCGGCGCGCCCCACCAGGTCCGGGTCGAATGAGGATCCCCACGCCAGGGGAGTGGGGAAAGTGGTTGCCTTCCATGCCGCCAGCCCGGTCAGCACCTCCTCATGTACCAACGCCGGAATGCCGAGGCGGGTCTCGTGCTTGAGTCGACGTTGCTCGGCCCACAGCCACTGTGCCCGCTCCACCGCGTCCACCGGACGAGTGCCGTAGACCCTGGTGAAGTGGCCGATGCCGTCCTTGGTGATCTCGGCCAGCTGTCCGGAGGATCGCTGTCCGACTGCCATCTCGCTCTGCATCGGTGCGACGACATTGCCGCCCTGATCCAGCCAGTAGCCAGTCAGCTGGGCCAGCTTCTCCTCCAGGGTCATCCGGGCGGCCAGAGACCGGACCCGCTCGGAGACCTCGGGCATGGCGGGGATGCCGCTACGGGATGTGGACACCGCGTCCGACTCCTTCATATTGCAGGAACTTGCTAGTGGTGGTGGGCCGAGCCTGGCTCAGCCCTTGACGGCACCGGTGAGGCCACCGACGATGCGCCGCTCGAAGATGCTGAAGAAGAACAGCGCCGGGAGCATCGACAATGAGGTGAAGGCCAGTACTGCGGCGGTATCGACAGAGTGCTCGGAGGAGAACGCCTGGACGCCCAGCGGGAGGGTGTACATCTTGGCGTCGTTCAGAATGAACAACGGCAGCATGTAGCTGTTCCAGGCGCCGACGAAGGCGAGGATCGCCGTCGTGATCACGCCGGGCAGCGACAGTGGCAGCACCATCCGGAAGAAGAACCCCAGGCGGCTGGCGCCATCGATGAACGCAGCCTCCTCCAACTCCTTGGGGATCGCAGCCAGGAACGGCACCAGGATGATCACTGTCATCGGCAGGGCGAAGGCGATCTGCGGCAGGATCACTCCCAGCAGATTGTTGGCCAGGTTCATGTTCTTCAGCAGCAGGTACAGCGGGGTGATGGCGACCGTGAGCGGGAACATCAGTCCGGCGGCGAACAGCGAGTACATCGCGTTGCGTCCGCGGAAGTCGTACCGAGCGATCACGAAGCTCGCCATCAGGGCTAAGGCGACGGTTCCGATCGTCGTCGACACGGCCGAGACCACCGAGTTGCCGAACTGCTGCCAGAACAGCTGGCTGGCCAGCACATCGGCATAGTTCTTCAGGACCCACGGATTGGGCAGGCCGGACGGGTCGACGGTGATCTGCGAGTTCGTCCGGAAGCCGCCGATGATGATGTACAGCACCGGGGCGATGCAGATCGCGATCAAGATGGTGGCGATCAGGTAGGTGCCCGGGCTGCCCCAGGTGGCTCCGGACTTCGACGCGCGCTTGCGTCCGCTACGCCGAGAACTGGCGGTGAGTGCGACTTGAGACATCAGCGAGCCTTCCGCTCCGGGCCTTCGGTGAGCGCACCTTCGGTGTCGCGCCGCAGCACGAACCGCTGATAGGTGAGCGCGATCACCAAAGAGATCACGAAGATCGCCACCGCGACCGCATTGCCGTAGCCGTAGTTGCCGGCCAGTCGACCTTCGCGGACCATGTAGGTGGCCATGGTTGAGGTGCCAGCCGTCGACGAGACGTACTGCCCCCAGATGATGTAGACCAGATCGAACAGCTGCAGGGAGCCGATGATCGACAAGAACGCCCAGACGCGGACCGTGGGACCGAGCAGTGGCAAGGTGATCCAGCGCTGAATCCGCCAGTAGGACGCTCCGTCGATGGCCGCCGCCTCGTAGAGCTCGTCCGGAATGCCCTGCATGCCGGCCAGCATCAAGATCACGGCGAAGCCGAGGTACTTCCACGAGATGATCAGCATCAAGGTCCAGATCGCCGTGTTCGGATCAGCAATCCAGTCTGCGGTCGCCCAGCTCATGCCGAGGTTGGTCAGCAGGTCGTTCAAGGCGCCCTGATACTGCAGCATCAGGCTCCAGCCGGTGCCGACGATGACCTCGGAGATGACGTACGGGACGAAGATCAGCACCCGGATCACCGAGCGACCCTTGATGTTCTGATTGAGCAGGAGGGCGAAGGCGATCGCCGCCGGCCCCTGCATGATCAACGACATGACCACGATCAGCCCGTTATGCGTCAGCGCATCCAGGAAGTTCTTGTGGGTGAAGATCGTGATGTAGTTCTGGAACCCGATGAAGTTCGTCGGGACTCCGAAGCCCTTCCACTTGAAGAAGCCGTAGTAGGCCGCCATCAACACGGGAAGGATCACAAAAGCCAGGAACATCAGGATCGCCGGTCCGGCAAGGATCACGATTTCAAGCCGCTTGCGCCATTCAGCCCTGGCTCGGTCAGCCCGAGACGATGCCGCAGCATCGCCTCGGGCCGACGACGAACCTGACGAGCGCGTGGCCAGTGTTTTCACTGATTCGCTCATGAGGTTCTTTGACTATCCCTTTGCCGCAGCCGTCTTCACAGCAGCGACGATGTCAGCAGCGCTGCCCTTGCCGGCGAGCATGTTGACCACGCCACCGTTCAGAGCGTTGCCGACGTTCTGGCCGTACATGGTGTCCAGCCACAGGCTCACGTAGGAGGCCTTGTCGTAGGAGGCGAGCACGTCCTGCAGAGCAGGATCGGTCACGACACCCTTGGCATCCTTGTTCGCGGGCAGGGTCTGGAACGCCTTGGCGTAGCCCTCCTGGTTGGCCTTGTTGACCGTGAAGTTCAGGAAGTCGACGCACTCAGCCGGAGCGCCCTGGCGGCAGGAGAAGCCGTCCGAGCCACCCATCATTGCGGTCGGATCGCCAGCGCCACCAGCGACGGCCGGGAAGGGGAACCAGCCCAGGTCGGCGAGCGACTTCTTGTCCGGGGTCAGGTCCTTGACCACACCCGGCTCCCAGGCGCCCATGAGCTCCATGGCGGCCTTGTGGTTGGCGATCATGCCGGCGGAGCTGCCCGCACCCTGCTGAGCAGTGGTGGTCAGGTAGCCCTTGTTGAACGGATCGGTGTCGGCGAACTTCTTCAGGTCCTCGCCGGCCTTCAGCCAGCAGGGGTCAGAGAAGTCCTTGTCCGCGGCGGCCTTGTCCATGACGTCCTTGGAGCAGTCGCGCAGAGCCATGAAGTAGTACCAGTGAGCTGCCGGCCATGCGTCCTTGCCACCCAGGGCGATCGGGGCGATGCCCGCAGCCTTGAGCTTGGCCACGGCTGCGTCGAGCTCTTCGAAGGTGGTCGGCAGAGCAGTGATGCCGGCCTGCTTGAACAGGTCCTTGCTGTAGTAGATGCCGCCCGGCAGCACCGAGCTCGGCATGCCGTAGATCTTGCCGTCGACGGTGAAGGCGCTGAAGATGCCGTCGCCCAGAGCGGCCTTGACGTCGGGGGCGATCTTGTCCGTGAGGTCCATGACCTGACCGGCTGCGACCACGTCAGCGAGCTTGCCGCCGCCACGGGCCATGAAGATCGTCGGATCCTGGCCGGAGTTCAGGGCGGTCTGGAGCTTTCCGTCCATGTCCTCGTTCTGGATGGCCTGGATGTTGATGGTGACGTTCGGGTGTTCCTTCTCGAACGCCGCAACCGTGTCCTCCCAGTACTTCTTGCCGTCACCGGTGGTGGAGTTGTGCCAGAAGGTCATAGTGACCGGGGCAGCGCTGGTTGCTGGTGTGGATGAGTCGGTGCCGCCCGGGGTGGTTGCGGTCCCGGACGTTCCGCCGGCACAACCGGCGAGGGCTAGCGCCACGCTTGCACCCAGCGCGACCAGCGCCGGGGCCTTCATTTTCCACTGCATACGACAGACCTCTCAGTCCTCTTTGACCGTGCGGCAGGGGTTCCTGCCTGTTCTGGATACTTCCATCGCCATCCAGCCTTGTCAAACGTTTTCGATAACGTTTTAGTTGCGCCTGGATCACCGACGGCTCGGCATGGGCTAGCGTTACCGCCGTGACCCACACTGCCAGACCTGGACGCACCGCCGAGCGGCGGGTTGCCGAGCGGGCCACCATTGTCGACGTGGCCCGGACGGCCGGCGTTTCGGTCTCCACGGTCTCCAAAGTGATCAATGATCGCGACGGTGTCGCGGCCGACACCTACGAGAAGGTGATGAGTGTCGTAGCCGAACTCGGCTACGAATCATCCCTTGTGGCGAGCAGTTTGCGGCGACGCAGCACCAACGTGGTGGGGGTCCTGGTGCCGCAGTTCGAGCCCTTCTCCACCGAGCTTCTCAAGGGCATCTCGACCGCAACCGAAGGCACCGGCTACGAACTGCTGGCATACTCCGGCGACCTCAGCCACAGCGAGATCGGCTGGGAGCGGCGCTCGCTGTCTCGGCTGGCCGGCACCCTGATCGATGGTGCGGTGATCGTTGCGCCGACCGCTGCGGTGACTACCGCGACGATCCCTGTGGTGGCGATCGATCCGCACACCGGACGCACCGGCCCCAGCACCGTCGAGGTCGACAACATCGGTGGTGCACGCGCGGCGACCGAGCATCTGATCGGGCTCGGCCACACCCGGATCGCGCACATCCGCGGACGCACAGACCTGGTCTCGGCCGAGCAGCGCGAACAGGGCTACCGGGAGGCGTTGCAGGCTGCCGGGTTGCCGTACGATCCCGACCTGGTGCGCGTCGGCGGCTATCGTGCTGCCGAGACCAGCGATCCAGCCCACGAGTTGCTCAGCTTGCCGAACCGGCCCAGTGCGATCTTCGCTGCTAATGATCTGTCGGCGATCCGCGTCCTCGAAGTGGCGGCGGAGATGGGCATCCGGGTGCCGGAAGAGCTGTCGGTGGTCGGCTTCGACAACGTCCCGGAGGCGGCGAACTGCTCACCGGCGTTGACCACGGTCTCCCAGCCGATGCATCAGATCGGTGCCGAGGCGATCCGGATTCTGATGGAACTGCTCAACGGGCAATCCAAGGAGGAGCACCTGCGGCTGCCGGCCACCATGGTGATCCGGGCCAGCACTGCGGCATTCAGCGGCTGATCAGGCGGGATCGACGATCTCGCACAGCACCTGACCCGAGCCCACGCTCGCTCCGACGGTCGCGGCGAGCCCGGAGATGATTCCGGTCCGGTGAGCGGTGATCGGCTGCTCCATCTTCATGGCTTCCAACACCAAGACCAGATCGCCCTCGGCCACCTCGTCCCCTTCGATCACGGCGACCTTGACGATGGTGCCCTGCATCGGGGCGGTGAGCTCGTTGGAGGAGGGAGCCTTCGCCTTGGCTCCGCCGGTGCTGCGTCGGGTCGGACGCTGCGCCGACGGTTGCTTGAGGACCGGAGTGGCCAAGGCGCTGGGCAGTCGAACCTCGACCCGGCGGCCGTTCACCTCGACCACATAGGTGGTCTTGTCTTCTCCCTCGGTGCTGCCGATGGTGCCGGTGTAGGGCTCCAGCTTCTGGTGGAATTCGGTCTCGATCCAGCGGGTGTGCACGCCGAAGCTGCCGTCGGCGGCGACGAAGGCCGGCTCGGTGAGCACCGCCGCATGGAAGGGCAGCACCGATGGCATCCCCTCCAGGACCGTCTCGGCCAGGGCGCGGCGGCTGCGCTCGATCGCCTGGGCGCGGTCGGAGCCGGTGACGATCAGCTTGGCCACCAACGAGTCGAACGAGCCGGGGACGGCCATGCCGGGCAGATAGCCGGCATCGACCCGGACGCCCGGGCCCGACGGCGGCGTCCACGCGGTCAGGGTGCCGGGGGCCGGCATGAAGTTGCGTCCGGGATCCTCGGCGTTGATTCGGAACTCGATCGAATGCCCACGCGGGGTCGGATCGCCGTAGCCGAGCTCTTCACCGTCGGCGATCCGGAACATCTCCCGGACCAGGTCCAGCCCGGTGACCTCCTCGGAGACCGGGTGCTCCACCTGGAGCCGGGTGTTCACCTCAAGGAAGGAGATCGTCCCGTCCTGCCCGACCAGGAACTCGCACGTCCCGGCACCCACATAGCCGGCCTCGGCGAGAATCGCCTTGCTGGAGGCATAGAGGCTGGCAACCTGCGCTTCGCTGAGGAAGGGTGCCGGTGCTTCTTCGACGAGCTTCTGGTGTCGCCGTTGCAGCGAGCAGTCGCGGGTGGAGACGACGACGACATTGCCGTGAGAGTCGGCCAGGCACTGGGTCTCGACGTGGCGCGGACGATCCAGGTAGCGCTCGACGAAGCACTCACCGCGGCCGAAGGCGGTGACCGCCTCCCGGGTGGCCGACTCGAACAGCTCAGGGATGTCCTCCAACGTCCGGGCCACCTTCAGGCCACGTCCGCCGCCGCCGAATGCGGCCTTGATCGCGATCGGCAGTCCGTGCTGCTCGGCGAAGGTGAGCACCTCGCCGGCATCCGCTACCGGGTCGGCGGTGCCCGGAACCAGCGGGGCGCCCACTCTCTGGGCGATGTGCCGGGCCTGCACCTTGTCGCCGAGGGCCTCGATGGCTGCCGGTGGCGGACCGATCCAGGTCAGCCCGGCATCGATCACCGCCTGGGCGAAGGCCGCATTTTCGGCGAGGAAGCCATAGCCGGGATGGACGGCGTCGGCGCCGGCGCGAGCCGCCACCGAGAGCAACTTGGCGATGTCGAGGTAGGTCTCGGCCGGAGTGATTCCGTTCAGTGCGAAGGCCTCGTCGGCGAGACGGACGAACAGCGAGTCGGCATCGGCGTCGGCATAGACGGCGACGCTGCCGATTCCGGCGTCACGGGCGGCCCGGATCACCCGTACCGCGATCTCGCCGCGGTTGGCGACCAGCACTTTCGAAATCGTCATCGACCCTCCATGGAAGCTGCGGCGTCGCTGCGGAGTCTAGTGAGCGGGGCGGTGACAGGCAGTGTGAACTACGCCGCTTTGCTGAGCTTAACCCGGCCTGCGCGTGTCGGACCGGGTTGGCGCAGGCCTGGGCTGCTCGGCGGAGCATGCTGGACGCCGTGAGCAGCATCCGCAGTAGAGCGTGGCGTCGCGGCATCGAGGTGGCCGCCGACTTCCCGTTGGCCGATCTTGACGCCTGGCTGGGCCGAGACGACGTCTTGGTCTGGCTGGACATCCTGGCACCCAGTCCGGACGATCTCGATGTGCTGCGCGACGAGCTCGGCATGGACGAGTTGGCCGTCGAGGACGCCATCGAACCGATGGAGCGGCCCAAAGCCACCCGGCATGCCAACCATTCTTTCCTGACCTGCTACTCGACGGAGCTGGAGGAGGACGCCCCCAGCACCCGGCTGATCACCGGCCGGATCTCGGCCTTCCTGCTGCCGGACGGGCTGATCACCGTGCGTCCGGACGACACCGTCGACATGGACGCGATCCTGCACCGCTGGCAGGACGACGGCCTGCTGAACAGTGGCGTGGCAGCCCTCGTCCACGGCCTGCTCGATCACCTTGTCGACGGGCACTTCACCGCGATCGGGCAGATGGACGACGAGCTGGAGGATCTCGCGGATCTGCTGTTCGAGCCGAACCGGAAGTCGGCCGAGTTGCAGCAGCGGGTGTTCGCGATGCGCAAGGCGCTGGTCCAGCTGCGCCGGGTGGTGCTGCCGATGCGTGAAGTGGTGACCTCGGTGATGCGCTTCCGTTCGGAGAGCGACCGTCCGCTGGCCAGCGATCTGGAAGGTAACTTCAACGACCTCTATGACCATGTGATTCGGGCCGCGGAGTGGACCGAAAGCCTGCGCGACATGGTCTCCAGCATCTTCGAGACCCAGCTCTCCTTGCAGGACGCCCGGCTGAACGAGGTGATGAAGAAGCTGGCCGGCTGGGGCGCCATCATCGCGGTGCCGACCGCGATCACCGGCTGGTTCGGCCAGAACCTGCCCTACCCGGGCTTCTCGGATACCTCGGGCCTGATTCAGTCGGTGGTGCTGATCCTGGTCGGCAGCGGCGGGCTGTTCGCGGTCTTCCGGAAGTTCGACTGGATCTAGTCGTTCCGTGGCTGAATCGGCCGTGTCGGACGGCGCTTGCCGGACTCTACGATTCGGGCATGACTCTGGCTCAGGCAGTCCTCGGCTTCGCACTGCTGGCTGCGGTGCTCACCGTCACCCCAGGGCTGGACACCGTCTTCGTGTTGCGGCAGGCGCTGCGCGGCGGGGCCCGTCCGGCCTTCGCGGCGGCGGCCGGGATCGGCCTGGGTGTGGTGTTCTGGGGAGTGGCTGCTGCGGCCGGGGTGGCCGCGCTGTTCGTCGCCTCGCAGGTGGCCTACAACGTCCTGCGCTGGGCGGGAGTCGCGTTCTTGGCCTACCTGGCGTTCAGCTATCTGCGCTCGGCCTGGCGAGGGGAGTCGCCGTCGCTGGACGTCGCCGGTACCCCGGTGGATAAGCCGGGCGAGGCCTTCGTCAAGGGGTTGCTCACCGACCTGCTCAACCCGAAGATCGCCGTCTTCTACCTGTCGGTGCTGCCGCTGTTCCTGCCGGCCGGCTATCCGCCCGCGGCGGTGGGCGCCCTGCTGGCTCTGGTTCACGGCGCCATGGGGATGACCTGGTTCACGGTGGTGATCCTGGCCGCTCGTCCAATGCGTCGCTACCTCACCAGCCGGCGGGGTGGACGGATCGTCGACGCCACCGCGGGCGTGGCGATGGCCGGCTTCGCTGCCGTCCTCGGCCTCGAGCGCTGAGGGTCGCCGACCGCGTCAGCCGTCCACGATATCGAGCTGACCAGGGTGCGTCACCAGTCGGTACGCGAGTTCGCCAGGCCGGGCTCGCGCTGTCTACGTGGCCTCCTGGAGTTCGACGTGAGTGGGGGATTGAGAGACCTCCCATTCCCGCTGCGAATAGGTGGAACCCATCGGTCGTGTTTTCTGAACTGATGCTGCAGGCCGCTCGTTTCGACGATTCGCCCGGGGCCTGCGTGAAACCGATGGATTCAGCCCCCAACTTCACTCTGGATTGCAGGCCTCACGTTCCTTGGGGGCCGTATTGGCGCGCCTATTGCGGGTCTGTCAGATGAACGGTGTTTCTGGCCCGGCGGTCATTAGTTGATTCGTCCTTCGAAGGCGAGGGCGAATGCGTTGAGGGCGGGCTTCCATCTGAC
>Ga0268263_1000478_pt1 | contig 62549 bp, 48 predicted proteins | sample Biomet5_FD_190358 | JGI IMG/M metagenome (GOLD analysis project Ga0268263, IMG submission 190358) | Microbial communities from bioreactor (seeded with sewage sludge) at LBNL, California, USA - Biofuel metagenome 5 (SPAdes) (version 4) | ecosystem: Engineered > Bioreactor > Anaerobic >... | reverse complement strand
ATGACTGTTCCTCCTATCCTTAGCTTGGTGCGACTGCCAGGTCGCTCCCATTCTACCATAGGAGGACGTTCTTCTTCATAGCTTAAGCCTTTTACCCACCGGCTTAGCCGGTGGTTGTCTGGACAAATCAAAATGCAGAATGCGTCGCTTGACGGCGTTCTGCATTGTTTCTTTTATTGGAAGTCCAGAGGGAACTTCCCTCTGGCAGGGGGTCCGGGGGACAGAGTCCCCCGCGCCTCCCTCCGCCTCCTACCTCGCCGCGCGGAAGCCGAGGGGTTCCAGGAAGCGCATCAGGCCCGCCTGGCCCGCGTCGTCCGCCTTGTAGACGCCCGCGTCGGCCAGCACCCGCGCGCACTTGACGCTGAGGCCGGCGCGGATGGCGGCCACGGCCTCGTCCGGGGAGAGCTTTGTGCCGTGCTGTGCCGCGAGTTCCTTCGCCCAAGCGTAGTGCTTTTCGATCGGTGAGCCGGGCTCCGGCGCACTGTCCAGCGGGAGAACGCCGGTCAGGTACTTTTTGAGTTCCTCCAGTTCGGAGAGCAGCCGCCCCGGCAGGATGAACAGCCCCATCGTCTCGATCAGGCCGATGTTCTCCTTCTTGATGTGGTGCAGGTCCGCGTGCGGGTGGAATATGCCGAGCGGGTGCTCTTTGCTCGTGCGGTTGTTCCGGAGCAGCAGGGTCAATACCCACTCGTCGTTCACGCGCCGCAAAATCGGCGTGACGGTGTTGTGGGGCTGGTCGGTCTCCGCGAGCACCTCGCACGCCGGGTCGGAGTGGGTCCGCCAGGCGGCGAGAATCTTCTCCGCCAGGTCGGTCAGCGCCGCGGAGTCCCGCCCGGTCAGCCGGAGGCAGGTCATCGGCCACTCGACGATTCCGGCGCGGACGCCCTCCTCCGGGCAGGTCAACGGGGTTCGGACGCCCGCCTTGTCCATCGGGAAGGTGTACTGGCCGCCCTGGAAGTGGTCGTGGCTCAAAATGGAGCCGCCCACGATGGGCAGGTCCGCGTTCGCGCCCAGAAAGTAGTGGGGGAACTGGGATACAAATTCGAAAAGGCGCAGGAACGTGCCCCGGGAGATCTTCATCGGCGTGTGCTTTTCCGACAGCACGATGCAGTGCTCGTTGTAGTACAGGTACGGCGAATACTGAAAGTGCCAGGGTTCGCCGGTCAAGGTCAGCGGGATCATCCGGTGGTTCTGCCTCGCCGGGAAGCCCGCGCGGCCCGCGTAGCCGGGGTTCTCCACGCACAGCATGCAGCGCGGGTAGCCCACCTGCGGCGCGCCCCGCTCGGCGGCGATATCGCGCGGATCCTTCTCGGGCTTGGACAGGTTGATGGTGATCTCCAGTTCCCCCGCCGGGGACGGCGCGAAGAAGCGCACGTTCCGCGCGATCTGGTCCACGCGGATGTAGTTTGAGGCGCGGCACATCTGGTAGAACCAGTTGGTGGCGGCGCGGGGGCCGGCCTCCCGGTAGAGCGCGGAGAATTTGGCCCGCACCTCCCAGGGCGACGGCGTGACGAGGCCGCAGAGCTTGGTTTCAAACCGCTCCCGGGCGCCGGGCGTGTCCTCGATGACGCCTTTTGAGGCGGCGATTTCGCTCAATTCCCGAACCAGCGGCGTGACCGTCGGGGGGATTTCCCTGGGCGCCTCCGCCTTTGGGTCGGGCGCGTCCATGCCCATCGCGCTCAGCAGCAGATTTTGGGTGTACGCCCGGTCGTAGGAGGCGACCAGGCCGGAGTTTTCAGCGAATTGGGTCAGACCCAGAATCGCGCGCGTCGCGCGTCTTTCCATTGGAATCCCCGCTTTCAAATTGCTGGGTACGATTTTACCATAGAACGCGCCTCGTCACAAGAGAATTGCGGTTGGCTTGTGGTTTCTTGTGGTATAATGGACGCAAAGGAAGGGGAGTATGCGCATGCGGTACAGGGATTGGCCGGAGCTCGGCCGGAAGGTGAGCGTCCTCGCGCTGGGCACGGCGCATTTTGGCGCGAAGATGCCGGAGGAGACCGCCTTCGAGGTGATGGACGCCTACCGGGCGCTGGGCGGGAATGTACTGGATACCGCCCGCGTCTACGGGGACTTCGATTTGGGGATCGGGGGCATCAGCGAAAAGACCATCGGCAAGTGGATCGCCTCCCGGAAAGCCCAGAAGGACGTGGTCGTCAGCACCAAGGGCGCGCACCCGCCCTGGGGATACTTCCACACCCCGCGGCTGGATCGGGCGAGTATCTTGAGCGACATGGACGAGAGCCTGGAGGCATTGGGCCTTCCGGGCGTCGATCTGTACTTTCTGCACCGGGACGAAATCGGCCGCCCGGTGGGCGACATCCTGGAGACGTTGAACCTTCTGACCGAGTCGGGCAAGGCGAAGCTGCTCGGCGCGTCCAACTGGACGCCGGGGCGCATCGAGGAGGCCAACGCCTACGCCGCATCCCACGGCCTCAAGGGCTTTTCGGTCGACCAGCCCCAGTGGAGCCTGGCCTTTCAGCACAATGTTCAGGACGACACGCTGGTGCAGATGGACCGCGCGCTGTACGACATGCACCGGCGCATGAAGCTGGTCTGCATGCCCTATTCGTCCCAGGCCCAGGGCTTCTTCACGAAACTCTACGAATTGGGCGAGGAGAGGCTGCCGGAGGCCCTGAAGAAGGGCTTCGCCGGCCCGGACAACACCCGGCGCTATGAGGCGGTTTTGAAGGTGAAGCGGGAGACCGGCCTGTCGGTCGGCGCGATCGCGCTGGGCTTTTTGACCGGCCAGGCGGACTTCTTCACGCTGCCCATCGCGGGCGTCTCGAGGCCCTCTCAGGTGGAGGCGCTCCGGGAAGCCGCGGACGCGTCGCTGCCGCCCGACGCGGTCCGGGAACTGACCAGGGTCGCGGGGCTTTCGGACTAGCGGAGCCTGAAATTCGCAAACGTGGGGAAAAGACCCGCTTCGACCTGGGATTTTGAGGCATTTCTGGCCCGCTCCGCCCTGAAAAACGCCCCAGGACGCCCGCCGCCAGAATTTTCTGGCGAATGACTGGATATTTTCTTTACCGATTCTGTCATATCTCCGCCTTTTCGGGCATACCCTGTACCGAAAGGGCGGATGATCATTTATGGAGAAGATTAAGCTTCTGATGGCGGACGACAACCATGCGGTGCTTTCGCAGCTCTCCGAGTTTTTCGGCAGGAAAGCGGACATCGAAATCGCCGGCTGCGCCCACGACGGTGCGGAAGCGCTGGCTTTGATCGAAAAGACCGCGCCGGATATCCTGCTCCTGGACATCATCATGCCTCGGCTGGACGGCTTCGCGGTGCTGGAGGCGCTGGCCGGCGCGGGGCCCAGGGCGATCATGGTCACGGGCCTGGCGGGCGACGAGTTCATCGGCCGCGCGATGCGGCTGGGCGCCAGCTATTACATGGTGAAGCCGGTGGACACCCAGGTGCTCTACGCCCGGATCAAGGAGATCGCCGGGATGAAGGGCGAGAGCATCCAGGAGCCCAGGACGCCGCCGCTGAGGTCGAGGGACGAGCAGGTGACCGGGCTGTTCCTGTCCATCGGCATCCCGGCCCACATCAAGGGCTACCAGTACCTGCGCGAGGCCGTGCGCATGGTGCTGGACGACCGGGACCTGTTGGGCCGGATCACCAAGGAGCTGTACCCCGGCATCGCGCGGCACTTCGGCACCTCCGCCAGCAAGGTGGAGCGCGCGATGCGCCACGCCATCGAGGTCGCCTGGAGCCGGGGAAGGCTGGAGAGCGTCAACCGGCTCTACGGCTACAAGGTTTTTTCCGCAGAGGATAAACCCACCAACGGCGAGTTTATCGCGCTGGTGGCCGACAAGGTGGGCGCGCCCCGAAGCGACACGATTTCGGCGTAAAAGGAAGATCTCGTTGCGCGTGCCCCGCAAAGCTGCGGCTTTGCGGGGCACGCGCGTAAAGCGGATGCCAGCCGGAGGCGGCTGCCCTGATTGTATTCGGAGGGGCCGCGGCCCCCCGAACCCCCCGTTGGGTTCGGACCGGGCGCTTGCGCCACGCCCTGTCGCATGGTATAATGCTCCCGACCCATACGAAAAAAAGGAGCGATGCGCGATGCGGCTGGGCGCGCTGGAGGCCGGCGGCACCAAAATGGTGTGCTCGATCGGCGATGAGACCGGAAAAATCCTGGACCGGGCGACATTCCCCACGCTGTCCCCGGCGGAGACGATTCCGCCGATGATCGAATATTTTCAAAAAGCGGGCGTCGAGGCGCTGGGCATTTCCAGCTTCGGCCCGCTGGATCTGAACCCCGCCTCGCCCACCTACGGCTATGTGACCACGACGCCCAAGCCCGGCTGGGGGTATTGCCCGCTGCTGCCGGAATTTCAAAAGGCGCTGGGCGTGCCGGTGGGCATCGACACCGACGTGGGCGGCGCGGCGCTGGCCGAGTTCCAGATGGGCGCGGCGAAGGGCCTCGCAAACTGCGTGTACGTGACGGTGGGCACCGGCATCGGCGCGGGCGTGGTGGCGGAGGGGCGGCTGCTGCACGGCATGGTGCACCCGGAGTGGGGCCACATGCTGCTGAGGGCGCATCCGGAGGACCCGACGCCCCGCGGCTTCTGCCCCTATCACGACGGCTGCCTGGAAGGCCTCGCCTGCGGCCCGGCCATCGACAAGCGCTGGGGCGCGCCCTCGCGGGAGCTGCCTCACGACCACATCGCCTGGGAGATCGAATCCTACTACCTGGCGCAGCTCTGCGTGACGGCGCTGGTGACGATCTCCACCGAAAAGATCGTGCTGGGCGGCGGCATCATGCAGGAAAAGTTCCTGTTCCCGATGATCCGGGAGAAGACGCTGAAGCTGCTGAACGGCTACGTGGCCGCCGACCAGGTGCTGAACCACATCGACGACGTGATCGTGCCGCCGGGGCTTGGCATCCACAGCGGCGTCACCGGCGCGCTGATCCTGGCCGCTAAGGCCGCGAGGAAGTAGGCCGGAGAGCGCGGGCGGGAATCGATTCCAACTCCGCGGGGGGTTGGGGGCCGAAGCCCCATGTTCAATCAGGGCAACCGCAGGTTGCATACCGCTTTCAAGCGCAGGCCCGGCCGTGAACGCAGTTCACAGGGCCTGCGCAAAGGCGCCGGAAAGCCGCTTGCGGATTTCCGGCGCATAACAAAAAAGGCGGCCCTCAGGCCGCCCTTTTCGATGAGTTCGACTCAAGCTTCAACCGGGGCGCCCACGGGGCAAACCCCCGCGCAGGCACCACAGGAAATACAAGCTCCGGCGTCAATAACATACTTGCCGTCGCCTTGGGAAATCGCGCTGACGGGGCATTCACCCTCGCAGGCGCCACAGCTGATGCACTCATCGGTGATTACATAAGCCATGTATTAAATGCACCTCCTTGTTCATAAAGTGATTGTATTATATCACCCGCCCAAGGGTTATGCAACAACAATTTTCGGCAGGGGGCCATATGGAAAGTCAGATGGAACGGGCCTTAAGACGATTGGAAAAACTGACGCCGCTCAAGGCCGACTGCGGGCTGACCTGCGGCGCGGCCTGCTGCCAGCCGGACGAGGACGGCCAGGGCGGCGTCCGGCTGTTCCCGGGCGAGGCGGAGCTTTATGAGGGCGCGGACTGGGCGCAGGTCGAGGGTGGAATCCTGGTTTGCGGCGGGCGCTGCCCCCGGGAGATGCGGCCGCTGGGCTGCCGAATCTTCCCGTTGACGCCCTGTCGAAAAAAATCGGGAAAGCTGTCGATTCGCATCGACCGGCGCGCGTTTGCCATGTGCCCACTGGCGCCGGGCGGCCTCCGCGCGCTGGACCCGGCGTTTGCATCCGCGGTGCTCGAGGCGCTGGAAGCGATCGACCAAACCCCGGTGGGCCGCGAATTCCTGAACGGCTGGATTGAAGAAGAGCGCATATTCCGCGAAGCGCGGCTGTAATATTCTTTCGCGCGTTGGCCCATAATGGAGGGAGAACAACGCGAAAGGGGTGTACAGTTTGCAGCATCGTTGGAAGTTGCAGCCGATCGCCTGGGTTGCGGTCGGGCTGATCCTGATCGCTTTGGCGGTGGCGGCCGCGCTGATCCTCGCCCACCGGCCGGACAGCCGGGCGTATCAGGATGCCGTGCTGGTCCTAAATGGGGTGGCGGCGGTTTGAGCGAAGCGGATAAGATCAAGCGCTACAAAAAGCTCGTCGAACAGCGGACCCCGGGCAGCCGCATGTTCCGGGACTGCTTCCGGGCGTTCTGGGTGGGCGGGGTGATCTGCTGCGTCGGGCAGGCGATCACGATCCTGGGCAGCGAGGTTTTGAAACTCAACCTGATCGCTGGCAGCGCGTTCACGCCGTCGGTTCTGGTGTTTTTGGGCACGACGCTGACGGGCCTGGGCGTCTACGACCGCATCGGCGAGTACGCGGGCGCGGGATCCATCGTGCCGATCACGGGGTTTGCCAATTCGGTGGCCGCGCCGGCGATGGAGTTCCGCCGGGAGGGGCTGGTGCTGGGGCTGGGCGCGAGGCTGTTCCAGCTGGCCGGGCCGGTCATCACCTACGGCGTGACCACGTCCATCGTGATCGGCCTCATCTATTATGTGATCGACAGGTGGCTTGCATGAGGCGGGCGGGCAGGCGGACGTTTGTCTACGAGCAGCGCCCCTCGGTCCGCGCCGCGGCGGCCGTCGTAGGGCCCAAGGAAGGGCAAGGGCCGCTGGGGGCGGATTTCGACGTGGTGCTGCCGGACGATCTGCTCGGCATGGCCACCTGGGAGCAGGCCGAGAGCGAGATGCTCAGGCGGGCTGTCGATCTATGCGCGTCCAAGGCGGGCGTGACGATCAAGGCCGTTGATCTACTGCTGGCGGGCGATTTGCAGGATCAGATCACCGCGTCGGGCTTTGCCGCCCGGGCGCTGGGCATTCCATTTTTCGGGCTGTACGGCGCGTGCTCCACGTTCATCGAGTCGATGGTGCTGGGCGGCGTACTGGTGGACGGAGGCCTCGCGGACCGGGTGGTCTGCGCCGCGTCCAGCCACTTCTGCGCGGCGGAGCGGCAGTACCGGTTCCCGCTGGAACTGGGCAACCAGCGCCCGCCCTCCGCCCAGTGGACGGCCACCGCCGCGGGCGCCGCGCTGCTCTCCCGGGAGGAGACCGGGCTGTGCAGCCTGACCCACGGCACGGTCGGCCGCATCGTGGATTATCAGATCAAGGACGCCAACCACATGGGCGCGGCGATGGCCCCGGCGGTGGCCGACACGCTGACCGCCCACTTCCAGGACACCGGCCGCAGCCCCCGGGATTACGACCAGATCGTGACCGGGGACCTCGGCGTCATCGGGCGGGAGCTTTTGATGGACCTGATGCGGGAGCGGGGCATGCCGCTCGCGCCGGAGCGGCTCTCCGACTGCGGCGCGTCGCTGTACAGCCCGGAGCAGGACGCCCACGCCGGCGGCAGCGGCTGCGGCTGCATCGCGTCGGTGCTGTCGGCCCACTTCATGCCGCTGATCGCCGGGCCGTTCTACCGCATGCTGGCGCTGGGTTCGGGCGCGATGCTCAGCCCCGCCACCACCCAGCAGGGGGAGAGCATCCCCTCGATATCCTACGCGGTGGCGCTGGAGGCGATGTGATGGACGTGTTCTGGTTGTTCGTCAAGGTTTTCCTGGTGGGCGGCGCGCTGTGCGCCATCGGCGAGGTGCTGCTGCTCAAGACGCAGTTGACCAGCGCGCGCATCCTCGTGGTCTACGTGGTGGCGGGCGCGATTTTGACGGCGATCGGGCTGTACAAGCCGCTGGTGGACTTCGCCGCCGCGGGCGCCACCGTGCCGCTGACGGGGTTTGGCTATTCGCTGGCGATGGGCGCCATCGAGGCGGTGCGCAAGTATGGGCTGATCGGCGCGCTGACCGGCGGCCTCACCAACACCGCCGCGGGCATCTCCACCGCCATCCTGTTCGGCCTCTTGAACGCGCTGATCTTCAAGCCTGCGGCAAAACCCTGAAATTTGGCAGTTGACACGGCCTCCGCGCTTTGTGGGGGCCGTGTTTTTTTTGATTGCCTTATGCGATTTTAACCGGGAAATCGCCCAAAACCCGTGGCGGAAAGGATGCTTTGAATCTAAAATAGTTTTAAGTTCAAAGGAAACGGAGGGGGACGGCATGACCCAGGCGCAGCGGGAACTGTTGAACGGATTTTTTGTCGGGACGTTCAACAACATCCTGACCTTGGAGGAGCGCGCGCTGGCGGGGCCGGACTCGGGGCCTTCCGTCCGGGAAACCCATGTGATCGAGGCGGTGGCGGCGCTCGCGGCCGAGGGGCGGAACACCATGTCCCAGGTGGCGGCGGCGCTAAACATCTCGGTGGGCGCGCTGACCACTTCGGTGGGCGCGCTGGTGCGCAAGGGTTACCTGACGCGCGGGGCCGACCCGTTTGACCGGCGGGTGGTCCGGATCTTCCCCACCGAGGAGGGGAGGCTCGTCAACGCCCGGCACGAGGCGTTCCACCGGGACATGCTGAACCGGGTGGGCGAGGCGCTCTCCGGGGAGGACCTGGAGCGGCTGACCCAGGCGCTCAAGGTTCTGGAAGGTTTTTTTGAACAATACGCCGCGAGGGGATGAACGCGTTGCACATCGTCGTAGACAGCACCTGTGATATGACGCTGGAGGAGGCAAAGGCGCTGGGCGTCGGCGTCATGGTGCTCAAGGTGTTCTTTGGGCCGGTGGGGTACCGGGACAAGATCGACCTCATCGGGCCGCAGTTCTTTGAAAAGCTGAGGGCGAGCGACGTGATGCCCACCACCACGCTGGTGTCGCCGGAGGATTTTCTGGACGAGTTTTCGCGCCACCCGAACGAGGAGATTCTTGTGATCACCATCGCCCAGCAGTTGAGCGGCACCTGCCAGTCGGCCTGGGTGGCCAAGGCGGAATCCGGGCGGCAGGACATTCACGTGGTGGACAGCGGCTCGGCGTCGATCGGGCACCTGATCCTGGTGCGGGAGGCCGTGCGGCTCAGGGACGCGGGCAGGTCCGCGGGGGAAATCAAAAAAATGCTGGAACGAATCAAGCCCCGGCTCCGGGTGTACGCGGTGCTGGGCACGCTGAAATACCTGGTCAAGGGCGGGCGGCTGTCGGGCGCGGCGGGCGCGCTGGGCACAATCCTGTCGCTGAAGCCGGTCATCCAGGTTCGGGACGGCGTGGTGACCAGCGTGGATAAGGCCCGCGGCTCGAAGGCCGCGATCCGGAAGCTGGCCGAGATTCAGGCCAGGGAGCCCGCGGACCGGAGCCTGCCCGCCGCCTACGCCCACTCGGGCGACCCCGAGGCGGCAACCGAGCTGTCCCGCGCGCTGGGGCTGAGCGCGCCGTCCCGCTGGCTGGGCAGCGTGGTCGGCGCTCACGCGGGCCCCGGCGCGGTGGCGGTGGCCTATTTCGTCAAGGGGTAGCGGCCTCGGATCTTCGGAACAGTATGGCGGCCTGGGCGTCGATGCGCTCCAGGCCGCTTTTCGCGGCGCAATCCACGATTCGACCAAGTTTGCGTGGAATTGCCGAAAAATCGAAAATGATTTTTTTCAAAACTCAAACACAACCCGTTATTTAAGTGGTAATATATAGATAAATTAAAGAGCGCCGGAGACAGGCGCGTTTTGCCGTACGGATTCGGCGAATCCGGCGGGGTTACAGGGGCATGGGTTGCGCGAGGGAGGGATCGAGGATGGGCGCTGAATCGCCCGTGCTGCTCATCATCGATAGCGACGAGCACAACCGGGCAATTCTCCGGGAGATGTTTCGCGGCCGGTTTGGAATGCTGGAGGCGTGCGACATGTCGTCGGCGCTTCAGGCGCTCGAACGCCACCGCGCGGGCATCGCTTTGGTGTTTCTGAACATCAGCCTGCCGGATGCGGACGGGTTTGAGATGCTCCGGGAGATGCACGCGCGCGGGTTCCTGCCCGGCATCCCGGTGATGATGATCGCCTCCGCCATCTCGCCCGAAAAGGCGGGCGCGGCGATCCGCCTGGGCGTTTCCGACTTCGTCGGGCAGCCGATGAACCCGGAGGTCGTGCAGCGCCGCGCGCAGCGGCTGATGGAGTTCGAGCGGGAGCGCGCCAGCGTGGAAGAACTGGTGGAGGCGCGCGCCCGCGATATCCGCAGGGCCAACCGCTACGCCATCGAGGCGCTGTCCACGATCGTGGAATTTCGCAGCGGGGAGACCGCCCAGCACACCCGCCGCATTTCGCTGGTCACCAGGCTCCTCTGCCAGGCGCTTTCGCTGCGCTACATGGAATACAACCTGACGGACGCGATGATCGATGACATCGTGTGCGCCTCGGCGCTGCACGACGTGGGCATGATCGCCGTGCCCGAGTCCATCCTGAACAAGCCCGGCCCCCTGACGAACGAGGAATTTGAGATCATCAAGCGCCACACCATCTACGGCGCGCAGGTGATCGAGCGGATCTCCTCGATCGGCGGCGAGCGCTTCTTCTCCTATTGCCGGGACATCTGCCTGTGCCACCACGAGCGGTGGGACGGCAACGGCTATCCCGGCGGCATCCAGGGGGACGCGATCCCGATCTGGGCGCAGGTGGTGGGGCTGGCGGACGTCTACGAGGCGCTGACCAGCGAGCGCGTCTACAAGCCGCCGTTCACCCACGAGCAGGCGCTGGAGATGATCAAGGGCGGCGACTGCGGCGTATTCAGCCCGAAGCTGCTGGCCACGCTGAACCTGATCGCGGCGAGGATCAAGGGCGCGCTGGACGTTCTCGCCACCAGCGGCGACCAGGCGCCGGGCGATCCCCCCTATGAGGTGTCCGGCCAGATCACGCCCCGCGCGCTGAAGCTGCTCGAGCACGAGCGCGAACAATACAAGACCTACGCGTCGCTGTCGGGCGAGGTGCTGCTCGATTACGACTGCGAGAGTGACGCGCTGTCCCTATCCGGCCGCTTTTCAGATCACTTCGATGGCGACACGGTGGTGAACCACCCGCTGTCGGAAGAAATCATGAACCGCTACGTCTACCCGGGCGACCGCGAGGCGCTGGAGAATGCCATCCGCGCGGTATCCCAGGAGGCTCCCACCATCAAGATCGACCTTAGGCTGCTCACCATACGCGGCTGGTACGAGTGGTACGAGGGGGTCGTCCGCACGCTGTGGTCCGGCGAAAGCCCGGGCAAGTGCGTCCGCGCGCTGGGAAAGCTCACCAACATCGACCAGGCGGTTCGGGAGACCTGCCGGCTGCGCGAGCAGGCGACGCGGGACGTGCTGACGGGCCTTTTAAACCGCGTCGAGACCGAGCGCTGCGTCCGGCAGCGGCTGATGGAGAGCGAGGACGTGGGCGGCGCGCTGCTCTACATCGACATCGACGACTTCAAGGAGATCAACGACACCCGCGGCCACGGCTACGGCGACGACGTGCTGCGCAAGATGGGCCAGGCGATCCACGGCAACATCCGCGAGACCGACATCGCCGGGCGCATCGGCGGCGACGAGTTCATCATCTACCTGGACCGGGTGCGCTCCGACGAGGGCATCGTGGGCAACGTGGAGCGGCTGATCTCGGTCATGCGGCAGGGGGTCTATGTCCGATCCGAGCGGGCGCTGATTTCAGTCTCGGTGGGCGTGGCCCGCTTCCCGCAGGACGGCACCCGCTACGAAGTGCTGCTCGAAAAGGCCGACCAGGCGATGTACACCGCCAAGTACAGCGGCAAGGGCTGCTATGCCTTCTACGCGCCGGGGCAGGCGCTGCGAAAAGGGCAATGAAAATCCGCTTCGCGTCTTTTCATGAAAGAGGGGCCTTCGCGGGCCTCAAATGCTGAGGCATTCCCGGCGCGCGGATCGCCGGGAATGAATTGATTGGGAATGGAGTTCATCCGCTGTTGGGCGGCCAGCCTTGTACAATATGCGGGTTGAATTTTCCGCGCGCCGCTGGTACAATGGTTCTGCTATTCCGCCTTGGGGCGCTTGGCCGCGTCCTTCAGCGGCGCGCGGCTGCCGTCCGGGTACTGGACGACGGTGTTCTCCAGCGTCTGGCGGGCGCCCGCCTTGAACTGGTCCACGTACAGGCGGCGCAGCTCGGCCCGCTCGGAGAGTTCCTCCGGCGTCAGCGCCCGCTCCCTGGCCAGGCGCGTCAGCTCATTGATGCGCGCGATCATTTCGGGGTTCATGGGGTCACGCTCCTTGGGGAAGATTGGACGAGGGATCCTCATAAAAAATTCGGCGTGCGGCGGGATAATCCTGCCGCGGGGAGGATTTATGATCCGGGGAAAATATCTGACTTCGGGGGGCGACTGCGCCCAGGTGCTGGGCGTGCGCAAAACGGTGTGCGGGCGGGGCGCCGACGAGCACGATAAAATGGCGGTCTACGCGCTGGCCTATGATGACGACGGCACGCCCTCCGGCTCCGGGCGGCTGTACCTGGACGAGGATCGGTTCGTGATCGGCTGCGTCTCGGTGCTGCCGCAGGCGCGGGGCAAGGGCCTGGGCGACCTGTTGATGCGGATGCTGCTGTTCCGCGCCCAGGAACTGAACGCGCCCGAGGTGTACGCGCTAATCTGCCCCGGCGACGAGCCGTTCTACGCCCGCTACGGCTTTCAGCCCGCCGGGGAGGAGCCAGACGACCAGGGCCGAACCCTGTCGCTGCTGTGCGTCAAGGCGGACGAAATCGTGGAGAACAACTGCCACGGCTGCAAGGCGTAACCTTCAGTTCCCGGCAAGGCCACGCTGCGATACTGGTGAAATAGTGCAGTACAGCGGCTGCCACCGCCGAAATCGGCAAGGGCGCTGCCGCATCCCGATAACCCCGTTCCGCTTCCAATCGCTCCCGGCGACCCGAGCGCCGGGAACGGTTTCCATAACCAGTGCGCCGCCCGGAAATCCGCGAAGATTTCAGGCGCGCGGGGCTTTCTTCTTGTGTTGAAAAGCGCCCCCGCCGAAATTGGCGGGGGCGCTGTGTATCCTTGGCTACGCGTTGGTCGGCTCGAGGAGGCCGTAGTCGCCGTCCTCGCGGCGGTACACCACGTTGTAGGTGCCCGTTTCCTCGTTCAGGAACAGGTGGAAGTTGTGGCCCAGCATTTCCATCTGGGTGATGGCTTCCTCGACGCTGGTGGGCTTCACGTTGAAGCGCTTGACGCGAACCACCTTGTGGGTCTCGGGTTCTTCCTCCGGTTCGGCGATTCCGGGCGTCTCCAGTTCGAACGCGCCGGCGCGCAGCCGCTTCTCGATCCTGGTGCGGTGGCGGTGGATCTGGCGGACGATCTTGTCCATCACCTTATCGAGGCAGGCGTTCATCTCGGAGCCGGTCTCCTCGGCTCGAAGCATCGTGCCGGCCAGAAGGATCGTGATCTCGGCGGTGTTGCGGGTTCCGCGCTCCTGGGACAAACGAACCTGAACCTCGGAGTCGTCGCCCAGGTACTTGTCCAGCTTGCCGACCTTTTTTTCAATTTTGGCGCGCCATCCGTCTGATATCTCCAGATTTCTTCCTGTGATGGAAATACGCATGGCTCAAACCTCCTCGAGAATTTTCTTCTTCGGACGGGGTCTGGGGGAGCAGCCCATGGGCACCGCCTCCTTCGGGGGTAATGATGAGTATATTCTATATGGACCAAAAAAACTCCTTCCGACCATTAAATTTTTGTTACCGGTTTTTCAACAGTGCCGCCGCGTTCTCATCCAGCATCAGCTGGGCGTTCTGGTGGAAGCGCAGGATGGATGCCGGGCTGTCCGGCGACACCGGCCCCAGCGCCGCGCGGGCCACCGCCTCCGCCTTGTCTGTGCCGGTGGCGATCAGGATCACCCGCTTGGCCTCCATGATGCCGCCGATGCCCAGCGAGATCGCCTCCCGCGGCATGTCCTTGGGGTCGTCGAACCAGCGGGCGTTGGCCTCCAGCGTGGACTGGGTCAGCTTCACCACGTGGGTGCCCCAGGTGTAGTCCGCCGCCGGCTCGTTGAAGCCGATGTGGCCGTTGCGGCCGATGCCGAGCAGCTGCAGGTCGATGCCGCCCGCCGCCTCGATCATCCGGTCGTAGGCGCGGGCGTTTTCCTCCGGGTTGCCCAGCCCGGACGGCACATGGGTGTTCCGGGCGTCGATCGGGATGTGCCGGAACAGCTGCTCGTCCATGAAGCGGCGGTAGGCGCAGGGGTGGTTCGGGGTGAGCCCGACGTATTCGTCCAGGTTGAACGTCCGGGCGCGGGAGAAGTCGACGAGGCCCTTTTGGGACAGTTCGATCAGCGCCTGGTAGGTGGGAATCGGCGTGGAGCCGGTGGCAAGGCCCAACACGCTCTCGGGCTTCTGGTAGAGCTGGGCGGCGAAGACCATCGAGGCGGCTTCAGCGACGGAGGCGGCATCCCGGAACACGAAAATCTGCATAACGGTACTCCTTTGTATGCCAATTTTGGATTGGTATTAATGGATCAAAGCCAGCCGGAGCGCATTCAGCGCGTTCTGACAGCTGAGCGTGCGGATCCAGGCCCGGTCGCCCAGGAACTGGAAGCGCTGCGCCGAGGCGCCTAAGGGGCCCGCCAAACCGATGTACACCGTGCCCACAGGCTTTTCGGGCGTGCCGCCGTCCGGCCCGGCGATGCCGGTGACCGACAGCGCCCAGGTCGCGCCGGTGGCCGAGCGCGCGCCCTCGGCCATCTCCCGGGCGCACGGCTCGCTGACCGCGCCGAACGCCTTCAGGGTGCCCTCCCGGACGCCCAGCGTGCGCATCTTCGCCTCGTTGGAGTAGGTGACGAAGCCCTCCACCAGCGCGCCGGACGCGCCGGGGCAGCTCGTCAGCATCTCCGAAAGTTCGCCGCCGGTGCAGCTCTCCGCGAGCGCGATGGTCTCATGGCGCTTGAGGAGCAGCGAAAGCACCGTGCCCTCCATCGTCTCGTCCCGGCCCTCGGCGTACACGGCGTCGCCCAGGCGTTTTCTGATTTCGGCCTCCACCGGGTCCAGGAGCGGCTTCAGATTCTCGCCGGGAGCTCCGGAGGCGGTGAGGCGGGCGGTCACCTCGGCCGCGCCGCAGTACAGCGCCAGCGTCGGGTTTTCGCTGTGGAACAGGTCCAGAAGGATCGTCTCCACGTTGGATTCGCCCACGCCGAACACGCGGAAGAAGCGGGAGGACAGGGCCATCTCCTGCCGCTTCAGAAGGTATGGCTCCAACTGCTGCTCGAACATGTCCTTCAGTTCCCTGGGCGGCCCGGGCAGCACCGCCACCGCCTTGCCCTGCTGCTCCACGATGCAGCCGGGCGCGGTGCCGCGGCGATTGGGCATCACGATGCAGCCGGCCGGGAAGTAGGCCTGCTTCAGGTTGTTCCGGGTCAGCGGGCGATCCGGGTGGATGCGCTTCATCCGGTCCACCAGCGCGTCCATCGAGGGCTGGTGCAGTTCCAGCGGCAGGCCGAAGTGCTCGGCCACCATTTCCTTGGTCAGGTCGTCCTCGGTGGGGCCGAGGCCGCCGGTGGTAATCACCAGATCGCTGCGGGAAAGCGCGGTCTGGAGCGCTTCCTTGACGCGCGCCGGGTTATCCCCCACGGTGGTATGGCGGAATACATTCACGCCCAGTTCCGAGAGCCGGCGTGAGATGTACTGCGCGTCGGTATTGGCCACCTGGCCCATCAGCAGCTCCGTTCCGACCGACAGGATTTCGCAGATCATTTGGTGAAGACCTCCCGATTATTCACGATGTATTGAACGCAGGACAAGACCGCCAGAACCACCGACGCCCATAAGAGCAGTTCGCCGCCCTGCGCGCACCAGGGGCCCAGGAGGGGGGACAGGATCAGCATCGGGATCGCCAGCATTTGAAGCGCCGTCTTGTATTTGCCCAGCTTGTCGGCGGCGATCACGCGGCCCTGGGCGGTCGCCACCAGCCGGATGCCGGAGATCACGAACTCCCGGGCCAGGATCACCATCGCCGCCAGCCAGGGCGCGCGGCCCACCGCCACCAGCGCGACCAGCGCCGACATGACCAAGAGCTTATCCGCCATCGGGTCCATCAGCCTCCCGAAGTCGGTCTCCTGGGCGTGCTTGCGCGCGTACCAGCCGTCCATCCAGTCGGTCAGCGACGCGATGACGAACGTGAGCGCCGACAGCGCGATCGTGAGGCGCGTTCCCATCATGAACAGCGCCACGAACGCCGGGATCAGCGCGACGCGCAGCAGGGTCAACCGATTGGGAAGGTTCATGAAATTTCCTCCCCGGAGAGGTCGTAGGCTTCGGCCCCGGTGATCTTCACCCGCACGTACTCGCCGGGATTCAGCCTGCGCTGGGATTTGAAGCGAATCACGCCGTCCACCTCCGGTGCTTCCAGCCGGGAGCGGCCCGCATACCGGCCCCTTTCAAAGGACTCCACCAGCACCTCGTCCGCCTCGCCCACGCGGGCCTGGTTCAGTTCCAGCGATACGCGCTGCTGCAGCGCCATCAGCCGGTTCAGGCGGTCCTTTTTGACCTCCTCGCCGATTTGGCCCGGCATTTCCGCGGCCACCGTGCCCTCCTCCGGCGAATAGGTGAACGCGCCCAGCCGCCCGAACCGCGCCCATTTGACGAAGTCTATAAGTTCCTGGAACTGTTCCTCCGTTTCGCCCGGGAAGCCCACGATGAACGTGGTGCGGACGAGAATCCCCCGCGCGCGGCAGCCCTCGATCAGCTTCCGGATCCATTCCGGCGAGCCACGGCGGTTCATCCGGCGGAGCAGTTCCCCGTCGATGTGCTGCAGCGGCAAATCCAGGTACTTGCAGACTTTCGGCAGGCGGGCGATGGCATCGAGCAGCCGCTCGCCCACGGTGTCCGGGTAGCAGTACAGCGCCCGGAGCCATTTGACGCCCTCGATTTCGCTGACCCTTTCCAATAGCCCCGCCAGGTCCAATTCTCCCGGCAGGTCGCTGCCGTAGCGGGAGGTGTCCTGGGCGATCAGCGTCAGTTCGGTGGAACCCTGCCCCGCCAGCAGAGTGCACTCCTTCAGAATGGAATCCGACGGGCGGGACTGGTAGCCGCCCCGGATCAGCGGGATGGCGCAGTAGGCGCAGCGGTTGTCGCAGCCGTCGGAGATCTTCACATAGGCCGAATAGGACGGGGTGGTGAGGAGCCTGGGCGCGTCCGGGAAGCGGCCGCACTCGCCGGTGCGCAAGGGGCGCCCGCCGCGGAACGCCTCCTCCAGGATCTCCGGCAGGTTCGGGTACTCCGCGACGCCCAGGATGGCGTCCACCTCCGGCATCTCCTCCGCGATCTGCTGGCCGTAGCGCTGGGACAGGCAGCCGGTGACGATCAGCTTTTTGAGCCGCCCGCCCTTTTTGTACTCGGCCATCTCCAAAATCGCGTCGATGGATTCCTCCTTCGCCGACTGGATGAAGCCGCAGGTGTTGACCAAAATCACGTCCGCCTGCTTAGGGTCCGCCACCACCTGGTAGCCGTGCCGGGTCAGTATGCCCAGCATCACCTCGCTGTCCACCCGGTTCTTCGAACAGCCCAGCGATACAAGCCCCACCGTTCTCTCCATAAAACCTCACGCTTCGCCGAACAGCAGCTTGAACTGTTCGCGCGAAATCAGCACGTTTCTCGGCTTGGCGCCGTCGGCCGGGCCGACGATGCCGCGCTTTTCCATTTCGTCGATCAGCCGCCCCGCCCGCGCGTAGCCAACGCGGAGCCGCCGCTGGATCATGCTGGTGGAGGCCTGCCCGGCCTCGATCACCATCTCCACCGCCTCGGGCAGCAGCTCGTCGTAGGCGTCCTTGGCCTCGTCCTTCGCGGCGTCGGACAGTTGAGCGTTCGCCAGGTGCTCGATCACGTCCGGGTCGTAGGTGGTCTCATGCCGCACCTTGATGTAGGACACGATTTCGTTGACCTCGTCATCCGACACCCACGCGCCCTGCACGCGGGCGGGCTTGTTGGTGCCGGAGGGCGCGAACAGCATGTCGCCCCGGCCGAGCAGCTTCTCCGCGCCGCCCACGTCCAGGATCGTGCGGCTGTCCACCTGGGAAGCCACGGTGAACGCGATGCGGGATGGGATGTTGGCCTTGATTACGCCGGTGATCACGTTGACGGAGGGCCGCTGGGTGGCGATCACCAGGTGGATGCCCGCCGCGCGGGCCAGCTGCGCCAGGCGGCAGATGGAGTCCTCCACCTCGCCGGGGGCGACCATCATCAGGTCCGCCAACTCGTCGATGATGATTACGATCTGCGGCATCGGCGGCTCGTCCTCGGGCCTGTGCAGGTTGTATCCCTTCATGTCGCGGACGCCCAATTCCGCGAATTTCTTGTAGCGGCCGCTCATCTCCGCCACCGCCCAGTCGAGCGCGCTGGCCGCCTTCTTCGGGTCGGTCACCACCGGCACGAGCAGGTGCGGGATGCCGTTGTAGCTGGACAGTTCGACCACCTTCGGGTCGATCATGATCAATTTGACCTCGTCAGGCGTCGCCCGGTAGAGGATCGAGCACACGATGCAGTTGATGCAGACCGATTTGCCGGAACCTGTGGCGCCCGCGATCAGCACGTGGGGCATCTTGGCCAGGTCCGTCACGATGTAGCGGCCCGCGTTGTCGCGCCCCAGCGCCACGGCGAGCCTGGACGGGTGCTTCCGGGCTTCCGCCGACTCCAGCACGTCCCGAAGCGGCACCACTTCGATGGTGTCATTGGGCACCTCTACGCCCACCGCCGCCTTGCCGGGGATCGGCGCTTCGATGCGCACCGAGACCGCCGCCAGGTTGAGCGCGATGTCGTCCGCCAGCGCGGTGATGCGGCTGACCTTGATGCCCGCCGCCGGCGACAATTCAAAGCGCGTCACCGTCGGGCCGTGGGCGATGCCGATGAGCCGGGCGCTGATGCCAAAGCTCGCCAGCGTCTCGATCAGCTTTTTGGCCTTCAGTTCGTCCGACTGCTCCCGGTTCTTGATCTGCGAGGGCTGCGCCGAAGCCAGGAGGTCGATCGGCGGGTAGTTGTAGCCGTCGTCCGCCTTGACCGGTTCCGGCGCGGGCTTCTTGACCGGCTTTTTGATGGACTGGGCGATGATCACCGGCCGCTTTTCCTTCTTCGGCGGCGTGGTCGGCTCAAAGGGCGGCTCGGGGGCGGACTCCGGGGCTTCGGCGCAGGTCAGCATATCGTCGCCCAGCTTGACCTCCTGCCAATCGCCGCCGATGAACTCCGCCTGGCCCTTCGCCTCGCCCGCAGCGCGGGACGCACCCGGCGCGCGCTCCGCCACCTCGCGCCCGTCGGGCTGCGGCGGAAGCGGTTCGGGCTCGGGATGGTACAGCGGCTCCGGCTCCCGGACGTTCAGCGGCTCCGGCTGCGCGTTCTTGGGCCGGCGCTTGGCCAGGAAGTGGGGCACGTCCGGCCCATCCGCCTCCGCCTTCGCCGGCTTCACGCGGGGTTCGCCGGGCAGCGGGTCGTCCGGGCGGATGCGCTCAATCAACATTTCGCGCCCGCGGGCGGGCGCGGGATTCTCGTCCAGGTCCCAGTTCTCCAGGTCGTCGCTGTCCGGGAGTTTTGTTCGGGGCGCGCTCTTGAGCCGCACGGGCTTGTCCCGGGCAGGCTCCGGCTCGGGGTAGGCGGTGGGCACCACCATCGCCTGCATGCGCTGCTGGGCCGCCTGGCGCTTTCCGTCCGCCCGCTGGCGGGCGTGCTCCACATATGCGTCGTAGGACTGCCTGACCTTGCCGCCCAGGCGCGTAAGCGAGATCTTCCGGAGCAGCACCAGGTCCGCCAGCATCAGGGTCACCAGCAACAGCACCGAGCCGAATTTGTTTTCAAGCATCAGGTTGCGGTGGATCGGCCAGGTTAAAAGCGCGCCCAGCACGCCCGCGCCGGCTTTCTGATAGTTGTAGGAGAAGATCACGAAATTCATGAAGTAGTTTTGGTTCATCAGCGCCAGAATCTTGTCATAGTAGAATACATGCCAGATCGCCGCGAAGATCAGCGGCAGCAGCGCCGTCAGCAGAACGCGGCCGGGGTGCACCGGGTGTTCCTTGCTGGCGAACGTGATCAGCGCGCCGACCCATATGACGAGAAGCGGCAGCACGAAAAACAGCGAACCCGCGAGGCCCCTCAGCACCTGGAGCACGGCCGCGGCGGCTTCGCCCTCGGCAAAGCAGAAATATAAAAGAAGCACCCCGGCGCCCATCACGACGACGCCGAGCACTTCGCGGAGCAGGCTCCGGTCTACCTGAGGCTCCGGCGCGGGCGCGCTTTCGCGCGGCTTTCCGCTCCGCGGCGCCTTGGGCCGGGGCGCTTGCTTTTTGGTTGATCCCGATTTTGCCGCCATCCAATCCTCCGAAAGCGATCATTTCGCAGAATTTCACAGATATAGTATACATCAGAACGAGGGCAAATTCAAACGTCTTTCAAGTAAACCATGAAAGCCCGAAAGCGTAAATCCACCTTTCCATTCGTTTCCCGCGACCTACGCACCCCCCGGCATCATTCATTCCCACCGACTTGTCGGCGGGAATGCGTTTCCGTAACCAGTGCGCACACTGGTGGAGGAAACATTTCCTTCGGTCAGCGGGCCGCCCGGAAATTCCCGCAGGAATTTCAGGCCCGCGTAGTTCCTCCCCCCTCGATGAAAAGACGCCGCAGCGGATTTTCATCGCTCGTCAGCGGGCCGCCCGGAAATTCCCGCAGGAATTTCAAGCCCGCGCAGTTTCTCCCCCCTCGATCAAAAGACGCGCAGCGGATTTTCATCGACCGCTAAAAGCGGCGTTATCGGCCCTTCGTAAAGAATCGCCAGCTTGTGCAGCGCGCGGGTCAGGCATACGTACAGGAGCCTGGCCGAGCGGGGGTCGGCGGGGAAGGCCTCGCCCCCCGCGTCCGCGATCATCACCGCGTCGAACTCCAGGCCCTTGACCGCGGCGGCGGAGGCCAGCATCACGCCCGTGAGCGCCTCCGGGTCTTCGGCGGAGAGCAGCTTCGCGCCCAGTTCTTTCGGCAGCGCCTTGAGCAGTTCCTTCAGCGCCGCCTCGCTCCTCCCGATGACCGCGATGGAGGCCATGCCCTGCCCCAGCCAGTCCCGCGCGATCGCCTCCACCGCCTTCGCCTGCTGCGCGCGGCCCGAATACGAGCGCACCAGCGGCTGATCCCCGTGGCGCAGCACCGTCCTCGGCGGCTGGATGCCCGGCGCCGGAAAGCGGGCGAACACCTTTTCCGCCGCCTGCATGATCTCCACGGTGCTGCGATAGCTGACGGTCAGTTCCCGCCGGGCGGCATTTGAAAGCGACGGCGGCTGTTCCCAGTCGGTGATGCCGCCCGCGCCGATGGACTGCATCAAATCGCCCACGGCGGTCAGCGTCGCACCCGGCGCGAGGCGGGCGAGCAGCTGGAACTCCAGCGCGCTGAAGTCCTGGGCCTCGTCGATCACCAGGTGCCGCGCGTCGGGCTTTTTGACCTCGGTCAGCTTGAGCGCGATCAGCCCCAGCGCCGCCAGGTCGTCCCGGGCGACGGCCTTCGTCTCCTCAAAGCGCTTGAGCGAGCGCTCCGAGGCCTCCCGCAGCGCGGGATCGGGGGAGGCGGCCTGCTCCCTCAGGTACATCCTGTAGACCGAGGCCGGGTCCACCGGCGGGAACGCGGCCATCTCCCGCTTGAGGAACGGCTTGACCTCCTCCCGAACCTCCTTCACCCGCTCGTCCAGGCTCCGGTACAGCGCGCCCACCTTCTCCTGGGCGGCGGCGGGGTTCTGGATCGTCGCGCGCAGCCGCTCGGCCCGCTTCGCCGCCTCGTCGGTAAAGTACTTCTCAATCGTCCGCGCCGCGCGCTTCACCCGGGCGGTCAGCTGCTTTTCAAACTCCTTCAGCCGTCGGGCCACCGGGAACGGTGCCTCGTCCACCAGCAGGAACCGCTGAAGTTCCGCCTTGTCGTACAGCTTCACCGGGCCGAAGGCGATCTCCCGGTCGGCGAACGAGCGCTCGTAGGCGGAAAGCCAGGCGTCAAGCCGCGCCTCGTTCTCCGGCGCGCCCTTTGCCTGCGCATCCCGGGCCTTCTGCTCGGGCGGCTCCTTATCGAAGGCCGCCAGTTTGGGCAAATCCATCAGCGCCCGGAGGAAGCCCTCGAAGGTGGTCTGCCGCACCCGCTCGACGCCCAGGTCCGGCAGCACGCCCGCGATGAAGTTCAGGAACAGCGGGCTGGGCGCCAGGATCACCATCTGGTCCGGCTGGAGCTTCGGGTAGGCGTACAGCAGGTAGGCGATCCGGTGCAGCGCCACCGTGGTCTTGCCGGAGCCGGGCGCGCCCTGCACCACCATCGACTTTTCGAGCGGGTGCCGGATCACCAGGTTCTGCTCCGATTGGATGGTGGTCACGATGTCGCGGAGGCGCTCCGACGTGCGCTCGCTCAGCACCTTCTGCAGCAGCGCGTCCGCCGTCGCCAGGTCCACGTCGAAGATGCTGTTCAGCTCGCCCCTCTCGATGCCAAACTGGCGCTTCAGCGTCAGCTCACCCTCGATCACGCCGTCCGGGGCGGCGTAGCGCATCGGGCCGATCTGCCCGGAGTAGTACAGGTTCGCCACCGGCGCGCGCCAGTCGGTGACCACGCTCTCGAGAGAGTCCGCCTTCAAAACGCCCCAGCGGCCGATGTAGTAGGTGTGCTTTCCGTCCTTTTCCGCAAAGTCGATCCGGGTGAAGTAGGGCCGCCCGGCGGAGAAGTCCAGGTTCTTCAGCGTCTGCTCCGCCCGGGCGTACAACATCTCGCGGACGGGCAGCGCGTCCGGCATGCTCCTGCGGGCCTCCTGAAGGCCCAGGGCGGCGCTTTGAAGCTCCGCCTCCGCGTGGACGCGCTCCCGGCGGATGGTGGTGAGCGTCTCGCTCAGGTGTGCCTGCTCCTCCCGGAGGGAAGGGTGATCCTGCATAACGCCGCCTCCCATAAAGTATGTGGTAAAAAATCGAGGGAAATTTGATTATAGGCCGAGTACGGCGCCCCGATCAAGTTAAATTTTGGAGAAGGCAGGCGCGCTTTTTCGCGGACCGCTATAATGAGCGCAAGGGGTGAGGGCGGTGACAAAAGGGCTGACGCACATCTACACCGGCGACGGCAAGGGCAAGACCACCGCCGCCATGGGGCTGGCGCTCCGGGCGCTGGGCGCGGGGCTTCAGGTCCGGATCTTCCAGTTCTGCAAGGGCCAGCCGACGGGAGAACTGGCCCCGCTGAGCAAACTTTCGCCGGGCATCGTCCGGCGGGCGGAGTGCGACATCAAGAAGTTCACCTGGGACATGAACCCGGAGGAGAAGGCCGCCTGGGCTGAGGCGCAGCAGGCGCTGTTTGACGAGGCCTGCGAGGCCGCCTGCGACCGGGACGTGGACCTGGTGATCCTGGACGAGGCGCTGGGCGCGGCCGCATCCGGCGCGATCGGCTGGGATCAACTGGCCTACCTGATCGGCCACAAGTACCGGGGCACGGAACTCGTGCTGACCGGGCGGAACGCGCCGGAAAAGCTGACCGCGCTGGCCGACTACGTGACCGAGATGCGCCCGGTGAAGCACCCCTACCAGGCGGGCGTCCCGGCGCGGAAAGGGATAGAATACTAGGTCGTTGAAAATCCGCTTCGCGTCTTTTCAACGAAGGCGTTGAAATCCGCTGCGGCGTCTTTCAACGCAAGGGAAAAGACCTTCGCGCGCCTGAAATCCTGCGGGATTTCCGGGCGGCGCGCTGACTTAAGGAGATGTTTCCTCCACCAGTCGGGCGCTGAAAATCCGCTGCGGCGGCTTTTCAGCGCATAGGAAAGGATCTTCGCGCGCCTGAAATCCTGCGGGATTTCCGGGCGGCGCGCTGACTGATGGAAATGTTTCCTCCACCAGTGTGCGCACTGGTTTACGGAAACGCATTCCCACCGACAAGTCGGTGGGAATGAATGAGGAGAGGCGCGCGGGCTGCGGGGAACGATGGAGAGGCGCGCGGGCTGCGGGGAACGATGGAGAGGCGCGCGGGTTGCGGGGAACGATGGAGAGGCGCGCGAGCGCGGGGAACGATGGAAAAATGGGGGAAACTGGAAGCGGGCGGCCCGTTCAATAGAATTTTTACCTTCGCGTTGACATTCTGCCGCCGTCCTGCTATCATTTTTACCGGGATGTTACCAAAGGAGTCGAATGGATGAACCTGCCCAATCTGCTGACGGCGCTGCGCATTGCGCTGATCCCGGTGCTCATAGGGACCTACGGACGGGTCCCTCCGGCGGTTTCGCTCACGATCTTCCTGGTCGCGGGGCTTACCGACTGCCTGGACGGGTACCTGGCGCGCAAGTGGAACCAGATCACCGCCTTCGGAAAGCTGTTCGACCCGTTGGCCGACAAGCTGCTGCTCCTGTCGGTGCTGTTTTGCTTTGCCAAATCGCGCCTCATCCCCTGGTGGGTGCTGATCCTGATGGCGGTCAAGGAGCTCTTGATGATGTCGGGGAGCCTTTACATGCTGCACAGGAACGTGGTCGTGTCGTCCAATTACCTGGGCAAGGCGGCGACGGTCGTGTTCATCCTGGCGCTGACGTTCGTATTCCCGTGGCCCAAGGAGCAATGGTTGATCACGATGGGCAACGCGCTGCTGTACGTGGCGGTGGCGCTGTCGGTGGCGGCGCTGTTCGTGTACGCCTACGAGGCGTTCCTCAAGCCCAGGCAGCAGAAGGAAGAAGGCTGACGCGCTCTGTTAAAATTGCCGGAACGCGATTGACGGGGCGGTTTTCCCCGATTATAATGACGTTATTATACCGCTGATGATGAAGAGGAGTAGGCGACATCCCCCGCCAGAGAGGGCGGCCCACCGGCTGCGAGACCGCCTCGGGAAGGATACGCTGAAGGTTGCTTCGGAGGCTGGAGGGGTGCGCCCCTTACCGCGCGCAGGAGGCGGCGTTGGCCGCAAATGAAGGTGGTACCGCGGAGCGATTCGCCCTTTGAGAGGGGAACCGCTCCTTTTTTTGCGGGGGATTGGAGAGGAGACTTTCAGTGGAAAAGCAGTTTGAGATGGACAAGGTGTTCTCGCCTCAGGAGGTGGAGGAGCGCCTCTATAAGGAATGGGAGGAGAGCGGCTACTTTGTCGCGAAGCGCGTGCCCGGCAAAAAGCCCTTCGTCATCATGATGCCGCCGCCCAACATCACCGGGCAATTGCACATGGGCCACGCGCTCGACACGCTGCCCCAGGACGCGCTGACCCGCTACCACCGCATGAAGGGCGACCCGACGCTGTGGCTGCCGGGCACCGACCACGCGTCCATCGCCACCGAGGTCAAGATCGTGGACGCGCTGAAAAAAGAGGGGCTGACCAAAAAGGACCTGGGCCGCGAGGAGTTTTTAAAGCGCGCCTGGGCCTGGCGCAACGAATACGGTCGGCGCATCACCCGGCAGCAGCGCCGCTTGGGCGCCAGCTGCGACTGGTCCCGCGAGCGCTTCACGATGGACGAGGGGCTGAACCGCGCCGTCGTCGAGGTGTTCGTGCGGCTCTATGAAAAGGGCCTGATCTACCGCGGCAACCGCATCATCAACTGGTGCCCGGTGTGCAAGACCGCGCTGTCCGACGCCGAGGTGGAGTACGGCGAGGTGACGTCGAGCCTCTGGTACATCCGCTATCCGGGCGCGGACGGCGGCGAGGGCGTCGTCGTGGCCACGACCCGGCCCGAGACCATGCTGGGCGACACCGGCGTGGCGGTGAACCCGGGCGACGAGCGGTACACGAGCCTGGTGGGGAGGACGGTGATCCTGCCCATCGTCGGGCGGGAGCTGCCGGTGGTGGCGGACGACTACGTGGACCCGGCTTTTGGCACCGGCGCGGTCAAGATGACCCCGGCCCACGACCCCAACGACTTCGAAGTCGCCCAGCGGCACGACCTGCCGGTGCTGCGCGTTTTGAACGACGACGGCACGATGAACGAGGCCGCCGGGCGCTTTCAGGGCATGACCCGCCAGGAGTGCCGCAAGGCCGTGCTTTCAGAATTGGAAGCGCTGGGCCTCCTCGTCAAGACGGAGCCGCTGACCCACAACGTGGGCGCCTGCTACCGCTGCCACGACACCGTGGAGCCGCTGGTGTCCACCCAGTGGTTCGTGAAGATGAAGCCGCTGGCCGAGCCCGCGGTGCGCTGCGCGCAGACCGGGGAACTGAAATTCGTGCCCGAGCGGTTCACCAAGATCTACCTGAACTGGATGGAGAACATCCGGGACTGGTGCATCTCCCGCCAGCTGTGGTGGGGCCACCGCATCCCGGCCTACTACTGCCAGGACTGCGGCGAGATGACCGTCCAGCGCACCGCGCCGGAAGTCTGCCCCAAGTGCGGCGGGGCGCACCTGCACCAGGACGAGGACGTGCTGGACACCTGGTTCTCCTCGGCGCTGTGGCCGTTCTCCACGCTGGGCTGGCCGGAGCAGACGGAGGATCTCAAGTACTTCTACCCCACCAGCGTGATGCTGTCGGGCTACGACATCATCTTCTTCTGGGACGCCCGGATGATCTTCTCCGGCATCGAGCAGATGGGCAGCCTGCCGTTTGACACGGTGGCGCTCCACGGCCTGGTGCGGGACGCGCAGGGGCGCAAGATGTCAAAATCCCTCGGCAATGGCGTCGACCCGCTGGAGGTCATCGACAAGTACGGCTGCGACGCGCTCAGGTTCTCGCTGGCGATGGGCGTGGCCCCCGGCGGCGACGTGCGCGTGTCCAGCGAAAAATTCGAGGCGTTCCGAAATTTTGCCAACAAGGTGTGGAACGCCGCCCGGTTCGTGCTGATGAACCTGAAAAACGAGGCGCCCCAGCCGCTGTCGTCCATCGATCCCGCGCTGCTGGAAGCGCCCGACCGCTGGGTGCTGACCCGGTATCACGACGCGATCCGCGGCGTGACGGCGGGGCTCGAGGGCTACGACCTGGGCCTGTCGGCGCAGAAGATCTACGACTTCGCGTGGAGCGAGTTCTGCGACTGGTACATCGAGATGGCAAAACCCCGGCTTTCCGACGAGCAGGGCGCGCCGGTGGCCCGCGCGGTGCTGTACCACGTGCTGATCGGCCTTCTGAAGCTGTTGCACCCGTTCATGCCGTTCATCACCGACGAGGTGTACCACCACCTGCCCGGCTGCGAAGGCTCCATCATGGTGTCCGATTGGCCCGCCCTCGACGAAGAGCTAGACTTCCCGGAGGACGCGCAGCGGATGGAGGGCGTGATGGACATCATCCGCGCGGTTCGAAACTTACGCGCCGAGATGAACGTGGCCGCCGGGCGCAAGGCGCGGCTGATCGTCAGGCCCCGGCCGGGCGCGGTCGATTGGAAGGGCGCCATCGCATCTTCTGAAACCTACTTCAAGCGGCTGGCCTCGGTGAGCGCGCTGGAATTGATCGGCGAAGACGACCCCAACCCGGACAAGTCCGCCTCCGCGGTGACCGGCGCCTGCCAGCTGTACATGCCGCTGGGCGACCTGGTGGACGTGGAGAAGGAGATTTCGCGGCTGACCAAGGATCGGGACGCCACGGCCCGCGACATCGCGCGCGGCGAGGGGATGCTGAAAAACGAGGGCTTCCTCGCGAAGGCCCCGGCCCAGCTGATCGAAACCGAGAAGGCGAAGCTCGAGACCTCGAGAAAGACGCTGGAAGCGCTGGACGCGCGCATCCGGGAGATGGAAGCGCTGAGGTAACGCCTAAACACAGGAATCCCCGGCCCGCGGGCCGGGGATTCCTGTGTTTCCTGGGGGAACGCCGGGGGACGCCGTCCCCCGGACCCCCTGCCAGGAGGCAGTGCCCCCTGGACCCCCACAGGGGTGACGGGCGCGGCGTTCAGCGCTTCTCTGTCTCACGATTGGGGTTTATGGACGAGAAGGATTTCCATTTTGACCTCGTTGCTGGGCACGCTGTACGTCAGCGTATCGTTCACGGCGGTGGCGTCCAGGTTGTGGAGGGTCAGCGGGAACCGGTACAAGCCGTCTTGCAGGTTTTCATCAAACGCTTTTTCCCAGGATAACTTGAGGAGCGGCCAGTCCATTGATTTACCTTTCATGTGCAAAGTTTCGGACAGGGGATGAAACGGCGTCAGCAGCAATTCCACGCTGCCATCGCAAGGGCGAAAATTCTCGAACACGGCTTCAACGGGGAAATCCGGCGCGGTTACGGAAAGTTCGGGGGCGTCGTCCCAGACAAAGGAAAGCATGCTGCCCGATCCCGAGCCGGCAATCTCGTCGATTTTGCCGCCGTCAAAGACAGGCGTCACGTCGAGCACGGCCTGTTCAACCCAGCGGTGGTTGCCGGTCTGTTCAAAGTTGTAGTTGATGGTCAGCTCAAAGTGCAGGGCTTTTTGCAGCCGGTTCAGGATCGCGTCGGTGTCCACGCCGGAGTTGCCGGACAGCAGAAGGCTCGCCTGCGCGGCGTCGAGGATGGATCGGACCGTTCCATAGTCATGCTTCTCCACCAGTATTCTGAACAGCTCGTCGAGGGCCTTTTCATACAGGGCGGAGATCGCGTCCATCAGAGCGATGGATCTTCCGGCCTGATCCGGTCCGAGCAGTTGAATATCGGTCGCCGTCTGCATCGCCACCATCGCGATGGCCGGCACTTTTTCGATGTCCTGTCCGTAATTCTTGATTAAAGTCAGCGCTTTTTGCCCGAGCCTGTCCGCCAGGGCGGCCTCCCGCTCATAGGACGCCTCGCCGCCCAGCAGTTGCACCTGCGTTTGCGCCTCGATCATTTGGGTGTACAAAGGCCTTTCCGGGGCGCCGAAGGCCGCCTGAAAATCCTTCAGGTTTTGGCTGTCGGCTTCGTTCGGGCAGGAGACGGAGGTCGAAGGCGGCACCGGCGCGTTGATGGCTTCCTTCATCACCGCATCGGCCTTTTTCGACAACTCGGCGTACTTTGCCTGGGCTTCGCGGAGCAGGTCGCTGATCTTCGCATCCTCGGAAGCGCCGGCGAGGCAGGGGGCGGTGGCCATCATAAGGCAGATGAGAAAGCAGAATCCCTTGCGCATGTTGAAACCTCCTTACGGTATTCAAAGTTTCCGGTATCGCGGACACCTTACCGAAACCGCTCAGTTGGCTCTCAGGTCATTGGGATGATCCCAATATTGCAGCGTATCTCTTGGGATTCCGTAAAGGTTATGGACACAGGTGCTGTTCCGAATAAAGCGCATATTCGGAAGAAGCCGCTATAGTCCCCCCTCTCGGCGCCGTCACTCCGCCGCCAGATTTTCCACGAACTCCGTCATCCGGTCGTATTTTTCCTCGATGTCGGTCAAAAGTTTCATCTGCGCCCGGGCGCGAACCAGGTTGTGCTCCGGGGACTTGACCTTGAAGTACAGGTCGCCGTCGATGTAGTCGGTCAGAAACCGCATCGCCAGTTCGCAGGTCATCACCTTCGCGCCGAGCGGCATCAAAAGCAGCTCCTCCTTCGTCAGAAAGCCGTTCGTCTCCTGAAAGAAGCCGCGGGTGAACTGCTCGAACTTGTCCATGTCCAAATGGATCCGGCTCACGTCCGGCTCATCCTCGGCGGCGGAGGACGCGCCGAAGCGGATCGCGTCGCCGTAATCGTACAGCGACGAGCCGGGCATCACCGTGTCCAGGTCGATCACGCAGATGGCCTCGCCGGTCTGATCGTCGATCATCACGTTGTTGACCTTGGTGTCGTTGTGGGTGACGCGCACCGGCAGGCTTCCGCTGGACAAGAGCTTCACGATCTGCCCCATCATCCTGCGGCGCTCGAAGAAGAACTCGATCTCGTCCTCGAGTTCCGCCACCCGCCCCGCCCGGTCGTCCGCCACCGATTGCACGAATGCGTAGAACCGCTTCGTCGTATGATGAAAACCCGGGATGGTCTCGTAGAGCTCCTCCGCCGGGAAATCGAACAGGCGCCTCTGGAACATGCCAAAGCCCCGCCCGGCTTCGAAGAACTGGCGCGGCTCGGCCACCTGGTCGTAGGCGGTGGCGTTTTCGATGAAGTGATAGGCGCGCCAGAACCCGCCCTCGCTGTCGCGGAACAGCGTGTTGCCGTCCCGCGCGGGCACCAGCTCCAGCACGTGGCGTTTCGGGTCCATGTGCTCCGCCAGCAGCCGGTCCTTCAGGTGGCCGGTCACCCGCTCGATGTTGCGCATCACCTTGACCGGGTCCTTGAACACGTAGGAGTTGATGTGCTGCAGCGTGTAGTGCCGCTCGCCGCCGCCCGTCAGGTACACCAGGTGGTAGGTCGAGTTGATGTTGCCGGAGTGCAGCTCGTCCACGGACCGGTACTTGCCCTCGAACTGGAACTCGGGCAGCACGTGCTTGATCTCGTTGTACAGCATGGGCTACCTCTGGGACGCGGCGAGCGCCGCATCGAGATCCTCGATCAGGTCGAGCACATCCTCCAGCCCCACCGACACGCGGATCATGTCCGCCGGCACGCCGGCCAGGTTCAGTTCTTCCTCGCTCAGCTGGCCGTGGGTGGTGGAGGCCGGGTGGATGATCAGCGACTTCGCGTCGGCGACGTTCGCCAGGTGGCTGAACAGCGTCAGCGCCTCGATGAACTTCACGCCCGCCTTGTAGCCGCCTTTGATGCCGAATGTCAGGATGCCGCCCGCGCCCTTCGGAAGGTACTTTTGAACGCGCTCGTAATACGGGCCGCCGGGCAGGCCGGGGTAGTTGACCCAGCAGACCGCGGGGTGGCCCTTCAGGAAGGCGGCGATCTTTTCGGCGCTGCGGCAGTGGCGCTCGACGCGAAGCGACAGCGTCTCCAGGCCCATCAGCAGCAGGAACGAGTTGAACGGGCTGATGCAGGCGCCGACGTCGCGGAGGCCCTGGACGCGCGCCTTGGTGGCAAACGGCGCGCTTTGGTCCGCGTAGACCATGCCGTGGTAGCTGTCGTCCGGCAGGTTGAAGTCGGGAAAGCGCGGGTTGCCCTTCCAAGGGAATGTGCCCAGGTCGACGATCGCGCCGCCGATGGCCGCGCCGTGGCCGCCCACGTACTTGGTCAGCGAGTGCACCGACACGTCCACGCCGAAATCCTTCAGCTGGATCAGGTAGGGCGAGGCGAACGTGTTGTCCACGATCACCGGCAGGCCGTGCCGGTGGGCGAGCGCGGTCAGCGCCTCAATGTCCGGGACGTTCATGCCGGGGTTGCCGATGGTCTCAAAGTACAGCGCGCGGGTCTTTTCGTTGATGGCTTTTTCCATGCCGGAGAGGTCGTCGATGTCAAACAGGCGCACCTTGATGCCGTAGCGCTCCGGGAAGCGCCGGGAAAACAGCGTGTAGGTGCCGCCGTAGAGCGACTGAGCGGAGAGGATCTCGTCGCCCGACGCCGCCACGTTCAGAATCGCCGCGGTGATCGCCGCCATGCCCGAGGAAAATGCCAGCCCCGCCGCGCCGCCTTCGAGCGCCGCCAGCCGCTTCTCCAGCACGTCCGTCGTCGGGTTCATGATACGGGTGTAGATGTTGCCCTCCTTTTGCAGCGCGAACACTTCCGCGGCGTCCTCGACGCTGTCGAAGGTGTAGGAGGTGGTCATGTAGATCGGCACCGCCCGGGATTTGGTGGCGGGGTCCGGGATCTGGCCGGCGTGGGCCTGCAGCGTATCAAAGCGCGGATGCGTGAGCGACATGGAATCGTCCCCTTTCGCGGTATCATAGGCATTATAGCAAATTTACCGCATCTTGACAACGCGGCGAGGCGAGCTTATAATGAATTCTATTTACCGGGAGGGAATGCGCGTGGTCGAACAGTTCTTGCAGCGGTACGCGCCGGGGTGCGAAGACCCCAGGAACGAGGGCGCCCGCGCCCGGGTGGGCGTGCTGGCGGGGTGGCTGGGCATCGGCTTCAACCTGACGCTGTTCGGGGTGAAGCTGGCCATCGGCATACTGTCCGGTTCGGTGGCCATCCTGTCCGACGCGTTCAACAACATCTCCGACACCGGCTCCTCGCTGGTGGCGCTGATCGGCATGCGCCTGTCCGTCCGGCGCCCCGACCGGGAGCACCCCTTCGGCCACGGCCGCGCCGAGTACGTGAGCGCGCTGATCGTGGCGATGATGATCTTCGTGGTGGCCGTCGAGCTTCTGAAGGAGTCGGTGGCCAAGCTGTTCCACCCGCAGCCGGTGGCCATCAGCCTGCCGATGCTGATCGTGCTGGCGCTGTCGATCCTGGTCAAGCTGTTCATGTTCGGCTACAACCGCGCGTTCGGCCATAGGATCGATTCCAGCGTGCTCTTGGCCGCGGCCTCCGACAGCATCAACGATGTGATCGTGACCTCGATGATCGTGATCTGCGCGTTCATCAGTTCCCGCACCGGCTGGAACGCGGACGCGCCCGCGGGCATCTTCGTGTCGCTGTTCATCTTCTACGGCGGCTACAAGATCGCGCGGGAAGTGATCTCGCTGATCCTGGGCGGCGAACCCGACCCGGAACTGGTGCGCAAAATCACTGAGATGGTGCTGGATGGCGACGGCATCGCCGGCGTACACGACCTGATCGTGCACGATTACGGGCCGGGGCGCCGGATGGCCTCGGTGCACGCCGAAGTGGACGAGGACGCGGATCTCAGCGCCATCCACCGGTCCATCGACGCCATCGAGCGGCGCATTTTGAAGGAATTGGGCGTGCCAGTGGTGATCCACATGGACCCGGTGGCCGTCAACTGCGACAAGACCAACGCGCTCCGCGCCCAGATCGTGGACGTGATCACGAGGGTCAACCCGCGCTTCACGCTGCACGACTTCCGCCGGGAGGAGGAGGGCGAATCCATCAACCTGGCGTTCGATTTGGCGGTGCCCGGCGAGATGGGCGAGGAGGAGCGGCAAAAAGCGCTCGGCGAGATCGAGAAGGCCATGACCGAGCTTGACCCCCGCTACCGCCTGATCGTGCAGGTTGACAATCACTACGCGCCATAGTATAATTGGGGGGCGTTGAAATCCGCTGCGGCGTCTTTCAACGCATAGGAAAGGAACTTCGCGCGCCTGAAATCCTGCGGGATTTCCGGGCGGCGCGCTCGGGCGTTGGAAATCCGCTGCGGCGTCTTTCAACGCATAAAAGAAGGACTGCGCGCGCCTGAAAATCTGCGGATTTTCCGGGCGGCGCGCTGACCGAAGGAAATGTTTCCTCCACCAGTGTGCGCACTGGTTCTGGAAACGCATTCCCACCGACAAGTCGGTGGGAATGAATGAAGCCCGGGAGGGCGCCTGGGTCGGTGGCGGCGGGGCTGCCGACAGTTCTGGAATCCAGGAAAGGACGGTACACCACCCGAATGAAGATTCGCGGCTGATTTCGACAGGCGATTGCCCGTTAGGGGCGAATTTGTGCTGCCGGAATGAGTCGCGTGGGGCTGAATGCCTTTGTTTGCGACCCTTCCGGCACGCCGGGAGGGTTTTTCTATGGGCAGGACATTGTTATCGGCCGCGGACATCAAAGTGAGCTTCGGCCTTCGGAAGGTATTGGACATTGACCATCTGGAGATCCGGGACGGCGACAGGATCGGCCTGGTGGGGGAGAACGGCGCGGGCAAGACGACGCTTTTAAACGTGCTTTCCGGCTCGCGGACGCCCGACGAGGGGCAGGTGAAGCGGCTCGCACAGGTTTCGGTGATCCGGCAGGACCGCAAGGACGAGCCGGGCGAGGCGGATCTGGCGCTGAAAAGCCGCTTCCGCGCGCCGGAGGCGGGGGAGAACCTGTCGGGCGGCGAGAAAACCAGGCGGCGCATCGCTGCCGCGCTGTCCCAGCGCGCGCGGGTGCTGCTGGCGGACGAGCCGACCAGCGACCTGGATTCGGAGGGGGTTCAGCGCTTGACCGAGGCGCTCAAAAAGTACGACGGCGCGCTGCTCCTAATCAGCCATGACCGGGCGCTGCTCGACGACGTGGTCTCCTGCGTCTGGGAGCTGGCGGACGGCGCGATCACCGTGTATCCGGGCAACTACTCCGCCTACCGGCAGGAGCTTTTGAACCGGCGCGCGTTCGAGCGGTTCGAATACGAGCAGTACCGCTCCGAACAGGCGCGGCTCAGGCAATCGGCCCAGCGCATGGTGGAGCGGGCGTCGCAGGTGGCGCTCCCCAGCCGCATGGGCGTGAGCGAAGCGCGGCTGCACAAGCGGGCGGTTTCGGCCTCCCAATCGAACCACCACCAGGCCCGGAAGGCGCTGGAGACGCGGCTGGAGAAGCTTCCGGAAAAGCGGCGGCCCCGGGAGGACCCGGACGTCAAAATGGAGATCAACTCTTTGGGCATCGTGAGCCGCGTGGCGGTGGAGGCCCGGAACCTGGCGCTCACGGCCGGGCCGAAGAAGCTGCTTTCGAATGCGGACTTCCGGGTGCCGACGTACTCCCGAACCGCGCTGATCGGCCCCAACGGCTGCGGCAAGACCACGCTGATCCGGGCGATCCTGGCGGGCGCGGGCGTCACCGTCAGCCCTGGGGTGCGAATTGGCGCGCTGGATCAGGATATGAAAACCTTGCAGGACGACGAGAGCGCGCTTGACAACGCGATGAAGCGCTCGGTGCAGCCGGAGAGCGCGGTGCGCACGATGCTGGCGCGGCTGGGCATCCGGGGCGACGCGGCGCTGAAGCCGGTGGGCAAGATGTCCGGCGGCGAGCGGGTGAAGGTGCAACTGACGCATCTGATGGCATCGGACGTGAACCTTCTGATCCTGGACGAGCCGACCAACCACCTGGACGTGTTCTCGCTGGAGGCGCTGGGTGAAGTGCTCTCCGGCTACGGCGGCACGCTGCTCGCCGTCAGCCACGACCGCCGCTTCGTGGAGCAGGTGGCGACGCGGCTGATCTTCTTTGAAAACGGCAGGCTGGAATCCTTCGAAGGCACGATGGCCGAGTGGCGCGCGCGGAAAGAGCGAATCAGCGCCCCCGCGCCCGAACGGATGATTTTGGAGATGCGCATGGCGGAACTGGCCGCGCGGCTCTCAAAGCCGAAGAAGGGCGACAACCCGGAGGACCTCAACCGGCAGTATCTGGAGCTGGCGGAACAGCTGCGCGCGATGCCGCGCCCCTGAACGCCGACGAAGCATCCCAAGGCTCATCGTTCTCTGCGTTCCATGCGGCTCTCCAGGCCTCATTCATTCCCACCGACCCACGCGCCTTTTCGGGCCTCATTCATTCCCACCGACTTGTCGGTGGGAATGCGTTTCCGTAACCAGTGCGCATACTGGTGGAGGAAACAATACTTTCAGTCAGCGGGCCGCTCGGAAAATCCGCAGATTTTCAGGCCCGCGCAGTCCTTCTTTTATGCGTTGAAAGACGCCGCAGCGGATTTCAACGCCCGTCAGAACGGGTTGTAGAACCGGCTGCCGTTGACGATGGTTAAACCAATCGACAGCAGGAGCAGCACCAGGGACACGGTTATGGCGGCGTAGTCGGCCTTTTGAAACGGCCGCGCGCTGTACCAGCTGCGCTTTTTGTTCTTGCCGAAGCCGCGCAGCTCCATCGCGCTGGCGATGGACTCGATGCGGTCCATGCTGCTCAATATGAGCGGGAACAGGATGGCTGAGGCGTTCTTGATCCGCTGAAATACCGGGACGCCCCGGCCCATTTCGATGCCCCGCGCCTGGTGGGAGAGCGCGATGTCGTGGTACTCCCGCTCGATGTCCGGGATGTACCTGAGCGCCAGCGCCACCGAGTAGGACAGCTTGTAGCTGAGGCCGATCCGGTTCAGCGAGGCGGCGAACTCGCTGGGCTGGGTGGTGCATACGAACAAGAGCACCACCGGGATGGTCGCGAAATACTTGAGCACCACGTTTAACTGATAAAAAAGCTGCTCCTCCGTCACCGCGTACCCAAGCGGCAGGCTGCAAAGCGCGTGCCGCGCGCCGTAGAGCTCCACGCCGTGCTCCGGCGAGAACAGGAAGATCAGCACGTTATTGAGCACCATGAACCAGAACGTGATGCCCAGCATGAACTTAACGTCCTTTATATGAATCCGGGACAGCCGGAACAGCCCGATCGACAGCGCCGCCAACAGGAAAAGCAGCCTCGGGTCAAACGAGCCCATCGCGGCGAACGTCCAGATCAAAAGGCACAATAGCTTTGTCGCGCCGGTCAGGCGGTGGATCGGCGAGGGCCGGTCGATGTAGTTGAACAGGTTGATCACCCTCGCACCTCCCGATCGTGGTCGATGAACCGCTGCGCGAAGGCGCGGGCGTCGGAAATGCCGCACATGAGCGACAGCGCGTACAGCGAGGTCTCCCGGAGGCTCGCCTTTTTGACGGTCTCCGGGTCGGTCAGAACCGCCGCGCCGCTCTTGTCCGCGATCAACCTTCCGCCCGCGAACACCGCCGCCCTCGGGCAGTACTCCAGCATCAGGTGCATGTCGTGGGTAATCATCACGATGGCGATGCCCCGCCCGTTCAGTTCCCGGAGGAATTCCATGATCCGGGTGTAGTTGCGGAAGTCCTGCCCGGCGGTGGGTTCGTCCAGGATCAAAATCTCCGGCTCCAGCGCCAGGATGGACGCGATGGTCAGCCGCTTCTTCTGCCCGTAGGACAGCGCCGACACCGGCCAGGAGCGGAACGGGCGCAGCGAGCAGATGGTCAGCGCCTGCTCCGCCCGGCGGTCGATCTCCTGCTTCGGAAGGCCCCGGGCGACCAGGCCGGAGGCCACTTCGTCCCGGATCATCGCATGGGAGATCATCTGGTTGGGGTTTTGCATCACGTAGCCGATGTGGTCGGCCCGCGCTTTCACGCTGTCGCCCAGGATGTCCCGCCCCCGGAAGCGGATCGAGCCGCCGCCCGGCTTCTCAAACCCGCAGAGGAGCTTGGCAAATGTGGACTTGCCCGCGCCGTTGCAGCCGACGATGGCCATCATCTCGCCCTCGCCCACGGTCAGATCGATCCCCGTGAGCGCCTTCAGGCCGTTCGGGTACTGGAAGTCCAGGCCCCGGGCCTCCAGCAGCGGTTTGGGGGCCGGCCCCCGCTCCGCCTCCGGCGCGCCGGTGAACCAGCGGCGGACGGCCTCTTTTTCCGCTTCGGTCAGCGTCAGCGTGCCGAGGGATCCGGCCCGCATGCCGGGGTGAATCGGAAGCCCCGCGTACTTCAGCGCGGTCACGTAGAGCGGCTCCCGAAGGCCGATCTCTTTTAAGAGCGGGCTGCACACCAGTTCGTCCGGGCTCAGGTCCGCGACCACTTTGCCCTCGTCCACCAGGATCACCCGGTCGACCGGCCGCGTGAGCGCCTCCTCCAGCCGGTGCTCGATCATGACCACCGTGGCGCCGGTGCGCTTTTGAATGTCGTCGATCAACTCCACCGCCTGCCGCCCGGTGGCGGGGTCGAGGTTGGCCAGCGGCTCGTCGAAGAGGAGGATCTCCACGTCGTCCACCATCACGCCGGCGAGGCTCACCCGTTGCTTCTGGCCGCCGGAAAGCTCGTGGGGCGCGTGGGCGAGGTGCCCGGCAACGTCCACCAGTTCCGCCGCCTCTTTGACGCGCGCTTTCATCTCCGGCAGCGGCGTCACGTCGTTTTCCAGCGCGAAGGCGATGTCCTCCGCCACCGTCAGGCCGATGAACTGGCCGTCCGAATCCTGCAGCACCGTGCCCACGCGCTTCGATAGTTCGAAGATGCTCATTTCGCGGGTCTCGCGCCCCGCCACCTTGAGGGACCCCTCGATCTTCCCCGGGTAGGCGAAGGGGATCAGCCCGTTCAGGCAGTGGGCCAGCGTGGACTTGCCGCAGCCCGAAGGCCCGGCGATCAGCACCTTTTCGCCCTCGAACAGGGTCAGGCTCACGTCCTTCAGCGTCGGCTCCGCCTGCGCGTCGTACTGGAAGCTGAAGTGGTCGAATTCGATGACCGGACGGCTCACGCGCAATCCCCCATAGTGAACGCCGGGGCCGGAAACTGCCCGGCCCCGGCGTCTCTCAAATCGCTTCTGTGTTACTGTTCCTTGGTCAGGCTGCCCTTGGCCGGGCGGGAGGCCGCGTAGCCGACCAGCAGCAGCGTGCCCAGGATGCCGGTGGTGACGATGTTGGCTACGCCCGCCACCGCGCCCTGCAGGAACACCTTGCTGGCGGGTTCCGCGTAGATCAGGATGTCCAAGAGCGGCGCCACCACGAACCAGGACACCACATGGGCGATGGCCTGCCACAGGTTGAACTGAAGGATCGCCTTCCAGCCGAAGGAGCCCTGGGTCAGTTCCACCTTCCGTCCGGCGAAGCCCATCAGGAAGCCCGCGATGCCGGAGCAGATTACCCAGCTCCACCAGATGCCCCAGCCGTAGGACATGTCGGAGAGCATGTGGCCGATGAACCCGATGGCGAAGCCCGCCACCGGCCCGAACAGCACGGACATGAAGCCGAGCAGCGCGTACTGGACCGAGATGTTGGTGTTGGGTATCGGGCTGGGGATCGCGACGAAGCGGGCCAGCACGAAGAACAGCGCGGCGCCGATGCCGATGGCGACGATGGTGACGACCGGTGACTTCCTGAACATTGCGAGCGCCCCTTCCCACACATTGATGAATGGGTTTCCCCCGAAACAGTGTAATCGCTTTTTTTGCCAAAGTCAATGCCCGGCGGCGCGCGTTGGAAAAATCGGCCGGTTGACAATGCGTATGCCGGCTTTCTATAATCAATTTATCAATATCACCCGAGGGGGAGAACGATGAAAAGAACCGTCCGCGCGGCGCTCGGCCTGATTCTGGCGCTGTGCTTCACGCTGACCGGGGCGGCCCCGGCCTCGGCCGCCACCAGCAAGATCGATAAAATTTTGAAGGGCATGACGCTTCCGGAAAAGGTTGGGCAGATGTTCCTGGCCGACTGCCCCGCGGACGCCGCGAGCGCGGCAAAGACCTATCAACTGGGCGGGTACGTGCTGTTCGCCAAGGATTTTCAGAACCAGACGCCCGCGAGCGTCAAAAAGACGATTCAGGGCTATCAGCAGGCCTCGAAGGTGCCGATGCTGATCTCGGTGGACGAGGAGGGCGGCGCCGTCACCCGCATCAGCCAGTTCAAGGCGTTCCGGGCGGTCCGCTTCTGGGCGCCGATGGCGCTGTATCAGTCGGGCGGCAAGAAACTGGTCCTCAGCGACGCGCGCGAAAAGGCGAAGCTCTTGAAATCGATGGGCATCAACGTGAACCTGGCGCCGGTGGTGGACGTGCCGACCAGTTCTAAATCGTTCATCTACGCCCGCTCGTTTGGCACCGACCCCAAGCTGACCGGCCAATACGCGGCCGCGCTCGTCAAGGAGGACGTCAAGGCGCACCTGGGCGCGGTGCTCAAGCACTTCCCCGGCTACGGCGACAACGGCGACACCCACACCGGCATCATCGTTGATTCCCGGCCGCTTTCGGCGTTCCAAAAGCGCGACCTCGTGCCCTTCAAGGCGGGCATCAGCGCGGGCGCGGCGGCGGTATTGGTCTCCCACAATATTGTGCAGTGCTACGACAAGGAGCGCCCCGCGTCGCTGTCCCCCAAGGTTCACAAGGCGCTGCGCAGCCTGGGCTTTAAAGGCGTCGCCATGACCGACGACCTGGCGATGGGCGCGATCACCAGCGCCTACGGGCAGGCGGAGGCGGCGGTCATGGCCGTCGAGGCGGGCAACGACATGTTGATCTCCCAGGATTTCAAGACCGGGATCGACGCCATCGTGAAGGCGGTCAAGGACGGTCGGATCAAGGAATCCACCATCGACCAGTCCGTCCGGCGCATCCTGCAGTGGAAGCAGTCGCTGGGCCTGATCTGACCGGGCAATTAAGGAGGAATTTGATGGTCAGGCGATGGCGCTTGCTGGCCGCGGCGCTGGTTCTGGCGCTGACGCTCGCGCCGCAGGTTTCCACGGCGGAGGCGGCGGCCGGAACCCAGGACGCGAAGGTGGAGTCCGTTCTCCGGGGGATGACGCTGGAGCAGAAGGTGGGGCAGCTGATCCTGGCCACCCGGCCCTCGGGCCTCGACGCCTCGGTCAATGCCGTCAAAAAATACTTCCTGGGCGGCTATGTGATGTACGGCGCCCACTTTGAGGATGCCAGCCCTGACAGCGTCCGCGCCGGCATCGAGAAGTGCCAGCGGGCCAGCCCGGTTCCGATGCTCATCGCCGTGGACGAGGAGGGCGGCACCGTCACCCGCGTCAGCAGCTACCAGGCGTTCCGCAAAGCGCGGTTCCCCTCGCCGATGAACGCGTTTAAGAGCGGCGGCATGGACGCCATCCGCAAGGACGCGCGGGAGAAGGCGGAACTGCTCACGTCGCTGGGCATCAACCTGAACCTGGCGCCGGTAGCGGACGTGCCGGAGAGCTCGAAGGACTTCATCTACAATCGCTCGATGGGCACCGACCCGGCGCTGACTTCGGAATTCGTCAAAACGGTGGTGGAGGAATCCAGCGCCCGCGGGCTGGGCCTTGCCCTTAAGCATTTCCCCGGCTATGGCAACAACCGGGACACCCACTCCGGCGTGGTGGTGGATGAGCGCCCGATCGAGACCTTCCGCACGCGGGACTTCCTGCCCTTCGTCGCGGGCGTGGCGGGGGGCGTGGGATCGGTCATGGTGAGCCACAACATCGTGAAATGCATGGATCCGGATCTGCCCGCCTCGCTGTCGCCCGCGGTGCACAAGGAGCTCCGGGGCCTGGGCTTTGACGGCGTGATCCTGACCGACGGGCTGAGGATGCGGGCCATCACCCGCGAATACTCCACCGGGGAGGCCGCGGTGCTGGCGGTTCAGGCGGGCAACGACATGCTGATGCTGAACGACTACGCCACCGGCATCCAGGCGGTCGTGCAGGCGGTGAAGGACGGGGAGATCACCGAGCAGCGCATCGACGAGTCCGTCCGCCGCATTCTGAACTGGAAGGAACAACTGGGACTATTGTGAACCAAAGGGCGGCCCTTCGCATCCTGCGCGAGGGGCCGTCCTTTTGTACGCCTCAAGAACACGGCGTGCTTGCAAACGGTTCCCCGCGGCAGTATAATGAGCCATACCGCGCGCGCGGTAAATCGCTATACAAGGCGGGTCATGCGCGATGGATCAGACGACGCTTGCTTACGTCAACCTCTACGGGGTGCTGGGCGCGCTGCCCAGGCTGTGCGAACTGGACCCGGACGCGAAGCGCCTGGCGGAACTGAAAAAGCCGTTCAAGCTGGGCTTCCGCGTGAAGAACGGCCCGGCGGCGACGCTGAATTTTGAGAACGGCGGCTGCACGATGACGGACGGCACGGACGTGTGCGACATGCGCCTGTCTTTTTCGTCTCCCGAGAAGTTCAACGGCATGATCGCGGGCACCGTCAAGCCCTTCCCGTGGAAGGGCATGCACCACGTGCTGTTCCTTCTGCGCCGCTTCACCAAGCTGACCGACATCCTGACCAAGTACCTGAAGGCCGGCCCGAAGGCGCTCGAGGACGAGAAGTTCTTCGCCGTCAGCACGGAGCTCATGTTCCATGTGATCGCCCAGTCGGTGGCCCAGATCGGCAACCACGACAAGATCGGCGCCTTCAGCGCTTCGAACATTGTGGACGGGGACATCGAGCTGTCCATCGGCGGCGGCCCGTCGGCGACGCTCTCCGTGAAGGATCACCATCTGACCGCCCGCTTCGAAGCGCCGGAGCACCCCCGCGCCGTCATGCACTTCACCAGCCTCAAGCTCGCTAGGGCGCTGTTTGACGGCCAGGTCAACGCCGTCGCCTGCATCGGGCGGGGCGAGATCGAGATGCGGGGCATGATTTCGATGATCGACAACGTGAACCGCATTCTGGACCGCGTGGCGGTCTATCTTTCGTAGGAGGGCTGTTCGATGCACCCTGTATATAGCTATGAGAAAACCCGCGCCATGTTCGAGCGCGCCGTTAACGTGATTCCGTCCGGCTTGTACGGGCACCAGGGCCCTGCCGAGGGCTGCCACATCCCGCCCACCGCGTTCCCGCAGTTCTCCAGCCGCGCCAAGGGCAGCTACTTCTGGGATCTGGACGGCAACCGCTTCATCGATTACATGTGCGCCTACGGCCCGAACGTATTGGGCTACGGCGACCCGGACGTGGACGAGGCCGCGATCAAGCAGATGGCCATCGCCGACTGCGTGACCGCGCCGCCGTCGCTGATTGTGGACTTCGCGGAACTGATGGTGGACACCGTCGCTTCCGCCGACTGGGCGTTCTTCGCCAAAAACGGCGGCGACGTGACCACCGCGGCCGTCATGACCGCGCGCGCCCACACCCGCAGGAAGAAGATCGTGTTCTTCAAGGGCTACTACCACGGCGTCGCGCCCTGGACCCAGAAGATCGACTATCCGGGCGTGTTGGAGGAGGACGTGGCCAACAGCCTCTACGTCCCGTGGAACGACCTGGAGGCCCTCAAGGAGACCTTCGAGCAGAACAAGGGGCAGATCGCGGCGATCATCTCCCAGCCCTACATGCACGGGAACTTCGCGGACAACGAGCTGCCGGCGGAGGGGTTCTGGGCGGGCGTCCGCAAGCTGTGCGACGAGACCGGGGCGCTTTTGATCGTGGACGACGTGCGCGCCGGCTTCCGGCTGGACATCGCGGGCAGCGACCACTTCTTCGGCTTCGAGGCGGATCTGATCTGCTTCTGCAAGGCGATCGCCAACGGCTACAACGTATCCTGCCTGTGCGGCAAGAACGCCTTTAAAAACGCGGTGTCCAGCCTCAGCTACACCGGCAGCTACTGGATGAGCGCCGTGCCGTTCGCCGCGGGCATCGCCTGCGTGCAGAAGATGAAGAAGCTGGATCTGCCGAAGCTGCTCAACGAAAAGGGCAAGAAGCTGACCGACGGCCTGGTGGCTCAGGCGGAGAAGCACGGCCACAAGCTGATCGTCTCCGGCGCGCCGTCGCTGTTCTACCTGCGGCTGGCCGACGACGACTCGCTGATGCTGCACCAGAGGTGGATCGCCGAGATGGTGAAGCGCGGCGTGTTCGTCACCAACCACCACAACCACTTCCTCAACTACTCGCTGTCGGACGAGGACATCCAGGAGACCATCGAGATCGCCGGGGAGGCGTTTGAAACATTATAGCGCTGACGCTTGCGTCCAAAATCCGCTGCGCGTCTTTTGGACGCGGAGGAGGACTGCGCGCGCCTGAAATGCTGCGGCATTTCCGGGCGGCGCGCTGACTTGTGGAAATGTTTCCGCCACCAGTGCGCGCACTGGTTATGGAAACCGCGTTCCCGGCGGCAAGCCGCCGGGAACGATTGAAAAGGCCGACGAGGTGCCGCGGAGACATTGAAATTGCGTTTCGCGGCAGCCGCCGGGAACGATTGAAGAGGCCGACGAGGTGCCGTGGAAGTATTGCAATCGCATTCCGCGGCAAGCCGCCGGGAACGATTGAAACAGGCGACGGGGGTTGCCCACATGCTGGGCGCGTTAACACATTAAGCAGGGGGGCGGACTGTGCTCGAGCGGTTCAACGAGTTTTTGAAGACTCCCCTCGGCCCGGTGACGGTGGATCGGCTGTTGGGTGCGGCGATCATCATCGCGGCGTGCTGGGTGCTGGTCCGGCTGGTCGAGCGGTTCGCGGAACGGGCGCTCGCCCGCGCGCGGGTGGAGCGCTCGGTTTTCACGTTTGTGAAATCCGCGCTCAAGATCGCGCTGTACACCATCGCGGGGCTTCTGGCGGCGGGGGCGCTGGGCATCCCGGTCACGTCGCTGGTGGCGCTGCTGGGCGTGGCGGGCCTCGCGATCTCATTGTCGGTTCAGAACACGCTGATGAACCTGATGGGGGGCCTGTTGATCCTCACCACCAAGCCCTTCATCGTGGGCGACTACATTTCCACCGGCGGCGCGGAGGGCACGGTGCTGGACGTGGGGCTGATCTACACCCAGATCGCCACATTTGACGACAAGATCGTGTTCCTGCCCAACGGCGCGCTGTCCTCCGGGCAGATCGTCAACTACACACGCACCCGCAAGCGCCGGCTGGACATGACGTTCTCCGCCACGCCGGACGCAGACCCGGAGGCGGTCAAGGCGCTGATCCTTATGCAGCTCTCCGATCCCCGCGTGATGTCCGACCCCGCGCCGATGGTGCGGGTGGGCGGCTACGGCGAGGGCAGCGTGCAGTATGTGGTGCGCGCCTGGGTAAAAACCGCCGATTATTGGAACCTGTTCTACGACCTCAACGAGCGCGTGGGCAAGGCTTTCCGGGATTCCGGCGTGCGCATGCCCGGGCGCCGGTACGAAATCATTCAGGAATCCGCCCGCAAACCTTGACATTTTTTGCATCGCGGTTATAATCCAATTAGATATTAACGTTATCAGATCAAAGGAAGGGAACGTTCATGGATAAAATGGTGTTCGCGCTCTACTTCGCCAACCGCGGGTTTTTCCCGGAATCGCTGATCGCCGGCGCGCGGGAGGATTTGACCCGGGCGGTGGAGCAGGCGGGCCACGGTTGGATCGCGATGGACCCCTCGCTCACCAAGAATGGCGCCATCGAGACCGCCGACGAGGGCCGCAGGTACGCGAGGTTCCTCAAGGAGCACGAGGGGCAGTTTGACGGCGTGATCCTGTGCCTGCCCAACTTCGGCGACGAGAACGGCGCGGTGCCCGCGCTCCGGGACGCGAACGTGCCCATTCTTATTCAGGCCTACCCGGACGAGATCGGCAGGATGGACTTCGACCGCCGCCGGGACTCCTTCTGCGGCAAGTTCTCCATCGAGGACATGTTCAATCAGTTCGGCATCCGCTACACGGTGTTCCCGCCCCACGTGGCGCACCCGCTGTCGGAGGCGTTCCGGCAGAACCTCCGGGATTTCGCATCCGTCTGCAACGTGGTCAAGCGCTGCCGCAGGTATACGATCGGCGCCATCGGCGCCCGCACCACCCTGTTCAAGACCGTGCGCTACGACGAACTGGCGCTGGAAAAGTACGGCATCACCGTGGAGTCCCACGACCTCACGGGGCTGTTCGCCCGCATCAAGGACATGAAGCAGGGCCGGGCGGAGCTTTTGGACAAGAAGAACGAGCTGCGCGCCTACGCCGACTTCTCAAAGGCCCCCGCCGAGCGGTTTGACACCATCGCCCGCATGGCCGTCGCCATCGACGACATGGTTCGGGAGTTCAAGTTTGACACCGTGTCCATCCGCTGCTGGAACGAGATGCACCAGCAGCTGGGCGTCGCGCCCTGCGTGCTGCTCGGCATGCTGAACAGCGCGGGCATCGCCGCCTCCTGCGAGATGGACGTGGCCAACGTGGTCACCATGCGCGCGCTGGAGTCCGCCTCCGGAGCGCCCGCCGCCTGCCTCGACTGGAACAACAACTACGGCGACGACCCCGACAAGTGCATCCTGTTCCACTGCGGCCCGGTGGCGCGCGCGCTGATGACCGCGCCGGGCACCGTCGGGGTGCACAAGATGTTCGCCAAGAACAACGACCCGGACGAGGGCTGGGGCGTCAACGAGGGGCGCATCAAGGCGATGCCGATGACCTACGCCTCCGCCGCCACGATGAACGGCAAGATCTACACCTATGCGGGCGAGGGCGAGATCACGGGCGACCCCATCGAGCAGGAATACTTCGGCTGCGCGGGCGTGGCGAAGATCGAGGGCCTGCAGAAGAAGCTGATCTACATGGGCCGCAGCGGGTTCCGCCATCACACCACACTGACCGAGGGCCGCGTGCTGACCGCCGTCGAGGAGGCCTTTACGACCTACCTCAAATACGAAACGGCTATCCTGTAAGCTATTTTTGTGGCGCGCCGTGCCCCGGCGCGCCTTTTTGGAGGGAAGGACATGTCCATCGCTGGCCTGGACATCGGCACCACCGGCTGCAAGATCGCGGTCTATGATTCGGAGGGCGCGCGCTTTCACGCCTACCGGGAATACCCGGCCTCCCGCTCCGCCTCGGAGCACGAGGTGGACCCCCGGGCGATCTGGCAGGCGATCCGGGAAGTGATCCGGGAGGCCGCCGCGGCGGTTCCGGACATCTCCGGCATCGGCGTCAGTTCCTTCGGCGAGAGCTTCGCGCTGCTGGACGACAAAGACGAGCCGCTGATGGAGACCATGCTCTACACCGACCCCCGCGGCGCCAGGGAATGCGCCGAGATCGCGGAAAAGATGGGCGGCCGGCGCGTGGCGGAGATCACCGGCATGACGCCCCACCCGATGTACAGCCTGTCAAAGCTGATTTGGGTCAAGCGGCACCGGCCGGAGGTGTGGGGAAGGGTTCGGCGCATCCTCTTGATGCAGGACTACGTCGTGTACCTGCTGACGGGCGTCGCGCAGATCGATACCTCGCTGGCGTCCAGGACGATGGCGCTGGACATCCGGGCCAGGCAGTGGAGCCGCGAGATGCTGGATTACGCCGGCATCGACCCGGGGCTGTTCTCAAAGCCCGTGCCGTCCGGAACCGTCGCCGGGCCGGTCCGGGAGGCGCTGCGAAGGGAACTGGGCCTCGGCATAAACGCGCTGGTCGTGTCCGGCTGCCACGATCAGGTGGCGGCGGCGGTGGGCGCGGGCGTGTTCGAGCGGGGCGTGGCGGTGGACGGCGCGGGCACCACCCAGTGCGTGACGCCGGTGTTCCCGGGCGTCTCCGACCCGGAGGTGATGTACCGGGGCGGCTACGCCACGGTGCCTTTCGCCGCGGGCGGCCTGTACGCCACCTACGCGTTCTCGTTCACCGGCGGCGCGCTGGTCAAGTGGTTTACCGACCGGCTCGCGGGCTACGCCAAGGCCGAGGCCGACAAAAACGGCGAGTCCATCTTCCAGGCGCTGGAGCGTGGCATGGGGGAGGGGCCGACCGGCATCCTCGTGCTGCCCCACTTCGCCGGCGCGGGCACGCCCTACATGGACGCGGGCGCGAAGGGCGTGATCACCGGCCTCACCATCGAGCACTCGCTCTCCGACCTCTACAAGGCGGTGCTGGAGGGCATCGCCTACGAGATGCGCGTCAACGTGGAGGCGCTCAGGCAGGCGGGCATCGAAATCCACCGGCTCCACGCCACCGGCGGCGGCGCAAAATCCGAAAAATGGCTGCAAATCAAGGCGGACGTGCTGGGCTTGCCCATCGATTCGCTGGGCGACAGCGAGGCGGGCATCATCGGCAGCATCCTGCTGACCGGCGTGGCCACCGGCGCGTTCCAGAGCCTTTCCGAGGGCGCCGGGGCACTGGTCAAGAAGCTGGGCGCCTTCACTCCCGACCCGGCCCGCCACGCATCCTACGACGAGCACTTCCGCCACTACCGCGCGCTGTACGACGCCACAAGGCACGTATAGCGAACAGGCTCCGGTTCTTGGCCGCCTCATCCGGGGATTCAGTTTCTTTGGAAATATTTAATGCCCCGCGCTGCGTCTGGCGCGGGGCATTGCGTAAAAATCGGGCTACAGCGTGATCTCGAACTCGCGCTCAATGGGGATGCTCTCGTCGCTCCTTCAAATCATTCCCACCGACCCGTGCGGCCCTCCGGGTTTCAATCATTCCCACCGACCCGCGCGGTGGGAATGCTGTTTCCGGAACCAGTGCGTACACTGGTGGAGGAAACATCTCCTCAAGTCAGCGGGCCGCTCGGAAACGCCGCAGCGTTTCAGGCCCGCGCAGTCCCTTCCCCTTCGCGTTGAAAGACACGAAGTGGATTTCAACGCCCTTCAATGAAAAGACGCCGCAGCGGATTTTCATCGATCAGGAATGAGGTTCAGCATGCTGCCCACGTCCGGCACGTTGACGTAGGAGGAGGGCACCTCGCCCACGATGATCGCCTCCGCGATCGGCACGGTGATGGTGACCGACACGGTGGCCGCGCCGGTGGGGATCACGATGCGCATCTGGGTGGAGGTTTCCAGCGAGATCTCGTGGCGGGTCTGGTTGATGCCCGCGCTCTCGAAGGCGGTCACAAACCGGGTGATGATCGAGCCTACCGGCACCACGCCCGCGCGGATCATAGGCCCGGCGCTCGAAATGATCTTCACGCCGAAGGCCGCGCCTAGCGGCAGCGTCACGCCCTCGTCCTCCAGTTCCACCAGGTTCCGCTGCACGGTCAGCGCGGTCTTTGAGGCCAGCGAATTCATCAGAATCGTGTTGGCCTGGATCAGCGTGACCTGGCCCTTTGCGTCGGTGGACACCTTGATCAGATCGGAATAGCGGATGGAGGACTGCATCACCTCGGCCACCGCCTGGTTGATCGCCTCCACCGCCAGCTGCCGCGCCCGGGCCTCGGCCATCGAGATCACGATCGGGTTCAGGTTGACCAGCGCGTACAGGGCCAAGGCCCCCGCCAGCAGCAGCACCGCCCCGGCCGCCGCCAGCGCGCGCTTCCGTTTTTTTGCAACCATCCGGCACTCCCCTCCGTCCAAAGGGGCATAGCGGGTTTCCACTCCCAGGCAATCCTATGCGTGGGGCGCGGCGAACTGAACACCTCTCCCGAAAGTTCGTGCTTTTGGGTGGAGCATGTGCTATAATAACATGCGCTTTCCAGCGCCGTGCAACGATTTTCGGGAGGATACCATCGAAATGAGCGCATTCAAACCGCGCACGAGGGACGGCAATTTCCTCTTTTCGGTCATCCTGACGACCGCGAAGATGCTGTTTATCGTGGTGCTGATTCTGGGCATCACCGGGTCGGGCATCCTGGTGGGCGTGGCCAAAGCCTGGATTGAAACGGCGCCGGATCTGGACCTGTCGTCCTTCAGCGAGCAGGCCAAGACATCGTTCATTTACGATAAGTACGGAACCCTGATCACCGACTTCAAAGGCACCGAAAACCGCATCGACGCCACCTGGGAAGAAATCCCAAATAATCTGAAAAACGCGGTCATCGCCGTCGAGGATCAGCGCTTCCTCTCCCACAACGGCGTGGACATCAAGCGCATCATGGGCGCGCTGGTCACGAACCTCTTGAACGACGACGTGCAGGGCGGCTCCACCATCACGCAGCAGCTGGTCAAAAAGACGATGCTGAACGACGACCAGAACTACAAGCGCAAGCTCCAGGAGGCCTACCTGGCGCTGCAGCTGGAAAAGCAGATTTCAAAGCAGGATATCCTCCTCGAATACCTGAACATCATCTACCTGGGCGGCAGCGACTACGGCGTGAAAGTGGCCGCGATGGACTACTTCGGCAAGGACGTGTCCCAGCTCAGCTTGCGCGAGTGCGCGGCGCTGGCCCGCACCATCCGCAACCCCTACCGCTACAACCCGCGCCGCAACTACTACACCACCAACACCCCGAACACCATCGAAGACGGCGCCAACTACGTGCTGGGCCTGATGCACGAACAGAACCTGATCACCAAGGACCAGTACGACGAGGCCATGTCCCAGAAGCTGGACGTCAAGCAGCAGTCGGCCTACTCCACCAAGATGTACAACGACGCCTACTACGTGGAGTACGCCATCTACGACGTGGTGACCAAGATGCTGCGCGTCGAGAAGCTGGACGACACCACCGCCAACCGCTCGCTGATGGAGAACAAGCTGCGCACCGGCGGCTACAGCATCTACACCTCGCTGGACCCGAAGGTTCAGGACGCGGTGCAGGACGTGGTCACCAACTGGGGCCAGTACCCGGACACCCGCTACGCCTCCGACCGAACCTTCAAGACATCGCTGGGCGACGGGCAGTACACCCAGTTGGTTCAGCCGCAGGCCGCCGTCGCGGTGATGGATTGGCACACCGGCGAGCTGGTGGCCATCATCGGCGGCCGGTCCACGCCCACCCAGATGAAGCAGCTCAACCGCGCCTACCAGAACAAGATGCCGGTGGGTTCGTCGATCAAGCCGCTGTCGGTCTACGGCCCGGCGTTCGATCTGGGCTATTCTCCGGGCACGCCGGTAATCAACGCGCCGCTCAAAATCGACGGCTGGGACACCGACAAGGGCTACCCCGCCAACTTCGCGGGCGAGGGCTATACCGGCGTCGAGACGCTCCGAAGGGCCATCAACAAATCCCACAACACCGCCGCGGCCCAGACGCTGTTCACCTACGTGGGCATTGAGAACTCGGTCAACTACCTGCTGAAGCTGGGCGTCTCCCGCAGCCACATCTCCGCCACCGGCGCGGGGCTGGCGCTGGGCGCCTCGGGCATCTCCACCATCGAGATGGCCGCCGCCTTCGGCGCCATCGCAAACAAGGGCGAATACCAGGAACCCTACGCGTTCACAAGGGTCGTGGACTCCCAGGGCCAGGTGTACCTGAACGCCCGGAACCTGCAGATCAAGCGCCAGGCGTTCAAGGAGACCACCGCGTGGCTGCTGGTCAGCGTGCTCAAGGGCTGCACGGGCGACGGCGGCACCGGCCAGAAGGCCAACTTCGGCGGCTTCACCGTGGCTGGCAAGACCGGCACCAACTCCGACTACCGCGGCGTGTTCTTCGCCGGCATGACCGGCTACTACTCCGGCGCGGTGTGGATCGGCCACGACAACTACAAGCCGCTCGTGTCCAACGCGCAGGGCGGCACCTACGCGGCGCCGCTGTGGGCCGCGGTCATGAAGTCGGTGCACGCCCAGGAGGGCATCACCAAGAATCGCGAGATCAACACCAAGACCGCCGCGGAACTGGGCATCGTCAAGGCGCAGGCCTGCGCGGTCTCCGGCATGAAGCCCACCGCCGCCTGCAAAAACGACGTCAACGGCTACGGCATCACCACCGACTTCTACGTGAAGGGCACCGAGCCCACCGATCCCTGCAACATGCACCGCACGATCCGGCTGTGCAACAAGTCCAAGATGCTGCCCGGGCCTTACTGTACGTCGATCGGCACCTACGGCACCATCTACCTGCCGGAGGGCCACCCGCTGCGGTACTGCGACATCAAGGAAGTGCGCAAGTACTTCAAGGGCGCGTCCACCGACAAGGGCAGCGCGGCGTTCGCGGTGTGCAACAAGTGCAGGCCCAGCGGCGGCTCCCAGCAGGTCAGCGGCGACGAGGCCAAGCTGCAAAAGGCCATCGACAAGGCCTCCGGGCTGATCGGCGCCGCCCAGGCGCTGATCGACGGCGGCAACCTGACCAACTCCCAGGCCACCAAGCTGCAGAAGTCGATGTCGAACACCCAGCACGCCATCGACGACGCCAACTACTCGAACATCGTCAAGTACGGCAAGCAGCTGCAGGAGCTGGTCGCGAAATACGCCTAGACAGAGGCGTTGAAATCCGCTGCGCGTCTTTCAACGCAATAGAGAGGGACTGCGCGGGCCTGAAATCCTGCGGGATTTCCGGGCGGCCCGCTGACGGGAGGAATTGTTTCCTCCACCAGTGTGCGCTACTTCCTATGGAAACCGTTCCCGCCGACAAGTCGTCGGGAACGATTGGAAAAAGCGGCGGGATATATGTTGTCAACGGAATCGGCGGGGATCCGGGGCGGATCCCCGCCGATTTTTAAAGGATGTGGGGGATCTTCTTGACGGATGCGTTTCCGGCCCACATTTAACTTGAACCGGAAACGTTTTCAAGCTATAATATAAGCGCTATGAATTTACATCCGTCGGGAGGTTTCAACATATGGAGAAAGTGCGCATCGGGATCGTCGGCTGTGGTGGCATCGCCAACGGGAAGCACATGCCCGCGCTGTCCAAGCTCAAGGACGTGGAGATGGTCGCCTTCTGCGACATCGTGGAGGAGCGCGCCCAGAAGGCCGCAAAGCAGTACGGCGCCGAAGGGGCGAAGGTGTTTACCGACTATCGGGAGCTTTTGAAGCTGGACCTGGACGTCGTCCACGTGCTGACGCCCAACAAGTCCCATTCGCCCATCGCCGTGGCGGCGCTGGAGGCGGGCAAGCACGTGATGTGCGAAAAGCCCATGGCCATCAACACCGAGGAAGCCCGGAAGATGGTGGACGCCGCGAAGCGCACCGGCAGGAAGCTGACCATCGGCTACCAGAACCGCTTCCGCCCCGACAGCATGTACCTGAAGAAGTGCATTGCGGCCGGCGATCTGGGCGACATCTACTACGCCCGCGCGCTGGCCATCCGCCGCAGGGCCGTGCCCACCTGGGGCGTGTTCCTGGACGCGGAGCAGCAGGGCGGCGGCCCGCTGATCGACATCGGCACCCACGCGCTGGATTTGACGCTGTGGGAGATGGACAACTACGAGCCGGAGATGGTCGTGGGCAGCGTGTTCCGCAAGCTCGGCGACAACGAGAACTCCGCCAACGCCTGGGGCCCCTGGGACCCGAAGAAGTTCACCGTCGAGGACAGCGCCTTCGGCTTCGTCAAGATGAAAAACGGCACGACAATCGTCCTTGAGAGCTCCTGGGCGCTCAACATGATCGACAGCAACGAGGCCAAGACCATCCTGTGCGGCGACAAGGCCGGCGCGGACATGCTGGGCAAGGACGGCGGCCTGCGCATCAACGGCGAGCGCTTCTCCAAGATGTACGTCACCGAGCCGGCGCTGACGGCGGGCAGCGTGGACTTCTACGAGGGCGACCTGGGCGGCAAGCCGGAGGACGTGGAGGCCCGCATGTGGATCGACCACGTGAAGGACGATTCAAAGCCCCTCGTCGTCAAGCCCGAGCAGGCGCTGGTCGTCACCCAGATTCTGGAGGCCATCTACGAGTCCGGCAGGACCGGGAAGCCGGTGTACTTTAAATAAGTTGCGTTGAAAATCCGCAGGCGGCTTTTCAACGCGTGCGGAAGATCTGCGCGAGCCGGAAATCTCGCGGGATTTCCGTCGGCTCGCTGACTGAAAGCTGACGGAGCCCATTGCAACCGCTTGTGAGCATATCTCCTGGAAGGCAGTACGGGGAGGCTGGCGTATGCCGCGAGCTCGGGCGGGTATCTGGTTCAAAGGCGGCAGCCTTCCGGTATGGCGAACTTCGTTACTGTTTTAAACCGTTCCCGCCGGCTTGCCGGCGGGAACGGTTTCCGTAACCAGTGCGCACACTGGTGGAGGAAACATTTCCACAAATCAGTGCGCCGCCCGGAAATTCCAGAGAATTTCAGGCGCACGCAGTCCTTTTTCCTTCGCATTGAAAAACCCCTCAGGGTTTTTCAATGCTTTAGTCGTACATGCCTCGGCCTTCCAGAATCTGCGGCGCGTACTTCTCCACCCGGGCCGCGCGGGTCTTCGATTGCTTGGGCTCCGAGAAGTGGAGCAGGTAGGCCCGCTGCCGCCCCGGCGTCAGCGCCTCGAACGCGGCCTTCAGCGCGGGCTGCTCATCAAATTTCGCCCGAAGCTCCTCGGGAACCGCAAACTCGGACGCCTTTTTGAAGTCCACCTCAAGCCCCGCCTTCTCGATCCCGATGGCCTCCCCAATATAGTCCGTGAGCGCTGCCTTCAGATCTTCGACATGCTGGACGCCGGTGAAGCGGATCTGGCGCCCCGCCTGCACGTTCCCGGTCTGCTGAATCAAAAGGCCCTTCTCATCCTTCAAAAGCGACCCCTTGACGAACAGAACCGCGCAATAATCCTTGAAGCCGTGGATCAGCGCGACGTTCTTGCCGTCCAGCGTGTAGCAGGGCACGCCCCACTTCAGCTCCTCGGTCAGGCCGCTCGCGAGCAGGATTTCCCGCAGCTTTTCGAACTCCGCCCGCCACTTTTCTTCTTTATTCAGGAATTCGTCCACCTTAGGATTGGTCGTCATACCGGGACACCCCGCTTCACATTCAGTCCGCTCATAATATAAACAACGGGGGAGCGCCGCAATCTCGCTCCCCCGATGATTTATTCTCCTGAAAAGCTGGCCGCCGGAGGCCGTACCCCCGCCTTTCCGCCTCTACCCCTTCAGCCGGTCGGCGATGGCCCCGATGAACGCCTGAGAGGTGACGGCCTTCGGCGTTCCGGTGGCGAGCGCGGCGAGGTCGGCCGTCATCACGCCGGACTCGATGGTTTCAAGCGTCGCCGCCTCCAGCTTTTTTGCGAAGTCCACGAGCGGCGCGTTTTTATCCAGCTCGCCGCGCTTTTTGAGCGCGCCGCTCCAGGCGAAGATGGTGGCCACCGGGTTCGTGGAGGTGGCCTCGCCCTTGAGGTAGCGGTAGTAGTGGCGGGTCACGGTGCCGTGGGCCGCCTCGTACTCGAACGCCCCGTCCGGGCTGACCAATACGCTCGTCATCATCGCCAGCGACCCGAAGGCCGTCGAGACCATGTCGCTCATCACGTCGCCGTCGTAGTTCTTGCAGGCCCAGATGAACCCGCCCTCCGAGCGCACCACCCGCGCCGCCGCGTCGTCGATCAGCGTGTAGAAGTATTCGATGCCCGCCTTCTCGAACAGCGGCCGGTAGCTCTCGTCGTAGATCTGCTGAAAGATCGTCTTGAAGGTCTGATCGTAGGTCTTGGAGATGGTATCCTTGGTGGAGAACCACAGATCCTGGTTCGTCGAGAGCGCGTAGCGGAAGCAGGAATGGGCGAAGGAGCGGATGGAAGAATCCTTGTTGTGCATCGCCTGCAAAAGGCCCGGCCCCTCGAATTCGTACACGGTCGTGCGCAGCACCTTGCCGTCCTCGCCGGTGAACGTAAGCTCCGCCTTGCCCGGGCCGGGCGCGCGCAGCTCCACCGCGCGGTACACGTCGCCGTAGGCGTGGCGGGCGATGGTGATGGGCTTCGTCCAGCGGGGGATTACGGGCTTCACGTTCGAGACCAGGATCGGCGAGCGGAACACCGTGCCGTCCAGCACGGCGCGGATGGTGCCGTTAGGGCTCTTCCACATCTGCTTGAGGCCGTACTCCTCCACCCGCTGCTGGTTGGGCGTGATGGTGGCGCACTTGACCGAAACGCCCAGCGCCTTCGCGGCCTTCGCGGCCTCGAGCGTCACTTGGTCGTTCGTCTCGTCGCGGCAGGGCAACCCCAAGTCAAAATATTTCGTGTTCAGATCGACGAAGGGCGCGAGCAGCTGTTCTTTAATCATCTTCCACAGGATGCGCGTCATCTCGTCGCCGTCCATTTCGACGATCGGGTTCATCGGGATCCGGCTCATGACTCTCTCTCCTTTGCGGTGGAAGCGTAGTAGTTCATCAGGCACCCGTCGAGCAGGATCCGCCGCTGGTCGGCGTCGAGCCCCCCCAGATTCAGCGCGTATTCCCGCCCGTCGGACAGGCGCCTTGCCGTCACCTGTTCCACCCCGCCCTGGATCGCCTGGCGGATGTCCTCGATCAGCAGCAGGTCGCCCACTTCGCCAAGCGCCGCGTCCGTGGTGAAGGGCAGGATGCCCCAGTTGATCAGGTTCGAGCGGTAGCGCTTGGTAGCGTACTCCAGGCAGAGATTGGCCCGCCCGCCCAAGACCCGCTGGCAGGACGCCGCCTGTTCCCGGGCGGAGCCATCGCCGGGGCGCACCGCCCAGATCGCCGAGGCGTAGTCGGTGTCCGCCGGGTGCGGCACCCGATCCTTCCAGCAATCGTAAGCCGCGTCCCGCACCGCCTTGGAGCGGGCCACATAGCCCGGATCCCGCCGGGACAGCGCGTACTCCGAAAGCCGCACCGGGTTCGAGCGGTAGGAGGAAGTCTCGCCGGAGGGGATCAGTTCGTCGGTGGTCGTCACCGGGTCGGTCAGCACCGAGGCGATGCGAAGCAGCAGGTGCTTTTTCAGCGGGCCGAATTTGGGCCAGTCCGCGATGTTGGGGCCGAATTTCAGCGGCTCGTTAGGCTTTGCCGCGCCCCAGCCGAAATACACCCGCTTCTGGTAGACGCCAAGCTCCATCGGCGCGCTGCCCGCGGCGGGCGCGCTGTATTCGATCCGGTTTGCCGGGGTCAGCACACCGCCGTTTCGCGCGGTGGCGGCGATTGAGCGCGCGTCCATCAGCGCCACCATCGAAAGCTGCCCCTCGCCCGGTTTGGAGCCTTCGCGGTTGCGGAAGTTCCGGGTGGTGTGGCGGATCGAAAGGCCGCCGTTCGCCGGCACGTCGCCCGCGCCGAAGCAGGGGCCGCAGAACGCGGGCTTCAAGACCGCGCCCGCCTCCATCAGCGCCTCGGCCACGCCGCTTTTGACGATTTGCAGGTTCAACGGCATGCTGGCCGGGTAGCAGGAGAGCGAGAACGCGCCGCAGCCGGTGGAGCCGCCGGAGAGGATCGCCGCGGCTTCGGAGAGGTTGTCGTACAGCCCGCCCGCGCAGCCCGCGATCACGCCCTGATCCACCAGCACCCGCCCGTTGACCACCTTGCCCGTCAGGCTGCCCGCGGGCAGCTTCTCCCGCACCTCGGCCTCCCGGAAGATGTCGCCGGGGTTTTCGAGGAGCTTCCTGATCGGCAGCGCGCTGGACGGGTGGAACGGCAGCGCGATCATCGGCTCGATTTCGCTGAGATCCATCTCAATCAGCGCGTCGTAGCGCGCGCCCTCGTCGGGGGAGAGCGCCTTGAAGTCGCCCGGGCGCCCGGCGCGGCGGAAGAAATCCGCAACCGTTTCGTCGGTCTGCCAAACGGAGGACAGGCAGGCGGTCTCGGTGGTCATCACGTCCAGGCCCAGCCGGAAGTCGATCGGAAGGTTTTTGACGCCGGGGCCCGCGAATTCCAGCACCTTGTTCTTGGCGAAGCCGCCGGCGTACACCGCCTCGCACAGCTGAAGCGCCGCGTCGTGGGGGCCGACGCCCGGCCGGGGAGAGCCGGTCAGGTAGACCAGCACGACCTCCGGATCCTTGATGTCGTAGGTGTTCATCAGCAGCTGCTTGACCAGTTCCGGCCCGCCCTCGCCCACGCCCATCGCGCCCAGCGCGCCGTAGCGGGTGTGGCTGTCGGAACCCAGGATCATGCCGCCGGAGCGCGCCATCGCCTCCCTCGCGTACTGGTGGATGACCGCCAGGTTCGCAGGCACGTAGATGCCGCCGTACTTGACCGCCGCCGAAAGGCCGAAGGCGTGGTCGTCCTCGTTGATGGTGCCGCCCACCGCGCACAGCGAGTTGTGGCAGTTGGTCAGCGCGTAGGGCATCGGGAAGCGCTTCATGCCGCTGGCCCGGGCCGTCTGCACGATGCCGACGTAGGTGATGTCGTGGGAGATCAGGCTGTCAAAGCGCAGGTGCATCAGGCCGTCGCTCCGCCCCCGCCCGGCGCTGTGGGCGCGCAGGATCCGCCCCGCGATGGTGCGGGAGCGCGCGTCCTCCGCCGGCGGCTCGCTTGCGATCTCCGGCCTGCCGCCGCGCCACACGGCGCCGGCGGCGGTAAGTTTCAGCATGGGTCATTCCTCCAGGCCGCATTTTGCTTCAGTATACAACAAGTGGCCCGTAAAAAGCAAGATGCTGCAGGATTGTATTTTTGGTTGTGCACCGCGGCGCAGTAAATGGTTTTCCCGGTTGAGTTTTTGAAATTTTAAGTAAAAAGGCTTGCATATTTGGCCGGGCTGAGCTATAATCGCCAAAAGCCGATGAGGCTGCAAGGAGGAACCTATGCAGTATATTCAGCAGCAGGAGCTTCGGGAGTACATCCGGCAGTTCTGCGAAGACATCCGTCAAAGCTATTATATCGACCCCAAACAGTTTGAGCTGGCCAATGTGAAGCGGGGCCTGCGCAATGCCGACGGCACCGGCGTCATGGCGGGCGTCACCACCATCGGCAGCGTGCAGGGCTATCAGATCGTCGACGGCGCGCCGGTGCCGATGCACGGCCACCTGTATTACCGCGGCATCGACGTGAACGACATCATCGCCAGCCACGTAAAAAACAACGTCTTTGGCTATGAGGAGGTCAGTTACCTGCTGCTGATCGGGAAACTGCCCAACCAGACGCAACTGGATCAGTACAACCGCGCGCTGGCGGTGGCCCGGCGGCTGCCCGACGGCTTCACCGAGGACATGATTTTGAAGGCGCCCAGCCGGAACGTGATGAACAAGCTCTCCCGCGCGGTGCTGGCGCTCTACTCCTACGACCCCAATCCGGACGACACCTCCACCGAGAACGTGGTGCGCCAGTCGATGGAATTGACGGCGCGGCTGCCGGTAATCGTGGCCCACGCCTACGCCACCAAGAAGCATTACTTCGACGGGGAGTCGCTCTACCTGCACGTGCCGCAGGAGCACTTGTCGCTGGCGGAAAACTTTTTGCACATGCTGCGGCGCGACAACCAGTTCACCCAGGAGGAAGCGCACCTGTTGGATCTGATGCTCACCATGCACGCGGAGCACGGCGGCGGCAACAACTCCGCCTTCGCCTGCCGCGTATTGTCCTCCACCGGCACCGACACCTATGGCGCGATCTCCGGCGCGATCTCGTCGCTGAAAGGCCCGCTGCACGGCGGCGCCAACCAGAAGGTCATGGAGATGTTTGAGGACGTGCGGAAAAACGCCGTCGATCCGGGCGGCGACGGCTCGGTGGCCGACTACCTGCGCCTGGTGCGCGATAAGAAGGCGGGCGACGGCTCCGGCAAGATCTACGGCCTGGGCCACGCGGTCTACACCATCGACGACCCCCGCGCGCTCCTACTGAAGAAGTACGCCCACGACATGGCGGTCAAGACCGGCTTTGACGAGGACTTCCAGCTGATGGAGCGCATCGAGCGCATGGGCATCGAGGTGCTGAATGAGAAGCTCGAGGGCCGCAAGACCATGTGCGCCAACGTGGACATGTACTCCGGCCTGGTTTACCGGATGCTGGGCATCCCGGACGAGTTGTTCACGCCGCTCTTTGCCATCGCCCGCATCGCCGGCTGGTGCGCGCACCGCATCGAGGAACTGCTGACCGGCGGCCGCATCATGCGCCCCGCCTACCGCGCGGTGCCGCGCAGCGCCGAGTACATCCCGATCGAGGACCGGGTCTGATCCCATCATACCCATTCCGGCCGGACGCAGTGTCCGGCCGGTTTTTTGCGCTTTGGTGGGGTGGACTGCACCGTGTAAAAATTTGGATATTTGGATAAGCGCGGCTCAGCCGCTGCCTTTTCTTGACAGATTTCCCGCCATCGTCTATAATCAATACGATCATTTAGGCTTATGAAGCGAGGTGCGCCGATGCTGTACGTGGAGCCGCTGGGCGGGCTGTGCAACCGGATGCGCACCATCGCTTCCTTCTATTCGGTCGCGCGGGAGGCGGGCCTGACGGTGGTCTGGCTGCGCGACGAGGGGATGAACTGCCCGTCGGCGCGGCTTTTTCAGCTTCCGCCGGACGTTCGGGTGGTGGAGGGGCCTTACGTGACCAAGCGCCGGCTGCGGCTTCGGAGCCTCGCCCGGGTGCTCACCCGCCGCGCCCAGGGCAAAAAGTTCGACCGGACGGTGGAGAACTGGGAGGCCAAGGCACGCCTGACGCCCGAATCCGTCCGGGCGCTGGGGGAGAAGAGCCTCTACGCCTCCAGCTGTTACCCGCTGGAGAGCGACTACGAAAAGTACGACTATTCCATCTTCAAACCCTCGTCCGACATCCAGAAACTCGCCGACGAGGTGACCGGGCGCTTCCCTTCCAACTGCGTGGGCGTGCACATCCGCAGGACCGACAACGAGAAATCCATCGAGTCCAGCCGGACGCGGGACTTCGTCGACCGCATGCGGCGGGAAGTGGAGGCGGACCCGGACGCGGGCTTCTTCCTGGCCACCGATTCGCCGGAGGAGGAGCAGGCGCTCAAGGCGGAATTCCCTGGGCGCATACTGACCTACGAAAAGCGGTTCCTCGCGCGCAGCAGCGAACAGGGCATCGTGGACGCCTATGTGGACTACCTGTGCCTGACCCGCACGCGGAAGATCTACGGCAGCTTCTACAGCTCTTTTTCGCGCTGTGCCGCCGCGCTTCGCGGGATTGAGCTGGAGATTGTGACGCAAGGCGTCATAAATTAACAAAGAGGTTCTATGAAAACCACATCCGCGAGGTATAATATTCGGTGCGACTGAAAAAGATGAGGGCAATATAGGTAAGGGGGAGTACCATGGCGCACAAGTATGTCTACCTGTTCAAGGAAGGAAACGCATCCATGCGCAACCTGCTGGGCGGTAAGGGCGCGAACCTGGCGGAGATGTCCGGCCTGGGCTTGCCGGTTCCGCAGGGCTTCACCGTCACCACCGAAGCCTGCACGGCCTACTACAACGATGGCAAGGTGATCTCGGACGAGATCATGCAGCAGATTGAGAAGGCGCTGGCCGAAACCGAGATCGTCTGCGGCAAGAAGTTCGGCAACCTGGACAACCCGTTCCTGGTCTCCGTCCGCTCGGGCGCCCGCGTCTCGATGCCCGGCATGATGGATACCATCCTGAACCTCGGCCTCAACGACGTGGCCGTTAAAGGCCTTTCCAACCTCACCCAGAACGAGCGCTTCGCCTACGATTCCTACCGCCGCTTCATCCAGATGTTCTCCGACGTCGTCATGGAAGTGCCCAAGCCCAAGTTTGAGCGCATCCTGGACGACATGAAGCAGGAGCGCGGCGTGCAGTATGACACCGGCCTGACCGCGGACGATCTGAAAGAGGTCGTCGTGCGGTTCAAGGCGCTGTACAAGGCGGAGAAGGGCGCGGAGTTCCCGCAGGATCCCAAGGTGCAATTGGTCGAGGCCATCAAGGCCGTGTTCCGCTCCTGGGACAACCCCCGCGCCATCTACTACCGCCGCATGAACGACATCCCGGGCGACTGGGGCACCGCCGTCAACGTGCAGGCGATGGTGTTCGGCAACATGGGCGACACCTCCGGCACCGGCGTGGCCTTCACCCGCAACCCGTCCACCGGCGAGAACAAGCTCTACGGCGAATACCTGATCAACGCCCAGGGCGAGGACGTGGTGGCCGGCGTCCGCACCCCGCAGGAGATCTCCACCTTGAAGCAGGTCATGCCCGAGGTGTACGACGAGTTCGTGAAGGTCGCGGACACCCTCGAAAAGCATTTCCGCGACATGCAGGACATGGAGTACACCATCGAGCGCGGCAAGCTCTACATGCTGCAGACCCGCAACGGCAAGCGCACCGCCAACGCGGCCCTCAAGATCGCGGTGGACCTGGTGGCCGAGGGCATGCGCACCGAGGAAGAGGCCGTGATGATGGTCGAGCCCCGCACGCTGGACGCGCTTTTGCATCCGCAGTTCAGCCCCAAGGCGCTGAAGGCCGCCAAAGCCATCGCCAAGGGCCTGCCCGCCTCCCCCGGCGCGGCCTGCGGCCAGATCTACTTCACCGCCGCCGAAGCGGTCGTCGCGGCCAAGAACGGGCAGAAGGTGCTGCTCGTCCGGCTTGAGACCTCGCCCGAGGACATCGAGGGCATGAACCACTCCCGGGGCATCCTGACCGGGCGCGGCGGCATGACCTCCCACGCGGCGGTCGTCGCCCGCGGCATGGGCACCTGCTGCGTGGCGGGCTGCTCCGACCTGCGCATCGACGAGGAGGCCAAGACGCTGGCCGTCTGCGGCCAGGTCTTCAAGGAGGGCGACTTCCTGTCGATCGACGGCTCCACCGGCAACGTCTACGCAGGCTCCATCCCGACCGTCGACGCCGACGTGACCGGCGACTTCGCGACGCTGATGGGCTGGGCCGACAAGGTTCGCCGCCTGAAAGTCCGCACCAACGCCGACACGCCCCACGACGCCGCCGTCGCCGTCAAGTTCGGCGCGGAGGGTATCGGCCTCACCCGCACCGAGCACATGTTCTTCGCCGCCGACCGCATCGCGGCCGTGCGCGAGATGATCCTGGCCGACACCGAGGCGCAGCGGCGCGCGGCGCTCAATAAGCTGCTGCCGATGCAGAAGGGCGACTTCAAGGGCATCTACGAGGTCATGGGCGAGCGCCCGGTGACCATCCGCTACCTCGATCCGCCGCTGCACGAGTTCCTGCCGGCGAAGTCCATGAAGGAAGAAATCGCCGCCATCGCCCACGAGCTGGGCACCACGCCCGACACCGTTGTGGCGAAGATCGACCAGCTGCACGAGATGAACCCGATGCTGGGCCACCGCGGCTGCCGCCTGGCGGTCACCTTCCCGGAGATCGCCGAGATGCAGACCCGCGCCGTCATCGAGGCCGCCATCGAGGTGCGCGCCGAGAAGGGCTACGATATCCACCCGGAGATCATGATCCCGTTGGTGGGCGATGTCAAGGAATTGGGCTACGTCCGCAAGATCGTCGTCGAGACCGCCGAGCAGGTCATGGCCGAGAAGAACGTAAAGATCGAGTACAAGGTGGGCACGATGATCGAGATCCCGCGCGCGGCCGTCACCGCCGACGAGATCGCCACCGAAGCCGAGTTCTTCTCCTTCGGCACCAACGACCTGACCCAGATGACCTACGGCTTCTCCCGAGACGACGCCGGAAAGTTCCTGGACGCCTACTACAACAAGAAGATCTTCGAGTCCGACCCGTTCCAGCACCTGGACCAGAACGGCGTGGGCAAATTGATCAAGATGGCCGCGGAGCTGGGCCGCAAGACCCGCCCGGGCCTCAAGCTGGGCATCTGCGGCGAGCACGGCGGCGACCAGTCCTCCGTGATCTTCTGCCACAACGTCGGGCTAGACTACGTCAGCTGCTCCCCGTTCCGCGTGCCGATCGCCCGCCTCGCGGCGGCGCACGCGGCCATCATGGAAAAGAAGGCCAAGGCGTAATCCCCCTAACTCTGAGGCTCCGCCGGATTCCGGCGGAGCCTTAAAGCGTTAAAAAATCCTGAGGGATTTTTCAACGCAAAGGAAGAAGGACTGCGTGCGCCTGAAACGCTGCGGCGTTTCCGGGCGGCGCGCTGACCCGAGGAAACGTTTCCTCCACCAGTGTTCGCACTGGTTACGGAAACCATTTCCGCCGACAAGTCGCCGGAAATGAATTGAAAGCACGACGAGGTTTGTCAACAGCTTGTGGCTCCGCCGGATTTCGGCCAATGTCATTAAGATAACAGGACGAGGAAAGAGCAGAGTATTTAAAAAGGTACGCCTGCTCTTTTTTTATGCGGAATTTAACGCAGGGGAGGGTTGACAAAACGGGCAAAAAATGCGGCGGAGCCTCTTGAAAAAACACTTTTCAGGAGGCGCGCCGGATGGGAACACCATACGAGGCAATCAAAGGGAAGCTCATATCGATCATCAAAGAGATGT
>Ga0268263_1000470_pt1 | contig 63541 bp, 56 predicted proteins | sample Biomet5_FD_190358 | JGI IMG/M metagenome (GOLD analysis project Ga0268263, IMG submission 190358) | Microbial communities from bioreactor (seeded with sewage sludge) at LBNL, California, USA - Biofuel metagenome 5 (SPAdes) (version 4) | ecosystem: Engineered > Bioreactor > Anaerobic >... | reverse complement strand
AGAATCATGTCGAAACGGGATACCGGCTCGATATCCTGAAAGGACTTGGGGAAGGCCGGGAAGGCAATGTTGTTCCGGTCGGCTCCTGCGGCCTGCGGGAAGCGATTCTGAAGGGCTGCGACATGATCCAGTGGGGTCAGCGCGAGGTTTCGGATGATCCGAACGTGAAGATCGGCAAGGGCTTTGCCATGATCATGCAGGGCAGCGGACTGCCGGGCCTTGACCATGCGGAAGCGATCGCAAAGCTGGAAACGGACGGTTCCGTGATCCTGAACAGCGGCTGTGCCGATATCGGCACCGGACTTGATACGATCTGCGCGAAGGTGGTCTGCGAGGTACTTCAGATGCCGCTTGAGCGCGTGACGGTTCTCTCGGGTGATACCGATGCGGCAGCGTTCGATACGGGGTCCTATGCATCCTCGGGAACGTTTTTCAGCGGGAACGCGGCACTCGTTGCGGCCAGGAAGCTTAAGGACCTGATTCTGAATGAGGCGGCGCTGCAGATGGAGGAAGATGTTTCGGATCTCGATGTGCGGGAGCCAGGCGAAGTCTTCTCAAAGAAGTCCGGCAAGAGCCTTTCCTATTATGAAATTTCGCATACGGCATGCAGCGGCAGCGGCCGCGGCATGATGGTAGCGCACGGTACGTTTGTGACGAAAGCATCCTCTGTTCCGTACGGGGCGCATTTCGCGCAGGTGGCCGTCAACGTCCGGACCGGCGAGGTCAGGGTGCAGAAGTTCTACGCGCTGCAGGATGCAGGCACGCCGATCAATCCGGAGCTTGCACTTTGCCAGATGTACGGGGCGGCGTTAAAGTCGATCGGACATACGCTTTACGAGGGCATGATCCTGAACGAGAAGGGCGAGTGCCTCAATTCGAACATGACGGATTACGGCGTTCCCATGGTGACGGAGCAGCCGGATGATTTTAAGGCAGTGCTGATCGATGTGAACGATGATTACGGCCCGTTCGGCGCCAAATCGATTTCCGAGATCGCCTGCAACGGCGCGGCGCCTGCGATCGGAAACGCGATCCACGATGCATGCGGTGTCTGGATCGAGAGCTGGCCGATGACGCCGGAGAAGATCCTGAAACACCTTGGAAAGATCTGAATGTAACGGAATATGCTCCGACCGTCTCCATGAACGGGGGATGGTTGGAGCTTTTTTTTATTAAATGTTTCTTGAACTTTTCTTTAGAATCCGGATTTTGCACAAATCTGAATCCGGCTATGATATAATATGATTGTTTCTTAAAAAGCAGCGTCAGGGGAAACCATATGAAATGTATTACTTTTCTTGTGCCTTGCTATAATTCGGAGGCTTATATCGATCGGTGCGTCAATTCTCTTGTTGTTGCCGGAGAAGACGCAGAGATCATTATCGTAAACGATGGGTCAACGGACAGAACAGGCGAGATTGCGGAGCAGTATGCTCTTCAGTATCCGGACATTGTCCGGGTCATAAACCAGGCGTACGGCGGTCACGGTTCGGCTGTGAACAGGGGCATTGAGAATGCAGAGGGTGTATATTTTAAAGTGGTGGATTCGGATGACTGGCTTGATCCGACCGCGCTTCAGACGCTTATGGTCCGGCTCAGGGTTTTCTGCATGATGCAGCTTCGCAGCCAGATTACCTCCGTACCGGATCTGCTTATCTGCAACTACGTTTATGATCATCTGAACGAGTCGAGCAGCCGTTCCGTCGGGTACAGACAGGCTATGCATCCCGACATCATGTATGGCTGGGACGGCTTGAATTCTTTCCGCCTGTCGCAGTATTTTGTTATGCACGCCATGATATACCGCACGTCTGTGCTGAAAGACTGCGGAATTGTCCTGCCGGAGCATATTTTTTATGAGGATAATCTTTATTCATACCAGCCGCTGCCTTTCACGAAGAGGCTGTATTATATCGATATCGATCTGTACCATTATTTCATCGGACGCGCGGATCAGTCGGTCAATGAAAATGTTATGCTGAAGAACGTCGATCAGCAGGTCCGGATCGCGCATCTGATGTCACGCGCGGCTGATATGGACAGTGTCAGGCTTACAAACCCCAAACTGGCCAGTTATATGCGTCGTTATCTTTCGATGATCTATGCCATTACGACCGTGCTCCTTCTGATGACCGGCACGGAGAAGGCACACAGGCAGTATACGGATCTCTGGGAAGGACTTAAGAAGCATGATCCTGAAACATACCGGCTGCTTCGTTACCATTCCATGAGCATTCTGACCACACTGCCAGGCTGGGAAGGGCGCCGGGCGATCATTGCCGGCTACCATCTGGCCCGCAGGATCTATAAATTCAACTAGAATTTCCATACACGTCGTCTTGCAGCAGGTGCCCGGAATGAAAAGAAAACTACTTAACATACTGTTCTTTTTCGCGGTCATGGGCCTGACCGTCTATGTGATTTACCGGAACCATGACATAGGAAAGGTCTTCAGTGCGATTTGCAGCGCCAATAAGATGTGGCTTATACCGGCCGTTATTCTGGCTGTTCTTTTTGTCGTGTGCGAGAGTATCATGATACACGACCTTCTTCACATGCAGGGACATAAGGTCAGCCTGCGCAAGTGTATTTCCTATTCCTTTATCGGATACTTCTATTCGGGCATCACACCGTCGGCTTCCGGCGGGCAGCCGATGCAGCTTTACTATATGCGCAAAGACGGCAACGGACTTTCGGACAGCTCTGTTGTGCTGCTTACAGTTGCTTTTTACAGCAGGACCGTCTTAAGCGTGATCGGAATTTTTCTGCTGATTTTCTTTCATGGAATGCTGGTTTCCTTTTTCCAGGGTGTTTTTTTCATATACTGGCTTGGCCTGATCCTGAATACACTTATCGCGTCTGCCATCCTGAGCGTTATGGTATGGCCCGGGCTGGTCCGGCGGATCGTTAGCGTCATCGAGAAACTGCTTGTCCGGATTCATGTCTTCAAGCATTCTCAGATGCGTCTTGACAAGATCGAAAGCGTTATGGAGGGATACCGGACAGCTGTCGTTTTTATGCGGCAGCATAAGGGGAAAGCCGTCTACTTATTTTTCTTTACGCTTTTCCAGCGCTTTACACTGTATATCCTGACGTGGTTCGTATATAAGAGCTTTGCCTTAAGCGGCGATAACTTTTTAAATGTAGTTCTTTTGCAGGCAGCGATCTATGTCGCCGTGGAAATGCTTCCGCTGCCCGGTTCGCAGGGAATCACCGAGCTGATGTACCATAACATCTTCGGTACGATATTCGGTTCTATGCTGACGCCGTCGATGCTCGTTGTCCGCGGACTCGATTTCTATCTGCTGATGATCATCGGCCTGATCTATGTGCTTGTCCGCATGTTTGAAGTGAAAAAAGGCGGCAGCCGCCCGCAAAACAGTTCGGGCTGTCAGCAAGCATGATAAAAGCAGTTCCGTTGTCCGGAACTGCCATAAAATTGGTCTATTAGAAATTATATAAGAATAAAAGACACAAATATATTTACAAATGAGCAGGTACAGCTGCTCAGCTGACGATCAGAACAGCTTTGATCCGGGCTCCGTTCATCTGCTGTAAGCTGCCGTCCATGGAATACGTATTGACAGAGAGACAGACAGGATAGCTGCCTGGATCTGGGATGTTGCTCAGCGCATAATTTTCCAGCGCTTTGCCGGGAGGCAGCAGATCGGAAGCTGCCAGTACCTTCCCGCTGCCGTCAAGTGACAGCTCATATTGGAAATAGCAGGTGTTGTCCGGCGGGTTGATCAGGTTTGTTTTCAGGACGCCTGTTTCACAGCTTGCATATAACGTTTCGTAGCCCGGTATTTTTGTACCGGAAGCGGGCTGGCTGTCAGACGTCGAACTGCTGCCCCACCAATCAACCGCGTTGTCTGCGACCACAAGTCCCTGTACCGATTCTGCCGGTGTGTGGTTTCCGAACCGGTCATGGCAGTACCATCCTGCACCGCCTGCAAGAACGGCGGCTGCAAGGATGAAAGCCAGGACCTTTCTGTTTCTGAGTGAAGATATTTTAAAAAGAATTCTTTTCAGCATCTGAAACACTTCTTTCTGTTTGAAAATTGGACGGAATGACGATTCAAAATGATTCCTTACTTTCCGGAAGACGGTGTGTCGGTAAGGGCGATGCCGTATGTCATATAGCCGGTGTACGGAACGCCTTTATGGATCTGAAGATTGCCGGTTCCGTCCGGATAGTCAAATGCCGCGGGATATAACTGGAAGTTTTCCGTGCCGTTATCGGTAAAAGAAGCAAGCTCCATACCTTTGATCTGTTTTTCCAGGGCGCCCATACGGAAATCGCCCGCCGTTCCGGCAATCATCATCGTCATGACGTAGGAGGTCCCGTCATTCGGGTCGGTGCCTTGGAGATATAAACGTCCGTATACGCCGTTTCCGCTTTCATACGTAACGGAAATCTGTTTGCCGTCCGGCAGATTGGAAACATCACTTGCCGTGATCGGAACGAGTGTGGTGTCCGTTGTGCTTATCGCGACGGTTTCGGGAATTGTAATCGTGTATGTCGGGTCAGGTGCTTCGTACATGGTCAGGTTTGTGCGCGGAGAATCGGCTGCGCAGACAGGTGCGGCCGCAAGACTTCCGACAGCAGCCGCCATTGTTAAAGATGCCAGAAATTTTTTAAACATACTGTTTTTCATATTTTATACTCTCCTCTGAAATACGTTGGTTCATTCCGTCCTGTGTATTTTATATCAGAAGATTGTAAGGGGATTATTGGCGGGGGGTTAAATGTGGGTAAAGATTCGTTGGAGAGGGGTCGGGTGCTGATGTCAGCCGCTCTGTGCTCTGACTCGCTTGCTTCTGCTGTTTCCGCGCTCGCCTATTGATGGCTGAGAAGTAAACTCAGCGGGCGGGTTCTGGCGTGAACAAGGCGGGAAGGTTTCTGCGCCCGCTTCAGACAGTACTTCACAGCCATCGCATCGCGCGGAAACAGCGGCGAAGCTGCGCGAATGTCAGAGCACAGAGCGGCTGACATCAGCACCCTGACGCGTTTCCAATGGATATACTCACATTTACGTCCGGCGCTCCTTCGTCACGCGGACGGGATGAACTGCATATAAATAACTTGCAGAGGATATATGAGAATAATTTTTTTATGGCTGGCGTCCCTTTGCGTCCGCAAGCCATTAAAACTTAATCAAATTCAACCCGATTTCCTCTGAATACGCCCGGTCCACCGTCCCGTCGATCTTATGGAGAACGAACTCTCCTGTCAAAGCCACAACGCCCTTGTTCAGATGTCCGGCATGGACTTCGCCTGTATCGACGTTGCCGACGACCATGTGGATATGCAGATAATTCTTGCCGTCCATGGTGGAAATATTGCCGGAGCAGGATGCTACCTCATAGGCCCCGGTAAATGTCCGGGAAAGGTATTTGAACTGATCGTGGTCAAACACGCCGAGTGTGACTTCGCCGAGTGCGCCGATTCCCGAAACGGTCCCGAGCCGGATGTCTTCTTTCTCACAGACATCGGCGATGGCTGCCAGAATTTCTTCGCCGCGGTCGATCCGTACCACGCAGTCATTTCCATATTTTCTGTATTCCATTCAGATACGCCTCCTTCATGATTTTCCTGACTGGATTGTCTAAACGTCAATTTATTTGTCGTGAATGGCAATGAAATGTAGAATTCACAGCAAAACGGGTATATACTGTAAAATAACAAAACAACATATAATATACTTATACAGAGGTATTATATTGAAAAATCCGAGGAACAGCAAGACCGAAATGAATAAGAAATTATCTGAAGAGAGTATATCCGATCAGGAAAAGAATGCCTGCCATACGGTTGCAGCCATGGCAGGAACGGCTTTTTTCAAAAGAGAAGAGCATGACAACACATATAGCTATGTCCGGAACGCAAAGCTGTTTTTTGGCGGTGATGATGATCAGGTATGCGGTCTGCTGAACGAAATGCTTCATGTGGAAAAGAACAAGCCGGAGGAGTATTTTTCATACATTACGAATACTCAGGATCAGGATACGTTTCAGGAATCGAACGAAGAACTTTTCAAAAAGAAATCCTCTGTATGCATCATCCGTTTCCGGCGTCTTGACGGAACGTATGTGTGGAGTATCCTGATACGTGTTCTGACGGAACCGGATGAAGAGAACCGGAGATGGATCTACGGCAGTATTCAGGACGTTACGTATCGTCATAACCTCAGAAGCGAGCACTTGACGGATCAGTTTGTAAAAGCTGCCGGCTCCGCATTCTTTGAGATAGCTGAGATCAATTATGCCACACAGTCCGTACGTGTGCTGATGTCGAAGCAGCGTGACACGGCAGGCATCGACATCCGGCTTTCGACGGCAAGCGGCAAGAATTACTGGCTGCAGCGCTGTATTTATCCGGAAGAACAGCAGGAAATGGAGCATTTCTTTGACGCGGAAAGAATCCGGGAAGTTGTGCGGAAGAAAGAGATACCAAAGATCACGTATCATATGATGATGCGTTCCAGAAAAATCGCGGCATGCACTTCACAGATGATCCGGATTGACCCTGGAAAGTTCATTTTCTACAGCCGCCTGCTGGACGGGAACGACACAGGAAATGATGCGGCGGATCTTGTTTATCAGAATACGGTGCGTATTGAACAGGGCCTGTGCAGGCTGTTTCTGTCGAACGTTATACTGGCTGCAGGATTTGATATGACAACGGGGCAGCGGGTCCTTTCAAAATATGATGTCCTTCCGCCTAAGTTCTCAAAGAAAGTTACGCTGAATGAAATCGCGGTTTATATTATGAGGCAGACAGATGAACGGGACAACCGGGAACTGATGGAGTGCTTCGAAGATTCCGCGGCGACTGCCAGCATGATGAAGTCGGAGTATGGGCGCAGAACGATTGAGTGCCGCTATAAAAATGCAGCTGGCGACAAAGGGCAGATGCGCTGGATTGAAATCAATCTGTGCTATTATGAAAATTATATTACGAATCATATGAACATTTTTTTCTTTGTCCGTGATATCAATGAACGGAAAAACAAGGAGCTGCGGCTTTATGAGCAGGCGCAGGAGGATCCGGTCACCGGGCTTATGAACCGCGTCGTGTTTGAAAAATCATGCCAGTGGCACTGGAAGAAGAAACCGGGAAAAAGAGGCCAGGCGCCGAACAAAACACTGAGCGCGCTGCTGATTATCGAGATACAGAATTTCAAACGGATCAACGATATGTTTGGACGCGCGTTCGGGGACAAGATATTGAACCATGTTGCCGACGCGCTTCGGATCATCGCGCACAAGGATGATCTGATCGCGCGCTTTGGCGGCGGCGAATTCGCCATGTGTTTCTGGGAAGTGAAGAGCCGGGAGGCACTGGAAGAGTTCGTACAGATCCTGTCAAATGCACTGCGGTACCAGGTCAGCGCAGATTTCACGCTGCAGACGAGTATCGGCGTTACCGTGAATCCGATCGACGGCAGGACATTTGAGGAATTATACGAAAAAGCATCACTCGCGCTGAAGGAGGCCGGTGAAAGCACGGTAAACACGTTCGCTTTTTACAAGGCTGCAAAGCAAAACGATAAACTAGCGGAAGCACCGGCTTCAAAGGCGGAAATGCCGGTCTGCGCCGTGCCGGTCCATGACGGTTCGAAAGGCGGAAGTAATGTCAGGATCCGCACCTTTGGTTATTTTGATGTTTTTGCGAACGGCCAGGCCATTGCGTTTAAGCATGTCAAAGCGAAGGAGCTGCTGGCGCTGCTCGTCGACCGGCAGGGCGGTTTCATCAGTTCACATGAGGCGATCAGCTATCTCTGGGAAGATGAGGAGGCAAACAAGACGACACTTTCACGTTACCGGAAAGTCGCGATGCGTCTGAAACAGACGCTGGAATCCTATGGTATCGGAAATATTATCGAAACGAGAAACGGAGAACGGCGGATCGTTCAGGACAAGGTCACGTGTGACCTGTATCAGTACAATTCCGGGGATGCCCGGTACAAAGAGCTTTTCAAGGGCAATTACATGATGAACTACAGCTGGGGTGAAGTCACGCTTGCCGATCTCATGTACAGCAGGCATGATTTATAAAAGCATAGATTTTTTGAGCCTGTACTTTTAACAAAAGGACAGGCTCTTTTTTTATAATTTTGTACGAAAGAAAATACAAAAAAACAGTGGAAATCACGATCATGGAACGCACAGGGAACGCAGAAGGAAACAAAAAGCAGCTTAATAGCAATATGCAAGTATTACAATATAGCACGTAATGATTATAAAACAGGGACAGAATCTGTAAATCTGAGTTTCATACAGATCAGGAAGTTTTCAATGAAAATGGTAGAAAAGACAGGCGCTTCCGGCGGCGCGGCACAGGTTCCGAGCACGGAACAGCTGGAGCAGGAGCTTAAGCGCGTAAAGCATAACAGGGAATTCGGACATGTTTTCCGGAATACGATATATGTTCTTCTTGTTGTGGCTGCCGTCGCGGTACTGATCGCGACCATGGTCCTGCCGGTGCTGCAGGTTACGGGCACGAGCATGGAGCCGACGCTGGAATCGGGACAGATCGTGCTGGCTGTCAAAAATGCAAGCTTTCATCAGGGCGATGTGGTTGCCTTTTATTATAATAACAAGGTTCTGCTGAAACGAGTAATCGGCCTTCCCGGAGATCAGATCGTGATCGATCAGGACGGGAATGTGTCGGTCAACGGAAACAAGCTGGATGAACCTTATATATCGGAAAAAAGCATCGGCGAATGTGACCTGGATTTCCCTTATCAGGTACCTGACGGGAAGATTTTTGTCCTCGGCGATCACCGGGCAACTTCGGTGGACAGCCGTTCCAATACGATCGGATGCATATCGGAAGAAAATATTGTCGGCGAAGTCGTATTCCGTGTATGGCCGCTGAACAGGTTTGGAACACTTTAATAAAACAGGAAAGAGTACGCGAAAAACATGAAGGAAAGTATTGCCAGACAAATTAAGAATTATTTGAAAAAGCATACAAAGCAGAAGCATTTGTTATTAGGCCTTCTGCTTCTTTCCGGCTGTACGGCGTTCGGTGTCTTCGCGGTTCTTATGCTGCCTGCAATCAGTATGGAAAAGACAAACCCGCTGCTTGAAACAGAAACAGCTTCCGCCGCCGCAGGCGATACCATTTCCCTTCAGGTGACAGGCACGTATGAAAAGGGTCATCCGTTCTTCTTCCTGTCATCCGCGGGAACGGATGCCGGTCTGTCGGACGAATACACCTTTGACGAAGACGGAACCACATTGATTACGGATGAAAACGGAAAAATCGTGACACTTCACCGTGAAGAAGAGGAAGATGGTAAGATCGATTACTGGTTCGAACAGAAGAGCGGTCAGACGGTTTTCCATCTGAACTGCAAAAATACCGCGTCCGCTGACGGCCAGACATCATCCCTGACATTTGCATCATCTTCAGGTTCTACACTTGCAGAAGCAAAGAATACAGCGGAAAAAGAATGGACAGATACCAGTTACAAACCGTTCCTGCTGAGCTGGAACAGTACCGGCACAAAGACAGCTGATACGGGCACGCAGAGCCAGCCCGCCGGTACGACAGGCACCGGCAGCACGGATAGTACGGACAGCAGCCAGAGCGGCACGCAGACAGACAGTACAAGTAATACAGACAGCACCGCCGGCATGACAGATCAGATGCTCACGGCGATGATTTATACGGATGAAACATTGAGTACACCGGCATCATCCGACGGAACGACCATAACGGTCAGCGGAAAACTGCCGCAGGGTTCGGTCGTAAAAGCGTATCCCGTAACGGCTTCCGTAGAAGGAGCCAATACACTCTGCGCGTACGACATTACGGTTTATGAGACAGACGGCTCTGTTTTCGAACCTTCTTCCGACAGCGCCGTAACCGTTGCCATCAGCCTGCCGCAGCTTGCGGACAGCGACAGCGGGAACAGCTGCAGTATTTACTACGTGCCGGATGACGGAAGCACACCGGAGGCGGTTGTTTCCACAAATAAAGACAATACGGTATCATTCGGCGCGAATCACTTTTCAACATACGCGGTGGTCCAGTCGCTTGATGCAAACGGCAGCTATACCGTGATTCTGGACAGCGGCGATGATGCCTGCGCGCTTAATATGGTAAACGGAAACGCATATCATGGGCGTCAGACGACAACTGTCTGGAACGGAAGCCTCATTCTGCCGACAGAGGCGCAGCTGACTGCCAATGGCTATGTCCCGGACAGTACCTATTCACAGGGCTATACACTTCGCGGCTGGTACGACCTTGTAAGTAAAACGTATTACGCACCGGGCACGACGGTCTCGATTACCCAGAATACGACTTTTTACGCGGACTGGGCGGTGAAAAACTATGATGTCGGTACAGCTACAGGCACAGCTAACCGGATAACGGCCACGACCAACAATACAAACGCTGCCGGTCAGTATGTCGACACGTCGGATTATATAAGGACAGATGTCTTCGATTATAATGGACTTGTAAATATTCAGAATCTGTGCCTTTCTTCGAGATCGTCGTCAAATTCTGTATATGATGTGTGGACGGATGCCGGAGCCACCGCGTCTTCGGGAGGAATAGGCAAAGCAGATTCATTTCTGTTTTTTGATTCAAAGTGGAAAGTTGCCGCCAATGGACTGAGTTATGCAGCAAATCGTATCGCGAATAATAGTGATCAGGAATTACATCCAATTGCTACGGCGCGTGATGGCTATTATCCGGGAATTATAAGCTCTGGATTACTTGACAGTGCGAAAGCGGCAGGACTTTTTGAGACGAGTTCTTCAAATCCGACGCTTGGCGTCACATATGCAGGTCAAGGTAAGAATCTTTTCCTGTACGATAATAATCAGTCGGACAGTCATTATGGATATTATTACTATGACAGTTCAAAGAATGCCGCTTCATATAATAAATCTGACAGCAGTTTTTATTTATACAGTAATACGGTAGAAACATCCTCGTCGGAAAATAATGATCATTCAGATTTCCTGCCATTTAACAAATCTACAAGCGGCGCGGATTATTCAAACAAGACCGGTGAAACGAATTATTGGTTTGGCATGAAAAATACAATTGATTTTACGCTGCCGGATACCAGTGCATCAACAGGAAGCGGTACGCTGAACCAGTCCACAAAGGGAAAAGACATGACCTTTGAGTTTACCGGTGATGATGATGTCTGGGTATGCGTGGACGATACGCTGGTTCTGGATATGGGCGGTATTCATAATGTTGTATATGGCTCTATTAATTTTTCAACAGGTGTATGTACATTAACGCAAAGCGGGTCGGTTTCAACAACCACTACAAAAAGTTTTGCGGCCGGTGATCACACACTCACAGTCTATTATCTTGAGCGAGGCGCTTCCCAGTCAAACTGTGCGATTTATTTCAACATCATCCCGCGATACACGCTGGAGCTTACGAAGCAGGATGCCGATAACAGTACAAAGCTTGCAGATGCGGTTTTCTCTGTCTATACCGACGAGAACTGTACAATACCGGCTTCTCTGTGGACCAGCAAGGCGAGCTACTACAGCGGCGGCAGCACGACAAACGTTTTTACGGCTGATTCGAGTGGACACCTTGCGTGTTTCGGTCTGCTTGCGAACCATACATACTATCTGAAGGAAACATCACCGCCGGATGATTACCCGGCTGTTGCGAAGCTGATTCAGGTAACGCTTAACAGTAAGGGTGAGGCATCGTATACGGTCGTACCCGATGGAAATACACTGCCGTCAAGCACGAGTCAGTATGTCAGTTATTTTAATGATGACACGGACACGAATACGATTACCATGACGGTTCAGAACCAGAAGCCGCAGACCACGTCGATCACGGCCGTGAAGAAATGGTACGGTCTGGACGGATCAGAAGTAACGAAGAGCAGCGGAGAGGTTACCGCGAAGCTGTACCGGTCCACTCAGACGATCGGGGGGCACGGATCCGGCAGCACGGAAAAACATACGGTCTCGTTCGGAACCCAGTATTTCGGAAGCAACAACGGCTCGAACAGCGATACGTCGGCCGTAACGGCCGGGGATCTGCAGTCGTCATCCTCTGTAACGGACGGAGGCAGCATTACGTTTACCGTGAATACGCTGGCAGACAGTTCCGGCGGGTATAATCTTGGAATCTATTCCGTTTCGGCGGACGGGGTTACGCTTACGCCTTCCGGTAAAGTGACACAGACAATGGAAAACGGGAACAAGGTATATACCGGAGGTACGTGGACAGGCAGCCTTGTGACGCAGGCAGTGTATTCCCTGTCGGATATAACGGCTGATACGAAAATCGAAATTACCTTTATCGGATATTTGAATTATCAAAGCGGTACACCGCTTGTCACCAAAACGGCTTCGATTACAAATGTGACAGTCACGGAACCGTCAGGCAGCGGGACAGGTACGTCAGATAATACCCTGGACAATATCACCAAGTGGGCGGAACTGGTCGGTACGGCGACGCTGAACAGTGACAGCAGCTGGCAGCACGTATGGACAAATCTTCCTTCGTATGACGGCAGCGGTAATCTGTATCACTACTATGTCGTGGAGGATCCCGTTTCGAATTACGATACGACATACGACGGCAACGGCGCGTCGTCGGGAACCATTACGGTCAAGAACAAGCAGAATACCGAACTGTATTCGGTAAAGGTCAGGAAAGTATGGAGCGACAGCGATACCGCAAGCCATGACGGTGACAGCATCACCTTCCAGCTCTTGAATAACGGAGCGGCGGTTACGTACGGCGGCAGCAGTACGTTTACGCTGAACAGCGCAAACAGCTGGACCATGACGTTTAAGGATCTTGCGAAAGGGACGTATACCGTCAAAGAAACCGATCAGACCGGATACACCGCGGCCTATACGAACACCACGGAAACGGACGGGACGATCGATCTCACGATAACAAATTCACCGGTAACGGCAGACCTGAAGCTTGTAAAAAAAGACGCCGCCTCCTCGAAAACCTTAAGCGGAGCGGAGTTTCAGCTGTACAAGTCGGACGCAGACTGGACACAGGGCGACGTGTACGGTGACAGTAAGACGAGTGACGACAGCGGAAAGCTGGAATTTGACGGCCTGAAAGCCGGCAATTACCTTCTTGCAGAGACAAAGGCGGTGACCGGCTACAGACTGCCTTCCGCTTCCTGGCACATTACCGTCGGGAGTGACGGAACGATAACCGTGACGGACGGAAGCGGGAATGCGGTTTCCCCGGACAATGCCACGTATACGATCACGAATGAAACGGATTTTGTGATTCCGAAGACAGGCGGCAGCGGTACGGGAATCTATCTGGCAGCAGGCCTGACGATGATGATTTTCGCCGGACTTATGTATATAAATAAAAACAGGCGAAAGGAGGGTAACTCCTGAATCTGTTTCTATAAAGGCATTTATTAAATTACGAATTTAAAGAGAGAGGAAGAAAAAGAAATGAAAAGAATGAAGAAAACCTGCGCATTCCTGCTTGCAGCTGTAATGATTTTTGCAATGGCACTGCCGGTATGCGCATCCAGCAGCGGCAGCGGTACAGCAGCCGCGCCGGCAAGCACATCGACGGCTAATATCGTTGTAACTTCAGGCAATGCGAACGACGAACTGGATGCTTACAAGGTAGTAACGGCAGCTTTCGATGAGACAACAAATAACCTGACGCTTACGTTCACAGATGCATTCAGTGCATTTATTAAATCAGAAAGCAATAAAACAGCCGTAAAAACAGTAGATGATTACTGCAATCTTACAAGCGGCAGCGACACGATGAAAACACTGCTTGGTGAGTTCTCTGCTTATGTTAAAGCGACCGGCAGCACGATTTCTTATGATTACAAAGCTACGACTGATGCAGACGGAAAAGCTACGTTTTCAAACGTTGCAATGGGTCAGTACATTATTATCGGTGCCGGAAACACAACCGGCGCGAAGATTTATCAGACTGTAACGGCAGAAGTTGTACCGGAAATTTCTGACAGCAAATATGTACTGTATCCGGAGTACGATGTAACGATGAAAACAAGTACGCCGACTTCCGATAAAACGGTTAAGGGAACTACAGCTGATACAAACAACAATGCAACCGCTTCCATAGGCGATACGTTAAGCTATGAGCTGAGCGCGGATGTTCCTACCTATCCAAACGGAGCAACGAACACGACCTTCTACATGGGTGATACATTAAGCAACGGTCTGACACTTAAGAGCACGGCTGAACAGATTGTAGTAACAGGATATATAGAAAATTCTGCAACAGGAACGGTTCTTACGCGTGGTACAGATTATACGGTAACGATCAGCGGACAGAAACTGTATATTGATTTTACATATGCAAACATCAAGAAGTACGCAAAAGTAACGGCGGATTATGACGCGATCCTGAACGAGAACGCGAAAGTCGGCACAAGTACCGGCAACCTGAATACATATGACCTGATCTACAGCAATTCCCCGTTCCACGGTGATACATCCACGACGCATCCGGATAAGGACACACCGGGCTACGGCTCTCACGAATCGACGAAAACAGTTTATACGTATGCGCTTATCATCAACAAATATGCAAAAGACAGCCCAGATACAAAGCTTGCCAATGCTACATTCCAGATCAAAGATGCGAACGGCACTGCAGTCGGTACGGTTACAACCGATGCGAACGGCTATGCGGCATACAGCGGACTGGAAGCAGGCACCTACACATTGACCGAGACCACGGCACCGACAGGATACAAGCTGCTTTCTGATCCTGTTACGATTAAGATCGACAGCAGCCAGGCATTTGCTTCTTCTACAACGACGACAACGACGACTTATACAACCGATAAGACAAAGGCAAAATATGGAGTCCAGGCGCTTAACGCAGAAGGAACACCGTTATGGCTGGCAGAAGGCGCGACAGGCGGAGAACCGACAGCCAACGCGGCACAGCCGGCCGGCTATGTCCCTGCATATGTCGCATCGGTTACAACAACTGTGACGGGAACACCCGGCACAGGAACAGCGGCAGACGGCTATTATAAAACTGATATCGCAAATGCGAAGGGTTCGACACTTCCTTCGACCGGCGGCATCGGCACGACGATTTTCACAATTACCGGTATCTGCCTGATGCTTGCGGCTGCAGTTCTTCTTATTACGAAGAAACGCATGAGTGTAAGATAACAGATCCAAAATATTGAATAACCTGTCAGAGGCGGGAAGAGGTTTGCACTTCCCGCCGTAAAACGGCAGGGGGAGGCCTATGAAGAAACATAAGAGTACAATTTTATTACTGTCTTTATTTCTCGTTGGCCTCGCCGTGCTGCTTTATCCGTCTGTCAGCAATTACCTGAATCAGATCGATGCCACGCGTGCCGTTAATTCCTACGACGCGTCGGTAAAAAACCTTACCCAGACCGATTATGATGAAATATTTGCTGCCGCACAAGCATACAACGCAGAGATTTCAGGTTCGGAGCAGGAATTCTACGGCGGCGCTCCGCACGATTCGGAATACGCGTCTCTTCTCAACATAAACGGAGACGGCATGATCGGCTATGTAACGATTAAGAAGCTAAATGTCCAGCTTCCGATTTATCACGGAACCGATGATGAAATTCTGAAGATGGGAGCCGGACATCTGGAAGGCTCGTCACTGCCGGTAGGCGGGGCGTATACACACGCGGTTATCACAGGACACCGCGGACTGCCGGCTGCAAAGCTTTTTACCGATCTGGATAAAATGGAAGTCGGCGATACGTTTAAGCTTACGGTCCTGAATAAGACCATGACGTATCAGGTAGATAAGATATCAATTGTGGATCCGGGCGACACGGACAATCTGGAAATCAAAGACGGAGGAGATTACGTAACACTTCTTACGTGTACGCCGTACGGCATCAACACGCAGCGTCTTCTGGTGCACGGTGTCAGGACGGACAATCCGTCCGATGAAATCGTGCTTGCGGACGCGTATCAGATTGATCCGGTGATCGTGTCACCGATCGTCGCGGCACCGATGCTGACGATACTTTTAATTATTTTTCTGGTAAGAACGTCCGGTAAAAAACAGAGCGGCAGTTCGACGAAAACGAGAAATCGAAGAAAAGAAGACAAATGATGAACAAAAGCAGGAGAAAACATAATTTCATATACTGCGCGGCAGCGGTTTTTCTGGCAGTCTTGCTTTGTCTGGCTCCGGTATCCTCTGCGTCCGCGGCGTCGGCCATCGATCCGGATCACGCGGCTTCGCTCTCCCTCACTTATGTAAACGACGGGACAGCGCTCGCGAAGACACCGGTTCATCTGTACCGTGTCGCTTCCGTTTCAGCTTATGACGATTATACGCTTGCCGGTGATTTCACTGGTTCATCGGTCGACCTTTCCAACATTCAGACGAATACGGCCTGGAATGCGGCAGCATCTACGCTTGCGATCTACGCGGCGGTCAATGAAATCAGCGCACTTTCGGACAGAAAGACTGACGCGGACGGAAACGTCTTGTTCGGTACGCTTCAGACAGGGCTTTATCTTGTGATCACGGATACGGCCGTGATCGACGGCAATACATATACGGTGGATCCGTTCCTGATTTCGCTGCCGAATCTGGATGCGAATGACAGCTGGGTCTACGATGTGGCTTCTGCGCCGAAAAGTGTGAAAAAAGCACCTCCTGTCGGGAACGTGGTCGTATATAAGGTCGTAAAGCACTGGGACGATACAGGGTATGAATCCATGCGGCCGGACACCATTACCGTGGATCTTTTGAAAGACGGAAATGTCGTGATGACGGAGGTCCTGAACAGTGACAACGACTGGTCGTTTTCCTGGGAGACCGAGAACGACGGCAGTACCTGGCAGGCGTCCGAGCGAGACGTGCCGGAGCTTTATACCGTGACTTCCACGACGGACGGAACAACGCTGATCCTTACGAATACATACAGTCCGACAGAGACGCCGCCGGGGTCTTCGACGGTTTTCCATAATACGACGACCTCGGGCCCGAAGACAGGCGACAGCACGCAGACGGGAACCATTGTATTTATGGCGTCGGCGGGGCTTGTTTTCCTTGTGATCGGCTGGAGGCGCAGACTGGAAGAGCAGGAGCGCTAATATAGTTTCTTTTCGGGTCGTTCTATGATACAATGATCCATAGTATCTGAAAATCAAACGACCAGGAAAGGGATAAAAGATGAACAGAAGAAAACGCGGCATCCTACTGTTGACGATCGCGGCATTTATGATCTGCGGAGCGCTTTCGGTCATCGGAAATACGTACAGACTCGACAAGAAATCAAGAAGTGAAGCGGCTTCGACCATTGCGCAGATACAGGCGCTGCTGCCGCAGACACCGTCCGGGAGCGAAGGGCTGCCGGGATCCGGGGGAAATTCGGATCTCGTTTCCGTCGCGATCGGAGAAAATTCTTATATCGGTATTCTTTCGATACCGTCTTTGGATCTTACACTGCCGGTCCTTTCCGGAGAACAGAGCGGCAGCGGCGAAGCAATGCCTTATCATTATACGGCGGACTTTGGTAATTTCCTGATATACGGACAAAACTACAAGAGTCAGCTTGGCAAACTCTCTTCCCTGAAAACGGGCGATTCGGTAACATTCACAGATGTAGGAAATAATGTGTATACCTATACGGTCACTTCGCTTGCCAGCGCGGACAAGAACAGTCTGGAAAGCGCGGCAGGCACGGACAGTGACCTGGTGCTTTTTACAAATAAAACCGGCGGCGCGTATGTCGTCGCGGACTGCGTGAGTGCGGACTGATTATTTGTAATGCTCCATAAACCGCATGATGATCGCGGCGCACTGTGCACGGCTGGCGTTTCCTTTTGGACTGAGCGTTCCGCGGTCACCGTTTATAAGGCCGGCGCCGACGCTCCAGCGGACCGCCGCGTCCGCGAAATCGCTGACAGTATCTGCGTCAGGGTAGGCAAGAAGATCATTTGATTCCGATCTGTCGTAACCGAGAAATGCTGCGTAACGATACATGACAGCTGCGATCTGTTCCCTCGTGATCACATCACCCGGCTTGAAGCGGCCGTCTGCGCAGCCGGTCATGATGCCGTTTGCATAGGCCCACATGACGGGAGCAGTATAGAAATATCCTTCCCGGACATCGGGAAAAACCGCGGAATACGAAACATCCGGCGAACCGGCAAGCCGGTAGATGATCGTGACGAACTGTGCGCGTGAAAGCTGCTCCGACGCGCCGAACAGGATGGCGGTAAGACCCGTCATGATTCCGTTCTTCTGTACGTAACAGACCGGCTGATAAAACCAGTTCTCTGAGGATACATCTGTAAAACCGGTATCCTCAGAGTTTGTTTTTTCAGATGTGTTATTTTCAGAGGTATTGTATTCAGGGCTGACTGTTTCGGCAAGCTTGCTTTGAGAGGCAGATTCTTCCTGCGGATTGCTTACCGGAACCGAAACCTCAGCATTTGTATTTCCTTCAAACGTATACGGTGAGCCGGTATCTGTTCCGAATTCCTGGACCCAGTAGATCGTATTGTCCCTTACAAAGCATCCGATCCCGACCGAAGCCCAGCGGGTATCGAGGATATTGTTCCGGTGACCCTCTGAATTCATCCAGTCCGTCATGACGGACGCAGCGGAATATTCGCCCATGGCGATGTTTTCGGCGGAGACAGCGCTTCCGACGGTGTACCACCGTGTCCCGTCGGGACGGTCGTGGCTGTAAAGCACGGAAAGCTCTGCCGCGCGCTGCATGGCACATTCGGTAAGCGTCCGGTCGGAAACAAGTGCGTCACGTCCGCTTTCGGCGCGTGTTTCGTTGAGCAGCGTCAGGACGTTGCCCGCAAGCTTTCCGCTGTACATGCCGTTTATTGTTATGGATGAGGAAGCATAGGCAGGAAGAACCGAAAAAGACCCGGCAAGAAGTGTGCACAGAATCATGACGGGAATCAGGCGGTTGATCAGGCGTTTCTTCATGTTTCGTTCCTCCCCCGGGAGAAAAAACGGATCCTGCACGATTACTATGTGCGGGACCCGTTGGTTATCATTGCAACTGGCTGCCATCCTTGCGGAACAGGCCCTCTAGCTTTGCGTCGCTGCCTTTTGGCAGGTTTGCCTGATATTCATTTTTTGTTTCTGATGGCTGTATCATATCATAAAATCTGTAACTTTTACGTAAACAGAGACAAATATCATTGAAAGTTTTCTGTACGCGTCCTATAATACATTCAAACAAACGGCTTCATCAGAAAAAGGAGTGTCAGAATTGGAGAAAATTGCGCTGATAACGGATTCGGCCTGTGATATCGACGATGAGACGATCGATCGGTATCACATACATGTACTTCCGTTTAAAATCCGATATAAGGATCGCGAATATACGGATAAGGTAGATATTACGCCGCAGCAGGTCTATGAGAATATGAACGTGGAAGTTCCCACGTCTTCACTGCCTTCCCCGGGCGATATGGAAGCGTTGTACAAAAAACTGTCGCTGGAGCAATATACGCATGTGATTTCGATCAATATTTCCAGCGGGATTTCCGGGACGGTCAATGCCATCAAGTCTGTCAGCGACCGGTTTCCGTCGCTGAAGACATTTATTTTTGATACGAAATCCACGTCGGTCATCGAGGGGATCCTGATCAAGAAATGCGGAGAGATGATGGATGCGGGAAAGAAATTTTCGGAAATCGTTGCTTCTCTGCCGGAGATGAAGAAGAAGCTGCACTTTTTCTTTGTGTTCGGTACGCTGGAATATGCGATAAAAGGCGGACGGATCGGCAGGATCCCGGGAACGATCGGGAATATTCTGGATATCAAGCCGATCGTGGATTTTGATCCGGAATACGGCCAGTGTTTTACGGTCGACAAGGTACGCGGACGGAAACGGGCGCTTAAGAAGCTGATCCGGATGCGCGATACATTCGCGCAGGACAGAAAATGTGATGCGTATGTCATTCACGGAAACGTTGAAAAGGACGCGGAAGCGTTCTGCGAGGAACTTCGGAAGGATCCGCGCAACGGTACGGTTTATCTGATCGGACAGATCAGTTCGATCGTCGGCGTCTACTGCGGACCAGGGACGGTTGGTGTCTGCTATTCGGAAATTTAGAGGAGCCCTGCATATCCGGCTGTAATCCCGAGTCCCGCGGAAATCAGGATGATTGCGATTGGATGCAGCTTTCTTCGCGTAAGATACAGGTCGGCGGCAAGGAGCGCGCCGGCGAAAATGAGTCCGGAAGAGGATGTATTCTGTCCCTGTGACGCGGAGCTGCCGAAGAATACCGTTATGATAACGGAGAACAAGGCGGAGGCGATGAGTCCGATCACGACGGCCTTGATGCTGTCCATCGCGCCTTCTACGTATTTGTTATGCGCGTATGTATGAAACAGCCTGGCGATGATCAGGATGATCAGGAATGAGGGCAGAACGACGCCGAGCGTTGCGCAGATGGCACCGAAGACGCCGCCCATCCTGCTTCCGACAAAGGTTGCCATATTGACCGCGAGCGGTCCCGGCGTGGATTCGCTGACGGCAATGAAGTTGATCAGTTCCTCCATGTTCATCCAGCCGTGCGAAAGTGTTTCCTGCTGGATCAGTGCGATCATGGCATAGCCGCCGCCGAACGTGAAGGCACCGATTTTAAAGAAGGTCAGGAAGAGACTTAAGAATATCATTTCGTCTCACCTGCCTTTTTTATGCTGCGGCTGGCCATGACGGAAGCGATGCCGATCCCGAGTCCCGCGGCGATCACGAGGATCGCGCTGACGTTCAGAAACGTTACGGCGATGAACGAGGCAGCCATGAGGATATATGGCAGGAGTCCGCGCGGGCTCTGCTTCCAGATCAGCAGGAGCGCGTTGAAAATAAGCACGATGACGCTGATGCGGATGCCATAGAAAGCGTACCGTACGGCGCGGAAGCTTTCAAACTGTGTCAGAAACCAGGATATAACGAGAATCGTCAGGAACGAAGGCAGCACGACACCGGCGGTAGCCGATGCTGCGCCAGCCAGTCCTGCCGTGCGGTAACCGATGAAGGTCGCCGAGTTGATCGCGATCGGTCCCGGTGTGGATTCGGAGATTGCGACGATGTCGGCCAGTTCTTCTTTTTTAATATAATGATGCGTTTCGCAGACTTCCCGTTCGATCAGGGGAATCATAGCGTACCCGCCGCCGAACGTAAAAGCGCCGATTTTCAGAAATGCTGTAAATAATGTGCGTACAGATTGTTTTTTCTTTTCCATGGCTTGACTTTACCATACCTTCCCGGATTGTTCAAGAATAGAACATTGTTTTTCGAAGCTATTTGCGTTATGATTGCATTCAAAGGAGCGGGCGCTATGAACAATGAGAGCAGATCAGGCCGGCGGCCCCTGAAAGTCGGCCTTACATACAATTTGAAACGGCAGGATCACGATGATGCCGAAGCGGAGTTCGATGATATCGGTACGATCGAAGCGATACAGAAAGCACTGACGAATGACGGCACTGAGGTAGAGCTTTTTGAGGCGCGGGAGGATCTGCCGGAACGGATCCGTGTCAGCAGGCCGGATATCGTATTTAATATCGCGGAAGGGGTCCGCGGACGTTCGCGGGAAGGGCAGATCCCGGCGATCCTGGAATATCTGGATATTCCGTATACCGGCTCCGACGCGACGGCACTTGGCGTTTCCCTCGATAAAGCGGCGGCGAAGGAACTGCTGTCTTTTTTTCAGGTGCGGACGCCGCGTTTCGCACTGATCAAGGCCGGATCGATCCGGGAAACGGATGAGAGCGGGGACCGGCGCGTGCCGGATCTGAAGATTTTCGGGCCGTCCGGTGGTTTTACGTATCCCGTTCTGGTCAAGCCGAATACGGAGGGCTCGGGTAAAGGGATCGATGCATCTTCTCTTGCATATGATGATGCATCCATGCGCCGTACCGTGATCGAAGAGATCGCGCGGTACGGAGAAGACATTCTTGTCGAGGAGTTTGTGGCAGGCCGGGAGTTTACGGTGGGAATTCTCGGAAACGGAAGCGGCCGCCGTGTATTTCCACCGATGGAAATTCTGTTTCTGAAGAAAACAGACGCGAATATTTACACATACGACGTAAAGAAGAACTATCGGAAATATGTGCGTTATGAATGTCCGGCCGCGCTGACGGACGGACAGCGAACGGAAATGGAAGAGATGGCCGAACGTGTTTTTGACGGCCTCGGCTGCAGGGATTTCGCACGGATCGACTTTCGGATGAACGCGTCGGGAGAGATTTTTTTCATTGAGGCGAATCCGATCCCGGGACTGGCTCCGAATTACAGTGATTATCCGATGACGGCCGAAGCGGCCGGCATCGATTATGAAACCCTGATCCGTTCTGTTTTGAACTGTGCGCTGGAGCGGTATGGGATTGACAGAGATTGAAGGGAAAGATATGAACAAAAAGGTTTTTGAGTATTTTAAGACGGCGCCGGGAAGTCCGGAGTGGAATGACTGGCACTGGCAGTACCGGCACAGGATCACGGAGATTGAGGAGCTTTCGCGGATCATCAATTTATCGGATGCGGAGAAGCAGGAGATCGCATCGTGTCTCCATCGTTTTCGGATGGCGGTTACGCCGTACTATGCTTCGCTTATGGATCCGGAAGACCCGAAGGATCCGATCCGTCTGCAGGCCGTGCCGTCGATACTGGAAATGCATACGATGGACTGCGAGCGGAGCGATCCTCTGAATGAGGAGGGCGACAGTCCGGTCCCCAATATCGTTCACCGGTATCCGGACCGTGTCCTTTTCCTGACGACGCGCCAGTGTGCGATGTACTGCAGACACTGTACGCGGCGCCGGATCGTAGGCGAAGAGGATTACGCGATCACCCGCAGCGAAATCGACGCGGCACTTTCCTATATCGAACGGACGAAGGAGGTCCGGGATGTTCTGATTTCAGGCGGAGATCCGCTTACGCTCGGGGATGACAAGCTGGAGTACATTCTTTCCGGGATCCGGAAGATCAGCCACGTCGAGACGATCCGGATCGGAAGCCGTGTACCGGTGTCGATGCCGATGCGCATAACGCCGGAGCTTCTGTCGATGATCCGGAAGTACCAGCCGGTCTGGCTCAATACACATTTCAACCATCCGCGCGAGGTGACGGAGGAGGCGGTGCGTGCCTGCGGCGCGATCGTGGATGCCGGTATTCCGGTCGGCAATCAGAGCGTGCTGCTTCGCGGAATAAACGACGATACCGATGTGATGCGGGATCTTCTGCTGAAGCTTATAAAAGCTCGTGTGAGGCCATATTATCTGTATCAGTGCGATATGAGCGAGGGGCTCGGTCATTTCCGCACCGACGTGTCGGAAGGGATTCGGATCATCCGGGAACTTACCGGAACGATTTCCGGATACGCGATCCCGCGTTTTGTGATCGACCTTCCGGGCGGGGGCGGCAAGGTGCCGCTGAATCCGGATTATATTGTTTCGGAGGACGCGGATCATATCCTGCTTGAAAATTTCGAGGGCAGACTGTATGATTATCCCAAAGATAGGTTTGCAAAACAGCAGAAAGAAGTGAAAGCATGATATTAGGTGACAGATATCATTATTCCGATGAATTTTTGAAAAAATGCGGCGACAGGCTGGATGAGGCACTTGATACGGTCCCGGCGTACCGGAAATGGAAGAAGTTCGATCCCGGCCGCGAATCGCCGGTCGACGAGCGGTATGACGCGATGCCGGTGCTTGACAAGGCGATGATGCGAAGGAGTTTCCCGAACGGGCTTCTTCCGGTTTCGAAGGATTTAAAGAAAGCACTGGAAGACAATGTCGTTGAGTATTCTTTTACAAGCGGCACAACGTCGGAGAAGGTAATCAATATTTTCGACGTGAACTGGTGGCGCAGCGGGGAAAAGGCTTCCTGGAAGCTGAACGCGAATCTGGCGGAGCTTTCGTATCCTCAGAAAGAGGCAGAACTCGCAAGTTCCTTGAATGTCGGGATCGGCTGTGAAGAGGATCTGCCAGCTTCCTACCGGACGCTCGGCCATGTTCTGTACCTGAACGAGAAGACGAATCTGATCCAGTGGCAGCCGCGTCATTATGAACGGATGATCCGGGAGCTGAACGAATACCGGCCGGTCATTCTGGAAGCGAATCCGGCGCTTCTTGCGCGTCTTTCCATGTGGGCGCTCGATCACGGAGAGGCGGTGTATTCTCCGAAAGCGATTCTTTTTACGTATGAATTCACGTCCGCCGTCCATTTAAATTTGATCCGGCGTGTCTTTTCGTCACCGTTTATAAGTTCGTACGGGACGACGGAAACGGGATACGTCATGGAACAGTGCGAAGCCGGGCTGCTTCATCAGAACACGGATTTCTGCAGGATCGATTTTCAGCCTCTGAAACGATCGCTGTCCGGTGATTCGGATCTCGGCAGGATTTTTGTGACGACGCTTTGCAATCCCTGGAATTACATCATCCGTTTCGATGTCGGGGATCTCGTGCGGCTGCATCCTTCTACCTCCTGCGCGTGCGGGAACAGTGACGGGATGATCGTTGACGCAGTTGAGGGGAGAACAGCAAATCTGACGTTTGACACAGCGGGGAATCCGGTGACGACGAAGATGCTCGACGACCGGATGGCTGAACTTCCGGAGATCCGCGATTATATCCTGCGTCAGAAAACAGACGGCGCCGGCGCGTCGTATTCTCTGGAAGTCATGCTGGATCCGTCGTATACGGAGCCGGCGCCGCAGCTGAAAGAAGCGCTTGCGTCGGTATACGGAAGCGACGGGAAATTTGAAATCACGGTTTGTGATACGATTCTTCCGGGGCCGGCCGGAAAATTCCGCAGAACGGGAACCGAGTTTCCGTTTGAGGAGAAAGGACTTTTTGAATCATGAAAGAAGAAGCGTATTTGATCGCGGGCGGACCTCCGCTCGACAGGACCGCCATGATCCGTGCACTTGCCGCCGCGCTTCAGGCGTCAGGCGCGGAGAAGCCGACCGTAGCTTATATCGGAACGGCAAGCAGTGACAACCGACCCTTTTTTGTGATGCTGAAATCATTGCTCAAGGAAGCGGGAGCGGGCGAGGTGAAACTTCTGAAGCTTGCGAACAACAGGGCGGACGTAGAGGGCGCGAAGCAGTACCTGACAGAATGCGATGTCGTTTTCTTAAGCGGCGGAGAAGTCGATGACGGCATGTTCTGGCTCAGAAAGCACGGGCTGTGCGATTTCCTGAGGGAGCTTTTTCAAAGCGGAAAGCTCTTCGCCGGAATGTCGGCGGGAAGCATTATGATGGGTACGAAGTGGATCACCGCGAAGGGCACGAACGATATCAGCAAGGCAGAGCTTTTCGACTGCCTCGGGCTGATCCCGGATGTTTTTGATACGCATGCCGAGAATGAGGACTGGATCGAACTGAAAACGACCCTCCGTCTGATGGGCCCGGGCGCGTCCGGGCACGGTCTCGCGAGCGGGACCGCGATCCGTGACGACGGAGACGGGAACCTCATTCTGACAGAGGGTCACATTGTGGCATATAAGAATACGGACGGGGAAGTCAGTCTTTCTGAGTAATTTCTTCCGGCGTTTCCTTCAGGATACGCATGAATTCTTCTCCTGTGATCGTTTCTTTCTCATAGAGGAACTGTGCAAGCTCATCGAGCTTCGCATGGTCCTCTGTGAGAATTTTTTTGGCCTTTTCATGCTGTTTCTTGACGAGTTCCACGACCTTTGCGTCGATCAGCTTCTGCGTATCCATGGAGCACGCGAGGGACGTATCGCCGCCGAGATACTGATTCGTCACTGTTTCAAGGGCAACCATGTCGAATTCTTCGCTCATGCCGAACCGGGTGATCATGGCGCGGGCGAGTTTCGTGGCCTGTTCGATATCGTTGGAAGCGCCGGTCGTGATCGTATGGCAGGCAATTTCCTCGGCTGCCCTGCCCGCGGTCAGTGTGGCGATCTTGTTCTCAAGCTCTTCTTTGGAAAGCAGATTCTTGTCCTGCTGATCGACCTGCATCGTATAGCCGAGTGCCCCGGAGGTACGCGGGATGATGGTGATCTTCTGGACGGGCGCTGAATTGCTCTGCCTTGCCGCGACGAGTGCATGGCCGATTTCATGATACGCTACCGTACGTTTCTCCTCGTCCGAAAGGATCGCGTTCTTCTTCTGGTATCCGGCGATGACAACCTCGACGCTCTCTTCCAGGTCAGCCTGCGAAGCAACATTTCTGCCGTCACGAACGGCACGCAGCGCTGCTTCGTTGATGATATTGGCAAGCTCGGCTCCGGAAGCGCCGGCAGCCATGCGCGCGATCGCTTTCAGGTCGATATCGTCCGACAGCCGGACTTTGCGCGCGTGTACTTTAAGGATCGCTTCTCTTCCCTGCAGATCCGGCAGCTCGACCGGTACGCGCCGGTCGAAACGTCCCGGACGCAGCAGTGCCGGATCAAGTGATTCCGGACGGTTCGTCGCCGCGAGAATGATGATGCCGTTGTTGTCTTCAAAGCCGTCCATTTCGGTCAGCAGCTGATTCAACGTCTGTTCCCGCTCATCGTTGCCGCCGATGCGGCCGTCACGTTTGCCGCCGATGGCATCGATTTCATCGATAAAAACGATACACGGCGCTTTTTCCTTGGCTTGCTTAAAAAGGTCCCGGACCTTGGAAGCGCCCATGCCGACGAACATTTCAACGAATTCCGAGCCGGACATCGAGAAAAACGGCACATTCGATTCGCCGGCAACGGCCTTGGCCAGCATAGTCTTGCCTGTGCCGGGAGGGCCTACGAGCAGAACGCCCTTCGGCATGGAAGCGCCGATGGAAGCGTATTTCTGCGGATTGTGAAGATAATCCACGATTTCCGACAGGTTTTCCTTGGCCTCGTCTTCACCGGCCACATCGCTGAAATGGATCCCTTCCGTCGACTGTACGTATACACGGGCGTTGCTCTGCCCCATGCCGAACATCAGGGAATTCCCGCCGCCGGCCTTGTCCATCATTTTCTTGGAAATCAATTCGCCGATAAAGTAGAAAAGTACGATCGGCAGGATCCATGCAAGCAGAAACGTCAGGACGGGAGACGTTTTCTGGACGATATCCGTCGAAAACGTCGCGCCGGAGCTGTACAGACGATCGGTCAGGTTCGGATCGTCCATGACACCGGTCTTGTAAGTCGTCGTATCGTTTTTCAGAGTGTAGTCGATTTCATTCGTTTTGATTTCGACCTTGTCGATGTTTCCGTCCTCGGTCTCCTTCATGAATGTTCCGTAGTCGACCTCTTTTACGACCGGCTCCGTAATGTTCGGAAGCAGTGTGATGTTAAAAAGAATGAGGCAGAGGATGACGATCAGATAAAAAAGAATAAGTGGTCGTTTCGGCTGTTTTACTTCTTTCATAGTTTGTCTCCTTTACAGTATGTAAGACTTCTGTTTATTATACCACAAACGCGATATTCCGATACAGTATTATATGAAAATCGTACCGGCTTCTTATTCCGCCAGCTGGAAGGCGATCCGCGGCGTGCCGTCCTCCACGTAAATGGTGCCGCACCGGCGGAAACCATTCTTTTCCAGTATATGCTGCATGATTTGATTGTCAGCATGCGTGTCGATGCGGATGTTCTTTCTTTCCTTCCGGCAGTATGCCAGACAGGCGGAAAAAGCACCGCGGGCTTGCCCGTCGGAAGCGATCCGGTGGATGACTCCGTACGGTTCGCTGTTTAACCATGCACCGTTCTCGATCAGACGGTACGTCGGTTCACCGCCGGTTACAAATACGAAAACAAAATGAAGGAAACCTTGCGGATCCTCGCCCACAAAGGAGCGGCCGGACACGATATCCTCACGGATCAGTTCCGTGTCCGGGTAATGCTCGTTCCACTGGGAAGGATTTCCGGTTTCCTTCATATATTTCCTGGCCTGCCTGTAAAGCTGCATGATGGAATCAATGTCGGAAAGTCTGGACTTCCGGATCTTTATATCGTTCATGGTTAAGCGGCCTCGTTCTTTCCCTTGCTGCATTCGGCTTCAAATTCCTTCAGTTTCCTTCGTGCTTCTTCCGGCAGATTCCTGGGAACCTGTATCTGGATCGATACGTACTGGTCCCCGTGAATGTTCGGATTCTTGAGAGAAACGATGCCCTTTCCCTTCAGACGGATCTTCGTCTGCGGCTGGATGCCTGGCTTGATCTTGCATACGACCTTGCCGTACAGCGTCTGGACCGCTGCCTCGCCGCCGAATACCGCCGTTGTAAAAGGAATATTCTCCGTCGTGTAGATGTCCATGCCCTTTCGTTCTACGCCGGGTTTGGTACCGACCTTGACCTTCAGGAGCAGATCGCCCGGTCTGCCGCCGCCGTTTCCCGGCATGCCCTTTCCGCTCAGGCGGATCGTCTTGCCCGTGTCGATCCCTGCCGGTATATGCACCTTAAGGGATGTGCCGCCGCTTCCGCCGTCGGGTGAAGAAAAGTTCAGCAGCTTGTCGCACCCGTACACGGCTTCGTCGAATGATACGGCGATTTCGGAGTGAAGGTCGGAACCGTTCTCCTGATAATTTCCGCCAAAGCCTGCGTTCCGGAAGGAAGCCTGGTCAAATCCGCCTCCGCCGAAAAGATTCTTCAGGATGTCGTCCATGTTGATATTGCTGCCTTCGAAATGATATTCACGACGGCCGCCGGAAGGACCTGCGCCGGCGTATTCGTATCCGCCGGACGGTCCCGCAGTCTCGTCAAAAGCGGCGCTTCCAAACTGATCATAAAGCTTCCGCGTCTCCTTGTCACTTAAAACAGCGTATGCTTCCGTAACTTCTTTGAATTTCTCTTCGGCCTGCTTGTTCCCGGCATTTGTATCCGGGTGATATTTCTTGGCCAGTTTTCTGTATGCTTTCTTAAGAGCGGCGTCGTCCGCATCGCGCGCGACACCAAGTACCTCATAATAATCTTTCTTTGCAGTCATCGTGATCCCTCCCGTCTGCCGCCGGATTTCTTTCTATCATAAAATACCCCGAAGGAAACACCCGCGGAGATATTCCATCATCATTACATGTTCTATATGTACTATAACATTTAGAATTATATATGTCAAGTATATCCGAAAAAATACCTGTTTCATTGAAAAGCAGCGGTCATTATGGTATAAAGGAAGAAAGATGCAGAAATGACTTCATCTGTCGAGAGGGACCCATGAAAGCGGAAATCGGGAATAGAAAAAAGAATGTCAAAATGGAAACGGAAAATTCCGGCGCTGCATGCGGCGAGGAAGAGGTGATCCGCGAGCTCTCACTGTTTCTGAAACAGTTTCACCGGCATCTGCCGTCAAAGCTGGATGGCTGGATGCGGGACGGGCTTGTTTCCTTCTGGAATGAGAACAGAGAAGAACTTCAGAACGGCATCGCAGAGAAGGATACGGACGATATTTTCGAATTGTTTGAAACACTCAAAATTGCTCAGCCGGATGACGAAAAGGCTGTCTGCAGTACCTGGAATACGGTGCAGACAGTAAATTTAGGCCGCAATACGGGAACGGGCGTTGTCCTGCTGCGTCTGAACATGCCGCGGAATATGACGGGCAGGCCGGTCCGAAGCATCTGCGGGCACTTTGCGCTGCCGGAGCGGGGCGTTATTTTTGATTATCAGCAGGACGGGGAAGAGATGGAAGCGGCCGCCGCGATCGGATGCGACTGGCGTTTTCTGCCGCTTTTTACGCAGCTTGGGAAGCTGAAGCTGGAAGTCCTTCTGGGCGGCCGGACGGAGGCGGGCATGTTCGACGTCTGTACGGTAAACGTTGCAGATCCGGCGTTGGCAGCAGGATCCGGCATGACGGACGAGCTGCTGCAGCTGATGATCGACCGGCTCCTGACGGCACCGGTGCGGAAGCAGACGGTTTCCGCGCCATCGGCCCTGCCGCTGTCAAATTTCGAGATGATCGGTCATTTCCTTGACTGTGCCGGCGCGACGCTGCCGGACAACATTGAGCAGTGGGGCAGAAGAACGCTTTCCATGTGCGAAAATACGGACATCTCTTCCGATGAGAAGCGCCACGCGCGGCGGGCGCTCAGCATGGCGCTCAACATCCGCTGGCGTGATTCGCATTTCGACGATATCGACCCGGCGGAAGCAAGGCGGATCCTCGATGAAGAGCTGTACGGAATGGAAGAAGTAAAGCAGCGGGTCATCGAGACGATCATCCAGATCAACCGGACGCATACACTGCCTTCCTACGGCCTGCTTCTGGCAGGTCCGGCCGGAACAGGAAAGTCTCAGATCGCGTATGCCGTAGCCCGGATCCTGAAGATACCGTGGGCCGTGCTCGACATGAGTACGATCAAGGATGCGGAAGCGCTGACCGGAACGTCACGCATATACGGAAACGCGAAGCCGGGGCTCGTCATGGAAGCATTCGCCCGGGCAGGCAGCTCCAACATTGTCTTCGTTATCAATGAACTGGACAAGGCAAATCACGACAGCACGAACGGCAATCCTGCCGACGTCCTGCTGACGCTTCTTGACAACCTGGGCTTTACCGATAATTACATTGAGTGCGCGATCCCGACGGGCGGCGTTTACCCGATCGCGACCGCCAACAATAAGAACGAGATCAGTCTGCCGCTGCTTTCCCGGTTTACGGTCATCGATATACCGGCATATACAACGGATGAAAAGAAAGTCATTTTTCAGCGGTATTCGCTGCCGAATGCGCTTCTGCGCACCGGCATGAAGCCGGACGAATGCATCGTGCCGGACGACGCCGTCGATCTGATCGTAGACGAATACGCGGTCGACCCGGGCTGCCGCGATCTGGAGCAGATCGCCGAGCACCTTGCCGGACACGCGCTGTACGAGATCGTGACACAGCATCTGAACGGGTATACATATACAAAAGCAGGGATCCGCGGGCTGATGGCGGGAAATAAATCACAGGAAAGCTGACAGGGGTTTCAAATTGGAGAAGAAAAGTCAAAACGCGGGGAGTAAAACGACAGGGGTACTGTTTACGCTGGCCGGCGCCGCCGGCTGGGCTGTCGGAGGCGTTTTTGGACAGTCTGTCTTTATGTATAATCATACGACGGCTGCCTGGATCGTACCGGTCCGGCTGCTTCTTTCAGGTACCATTATGCTTCTGCTGTCATCAGCAGGCGGAAACAGCATAACCGATATCTGGAAAGAAAAATGGTCCCGGATCGCCATTATCATTTTTGGCATTTTCGGATCTGCGGTCTGCCAGTATGGCTTCTATGCTTCGATCCAGTACGCCAATGCCGCGGTGGCAGCGGTGCTGGCTTATACATCGCCCGTCATGATCCTGGTATATACGGTATTCCGTGAAAAACGGCGTCCGAAGCCGTACGAAGTTCTTTCTGTGATGCTGGTCCTTTCCGGAATGTTTATCTATGCGACGCATCTGCAGCCGGGAACACTTGCTGTCTCGCCGAAAGCACTTTTCTGGGGACTTTTAAGCGCACTTTGCTTCAGTCTTTATACATTGCAGCCACGCAGGCTTTTGAAAAAGTATAACCTCTTTACGGTCGTCGGATGGGGGATGACACTCGGAGGTCTTGTATTGCTGCCGTTCTGCCGCTTCTGGTCTGTTCCTGTGACGATAGACGCGGGGCTTTTCGGACGGATGGCAGTGGTCATTATTTTCGGAACAATTATGTCGTTCTGCTTTTATCAGCAGGGAGTTTTAAGGGTAGGCGGAATCGTCGGAAGCATTCTGTCATCCGTCGAACCGGTAGTATCCGTGCTGCTGTCGTTTCTGTTCCTCGGCGTCCGGTTTGGGTACCTTGACATCATCGGTTTCGCGATGATCCTGAGCACGGTTCCGATTGTAGCATGGAGAAGCGGACAGTGAAGAAGATCGGGATTAATATAATTAAGTGTTGACTTAAATAAAAACCCGGTTATAATATTAAGCGTAGACTTAATTAAACTACCGGGAGGTATCATCATGAAAATAGCAGTAACGTATGAAAACGGTCAGGTTTTCCAGCATTTTGGCCATTGCGCGCAGTTTAAGCTGTACGATGTGGAAGCGAACAGCGTAAAGTCATCCGAAATCGTTGACGCAGCCGGAAGCGGCCATGGCGCGCTGGCAGGATTTCTGAAAGATCACGGCGTCGACGCTTTGATCTGCGGCGGTATCGGCGGCGGCGCACGGACAGCACTTGCCGAGGCGGGGATCGTGCTTTATCCCGGAGCATACGGCGAAGCGGATGCACAGGTAGAAGCACTGCTTTCCAACACGCTTTCGTATGACCCGGATATCGTCTGCAGCCATCATCACGAAGACGGCCATGGCTGCGGTTCAGGATCCTGCGGAGAAGATAAGCATGGCTGCGGGGGAAATGACTGAGAAAGGAAATAATGGAGCACGCGGATGTTTTAATGGCAATAGCAGATCCTACACGTCTTAAGATACTGGAGCTTCTGGGACACCGGGGCTACTGCGTCGGTGTCCTGGCCGGTATCCTCGGCATATCCGCGCCTGCCGTTTCGCAGCATATGAAGGTGCTGCAGAACGCAGGTCTTGTGAAAGGCGTAAGACGGGGCTACCATACACATTATTCCGTTGACCGGGAGATGCTTATGACCGTCGCGAAGGAGCTCGGGGATATCGCTGCGCTGGAGCCCGCGCCGTGCATGCGCGATCATGAGCCGTGCGGAAACGGCGGGAAAGCGGACTGTGTCCGCTGCTGCAGAGGAACAGGACAGGTGAAAGACAAATAAATTCAGGGATCGAATCTTTAACGGCCTGTTTTTTCACAGAATGCTTTATAGTCACGTATCAGATCCGGTATTTCCCGCCGATAGATCCTGCCGGAGAATCCTTCCGACGGCAGCGGCAGGAACGTGGCTCCGGACGGGCAGATTGGGCGGTAAAGCGGATCGGCGATGAGAAGCCGCGTGCCTTTTAAGTACGGCAGGATATCCGTCTCGTCGAGGGCTTCCGCGTCCTGCGGCCGTAAGAGTTCCGCCTGCGTTTCAAGCGGGCAGAGTACCCGTGTCGTTACATTCAGGGAGTCTTCCAGCGCCTCCGCGAGCGCGCATGAAGCGACACTTTCTCCGATCAGCGTAACGTCGGGGACGAAGGATTCCGGCACCTGTGAGGCAGGTGCTTTTTTTATATCTGTTTTGGCGGCGGCGCGCCGGAGGCTGTCAAGCAGACGGGAAGTGCCTTTTTCTCCGATCGGAAGGCCGGTCACAAACGGTGTGCCGAACCGCCGTTTCAGCTCGAGAGCGGCGGGAAGACCGCACGCGGAGACGACGAGATTGACGGCTGCTTCCGATGACCGGCGGATTTCGTCGAGTGTGCTGCCCATGGCCCAGGTGCTGACAACGGAAAAGCCGCTTTCCGAAAGGAGCGTGCGCAAGGAATCGTCAGTTCCGTTGACGGAGAAATCGAGCGGCGTCATGCCGAGGATGTTGACGGAATTCTGGCGGCGGGCGGATGTGCGCGGCTCCGTTACGATTCTTTCTGCGAGTGCTTCAAAGGCCATGCCGGCGCCGCTGATATAGGAATGCATGCTGTTTGTGGCCAGGCCGAAGCAGGGAATGCCCGTGTCATGTTCGATCACGGCGGCGATGGCAGGAAGGTCGGTGCCCATCATCATCGGAATCGGGGTACCGGCGATCGCGATGAAAGCAGGGGTGAGGTCGGCGGCTGTTTCTTCAATATCGCGGATCAGCTTGTCGTCGTCGCCCATGATGGCTTCCATTTCGGAGAGCGCGGAGATGAAGACCATGCTGTCATTGTCGTACCAGCGCGGCTCGTCGTGCGTGTTGTATGTGGAATTGCAGCCGGAGGCGTCGTGGAGGACCGTCATGCCGCCCAGTTCAAAGAGGGCGGAAGCGACACCGGAAACGTCGGCCGCGTAAATGGAAATCACACTTGCAGTTTGTTTTACAGACAACAGCCGCACCCCCATCCTTTGATCTGTATCAGGCTTCTGGCGTCTTTTTCCGCCAGGAAGGCTTCCGTCATCAGGCCTGCCATGCGGCAGATCCCGTCGTAGCCGTACATGCCGCCGCCTTCGATGATATTGACAAAGTAGTTTGTGCCGGTGAAGTAGGCAGCCTTCTGTCCGACCGCCAGCAGCTTTTCGCCGGCGTGTCTGTTTACAAAGCGCATTTTCGGGCGGATCGTCGCGTACAGCTTTATGTCGGGAAATTGTTCCTGCAGGAAGCAGAAATCTTTCTTTTCTTCTCCGTTAAAAGCATCGAGATAAATGCGTTCTACATGGAAGCCGTGCTCCAGCAGGAGACGCGCAAGGCCGAGCGGGCGCGGTGTCGCGGTATAGTCGATGGCGACGGGCGTCGTGCCGATCACAGCGAGGGCCGCGGCGAGGGCTTTTTCACAGGACGCTCTTGCAGGGGACGGATCGGGGCAGGGAACGATGAGCGCTTCGGCGAGGCGGCGCGTGTTTTCGTCGATCTCGTCATAGCCGTAGCAAAGCGGTACGTACAGCTGCTTCTGACCGAGACGGTCTTCGAGGGCCGACGCGGCGGCGCGGGCGGCGGGCTGTGTCGTGATGTTGAGAAAACTCGCGGCCATGTTCTGAAACTCCGCGTATGTGCGGCATAAGGTGATGTCGTGAAGACGGAAACCGGCGGAATGGGTAAGACGGACGAGGTCGCTTGTTTCGTCCGTCGCCAGGTCGTTTCCGATGATATTGACGGAATGGCTGTCGGGATCGGCCGGGTGAAGCAGCGTATAGACGGAGCGGCGCGTCAGTTCGTCCGGCGTCAGTCCGCTTTTCCGCATGATCGGGTTCATATAGCATTCGGCAAAGTCGATGTCCGGGAAGCGTTCGCGCAGCTTCGCGTAGACGAGCGACAGATCGCAGCCGATGAAATGGTGAATGCAGCTCGTATAGACGAGAATGGCCGGCGGCCTTACAGGCAGGCGGGACAGGATGTCCTCGATCCCGTCGATGATGAGCGTTTCCATATCACCGTCAAGCACATTATTTTCACGGATCGAGATACAGGAAAAGCGGTCCTCCGCATGCATTTCGGCTGCGGTCAGCACGACGCCGCGAAGACAGCCGGCAGCGCAGACATAGATCTGGTGACCCTGCGGTACGAGCATGGCCGTATGGACGATGTTCCAGGCACCGCGGGCCGGCGAGCCGTATTCCAGACCGGACGGGAACGGCGCGGGAAACGAAGCGTCCCCAAGCCGGACGGCTGTATCTGTAAGGTCTTCTTTGTCATTGATACGCTTCAGCATCTTTTTGTCTCCTTACCATTCTTTTCCACAGGCAGCTTTATAGACGGCGGCCGCGAGCATGCGGTATTCCTTTGCCATATCACTGTCCGGAAAAGCTTCGATCACGGTTTTGCCAAGCTCTTCGGCGTCCTGTACCGTACTGCTGCGGCTTAAGCTGCCGATAACGGAGGAATGAATATCTTCGGAAAGCTCCGCGACCTTTTCGTCCTCCCGCTTTACATCGCGCCGGTTCAGAATAATGCCGCCGAGCTGCGCGTATCCGCGGTCCCGGAAGTTTTCAACGGCCATGGCGATGTTGGCGGCCGCGTGGAGGGCCATGTTTTCACCGGATGTTATAATGAACACCTTGTCGGCGTATCCTGTCCGCATCGGCATGGAAAAGCCGCCGCAGACGACGTCACCGAGAACGTCGTACAGAACGATGTCCGGTTTGTAGACGTCGTAGGCACCTTTTTCCTTCAGCTTTTCGAGCGCGGCGATGATGCCGCGTCCGGCGCAGCCGAGACCAGGGGTCGGGCCGCCTGCTTCGACGCAGACGACGCCTTTGCAGCCGATTTTTACCATTTCGTCGAGTGTGAAATCATCCTTGCGTGACCGGACGAGGTCGAGGACCGTCGTCATGTGATCGCAGCCATGCAGGCTTATGGTGGAATCGGCCTTCGGATCACAGCCGATCTGCATGACGCGGTATCCTCTGTCCGCATATGCGGCGGAGAGGTTTGAAACGGTCGTCGACTTGCCGATGCCGCCTTTTCCGTATACTGCCAGTTTGATCATGATGCTTTTTCCTTTCCGTCAGCCGAAAGAGGAGACTCCGATTTCGTCACAACGTTGGAATAAGCGGTTTTGGCGCTGATTCCGCGAATGCGGCCGATCTTTCCGGACATGGCACTGATGACGTCCTGCGGAGCGTCCATCGCGACGCTGATGATGGAAATGTTCTTCTCCCGGTAGGGAATGCCCATTCGTCCCACGATGTAGGCGCTGTATTCATGAAGAATGTCGTTCAGCGCCTGGACGGATTCCTGATTTTCAATGATGATGCCGATGACGGCTACACGAGATTCCATATGTGTCCTCGCTTTCCTTGTCATTTTTCTGTGAGGGGGGATCAGCAGATACGCGGCAGAAGCTCACCGCCCGGCGGCGGCAGAAGCGTTTCCGCACCGATTTCCGTCTTCATGACGACACGGCCGGGCATGTCGGCTGTGACTTCGCCGATGATGGCCGCGTTCGCGGAATATTTGCCTTTGCGCAGCGTCTCGATCAGCTTCGGAGCCGTTTCCTGCGGGGCGAAGACGACGAGCCGGCCTTCGCACGCCAGATACAGCGGTTCCAGCCCGAGCATGCCGCAGACGCCTTTTACCTCACCGGCTACCGGAATGTCAGGCGCGTTTAAACGGATGCCGACATGGCTTTGCTCCGCGATCTCATAGAGGACGGTGCCGACGCCGCCGCGCGTCGCGTCGCGGATCACGTGAATGTCCTTCGAGGTGTCGAACATGCTTTTCACGGTGCCCCAGAGCGGCGCGCAGTCGCTTGTGACGTCGGCGTCGATGCCGAATTCATTCCGGGCAAGCAGAATCGTGCAGCCGTGGCGGCCGATATCGCCGGTAACGATGACGGCGTCGCCCGGTTTCGCGGAAGCGCCGGATGTGCTGACGCCATCCATGATTTCGCCGATCCCTGTCGTCGTGATGAAGAGATTGTCGACCTGGCCTTTTCCGGCGACCTTCGTGTCACCGGCGACGATGCGGATGCCGGCTTCTTTGGCTGTCGTTTCCATCGCGGCCGCGTATTTTTCAAGCTTCTCCATCGGGAAGCCTTCCTCGATAACGAACGCGCACGAAAGATACAGCGGCTTTGCCCCCATGCAGGAAAGATCGTTGACGGTTCCGCAGATGCTGAGCTTGCCGATGTTTCCGCCCGGAAATTCCGGCGGGGAAACGATAAAGCCGTCCGTGGTAAAAGCGAGGCGGCCGCTTTTAACGGTGAGGACGGCGGCGTCGTCGCTCGTCAGGTCCGGATTCGCGAAATGCTCCTTGAAAACCTGGTCGATCAGTTCCGAAGTCTGTCTGCCGCCGGCACCGTGCGCCAGCGTAATTGTTTTGTCCATTTTATTTTCCTCCATATTGGTAATACGCGGAACAGGCGCCTTCGTTCGAAACCATGCAGGCTCCGATCGGATGCTGCGGCGTGCAGCCGCTGCCGAAGACCTTGCAGTCGGAAGGCTTGCATTTGCCCTGCAGTACGTCGCCGCAGCGGCACGCTTTGTTCGCGCGTCCTGTGATTCTGGGCAGGCTGTATTTGATCCGGGCGTCGAAATCCCGGTATGCGTCGTTTAGTTTTACGCCGGAATTCGGAATGATGCCGAGACCGCGCCATTCCGCGTCGCAGGGCGTAAGAATCTCTTCCATAAGCTTCTGCGCGGCTTTGCTTCCTTCACGCGTTACGACGCGCGGATAGCAGTTCTCGAAGAACGGCTTTCCTTCGCCGAGCCGGACGAGCGTGACGGCAATGGCCGTCATCAGTTCATTCGCCGTGAAGCCGGTTATGACGCCGGAGATTCCTTCCGCGGTCAAGGCTTCGCAGACGGCCGTGCCGGTGATGGCATTGACGTGCCCCGGATACAGGAAAGCGTCCGCACTTCCCTTCAGCGCGCGATACGCATTGACCATCGTCTTGTTTGCCGTCAGCAGAGAAAAGTTCGTAAGGCCTGCTTCCCTGGCTTTCCGGACGGCGAGGCAGCTGGACGGTGTCGTCGTTTCGAAGCCGACGGAAAGAAATGCGACCTGCTCGTCCCGGTGCTCGTCCGCATACTGAAACGCGTCGACAGGAGAGTAGACGACCTGGATCTTCGCGCCTTTGCTTCTGGCGCCAGCCATATTCATTTCCGTTCCCGGAACACGGACAAGGTCGCCGAACGTACAGATCGTGACGCCCTTGTCGAGCGCGAGCATGACGGCTTCGTCGATAAAGCCGACCGGTGTCACGCAGACAGGACAGCCGGGACCTGAAATCAGGTCGATCTGTTCCGGCAGGAGGCTGCGGATGCCGAGACGGAAGATCTCGTGCGTATGTGTTCCGCAGACTTCCATGATGCGGACGTGCGGTCCGCTGTAGCCCGTGATGATCTCGCGTGCTGTTTTTTTACTGTTCATTCTGCAGTGCCTCCATGATATCATCGGTCTCATCCTTGTCATCTGCCGTGATCTTGGCGATCGCGACACCGGCATGGATCATAACGTAATCACCGGGATCGAGATCCTCGATCATTTCGGCCGAGACCTCGCGCTTCGCCCCGGAAGCGTCGACGATCGCCGTCCCGTCCTTGACACGGACGACTTTTGCTGCTAATCCTACACACATATTCAAGACTCCTTTCCGTTCATAAGATATGTCATTGCGGCGACAGACTGTCCCAGCGCGATGCCGCCGTCATTCGGCGGTACGAGGCTGTGAAGCAGGACCGTAAAGCCTGCCGCGGTAAGTTTCCTGTCACAAAGTGAGAGAAGCAGGTGGTTCTGGAACACACCGCCGCTTAAAGCTACGGTGTGAAGCTTCGTAATACGGGAAAGCTCCCGGCACCCCCGCGTGATCATGTCTGAAAGGGCCTGGTGGAAGAAAAACGCCAGCTCCCCGGGGTCTTCGCCGGCCAGCCGTCTGGCGGCAATATCGGATGCCAGCCGCTCCGTATCGAGCAGGATAAAGCCGTGACCTCCCGGGATCAGACCGTAACCGGTTGTTGTTTCTTTACCGCCGTTTTGCTTTGCGAATTCTTCGGCCGCGAATTCCAGCGCCATCGACGCTTCGCCTTCGAATGTCGATATCCTGCGGATGCCGAGGATCGCGCTGACCGCGTCAAAGAGGCGTCCGGCGCTCGTCGAAGTCACACAGTTGAGCGAATGGTCGATCATGGTGAGCTGTATTTTAAGCTCTTCTTCCGAGCAAAGTCCCAGATTTTCCGCAAGGATCCGCATTTCGTCATAGTCATGCGAAAGCCCGTACATCATGGAAACGGCGATCCGCCAGCCCTCGCGTGACGAGACGTCGCCGCCGGCCTGTGTGAACGGACAGATACTGGCAATCCGCTTAAAACCGCTGTATGAGGCAGACATCAGCTCGCCGCCCCAGATCGTTCCGTCTGTTCCGTATCCGGTGCCGTCGAAGGAAACGCCGATGACGGGGTCCGGATGGTCGTTTTCCGCCATGCAGGAAACGATGTGTGCGTAATGATGCTGGACCGGGAAAACGGGGATGCCGCGTTCCCTGGCAAGCTCCTGTGCCGCGTACGTCGTATTGTACTTCGGATGCATGTCGCACGCGATGATTTCCGGCTTGATTTCCAGCAGCGTTTCCATGCGGACGATCGATTCCCGGAGTGCGTTTACCGTGCGGACGTCTGCCATGTCGCCGATATACGGAGACGGATAAAAGAGACTTCCCGTGCCAAGGCAGAAGGTATTCTTGAGCTCTCCGCCGACACCGAGCACCTGCCCGCGCATATTGCCGGACATCATGAACGGAAGCGGAGCGTATCCGCGTGAACGGCGGATCATGTAAGGCTTCTCCTTGTAAAAATCCATCACGGAATCATCCGCCCGCAGACGGATCTTCCGGTCGTGCGACAGGATCGCGTCGCACATGGAGGAAAGCTCTGTTACCGCGTCCTCGTCACTGCGGCAGATCGGGGCGCCGGAGATGTTGCCGCTCGTCATTACGAGACAGTCTGGTACTTCGATGCTGTCGTCATATGTAAAAATCAGCAGCTGCAGCGGCGCGTACGGAAGCATCAGCCCCACATTCGGGTTGCCCGGCGCGATCGCGGGGCAGAGCAGACCGCCCTTTTTTCGTTTCAGCAGAATAATCGGCTTCTGGTGGCCGTCGAGGATCGCTTCTTCCTCCGGGGAGACTTCGCATTCACGTTTGGCTGTCCCGAGGTCGCGCGCCATGACGGCAAACGGTTTGGCCGGCCGTGTTTTGAGACGGCGGAGGCGTGAAACAGCATCCTCGTTCGTTGCGTCACAGCTTAAGTGGAAGCCGCCGATCCCTTTGATCGCCACGATGCCGCCGTCCCGGATGATCCGCCGTGTTTCGGTGATTGCGTCGCGTCCGTGCTCGCTGCGGCCGATCAGGTATACCTCCGGTCCGCAGTCGTTGCAGCAGACAGGCTGAGCATCGTACCGCCGCGTCTCAGGGTGCGTGTATTCATAGAAGCATGTATCGCACATGGGAAATTCGCCCATGCTCGTCCGCTCCCTGTCGTACGGCATGGAGTCGAGGATCGTAAGCCTCGGTCCGCATGCGGTGCAGTTGATAAAAGGATGCAGGTAGCGTCGGTTCTTTTTGTCGAAAAGCTCTTCCTTGCATTTCGGACAGACCGCGATATCGGGCGAAACGAAGATTTCGCCCTTTTCATGGGTGCTTTCGATGATGTCGAACGAGTCGAAGCAGCGTTCCTCCTGTAGTTCCCGGGTATCGACCTTCAGGATAGCCGAGCGCTCCGGCGCATGGTTCGTGAGGTCGTCGAGGAAGCGTTCCAGTTCCTTCTTCGTTCCCTGCGCCAGGATCTCGACGTAGGAGCCCTTGTTGCAGACGCTTCCCGTGATCCGGTCCTGCTCGGCGATCCGGCTGACGAACGGCCGGAAGCCGACGCCCTGGACGATGCCGTAAGCACAGATTCGTTTTGTGTTAAGCGAAGACGCAAGTTCTTCCGGACTTCGTTCGATATGGTTTTTTCCTGAAATGACGGTAATACTGTCTGACATAGGATCACATTCTCCCTGATACGGCGAAATGCGGCAGATCGATGAATTCGCCGGTAAATTCCGGAACAGCCCGTTTCAAAAGACTGTCCCCGATGATGATGTCGTACTGCCCGTTCCGGACAAGCCGGATGAAATCGTCTTCCTCGGCGAGGGAAGCGTCGCCGTCCCGGATCAGCTCATCCGCCATCATGAACCACGAAGCAGCGGTGATCTGCGGAAGCGTTCTGCCGGCGCAGGCTTTCTCCGCTTCTTCGCGGATCGTGTGCGCGATCACCTGCTGATGGACGATCAGTATTTTTTTCCCGGAAAAGGAAGGGTACCGGTTCCGGATTTCCGCCGGCAAGACGGGATATCGTATCTCGTAAGGCGTTCCGAAGCGTGACTGGAGCATTTGTGCCGCCGCAAGTCCCGACGGCGCGGTCACAAAGTTCTTCGCGGCGGCGCCGGCCTGACGGATATCATCCAGCCCGCTTCCCATCCCGTAGCAGAAAACCGTGTCAAACCCTTCCTGCTTCAAAACTTCGGAGATGTCGGACCCGGCCGTAAGCGAAGACGTGTCGAGCGGCGTCGCGCCGATCACGCCGGCCGCGTTCGGAATCGTCCGCGGATCGTCGTCTGCAAACGTTTCAAAAAGCGCCAGATACGCTTTGGAGGCGCCGCGGTCGTAAAGCTCCATCCCGTCCGTATCGATCGTGATCACCGGAATGTCCAGTTTCTTCTCCGCCATCCGCCGCAGCGCCTTGTAATCCGTCGCGATGACGGCCGGCACAGGTGTCCCGATCACGGCGGCGAACGAAGCGTCGAGCCGGGAAGCAGCGGCGCAGAGCTTCTCGACAAGCTTCTCGTCGCGGCCGAGGATCGCGTCCATATCGCGGAGACCTGCGCTGAAAACAGCACTCTTCCTGGTGAACCACCGCGGCTCGTCGAAGCCGCAGATGTTGCCGGTGCAGCCGCCTGCGTCGCAGATGACGAGGATCCCGCCAAGCTCGTACAAGACGGCTGATGCGCCTGACTGGTCCGGCGCGAACGGTGCGATAACCTTCCACAATCCCTTCATCGGCTGCTCCCTTCTGATGAAGATGTATCAAGCGCCTGCTTCATCGCAGTAAAAAGCTTTGTCACGCCTTCGTATCCGAATGGCTGGCGTTCCTCCGACCAGGATACGTTCGGGCACCCGGGGCGGTAATAGCGGGCGTCTTTGCCGATCGTCAGATCGATATGGACACGGCCGCTGTCGTAATACAGCATGGTCGGCGACAAATTGGAGAAGATCCGTGACGCGGGGCAAAGAGCGGCGAGTCTGCGGATGTAGACGAAGTCCTCATCCGTCGGAGTTCCGTAAATTTCCGCGACGGTAAGCCCATACCGTGTGAAGGCCAGGGAAAGCTCGAACGCGTTCGCGTTCGCCATTTCACCTACCGCGATCACGGCGTTTCCGTGCGTTTCGCAAAACGCGCGAACCGCTTCCTCCGCTTCCCGGCGGTACTTCGTGTCGTCGAAGGAAGCACCGAGGGCAGACGCAAAAAGCTTATACTGGTTCGCGATCTTATCGATCTGGTACAGACGCGCAAGCTCGATGTACGGCATGGAGAGCCGTGTTTCAAGATCCTGGGCGGCGAGGCGTGATTCCGGGTTCAGAACGAGATTGAAATTTGCGGCGCCCATGGCAAGGTACTCTTCAAAGCTGCCGCATCGGGAAATCTCATTGATTTTGCTGATGCCGAGGCTCTTGAGAAGCGGATAAAGCTCGCACGAATCGTCGAGCGGCGCGAAGTGGCCGAGCAGGTTGACCGTCGCCGGCTCTTTTTTCACCGGCGCCAGCAGCGAGTAAATCGACTGGCGGACAAAAACCATCGGCGGTTTCCGCCCTTCCCTCGTCAGCGCGTACATATAGCAGGGAAGCACCGGCAGGCCGGCCTGATCGGACGCTTTGCGGCAGACACGTTCCATGTCCGTGCCGAGAAGCGCGTCGACGCACGTGATGCAGATCATGACAACGGATGGCTTCTGCGGCAGAAAGTCCACGATTTCCTGAACTGCCTGCGGAATTTTCTGAAGATGGCGTCCCGTTACAAGATCCGTTTCATCCATGAGCAGGAAGAAAAAGCGGTCCCGGTATTCTTTCATTTCCGTCAGAAGCGATGTGTTGCGGCCGCAGCATCCGGGCGAGACGAGCAGCATGACCGACCCGGGGATCGAAAGTCCGGCGCGTTTGACGCCGAAGCCCTGCGCGCCGGGCGAGTTGAACGCAAGCGTGGCCGGCGAGCTGTAGATCAGATGCGTCGACGTCATTAGCTCAGCCGGGATATTGCCGCGGCCTGCCGCATTAAGAGACTCTGCTGTTATGGAATACGGTTCTTTCGTCATTTCGTTTCCTCATCTTTCAGAAGCGTTTCCGCGAGCTCCAGGAATTTCCGGCTGATCGGAAGCGTTGGATCGCCCTCAATCACGGTCTTCCCCAGGTCTTCAAAATGAATGATGTCCTGGCTCCGCGGAATATCCGCCAGAACGGGCAGATCATTCGCGGCGGCAAAAGCACGTACCTTCTCCTCCTCCTGTTCGACGTTCCGCCGGTTCAGGATGATCCCGCGCACCTTCGCATAGCTGCGGTCGGCAAAATTTTTCACGGCCGTGTTGATATTATTTGCGGCGTAAAGCGCCATCTTTTCTCCGGACGTCACGATCAGGACCTGATCGGCATAGCCCTCGCGGATCGGCGCCGCGAAGCCGCCGCAGACGACGTCGCCGAGGACATCGTACAGAACGACATCCGGCCGGAACGTCTGAAAAAGCTCCAGATCCTCCAGCAGGTTAAAGGTCGCTATGATGCCGCGGCCCGCGCAGCCGAGCCCGGGCGTGGGACCGCCTGTTTCGATGCAGAGCACGCCGCCGAAGCCGACACGGGAAATTTCCTCGATCGATTCCGGATCCGCGTCGTATTCCCGAAGGTAATTCATGACCGGCAGAAGCGGCCGGCCGCCGAGCAGATTGATGGTGGAATCTGCTTTCGGGTCGCACCCGATCTGGATCACCCGTTTGCCCAGAACGGCGAAAGCAGCCGAAAGATTGCCTGTAACCGTTGATTTTCCGATGCCGCCCTTACCGTAGATCGCAATTTTCAGCATGACGTTCCTTTCTTTTTCCGAAAAAGGACATAGAAAAAAGCCCTTTCTGTTTCCCTGTAAAACAGGAATACCGGGCTCATGACGATGCGGCCGCATGGGAAATGCCGCGTAAGAGATGCATTCTCTTGATGCTTGGAAAAACCTCGCCGTCAGAGCCATCCTGTATGAAATTTTGCTGTCCGGACGGAAGAAAGCTGCAGCGCTCGGCAATGCCTTGCACTCAGGTATCTTTTATCCAAATTCCAGTATAAACGGATAAAAATGATTTGTCAATCTTTTCACAGCATTGACAGAATCGAATAATTTGCGTATGCTATATATAATATGAGGTGGGCGGCAAAAGAATAACTTCGATTCGTATTATCGTTCAAAGAGGGACCTGCTATGTTTTTTATCATGGGAATCAGTGACAAGATCGACCAGCTTCGTTTTGACCAGCTCACAGTTTGTCCGGTGTGCGGCAGTTACGGGCATCTGCGCGTATATATGGCCTACACCTATTTTATGTTCTTTTTTATTCCGCTGTTCAAGTGGAACCGACGTTATTACGCGCGCATGGAATGCTGCGGAGCACAGGCGGAGCTGGATCCGCGTCTCGGCAAAGCGATCGCGGACGGTTCCATCACGTATCTGAACGTGCAGATGCTGCGCTTCTCGAGGCATGACGCGTGGGGCGGCCAGGGAAGCCAGAACTATGGCGGAGCATACAGAAATGCCGGAAACACGGGTACTGCGGGATCCGGGTATGCCAAACAGTGCCGTTACTGCGGCTACAGCACGACAGAGGACTTCGAATACTGCCCGAAATGCGGACGCCGCTTCGACTGATGAATCATTCCCTTTCCGAAAATCCTTACAGAAAGTGTAAAAAAGTGTTATAATAACAATGTTCAGGCTGAAAAGTTTTCCCGTTCGCGGGAAAACCTTTTTGACACTGGACATGTCACAGCGAAGCTTTTTTATCGGAAAGGAAGTTGCATTATTATGTTCCACGCGGGTGAATATGTAGTAGATGGTTTCAGCGGTATCTGCAAGGTCGAAGAGATGAAGGAACTCTGCATGCCCGGCGGAGTGAAAGCACGGAAATATTATGCGCTGATCCCGCTGCAGAGCGACGGAAGCGTTGTTTACTCACCGGTCGAGAGCGACAAGGCTGCGATCCGCCGCGTCATGACGGCGGAGGAGGCAGAATCTCTGATCGATTCGATCCCGGATATCGAGCCGCTTGAAATCACGAACGACAAGTACCGGGAAGAGCAATACAAGAGCGCAATGAAAACATGTGATTCACGGGAATGGATCCGGATCATTAAGACATTATGGCTCCGCGGCAAAGAACGAAGCCGCAAGGGAAAACAGAGCACGTCTGTAGACAGCCGGTATCTGAAGGCTGCCGAGGATTATCTCTACACGGAGCTGTCCGTAGCGCTCGGCAAAGAAAAAGAATCCATGGAAGCGTACATTACGAATCGTATACGCACCATGGAGCAGGAGAGCTGTGCCGAATAATTCCGGCATATCTGTATCTTTCTTGTTGCTGTCCGGCAGTCACGCATTCTAACTTCATCCCATAATTGTTTGATCTAGATGCTGACTGAACCGCCAAAGGCGGTTCTCCTCCCGGAACCGAACGGCGTAATGGGACCAATGGGGCTCGAACCCATGACCTCTCGCGTGTGAGGCGAACGCTCATCCCAGCTGAGCTATGATCCCGCTTCGATTATTATACCACGAATGTGCGGATACGCAAATACAAAATAAATTTTTAAAAAGAAGGTACGAAAATGGAGCATTCCATCAGCGGACACACGAAGATGATCGCACTTCTGGGGCGTCCCGTCGGCCATTCCATGTCACCGGCCATGCAGAATGAAAGCTTCCGTCTTCTGGATCTGGATTACTGCTATCTGGCGTTCGATGTGGGCGAGGAAGAGCTGGACGAAGTCGTGCGGGCATTCCGCCTTATGGACGTCCGGGGCATGAACATCACAATGCCGTGCAAGAACCGCATGGCAGAGCTCTGTGACGAGCTGTCGCCGGAAGCCCGGTTCTGCGGCGCTGTCAATACGGTCGTAAACGAGAACAGCCGTCTCACCGGCTACAGCACGGACGGGACCGGATTCCTCCGAAGCGCCGAAGAACACGGATTTCAGCCCTCCGGAAGCCGAATCGTTCTCTTCGGTACGGGAGGCGCCGCTTCCTCTGTCCTCACCGCGTGTGCCCTCGCAGGCGCCGCCGAAATTACCGTATTCGGCCGGCCTTCAGGCCGGTACTACAGCCGCGCGCAGCAGATCGCAGCAAAGCTTCGGGAATCGAACGGCACGGCGGTCACCGTTACCGCGTTTGACGATGATACACTGAAGAAAGCACTTTCCGGCGCCGATCTCCTCGTAAACGCCACATCCGTAGGCATGGCGTCTGACGCGGACGGCTGCCTCATCCCGGATGAATCTTATTTCCACAAAGATCTGATCGTGGCGGATGCCATATACGAACCGCGTGAGACGAAGCTCGTCCGAATGGCACGCAGCGCCGGCTTGACCGCCTTCGGCGGCCTCGATATGCTGCTGTATCAGGGAGATGATGCCTTCCGCCTCTGGACAGGCAAAGAAATGCCGGTCGCCGAAATCCGCGGAAAGTTCTTCCCGGAAAGCTTGTAAAACCAATACGGATACCATATAATTAGGCCAAGGCACATTATATGGTATCTTTTTTATCAGAAAATCAACGAAGCAGCATAAGGAGGACATAGATTGGAAAGAGAAACCGTAATCGTCATGGATTTCGGCGGCCAGTACAACCAGCTGATCGCGCGCCGCGTGCGTGAATGCAGCGTCTACTGTGAAATCTACTCATACCGCAAAAGTCTCGAAGAAATCAAAGCCATGAACCCCAAAGGCATCATTCTGACAGGCGGTCCGAACAGCGTCTACGAAGAAGGCGCCCCCACCTATACACGCGAGCTCTTCGAGCTGGGCATTCCGATTCTCGGCATCTGCTATGGCTCCCAGCTTATGATGCACCTTCTGGGCGGCCGCGTCACGAAAGCACCTGTCCGCGAATACGGCAAAATCGAAGTCTCCGTCGATACGACAGCCGCCTTCTTTTCCGGCGTCTCACCCAGCACCGTCTGCTGGATGAGTCATAACGACTACATCGAAGAAGCAGCGCCCGGATTCCGGATCACCGCACACACGCCGGACTGCCCCGTCGCGGCCGCGCAGGATGACGGACGGAAGCTTTATATTACCCAGTTCCACCCCGAAGTACTCCACACCGCCGAAGGCAAGACGATGCTCTTCAACTTCGTCCGCCGCATCTGCGGCTGTTCCGGCGACTGGAAGATGGATTCCTTCGTCGATACAACGATCCGGAACATCCGCGCCAAAGTCGGCGGCGGCAAAGCACTCTGTGCCCTCTCCGGCGGCGTCGATTCCTCCGTCGCAGCCGTACTCATGAGCAAAGCCATCGGCGAACAGCTCACATGTGTCTTCGTCGACCACGGCCTCCTGCGCAAGAACGAAGGCGACGAAGTCGAAGCCGTCTTTGGCCCGAACGGCCCGTACAAGCTCCACTTCATCCGCGTCAACGCCCAGCAGCGCTTCTACGATAAACTTGCCGGCGTGACCGAGCCCGAGCATAAACGCAAAATCATCGGCGAAGAATTCATCCGCGTCTTCGAAGAAGAAGCAAAGAAAATCGGCAAAGTCGACTATCTCGTCCAGGGCACGATCTACCCCGACGTCGTCGAAAGCGGCCTCGGCGGCGAATCCGCCGTCATCAAGTCTCACCACAACGTCGGCGGCCTGCCCGACTACGTCGATTTCAAAGAAATCATCGAGCCCCTCCGCTACCTCTTCAAAGACGAGGTACGCAAAGCCGGTCTCGAACTCGGCATCCCCGAAAACCTCGTATTCCGCCAGCCTTTCCCTGGCCCCGGCCTCGGCATCCGCATCATCGGTGACGTCACCGCCGAGAAAGTCAAAATGGTCCAGGAAGCAGACGCCATCTACCGCGAGGAAATCGCCAAAGCCGGTCTCGACCGCTCGATCAACCAATACTTCGCCGCTCTCACGAACATGCGAAGCGTCGGCGTCATGGGCGATGAACGAACCTACGATTACGCCGTGGCGCTGCGCGCCGTCACCACGATCGACTTCATGACCGCTGAAGCCGCGCAGATCCCGTGGGACGTACTGAATACGATCACAAACCGGATCGTGAATGAAGTGCCCCATGTGAATAGAGTCGTGTATGACTGCACGAGCAAGCCGCCTGGGACGATTGAGTTTGAATAAGCTGCAAGCCATGCAAGGATAAAATTAACAGGACCCAGGGAGGAGCGTTTACGCTCATACCTGGGTCCTGTTAATTTTATCCTTATACGGCGCCAGCCGTACACCGAGATGGAGCGAAGCGGAATCGAGGTGCGCATGGCGTCTTCATTGGGAGGAGCGTTTACACTCCGATATAGGCTGGCTTGAAAAAGTAAATTCCGGTACAGAAGTAAATTATATGGATGCAACCGAAAAGCAGGATGCTGCCGGCAAGGAGGAGACTTCCATGTCAACTTGTGTGCAGGGCATCTGATTTAGCTGGCAGAGCCGCAGGACTATGATGAAAATGTGAGAACTGGAAAAAGACGATCTGCTGATCTTTCCAGACTCGTTCTGGTATGGAATCAGCAGTGAGAAGAAAAAGCAGTTTCAGATTCTGAAAGATCTGATGAAGCGGGATAGTGTGGATAAATTTGTGAAAGCCACATGTGTATGCAAGGAAGGAAAGCTGATCTTCCGTCTGGTTTATCATCATGCCGGATGCAGGAAGATTTTCGAAAGACTCTGAATCTCTTCTATGGAGGACAAAGCAATTGAAAAGGTTTTCGCACATTTGAAGCTGGAAAGTGAATATGGTGTGCTGTATGTAGAAGCGCGGTGTCGGGAGCGTGCCGATTGGATTTCCAGGATCAGCCTTTCCGTTTTTTTCAACCTTATAGCCAGACATTGAATATCGGCAGAGTCATGACGCCGACACTTGCCATGCAGGTCACAAGGAAAATTGAGATTGCAGAATTCAAATCACAGCCTAAAGAAGAATCAGAAAGGCTGATGAAGTAACTGGCAATGTAGCGGAGGTCAGATCCCGAAGACGGTTGATTCAGTAGAAAATGATGGAATGGGTTCGTCCATCAGCAGAAACTACATGAGAGGTATTGAGGATATGGTGGAACAGAATGATAACTGCTTTGATGGCATCATCAATAATGTTGCCATGCCGCAGACACCGGATTCAGGATCTCCTGCAGAACAGCAGACCGAAGCAGAAATTGCAGAGGAAACAAAGAAGTCTGTTCTTGGAAAAATTAAGGAACAGCAGGACAGGGAGATATTCACACAGCCACAGCCAAAGAAAGCTGTGCCGCTTTGCCCGGACAGGGAGCTGATGTGATATGCCAGATCGGAATGTGCAGTTCCATTTTTTTACAACCGAAGAGGAAGCTGCGGCAATCCGTCAGAAGGAAGCGGATGCCGGGATCAGAAATGAGAGCGCGTATCTCAGGAAGATGGCAATCGACGGATACATGATCCGGATGGATCTGAGTGATGTGAAGGAAGTCGTAAGACTCCTTCGCATCAACAGCAACAATCTGAACCAGTATGCAAAAAAGGCAAATGAGACCGGCAGTATTTATCTTGATGATGTAAAGGAGCTGCAGATACAGCAGGCGGAATTATGGAAAAAGCTCAAAGAGATCCTGAGACGCCTGGCGGAAATTCGGTAACCGGGGAAGACGAACAGGCTATAAATCAGAAATATAGCCTGCCCCGGCTATAAAAGAACCGGGAAAGGAGATGGGGAAAGCATGGCAGCAACCAGACTGATCACAATGCATGTAAATAAGGGAAAGACCGTGGCGAGGTGCCTGAAAGACCGGACGGATTATGCTAAGAACGGAGAGAAGACAGAGAACGGAGAGTACATTTCCGCATATGCATGTGATGCCGAAACAGTAGATGAAGAGTTCATGCTGGCAAAGCAGGAATATTTCCGGACAACCGGAAGGAAACCGAGAGGTGACATCATCGCCTACCAGATCCGCCAGTCCTTTAAGCCGGGTGAGATCACACCGGAGGAAGCAAATCAGGTTGGCTATGAAACTGCCATGCGTTTTACCAAAGGCAATCACGCTTTTATTGTTGCCACCCATACGGACCGGGCGCATATCCACAATCACATCATTTTCAATTCTACAAATCTAAGCTGTGACCGGAAGTTCCGTGACTTCTTTTTCATCGCGATCGCGCTGCAGCATCTTTCTGACCTTGTCTGCATTGAGCATGGCCTTTCTGTTATCAAACCCAAGAGACCCAGTGAGCGGGAAAAGAGAACGACTTATCCGGAGAGAAAATCGTTCCGGGATGAACTGCGGGAGACGATTGATCAGATCCTGCAGGAAGAAAAGCCGGATGACTTTGATGCATTTCTTGCTGCGCTGCAGAAGAAAGGGTATGAAATCAAGCGCGGAAAGAATACTGCAATCCGGGGAAAATCCCAGAAGCGTTTTATCCGGTTCCGGTCGCTCGGTGCCGGTTATACGGAAGAAGATCTGAGAAAAATCATTGCCGGAGAGTGGGAGCAGGATCCGGAAAAAATGCAAGGTCAGCAGGAGCCGAATGGAAGGAACCGCAGGACATGGCAGAGACCGGATACGGAATTTGATCTGCTGATCGATATCCAGAAGAAGATTGCAGAAGGAAAAGGTCGGGGGTTCGAGACCTGGGCAACGAACCATAACACAAAGCAGATCGCCAAAGCAATTTATTTTCTGGAGCAGCATGGCGTCAGGGACTACAGCGAAATCGAAGCAAAGCTCAAAGAAAAGACTGCACGTTTTGGAGAACTGTCATCGACCATCAAGGAAAAAGAGAAGCGACTGGCTGAGATCTCCGTGTTAAAGACGCACATCATAAACTATTCAAAGACCAAAGAGGTGTATGTGTCTTATCGGAAGTCCGGCTATAATAAAAAATTCTTTGAAGCGCACCGGGAAGAAATCCTTTTGCACAAAGCGGCGAAGCAGGCATTCACAGAACTGCAGACAGACAAGCTGCCAAGAGTGAAAGAACTGAGTGCCGAGTATACGCAGGTCCTTGCAGAAAAGAAAGCTGCCTATACCGAGTACCGGCAGTTAAAAAAAGAAATGCAGGAATATGGAATTGCCAAACAGGATATTGACCGCTTCCTGAAAATTGAAGAAGCGCAGCAGCAGGACAAAGAAAATAAAAAAGAAACAGCAAGATAGCCAGCGGGGAATACATTGGATGAAAGTCTGATGGGTTCCCCGTTTTTGTGCGCCCGGTGGGCGCACGCTCTAAAGGGTGAAAGTCCCTAATCCACCCGGTAGTGGGAAGGATACAGCCAAAGGCAAGGGTGTCCATCGCGAGGTGGAATCTGAAGAAAGCCGGATGTCGGGAACATACTAACCGGCGGGCAAATCTCCGGGCCGACGAACAGAAACTTCATAAGGCTGTGAAGCATGGGTAAAGCTGCAAAACAAGCACGAAGCCCGATAACTACACGGAATGCCAACAGTAAATGAAACGGTCACATGGAGAGAAAGAGTGTGTGAGTACCCGGGGAGGTCTCACGGACGTGTCCAAAGCGATAAAACATTCGCGGATGCGGTTGAAACAAGATCTGTCGTGAGAAGTCAGCTGAGGCCATAGTACCCAAGCGGTTGCAAACGCAGGGAAAGGGCCAAACAATAGGAGATGCAGGTCAATGAATGCAACCAAAGATGGAGTTAAGGACAGACAACTTCATATCGAAGACTACCGGATGGGGATACCTGCGGAACAGGGAAAGCAAGCCGGAGTGTCCGCCTATCGGAGGATTGCTGAAACGGACAGCACCATCACAGACCTATGGGCGAACAGCCTGCTGGAGCTGATTCTGAGAGGAGACAACCTGAACAAGGCGTATCTACAGGTGAAGCGAAACAAAGGCAAAGGTGGAATCGACGGAATGCAGGTGGATGAACTTCTGCCCTTTCTGAGAGAAAACCAGAGCACGATAATCGAGCAGGTACGGAACGGGAGCTATAAACCGAACCCGGTTCGCAGGGTAGAAATACCCAAGGAGGAAAAGGGAAAGACGAGAGGACTGGGAATCCCGACGGTAGTGGATCGAGTGATTCAACAGGCAATCGCGCAGGAGCTTATACCATTGTACGAAGTGCAGTTCTCAGACAGCAGTTTCGGATTCCGCCCGAAAAGAGGGTGTCACGATGCACTCAGACAGGTTCAGAAATACGTGAACGAGGGATACGTCTATGCGGTGGGAATGGATTTGGAGAAGTTCTTCGATACCGTAAACCACAGCAAGCTGATAGAGGTACTTTCGCGCACAATCAAGGATGGACGAGTGATATCGTTGATACATAAATACCTTAATGCGGGAGTGATGAAGGATGGCGTTTTTGAGAAAACGGAATACGGCGTGCCGCAAGGCGGGCCATTAAGTCCGCTGCTTGCGAACGTCATGCTGAACGAACTGGACAAGGAACTGGAGCGAAGAGGACACAGGTTTGTCCGATACGCCGACGACTGCATGATTCTGTGCAGAAGCCGAAAGAGTGCAGAGCGCACGTTGGAGAACATTGTACCTTATATCGAGGGCAGGTTATTCCTTAAAGTCAATCGTACCAAAACGACAGTGAGCCATATCAGCAAGATCAAGTACCTGGGATATGCGTTTTACAGACATCAGAAAAAGTGCAGATTCCGGGTACATCCCAAGTCAATCAAAAAGATGAAGGATAACCTGCGAATTCTCCTCGGCCGGAATAACGGAATGGGAAACAAAGTCAGAGAGCAAAAGCAGAAACAGTTCGCTACGGGATGGGTCAACTACTATGCCATGGCAGATATGAAGAATCTGATGCAGGAAACGGACGAATGGATGCGCAGGAAGATCAGAGCTGTATACTGGAAGCAGTGGAAGAAAGTTCGAACACGATACAAGATGCTGCAAGGACTGCATCTGCCGGATTGGCAGGTGCATAAGCTGGCAAACAGTCGAAAAGGTATCTGGAACACAGCGCAAGTGCTGTCCACGGCCTTAACCAAACAAATAATAGTCAGACTGGGATATGTATCCATGTCTGACTATTACCAGAAAGTATGTGAAAACTATTGAACCGCCGTGTACCGAACGGTATGCACGGTGGTGTGGGAGGTCGGCTGCTCAACTAATGAGCAGCCTCCTACCCGATTGCGTGTTAAAACGAGCCATGCGCTCAAAATAAAAAACAGATGAGGCATGCTTGCACGCACGAATCTGTTTTTTGTTTTGAGCATACGGCGAAGTGCCGGCATGGCGGAATTAATGAAGCGGCATTCAGCGCTCACATGTGAGTGCGTGGCCAGACTCAAAGAGTCTGATCAAAGGGGATTGGGGGGCGCACGACGTCCGGTGGACGTCGGTCCTGCGCGGACCGAAGCGAAGCGGAGACCGTCACCAACGAGCGTAAGGCCAACTTGTACAAGTTGGCACTGCTTGCCAATTTGTGAATGCCCATATCTGGGCTTAGAGCTTTTGGACTCTTGCACTTATGTCCGTTTTAATGGACAGCGAAAATGTTAATTTTATAGTGCCGGAAAGAACGGTGATAAAAACAATACAAATTTCTGAATTCTGTTTCAGAAACTGCCATAATAATTTCGAGATATCGAAAATTTGTTTGTATTTAGTACTGATACAGACTATAATAAGTATAATTGGTGCAATATGGATGCCAAGAATATGTTTCTATAGAACGCTATGAGGTAATTGCATGTCTGTATCATACAATGGTTTGTGGAAATTATTGATTGACAAGAATATGAAGAAAATGGATTTGGTCGAAAATGAGAAAATCGGTATCAGCTCCAGCACTCTTGCCAAGATGAGTAAAGGGGAGCCTGTATCTATGTCAATACTGGAAAAAATATGTAGAGCTCTCGACTGTGATCTTGGAGATGTAGCCAGCTTTGTACGCAATGAAGACGACAAGCAGACTGATGCAAAATAATCTTAAAGAGATCGGAGAGTAAATGATGATTGAAGCAAATATTTATGATATGCCTTACGTATGCAGGACGAAGGACCTTTTGTGGGCGCATGAGACAAGACTGATTTTTTCACTTCTGATGAATGACGGCCTGTCCATGAATGATATAAAACAAAAAATAGAGGATGAGAATACCTTTAATGCTGCATCTGCAAGCAGGGCGAAGGAAATTCGTCAGGCACTTATCAGGCGCAATAATGCAGTTGATGACGAATTTAGAAATATATTTTTGCATGGATCGATAGAGATACAGAAAGTTATGTGCGCAATAATGATCATGCTGACAGACAGGACATTTTATGAATTCATGGATCTTGTGTATAGAGAAAAACTGATTACCGGAGATTTGAAACTTACGGATTCTGATGTAATTGGATTTATTCATGAGATTCAATCAAAAGATGACAGAGCGTCAAAGTGGACCGATGCAGGAATAAAAAAATTGCGAACTCAGTATTTGATGATTTTGCGTGAGGGTGGACTTCTCTCAATCGGGGATCTGAAGAATCAGAAACTCTTAAAGCCTATTCTACCACCGTCATTTACAGATTATCTTGATGACAATGGTCTGGAAAGAGTCCATCGCATACTGACGGGAGAGAGAGCATGAAGACAATAGAAGAAAGACTCGACATTCTGGAAGAGAAGATGCGTGCGGAATCTTTCAGGACAAATACAGGATTGGGAAACGAAGTCGGCTATTATGTTTTTGACTATGAAGCACATCAAGAGCTAACCGTCAGGAAAAGAATAGAGGAACTCAAACATACCAATACGGAGCTTAAATTTGGCTATCAGCTTGTTATATATGATCTTTATGAATTGATGCTGCAGCTTCTTGCAGACGAGGATGCACTTGAGGATTTAAAAGAACTTGAGGAGGAGGAAGGCACTGATTATGTTTTTTTCAGTATCTCCGAAGTGTTGAAATTTAATGATAAAGACAGTCTGATTGTGAATTACATTGTGGATCATACACCGCAGGATGCAGTCGTCTTTCTTACCGGAGTCGGGAAATGCTATCCGATACTCAGGTCACATAAGATTTTAAATAATCTCCATCAGGTAATGGATCACTGTCCTGTTATCCTTTTTTATCCAGGACGGTACACAGGAGATTCGTTGAATGTATTTGGAGAGCTGAAAGAAGATAACTACTACCGTGCATTTCCGCTGGTAGAAAGATAAAGTGAAAATTGCAGGTCTTATGAAAGGCGTATCGAGATGAAAATTTATGACATGTTTGAGAAAAAAATCGACAGACCTATTACAGGTGTTGTAAAGGTAGGTCAGATTGAGGATGCAGATAAAAAACAGGAGCTGGAGGAATATGTTGTTACCAGAGGACTGACAAAGCACTTCAGAGAATTCTTTACGAATTATACCAACAGTATCAAAAATCCGACGGATGAGATGGGTGTCTGGATATCCGGATTCTTTGGAAGTGGTAAGTCTCACTTCCTGAAAATCTTGTCTTATGATCTGGATAATACGGTTGTTGCGGGAAAACATCCATGGGAATATCTTGTAGACAATAATCCGGCATTAAAGGATGATGCCATGCTTCTTGCAGATATGCAGCTTGCTGCGAATACACCGACGGATGCAATCCTTTTTAATGTGGATTCCAAGAGTGCAGCATCTGCAAAGTCGGACAGCAATGCCATCGTGATGGTTTTTAATCGTGTATTTAATGAAAAACTTGGATATATCGGTTCTATTCCTGCGCTTGCTGATCTTGAAAGACAGCTTGACGAGGAAGGACTGTATCAGAAATTCCAGGAAACTTATAAAAGTGTGACAGGCGATGAATGGCTTGCATCGCGCCATAAGTTCAAGATCATGAGAAGCAAAGTCGAGAAGACGCTTGTGGAGATGGGCTACATGACGGAAGAAGATGCGGCTCTCTGGACAAAGGAATCCTCTACATTGGGGTACCAGATTGCAATTGATGAATTTGCAGACAGAGTAAAGGCATATGTAGACAGAACCGGAAGACGTGTCGTGTTCCTGGTAGATGAGATTGGACAGTTTATCAGCACAGATTCTCATCTTATGTTGAATCTCCAGACGATTACCGAGGAGCTTGGTACGAGATGCAAGGGCAAGGTCTGGGTGATCGTGACAGCGCAGGAAGATATTGATTCCATGACTGAAAATATGCAGGAAAGAGCTAACGATTTCTCAAAGATTCAGGGACGTTTCAAAACAAGATTATCGCTTACTTCGGCCAATGCTGATGAGGTTATTAAGGAGAGAATTCTTAAAAAGAAAGATGTCGGTAAGCAGACGTTAATGGCTCTTTATGACTCTGAGGAAGTTACCATTCAGAATGCAGTTGATTTCCAGGGAACTGCAATAGAGATGAAAAAGATAAAGAATTCAGAAGAGTTTGCCGACTGTTATCCTTTTTTGCCATATCAGTTTAATCTTCTCGCAGATGTACTCAATGCAATCAGACTGAACAGCTCCACCGGTAAACACTTATCGGAAGGAGAACGGTCCATGCTGGGAGCCTATCAGAAGGCGGCCGAGTATGTCATGAATGGGGAAGAAGGGGTTCTTGTACCTTTTTATCGCTTTTATGATGATCTGATCAAGTTTCTGGATCATACACATGCAGGTGTGATCCAAAGAGCCTATGATAATGAAAGACTGAATCCCCTTCATGATGATAATTGTTTTACCATAAATGTACTTAAAACATTGTTCCTGCTTAAGTATGTGAATGGAGTGGCGCTTACGGTTGGAAATATTGTAAGCCTGATGATTTCTGATATACATGATGACAGAAAGAAACTGAGAAATGAAGTAGAGGAATCTTTGCAGTTACTTGTCAGGAATCTTCTGGTTTCTCAGATTCAGGATACTTATGAATTCCTGACAGATGAAGAGCAGGACATCAACCGTGCGATCCGGGACAGAAATATTCAGCAGACAGATGTTATCCGTGCAGTCGCCAAGGTGGTTTTTGATTCCATCTACAATAATTCAAGATATCGCGTGCCAAAATTTAACGGAAGATATACGTTTGCATTTAATCAGACGGTTGATAATGTACCGTTTAAGAATAATCAAAACAGTGAAATTGGCCTCAGAATTATAACACCAAAGTATGTTTCTGCAGAAGGCGGGGCAGATGACATGACGCTTACCATGATGTCTGCAAGAAATAAAGAGGTCATATTAAAACTCCCGGTAGATGTCGTGAATTATTACAATGAGCTTTTGAATTCGCTGAAGATAGATGACTATATCCGGAATGTGGCTGATCCGCAAAAAGGCAAATCCACAGCGATCCGAACGATGAAAATGCAGGAATCAGGACAGTCAAGAGATGCAGCCGTCTCTTCATTGAAGGAAGCAATCGGTAGTGCTGAGGTCTTTATCAACGGACAGAAGATTACGGATATTACTTCTCACGAGCCTATCACAAAAATCAATTCAGCGCTTGAAAGGCTGATTGATAATATCTACTACAAATTATCCTATATTGATTCGCCCAAGGATGATAATGAAACGAGAAAGCTTTTTATCAAGGATAATCAGACCGCACTTTCACTTGGAGAGCAGAAGACACCTAACTCCGGCGCAATTGACGAAATGAAGGAACATGTCAGACTTACTTCCTCAGATCATACCAGCATCTCTATGAAGAGTCTGATTACAGATTTTGCGTTAGCTCCGTGGGGCTATAATGACCAGGATGTAAAATGGCTGATTGCAAAAGCATTTATGGATGGTGAAGTAGCTCTTTATGTGGAGAAAGAGCCGGTAACATTATTCAATAGAGCACCGGAAGACCTTGGTAATTATTTTACTTCACGAAAATATGAAGATAAGCTCCTGTTTAAAGCGAAGCAGACCATTGACCCCGGTCAGGTGAAAATCTGCAGAGATATCATTAAGCAGCTTTTTAATAAAACAGAGACGGATAATGATGCGGATAAAATCATGGCAACATTCAGACAGGAAGCACGGGATACGGTAAAGGACTGCAATGAGATGTTGAAAGAGTGTGCCCAGGTGAAAGAATATCCTGGCAAAGAAACGCTCGAACAGGCAGCGAGAACGCTTTCAGAAATTCAGGAGATTGATGATACATCTCTTTTCTTCAAAAAAATATCGGAACAGAAAAGTGAATTGCTTGACCTGGCAGAGGATCTGGCTCCGGTAAAGACTTTCTATACAACGGGAACACAGCAGAAGATATTTAATGAGAATGGTTTACGAGCAATACGCTTTTATGAAAACAGTAAGGAACACATCAATAATGAAGAACTTGCCGGAGTTATGGAAGAAATCGGGAAAATTATTCATCATAAGACACCTTATAATCTGATAAAGAACCTGCCGGCATTGTATCAGTCCTTTATGGACATCTATGGCAAGGTATTAGATGAAAAGCTTGCTCCGGTTCTTGATGTGATTGAGCAGGATAAGAATAATGTCCTGAATTACATGAAAGGACAGTTTTATGAAGGTGAGTTAAAGCCGCAGGCCAGCTCTGATTTCTTTGATCTGGCAGAAAGAGCAAAGAAGGAAAGTGATATTTCCGATATGCTTGGCTTCAAAGATAAAGCAGACAGTCTTTGCAAAACCTGGCTTGACAGATTGGCTAATATGACACCGCCGGAAGATCCGGCACCTGTTACACCGGATGACACAGGAGATGATGATCAGCCCGCTAAGCCTGCAGCACCGGCAAAACGTCAGAAGACCCTTATGGCAAGAGATATCACATCAGAAACATGGGTCATTTCAAACGAAGAAGATTTGGAGAAGAATCTAGATAAGATCAGGGCACGGGTGAAAGAAGAGCTTGCAAAGAACGATATAGTGCAGCTTAAATTTTAAATTAAGAAGGACAAAAGATGAATAAGACAGCGATAAAGAATTTTGCAGTTTGGGCAAGAACCAAGCTTCGTAATGATATCAAGGTCAGGGCAGGATTTCTCGGAATTAATGAGAATGGTATTGCAACACCTTTGCCTGCATCCACACAGGAAATCAAATATTTTGAGGTCGGTTCGGCTCAGCCCATTGCCCTGTCAGGAGAAGATCTCAGAAACAGAGAGAAGATTGCACAGAATCTTTCTAAGAAGGCAAAAGAGACAGACTACAAGACAGCCTATGATCTCATGATTGAGACTTATGCCTCAGACTGGTTCAATCGTTTTATCGCTATCCGGTTCATGGAAGTAAATGAACGCTTCTCAGATAACATGCGGGTACTTTCGTCCAGTCAGCCTGACCGTCATGATCCTGACATTGTTTCCATGCCTTTCAGCTCTGATATCGAATTTACAGATGCAGAGAGAAGCCAGATCACAGAGTGGAAGACAAAGAACGAGACGGATAAACTGTTCCGGTTCCTGCTTATCAAAAGATGCAATGAGCTGAGTGAGGTGCTGCCTGGTCTTTTTGAAAAGAAGGGCGATGAGTCAGAACTGATGATGTACCAGTCCTTTATTGATAAGGACGGTCTGATTTACCATCTCGTAAATGATATCGATGAAGAAGACTGGAAAGATCAGGTTCAGATCATTGGATGGATCTATCAGTACTATAATTCTGAGTTAAAAGACGAAACATTTGCGCTTGCCAAGAAAGGCAAAAAGATTTCCAAAGAGAGGATCCCATCAGCCACACAGCTTTTTACACCGGACTGGATCGTCAGGTACATGGTAGAAAATTCCCTTGGGCGTCTCTGGGTGGAGGGGCATGCCAGTGGAGAATGGTCAGAAGAAACGGAAAAAAAAGCGGCGGAAAGCTTTGGGTGGAAATATTACCTGCCGGAAGCAAAACAGGAACCGGAAGTAGCAGAGCAGCTGAAAAGTATTCGTGCAGAATATGAAAAACTCAATCCGGAAGATCTGACATTTATCGATATAATCATGCAGAGTTTGATACAATTTAATTTTCCCTTTGACATTCTCCCTCTTGCAGGGTAAGTTGGGGTTATGCAGGGTAAGTGTTGAAACCGGTGATCGCCGGTTATTATTTTACCAGTCTGCGCAACTTGAAGTTGCTTGAAGCAAATTCAGGTTTGTGACAACACGATAATAATCCCCTAAAATGAAAATTGAAAGTGAGGTGTGTGTCATGCCATTCGGTGACAGATTAAAGAAACGCAGAGAAGAAAAAGGTCTTACGCAGGATGATATTGCTGGTTTTTTCGGGGAGGATTTTACCAGACAAGCCGTGTCCAAATGGGAACGTGGAGTTTCACATAGTTAAAGATACCAACACCATAACTCACGCTGACCTTGCCTGTGGCAGTACAGCCCGGAGGGCTACTAACAACAAACGGCGATACTCAACCCGTAAAAGGGCTGAATATCGCCGTTTGTTTCGCGGGTTTCCAAAGGGGGCACCCCTTTGGCACACTCACTTCGCGAAGCAAAGTGTAGTGTGTTATACGCTCTGTCAGCGTTGCCGCCTCAAATGACATTGCTGCTGTGAAGGGCAAGGGTGTTTGAAGCGGCAGGAAAGCGGGCAGGTAAATAACAGTCCGATTTCATCAGCGGACAGGGTGTATATGAACCCTCGTTTATCATCCAAACATCGGGCCAACTTGGCCCGATGTCACAGGGTGTCCAGAGGCGTTCCCCCTCTGGAACTCTCCCCACTCGCCGTGTGGCAGGGGGTGCCGCTCTAATGGACGGCACCCCCTGCGGGTTAGTGTGAGGCTTCGGCTTTTGTCAACGGGCTTTCGCGGCATATACTCCGCCGCTGCGCTCTGTCCGCTATTCCACGTTCCCATTGACAACGCCTCCCACCTGTTTCTCTGTGCCTTGAGGGAGGCCAGGGCGCCGGGGGCTGGCCCCCGAAGGTTCCGAACAGCACCGACCCAGCGGAGCCGGTTTTGCCATACAATGGGTTTACGGGTGGAGATTTTGCGTCAAGCAAAATACGACTCGGCCTTTGACTGGACGGATAAGTGAAGCGGCCTGATTTATTCTTTCTTGCTTTAAAGCTTCGTATAATGCTCATAACAAGTAATTCAGGGCAGCCCGCCAAATTGGAATTTGCAGAATGGAGCGTTGTTGCCAACCCTGCGTTCATCGACTAATCAAATTACAGCGTGCTCTTTCAGAAGCTTTTCAATTTCTGTTCCTTCTACCTTCTTGAGCGCTTCTTTCAGCGCAATTCTTTCTTTCAAGCCAAGTTCCATGTCCGTGATTTTTTTCCCATCGCGCAAAGCGACAGTGGAGTCAAGCAAGTCTCGAACATCATATACGCTCCCCCATACTTCAGGCACGCCGCGATCAACACCAAGCAGCGTATAGACGGCTTCCATAGCAGTACGGATCGAATACTCTGTGGTGAAAACAGTGTCTCTCGGTGTCTCTGCGAAGTTTCCGATAAAAGCAAAGTTTGCGGAGCCATTTGGCACAACATCAGGTCTGTCGCCGGATTCACGAGGCTGGAAATATGCGCTGGCAAATGGCATCATAACAGGGATTGTATTTGCGCTGTTCCTTGCCAACTCTTCAATCTGATCTTCAGGAACGCCTAAATGATAGAGCCATTCCTCACAGATTTCCATGCCGGTACAATCACGCATGGACTTTTTAATAAAGTCACCCGGCCGATCCGAGAACATTCCATAAAGCCATACGAGCACCTGACCCTTGGGCTGATCCCGATACTGCGGCTGACGATTGATCGTCCAGCTGAGAAGCCAACTGGAATCCTTTACGCTGACAATGCCGCCTGTAACTACCTTGCCTGACAGAGGATTGCGCTTGCAGATTCTCTGAATATAAGGCAGAATTTTTTCGTCGAGTGTATTGACTGTCGCACTGACCCAGTTGCTGTCCTCTGGGTCGGTGCAGAATTTATTAGGATGGCCGAATGAGGAATCCTGCTTTGCAATCTTGCGCCAAAGATCGAAAGTACCACCTTCGTGTATCTCGCCGTCCATACCGCTCGCTTTTGTCTGACTGCCGTAAGTGGAATTCTCAACATTGCTACCATTTGTGTAGAAGACCAAATCATCTTCCGTGAGATCGATATTATCGGTCTTGTTGTCGCATTCCAGCACAATCGTCTTTGCTAGTTTCTTATCATCGTGAATGTCGAAAATCACATTCATGACCTTCGTGTTATAGTGGAACCGCACACCGTGCTCCTGTAGATACTTGACCATCGGAAGCACCATAGACTCGTATTGGTTGTATTTGGTAAAACGTAGGGCTGTGAAGTCAGGTAGACCGCCGATATGGTGAATAAATCTCAGCAAATAGCGCTTCATCTCAAGGGCACTTTGGTCATCCTTGAAAGCAAACATGGTGCGCCAATACATCCAGAAGTCGGTGTCGAACACTTCATCATCAAAAAGCTCCGTCATTTTGACGTTTGCAAGCTTTTCGTCCGGTGTCATGCAGAGCTTCATAATTTCCATACTGCCTTTGTCTGACAGCCTGAATTTTTTATCCGTGTGGGCATCTTCGCCGCGATTCTGAGTAGCTCTGCACAGAGAATAGTTCGGGTCTTTCTTATTCAGCCAGTAGTATTCGTCCAAAATACTAATGCCATCTGTTTCAATGGAAGGAATCGAGCGGAACAAATCCCACATACATTCAAAATGATTGTCCATCTCGCGCCCACCGCGCATGACATAGCCGACATTTGCAAACTGGTCTCCATCCAGCGCTCCGCCGGGAATTGGATTTTTCTCAAGAACATGGATATGCGTTCCGGGCATTTGCGCGTCACGCACAAGGAAGCATGCCGCGGAAAGGGAAGCCAACCCGCTTCCAATCAGATAAGCAGACTTGTGGTCAATTCCCTCAGGCTTTTCCGGACGGGCAAATGCTTCATAGTTACCGCTGGAATAATACATAATATAACCTCCTGATTTTTTATTTTCAGAATTCATTTATTCTATGGTTATATTATATTTAATGTGGGTTAAAGCCACAATAAACAGAAAGACCGCCCTGATAAAAGTTTTATCAAAATGGTGAAAATGTTTAAGTTTTTATCAAATCGGCAACTTTGTTCAGAGTCCGTCGGTACGATACGCCACCAGTGCACGAGAAAAATTCCCATGCATCAGCAGGGAGAGCTTATTAATGATTTTTTTCGGGTCTTCTTTCATGTCGCCTCTGATCCAATCAAGCATTAGTCCGACAAAAGCATATTTATAACAGTTTGCGATAAATGCCTTGTCCTCCTCACTGACCTCCATATCTCCTGCTTCTTCGTTGACGACATTAAAAAGTAAATTATATGTAACTTTATATAAATAGAGTTCCACCTGTTCCCGGCTGACTGAACGATACACATTTATAATAAAGGGCTTGTTTGCCTTGACCGCTTCAAATATTTGTAAAAAGCCCTGCT